>Ga0105246_10001952_pt1 | contig 12429 bp, 13 predicted proteins | sample KBSM64metaG_FD_99694 | JGI IMG/M metagenome (GOLD analysis project Ga0105246, IMG submission 99694) | Miscanthus rhizosphere microbial communities from Kellogg Biological Station, Michigan, USA - KBS M6-4 metaG | ecosystem: Host-associated > Plants > Roots > Rhizosphere > Soil | place...
TGGATAGAGTACTGCCCTCCGAAGGCAGGGGTCGTGGGTTCGAATCCCGCCGGGTGCACCACATACTAGTTTCTGGCTGTCTCAGACAGTCTACGAAACACCCCAAGAAGCCCGCCCTGTGCGCGCTTTCTTGTTTCTGGCTATCCGTTACAGCGTAATTACCGCTTGGCATTTGTGATCTCAGTGGCGTTTACAGGACTACTACTGAACGTACTCAGGCGAGAGTCGAGCAACTCACGTCTCTATGCCGACAACTCACGCGCACCCCACCTCAGCCCATGGCAGACCGCATCTGGTGTGGTCAAGGCGCATGTAACCACATACCCCTCATCGCCTTCCTGCACGCACAGTGTGCGCCTGGGGAAATGCTCGGATGGTCGGTGATTGTTCTCCACACGGTTGAACAGTTCATCACGCAAAACCTGCCCGCCTCCGCCAGTGGGCAAGCCCCTTACGCCACCCTTCACTTTGGCCTCGCCGCGGCTGTTGGCGAGCTAGCCACCGCGTTCGGCGTCACCGGCTGGCGGACGGCACCACCACAACCGCTACACGCGTATGCCTGCATGCGTGGCTGGCCGAGCGTGGCGGCGCCGGAAACTTCGAGGGCGATGCGATCTTGGCGCGGCTGAGACAGGTCATCGAGCGTTTTGGAGAAAGCCGCTTTACCCGGTGGGAGTCTGCCGCCGCCAAGATCGATGAGCACGGCCCACGCACGATTGATCGGTTGGGCTTTCGCAAGACGCTGGAACACGGCATGGGCGATGACATGCACACCACCAACACCTATTACGTGCTGCCGGAAGCTTGGAGGGCCGAGATCTTCAAGGGCATGAACATCAGTGCGGTGAACAAGGAGCTGCTGCAACGGGGTGTGCTTGAGCCGGGAAGTGATGGCAAGGCGTACAGCTCGATTCGCCTGCCAGGGTTAGGACGTCAACGCTGCTATGTAGTGAAGACAGTCCCTGGAACGGATGAGCACGAGGCCAAGGCCGCTTGACGGCATGCCTGCTGATCGAGGTAGCGCCGGCTCATTCCCGGCCTCGCCAGCCGTTCGAGGACCATCCCTATCAACCGCAGTAAGCAGAGACAATACAGATGAACACTATCCAAGAACTGAAAGACCGCCGCGACAAACTGACCCTCGAAATGGAGAGCATTCAGCGCGATTTAATGCCCTTCGAAGAGGCGTTGGAAAGTCCAGAGGTTATACAGCAGGGCCGTCAACGGGCCGTGCAGCATGAAATCAACGATCACAAAAGACGCATCGACTCGCGAGATCTTGAGGTCCGCACCCTGAACCAAAAGATTGATCGCCTTGAGGCACTGGCGAACCGTGAGAGCTTGGCTGCGGGCTACCTCAGCGGCATGGCGACCTGGAAAGCCGACGAGATGGAACTCAACGAAAAGCGCAACAGCATCGAGACCCGGTTGCAGCAGGTCCGCCAAAGTGATCAGGAAGACATGGCAAAGGCTCGACAAGCTGAAACGGACGCAGCCACCGCTTATGCACAGGCTGTCGCCTGGGGCGATGTGGAGGGCGAGCAAGCGGCAAACGCCGAAGCCCAAAAGGCAGCAAAAAACCTTACGGCTGCGGTTGAGCATCACCGCCGGCAACAGTTGCTCATCACGGCGCTGGAGCAGGAGCTAGTGACGATTGATCTGCACATCACAGAGGCACAAAAGGAACGCGCCGAGATCGAGAATAAAGTGGCTCACCTTGCCAACACTGTGCTGGAAGAACAATGGAATGAGGCCGCCAAAACACTGCTGGAGACGGGCGGCAAGCTGTGGGCCGCACGCAACCTGATTAGTCGTGACCAGGTTGCACTGATGAAGCTGGATATCCCTGAACTGGGCGAGCACTTTGGAAGCTGGACCTGGCGAGAACTCGCGGCTCGCTCACACCAACACAGCCTGCTTGACCCGTTGGCGGCCTAACTCAAACCTTCCCCGAAGCAACCGGCGAGGGTCGGCTGCTTCGGGCCAACCATCGGTCTAACCATGAATAAACCACCACAGAACAGTGCGCAAATGCCTGATTTCCTAAAGGCCCGCAAGCTCCATTTGAACGGGATCATTCTCGTCATGACGGATATGAAAAAGCTCAATGCAAGAGCAAACAAAGCCACTAAAGTCGAGACGCTCACGATTGATGCGAGGCAGAGCTTGATTTCATTGGCCTTCAACTCAAAAGAAAGGGTGACTGATAAAGAAGCGGAAGCTTAAGCCGCTTCCGCCTCGTTAGATCCATCCATTACAAAAAAGGCTCCATATTTTTCGGTCTCTGATCTGTAGCGGCTGCGGGCTTATGACCGCTTTCGGCCCAGAGTGTGTAAAAACACTTCTCCAAAATTGAAGTGTGCGCGCCTACGTTAAATCTGAATTTTATCGGCACGCCAGCAGATGTGGATTTCGCGCAGATGCGCGATTTCCAGTCCCGTGGTGAGTACCTGACGTGCTCGAAAACGTTTTTACACAGCCTCGGCCAATAGCAGTCATTCAACATTTATCAGTCAAGGGCGATCAAGCTCCGCTGATACTTAAATGGAGAGCAAACGCTCTAAGTGCCTTATATATTACGACAACACTCCGTTAGATTGCGAAAAATATAATTATAAGATCATTTTTCACGTAAGCGTTAAATCGGCTGCCACGCAAGCACTCAAGAAATTGGATAACTAACAATAGAAAGATGGCTGGCCAGGGCAATCATTTGATCCCCACTTAAACCTACGGCTGGGAAGCTGGAAAAATTAACATTCAGTGCAGATAGGCTGACAAGTAATGACTCATCCGACAGATCAAGCTTTTCTGCTCCAGCTGGGAAAATGCCTTTTCCCTTCTCGGTTAAAAGAAATGCCAAGGGGAAGAATGAAAGAATACTCATACAGCATTGATTACCGTCATTTTGCATAGTGAAAAGTTTAATGCTTTGGTGGTACCTATAAGGGAAGAACCAGTAGTAGATGTCATGGGTCGCATCCAGAGCATAGTCATCACCGAGCACAAACTGTTGCAGGGGCGTAAAGTACGGCGTTTCTTGTGGTGGATTTCGACACTCAGTCACAGACGTGGCAGCGAGTATATGACCGATCATTGCACGACAGTATCTCACGGCGTTAACAGGTGTGTGGACACGGGAAACTGGGCTATTGGCAGCAGTGAAGAAATGATTGATTTTTCGCGTCAGTGACCTGCACACATCGGCGATTTCACCATCGTTCGCTCCCAAAGCCGTCATATTGCATTCGCGACAGATAGTCCTGAACTTGCTTCCATTCATCGACGGAATGCCCTGTACGGGATTACGGTCTAAACCGAAGACTTCAGTTAAATGAAACTGCTCCACCTTTGTAACGGTGATGCTCCCCTGTGGGGGAACGTGATCTTTTGAGAGAACCCCGTGTTTTCCACATATCACGCAATAGCCGCTGACGATCTTGGTGTGCTTGCCGCGTTCAGACAGCATCTTCGAATATCTGCCCATCCAAGTGCTCCCGCTCCTCGTGTGTGCGGTTTACAGCATGCAGCCGCACCCGCGATATTTCTACCCTCTGCCCCTTAGGTTGGCGTGATGGCAATCTGCCAAAAAAACGGGTAATGTCCCCACCTGAACACATAGGAAATGGAAATCCCACATGAAGTCAAGAAATCTGTACACCATTCACGACCTGATAGTCAGGGACTATACCGTCACTGCACTCCCAAGCGGAAAATTCCTTCATCAGTTCAAACCTGCGACTACTGAGACTCTTTATCAATTTGAGACAAACAGTAGCGCAATAGAGTTAGTAGATGGTGATCGTTATAATATTGGATACATCCAAGATGCTGGTGGTAGACGAATTATAGAGCCCTCCTCCTTGGGCAAAGCAGATACAGTCAATAAATACCTCAGCTACTCAGCTGCCAAACAGTTCTCTCTCGATAAGCTTGCTGAGAATCAGGGCAAGAATGACGAACGTGTAAAACATAAGGCCTCAGATGGTTACTACTGGGGGCGAAAATATGCTTGGCGCCGGTATGGCCTGGTGATTGCAAAAGATGCTTTCTTTAATTATTTAGAAGAAATCGCTCATCCATTCGTGGCATGCAAGACCATTAGTGATGATATCGGAGTTTATTCTAATCAGGATTCAATTGCTTATAAGGATGAAGGTCTTGAGGAAGCGATGGATCAACTCATAGAGACGGCAGTCAGAGTTGGGCGCTTTTTCAAATCTCCCCGCTATACGAAGAAGTTCCAGATTCGGCCTATTAACGCCATAACCGATAAAAAATAAAGGTCACACTATTTTTAATAGCTTATGCAAGGTCGGGGCGGGCTGTCGTCAACCTAAAAAGTAATTCGGTGCCACGCCCTCACCGATGAACTGCTCCCAAAATACCGGTATAGACGAGCACAATATAGTATCGGGTCGTAAACTATCAATCGTGATGGCTGCTTACATTCCTCATCCTCACCGGAAAAGTAAAAAATCTGCGCAAAATTTAGAATCGTAGCAATTAGAAAGTTCGCGGATTTTACAGACAAAAAGGAACTTATATGAGTAATACTATTTATATGATCGACAGAAATATCATCGGAAAGATTAAGGATAACTTTAGAGATGTGAAGCCGGAAAGAATTGCACGGATCAAATCTCTAGACCGAAAGGGAGTAACTATAAGTTTGCTTTTTGCGATGATTGAAGGGAATAAAGGGTCTCCACAAACGACATCTGAGGCATTCGACGGTATAAAAAAAGAAATCGAATATCTTCCCGACTTTTTCAAAAATGCTAAAATCGATACTGATTTTTTTCAGCATGAAACGCTTCTTAGCGCATCAGCAGCTTCTGACCAGCAACCTCGCGACTTTAAGAGGTACGCGCCGTTAGTTCAATTCATGCAGGAGAACCTCTATCAAAAGTTAAAAAAAAGGGAGAGAGCTCCGATTTTGGAAAAAATTGGAGAAGTTGCCGATCGGTCTCAAGTTGAGAGAGGCAACATAATAACTCTTTGCGGAGTTGCAAGTCTTTATGGTAACTCCAATGCGTCCGACGTTTTAAAACCTAAACCACCTTCAAGTGACCCGGTCACTACAGAAAAAAGGGCATATAATACCATTGCGGACCTAATGACAATTTCAAGAATGGCAGGCTTGAAGCGTTGGCTTAACATAGCAAATCCTAATGCCAGAATATTTTTTAAAACTTTGGACTCAGGGCTTGAAGAGTTCGCTAAAGAGATAGCTATTCTCAATCATAAGAGCACAGCATTCCCTGGGCATACGGTCCAAGAAACCACAATTGGCGTCAACAAATCATTATTTCCAGATCTAAATTTGGCAGAGTTTGAGGAGTTGAAAGCTTGGATAGGCAAAGGGCCGGAGCCTCTAATCGTACCGTAAGCAGATATTTTCTTATTTTTCAACTCAGATTTGTGAGGTGGAAAGGCTTTTTTTAAACATCGTTCTGATAGTCAAGACGAGCGCGCCGCTTCTGAATGGCCGCTTTTGGCGGATTCCAGCCCTTCACGAGAGGCAGAAATCGGCCAAAAGCAGCCATTTAGCGTCTACAAACTAACGTGCGATTCAAGGTCGCGCCTGAACTACTGTCTTCATAAAGAACAACCTAGCCGATAAAGCTGAGAAGCTGAACCAACGCTGTCATGGAGCACCTTGTACAGTGAGAGGGGATAGGCCGTACTGCCGGGGCAGTTCGGAGAACTAAAGACTATGAGTCCAGAGTGTTATTGAAATATCCGAGGTACATTGGCTGTTCAAAACCACCGAACTTTGGAAGCCATTCTTCATCCGTCGCCGGGTCGATCTCGAAGCGGTAGCTGGTAGTCGAGAAGATAACCTGAGCATTATTTTTTAAAGCCACTACTTTGAGCTCTTTGATGTACGCATCCAGATCCTCTGAGTGAATCTCCTGCTGCCGAGGGGTATCGAATATCAATGTTCGGAAGGGGGAGATTGGATTGCCGGTGCAGATTTCAAATAGCGCAGCGTGGAATGCGAGCACCGTACGAACCTTAGAGCTTCCTTTGATGATCCCAAGCTTCTCAGAGCCAAGAATTGGCTTCAGATCACTGTCGATCTGGATCTCTCTGGAGATGTTCTTGGAGTTTAGGATGTCGAGCCAACGGGCCATTTTCTCGGCTAATGCGAGCTTGAATCGCATTACATCCGGAGATTGCTCTCTGGTTTTTCCGAGAGACTCTAGCTCGTTTTGAACTGCCTCTCGCCGATTCAGCAGTTCGAAGTGCTTACCTTCTTGGCTCTTGTATTTCTGTTGTTGACCTTTTTCGAGCTCTAACTCGAAGAGTTCGGAGGCAATTTTACTGATCGCCTCAATGAACATCTCAATCCCTGCTTCGCGCTCTGCAATCCCTCTCTTTGCGGAAAGATCAGCGATTTGTCCTTCTAGCCAAGTCATCTTGGTCTGCAGGGCTTCAGCCTGCTGTATATTCGCGACGGTCACGGCTTCCAGGTCTTTCATCTGATCTTTGAGATAAAGCAGGCTTTTGCCATACGAGTCAGAGCTGACGAGAAACATCCCGCACGAGGGGGTTGTGCATATTTCGCTAAAAGAAATGAATGCACGGCGAGCTTCTTCATTCAAATCCAGGGTCTCGATTTCGCTTTCGATCTCATCTCGTATTTGAGACGAACTGCGAATTCTCGACTCTAGGGTTATATGCTGTGAGGCTATCTCTCGGTGCTGGCGACGAAGATCGGTAATCAAGAAGTCGAAGCTGTTTAATGTCTCGCTTTTAATGTCCTTGGTCGTCTTCAACTCATCAAGACGAGCTTTGAGTGAGGTAATATCACGTTCAATATCTGCTTCAATTCGTGGAGCGGCTGGGAGGTCTTGTCGTAGCCTCTCCATGAGCTTACGGCTATCTGTGATAGTCTTATCCAGATAGTCGAGCTCTTTTTTCAGATTGATCGTCTTTTTGGCCGCGTCGAATGAGCTTCTGGCAGGGAGGCCCACGGCTAGGCGAATCATTTCGGAATACTGAGCTTTGATAAAGCTATGTCGCGGCGGAACGTAATAGTCCGAATAACCGGTGTCCTGGTCTAGATAAAATAGTGGCAGTATCGCCGAGAAATACGGAATTGTAGCGGTGTCACTATTGGTGGTCAGACGCTCAGATCTTAGGCTCAAGATGCCTAGCATGAACCTGGAAAAGTCTTCATCGTTATAGAAGCGATTGATAGTTCTGCCGTCGCTGCTAACGGTGATGTCATATTTCTCTCCTACCTTCCGCTCAAAGGAAAGTAAGTCAGTGTTTATATTTACTCGCAGGACGACCTTTCCAGTATTCCGAATGATGTCTTCACGAAACTGGACGTCTAATCCGAGACAAAACATGATGGATTGGATTAGCGGTGTTTTCCCACTTCCATTAAGGGCAAATAGCTGAGTAACAGATTTACCAAACCTCAGCTCTTGAGAGCCCCATCCACCAGCATGGCTTGCAAAGAACTGTAGGGATTCAAATTTCATCTAGTTTGGCCTCGATGTCTCGTTCTTTGCAGATATTTCTATATGATCTTTTGATGGTTAAGAGCGCCACGCAAAGGTGGCTTTCTTCGCTCATAACTTTGTCTATGAATTTCTTACCAGGCTCTGCGGCATCGATCCGAGAGTTGTGTTTGTTAACGACGACCATCCCAGCGTCTTCCAAGAATGTCAGCGCCTTAATTGTTCTTACTCTTAAGTTCGCAGACCAACCTAGTTCTTGCGTTGAACCCTTGAAACTGGCAATGCTCTGTTCAAAACACTGCCCAACCAACATGCCAATGTCGTTACGTTTAGGCTTTGCTTGGCTACGTGCGAGTAAAATTATGGTCAATGCAATTAACGGGATATGAAATAAAGTCTCATTACCCAAAATGTCAGACCTGTTTCTTGGCGAGTACGAGAAATTAAGACTTTGGGACTCAGTGCTTGCTGCAGCCACAGCTTCACGAAAATTCATGAAGACTCTCCTTTCACGATTTCGGACAGTACGGCTCCAAAAACTAATTCTTCAGTTAGGTCATTGCGGCCTAGTAGCGTGCGAAGATTAGTTGTTAGCTTGACGACCGCGCTTGTAATTGTCTTCATGTCTATTTTTCCGACAGCCAGGTTATCTGTCAGACTTGTTATTTCATCCATTAGCTCAAGTAGTTTTAGCTCTTGGATTGTGTGCCTGTTAACTCTATACCAAGTTTCCCACTGCGACTTGAAGGTTGCAAATGAGTTAAGCGTTTCTTCTTTATAGTTGTTTCGCCTTAATACGCGCTGAAGAATCGAAACACTTTTAATAGCATTCGGGTCGCCGCCATTTCTGAGGAGATAATAGGCCGGGCGAGAAATGGCAAGAATGTCGAGCATGTCATCGAGGGTCACACTCGCTTTATCATTAAGCATATGCTCGGTCATGCTGTCCTTTATTTCTTCTGATGATTTGCTTTCTATTAGTGAAAGAAGCTGAATGATCAGAAGCCGAATCTCCTTCGGAGTTAAATTAATTTCACTGTATTTGTAAATTTGACTATGTGCGCTTGATACGAAGTTGTCGTCGTCCTCGTTCAAGATTTGCTGGCGAGGCGCTAGCTTTAGGTGGGACAGGAAGTCGAGAACTTCTTTGTCGGTCTTTACTGCCAGACTTGGTACAAGCTTTTTAGTTTCAGTTATGAGCGTTGCCGTGTGTTTGGATACAACATTGCCGGATTGTGCATCGTTGACCAACCCTTCGACATCATCGTCGAAGTTGATGTTCGTTAAGATGACGAGAGAGTGGCAGGTGTCACCGAAGTTATCTACGTGCAACAACATCTTGCCGGCAAAGCTGTTGGGTAAATCGTGGCCGTTTTTTTTGGTTTTCTTGATACCAAATATCTCTAGGATATTATAAAGATGGTTCTGCTTTGTCTTTGTTTTGACCTGTACGAAGCGGTAGTAAATCTCCCCGCCATCCACAAACTTGACCACGTAATCTTCATGGTAGTCGCAAAAGACTCGCTCAATGGCGCTGTCTTCGAGGAGTGCTAAGCATTCTAGGCTTGCGGCTTTGAATTGGGCCTTAAATCGGTGAATGGTATCTCTACCGTTCAACTCGCGAGCCTTAACTTCATGAAGTTTCATATATAGCGCTCAGCGTTCTTTGTCGGATTGGAGCCGGCTATTCTGAACGGTTGAGAAGCGCTGCAGTTGCGTGCCCCCCCAAACGGTTCGGCGGCACACACGGCATTTAGTGAGGTGAGGGGCGTGTACGGATGTGATCGCGATAGCAACAAGCAGCCGGGCTTGAGTAGCGCAATGTCGTGAGCGCAGATATTCACTATTAGCTTCCATTGCTAAGGCCCTTGGGGCTGATGTTCTTTCAGTTAGTGCATCATATGCGGCTGATTGCCATCAGTAAACGATGCTGGGCGATCTAGGTTGCCGCACACAATCTCTGTGATAGATGATTATGTTGGCACTGTCCGGTGCCTTGCACTTGGCAAGACACCGCAGTCCCCTGATCGTACCGATGTGCTGTTCGCCATTTGGGATCGTATTCAAGACGAATAGGTGTTTTGTCAGACGTCCGTTTCTGCCCCGCCCTGAGAGGCTGCTTCTGGTCCAGAGTGTGTAAAAACAGATGGTGCAGCCAGCCAACGGCAGTGAGCCAAGAATCTCGCTGCGGGATCTACTGAAAATTTTCCTGAGGAAGGCTGGCGGTTTACGTGGCTCCGGCCAAATGTCGGCCTAAAAATCGTTTAGTCGAACTCCACATCTGGTGCGAGTTCTGGATACTCGATCTTCATGTCTTCAAGGATTTTTTGCATCAGCTTCGCATCTCCCGGTAAACGTCTGGATAAAGTATTCCACCCTGAGATTTTCAAGTGAATGGGCATTTCCACAAGTCCCGTAATTGCGTCCCAGAAAGCATCCCAATTACAGCCGTACCAGCCAGGGAATCCGAGTGCATCTTTCAAGATGGAATGGAGTTCGTCAGAATTCGTCACCTCACTTAAGTCAATCTTTACAACCTGTAAGCGGGCCATCGTCAGCACCTCAAAAATTGTTCGCCAGTAACAGGGGGTAACTGAAGTCCACCTCTGTCAGGGAGCCTATGCCGCTATACACCTTTGCTATGATTTTCCGGGGTGTTTAACTCAGGAATCGTCAATGAAGCGCTTCATCCAAGGCGAACATCGCGGTCAAAGCACCTTACTTCCCGAGAGTCTTGACGACTACGTCAGCGATACCAACCCGGTGCGCGTAGTCGACGTCTTCGTCGACGAACTCGACCTGGCCAAACTTGGGTTTGACGGTGTCATACCGGCAGAGACGGGCCGGCCAGCTTATCACCCCGCGATCCTGTTGAAGATTTACATCTACGGCTATCTGAACCGGGTTCAGTCGAGTCGACGCCTGGAGCGGGAAGCCCAACGCAACGTCGAACTGATGTGGCTGACCGGGCGTTTGATGCCGGATTTCAAGACCATCGCCAACTTCCGAAAAGACAACAGCAAGGCCATCCGAGGCGTCTGCCGCCAGTTCGTTGTGCTGTGTCAGCAGTTGGGACTGTTCGGAGAAAGTCTGGTCGCCATCGACGGCAGCAAATTCAAGGCAGTCAACAATCGTGACCGCAATTTCACCAGCGCCAAACTGAAGCGGCGAATGGAAGAAGTTGAATCGAGCATCAACCGTTACCTGACGGCACTCGATGCTGCCGATCGGCAAGAACCTACAGCCTCCGAGCCCAGCGCCGTGCGGCTGGCAGAGAAAATCACCAAGCTGAAGACGCAAATGAAAGAGCTTCAGGCGATCGAAATCCAGCTCAATGAATCGCCGGATAAACAGGTCTCACTGACCGATCCAGACGCCCGCTCCATGATGACGCGCGGCACGGGAATCGTCGGCTACAACGTGCAGACAGCGGTCGATACTCAGCACCATTTGATCGTTGCTTATGAGGTCACCAACTACGGTTCCGACCGCGATCAACTCAGCTCGATGGCGAAGCAGGCTCGCGATGCCATGGCGTCAGAAACGTTGGCGGTGGTCGCTGACCGAGGTTACTTCAAGAGTGAAGAAATCCTTGCTTGTCACGACGCGGACATCACTGCCTACGTGCCAAAGCCGATGACTTCAAGCGCCAAGGCGGATGGTCGATTCGACAAAGATGTTTTCGTTTATGACGCAACGAAAAACGAATACATCTGTCCGGCGGGAGAGTCGCTGCCTTGGCGCTTCTCCAGTATTGAGAAAGGCATGAATATGCACTGTTACTGGAGTTCGAAATGCCAAGGCTGCGCACTGAAAACGCAGTGCACACCGAGCAAAAATCGTCGAGTAAGGCGCTGGGTACATGAAGCGGTGCTGGAGGAAATGCAGCGTCGGTTGAACCATGCACCGGACATGATGCGAATCCGAAAAAGGACGGTTGAGCATCCCTTCGGGACGCTCAAACAATGGATGGGCTCAACGCATTTCCTGACGCGCAAACTGGTCGGGGTAAGCGCGGAGATGAGTCTCAATGTGCTCGCCTACAACATGAAGCGGGTGATGAACATCATCGGTACAGCAGGCCTGCTGAAGGCGATGGCGACATAAAGCCTAGGTTTTCTCTGCTCCAGAAGGCGCTAAACCGCTCCATAACCGCTATGGAACGTCAGTAATGTTTATCGTGGCAAACGCTTGGGCAATCGCACCACCCATGAACGTATGCTTGACGCAATCAAGATACGAAAGCGTTTTTACACACTCTGGGTCGGTTGCTGCCCTTATAGGCAAAAGCCCCTAGGTCGATGACCTCCCGCCTCAATCATCACAAGCCGCTGCTCCAGAGCATCATGATGTAACACCTATTTGCGATGTAACACGTATATCGGCAAACGAGTCGAAGCTGTGTAACGCAATATAAGCCCATTAAAATCATACACTTAAACAAAAACGCAACACGCGTAACACCCGTAACACGTTTTATTAGGGTATCCCCCTAGCCCCATTAGTATTGCCCCTCCAGCGAAGCGAGGTCGATCAAGCTCTTGGCTTTGGTTCGATAGTGGGGGCCCTGGCGCATTCTTGAAGATACGGGGTAGGAAACCCGCGTGATCGTGGCAGCGGAAAGGTGCCCAGCTTAGTGAACAGGTGAACCGGGTGAACTGCTGTTCACCAGTGCATTTGCCCTATGAATCGGAAAGCCGCTGGGGACCCTGGGCATTTCGGATAGACACGGGGCATAGAAAACGCGCGTTCTTGTTAGCGGCTGGATTTTTTTAGTTGGTTGACAGGTTGACAGGTTGACACCCATCACCATGGTTGACGCCCTGCGGGTGTTCACTATCAGCAACAGATACAGCCACCTTTACCGAAGCTGTAACGATGGCCCTTTTTCTTCAAGATCCTTTCAATTTCAACGATTGAAATTTCAGTAACTTCCGGCACCTCCCACTAA
>Ga0105246_10001953_pt1 | contig 12421 bp, 12 predicted proteins | sample KBSM64metaG_FD_99694 | JGI IMG/M metagenome (GOLD analysis project Ga0105246, IMG submission 99694) | Miscanthus rhizosphere microbial communities from Kellogg Biological Station, Michigan, USA - KBS M6-4 metaG | ecosystem: Host-associated > Plants > Roots > Rhizosphere > Soil | place...
TCCTGAGACATGTGATTCCCAATCATAGGTGTTATTATAGGAGATTTCGTTATGATCAAGCGTTACATCTGAGACGCCACTTGTCTCATATGCGCTAAAACCATACTGCTGGTTTTGAGTCAAACAGTTATAAGAGAGTGTATCCCCTGTACCGACAAAAACGCCCGCTCCAGCATTATACTTAACAGTATTATGCGTGATTGTCCAATTGTGTCCGGCATCATGGTTAACAACCCCTTCATTATTATTGCCACCATTTGTTCCGAAATTCTGGATTGTCAAGTATTTAACAGTAACCCCAGTAGCGGTACCGGTAAAAGCATAATAATTATCATTTTGCCCATCAAGGATAGCACCTGGTGCTCCAACAAACGTAGAATTATTGCCTGGAGCAATACTACTATAAGAACCTGAGGCGAGTGTATGGGTACCAGCTGCAAACCAATAGGTAGTATTTGATTGACTAAAGTTTACTGAACTATTATCTCCTGAAGGAACAGTAACTGCTCCTGATGGAGCTGTCGATGGACCATCCAGTTCGCTTGAATTGCTGCAAATTTGTGCAGGAGGTGTTGTTGGCCAAGTAGTATCGGCATTCACCTGTGGAACTGATTTTAAAGGACTGAGGGATGAAGCAATAATAACTGCCAATGAGAAAAGAATGACAGCGAATCTTGATCTTAGATGATTATATGTGATTTTCAACACAAGTTTTATCCTAGCTCATTATTAAGTTCTGTGTCAATATATGAAAAAACTATATAGATTACTTTGTAAGGACTGGGTGATTAGGGAGAAATCTTTATGTTGTATTGATCCTTTTTTGAGAGGGCTTGAGGGGCTCTCCTGCTATTTTAAATTGTTTCTGTTTTGACATCTCCTGCACGTTTGTAATATGCAAAAATGATGCCATGGGGAGTAATTTTGCCTTCATACATTTTAAATGAAGCAGGAATGGTACCCTCCTGAAATAACTTTTTTCCTGTTCCCAGAGTAAGCGGAAATATTTTAAGCCAAAATTCATCTACCAGATCATGTTTCATTAATGTCTGCACAAGATTGGCGCTTCCGTATACTTGAAGGTCTGGACCTTCTGTATTTTTCAGTTTTTTTAATGCCTCAACATCTTTAAAAACTTCAGTATTTTCCCAACTTGGATTTTTGAGGCTTTTGGAGACCACATATTTGGTAATTTTATTGACTTGAGGCCAGCTTTCTGGATTGTCAGGCCAAAATCCGGTCCAGATATCATAGGTTTTTCGTCCTAGGAGGAGGGCTGCTGTTGCTTTCATTTGCTTTTCCATTTCCTGCCCCGCAACCTTATCTTTTTTAAAGAACGGTCCCATCCATCCCCCGTATTTAAAGCCTTCAGCTGCATCTTCTTTGGATCCACCTGGTGCCTGGATGACACCATCCATAGTCATAAATTCGAGGACAAAAATCTTTCTCATAATTATATAAATAATCTATCATATATCGTTGAAATATGTGTAAGAAAAAAACTTTGACCTAAGTCTTTCGTTATATAATACGATTTGGAACTTACGTTACTTAACGATAAAGGTTTTAGTATAATTAGAGTCTATGGGAGCTGTAACGTATTTTAATCTATTGACTATCATTCTTTTTGGATTGATTTGGATTGGTAGTGTTGCTTTTCTTCGGGTGAAGAAAAAGAAAAGCGCTCTGTATTTGCTATTCTTCACGATATTCTATGTTTATTTTTTTAAGGTCTTAGATTACACACTTTTTCAATTCCAGTCTCTCCTTCTCCTCAAATATTTTGTGCCAAAGCTTATGTTGCGTGGACAGGATGCGGGGAAAAGCTTGAATCTTATTCCACTTGTTACCCTTACTTTTCAGGATTTGCAAACCTCACTTCTCAACATTTTGCTTTTTGTTCCTTTTGGTTTTGGATTGCCGTTTATCACAAAGTACTCCATGAAGAAGATAATTGTTATAGGTGCTCTCTTTAGTATTGCGATCGAGCTCACGCAGTTGGTGACAGGACTGATAGCAAAAATGACATTCCGTGTTGCCGATATTAATGATGTACTATTCAACACCCTCGGTGTCGTCATCGGCTATATGCTATTTATTGGATTTAAGCGACTTTATCGCTATATATTTCACAAGATGTTTACGTTGTGATGAAAGAAATTTGAGGGATCGTACTTCTTTTTAATCTCCACCAACCGAGTCCATGTTTTATCTGGGTATGCATTTCTGGTTTTGTCTTTATCATAAGGTCCCAAAAAATTAACATACACAGCAGGGTCCCCCTGATCAAGCAGTGTTAAAAATTCTTCTGTCCATTTTATTCTTTCCTGTTTCTCTTCTTCAGTCACATAAAAAGAAGCAACATTACCCATGATCTTGCTTTGGCGATGTGCATATGCCGTATCGTCTACAGGTACATGGCTCATTGCTCCTCCGAGAACTCGCAGCTGTAATGCTTTCATTGGTGCGTTCATGGAGTTCAGATGGGCAATTATTTTCTCTGCCAGCTGGTGATCAACTGTGTTGAAATGGAAATTTCTCGCTACTGCTTTCGGGTGATAACTGTCATCTTCAGGGAAAAAGATATCTTTGTAGCGCATAGGCTTAACCATATCCACCAGCGGTTTGGCAAGCGCTCTCAATGGTGCAATTACTTTTTCGCCTTCTTTTGCTTCCCCTGCATACATAATGATAGCCATAATTGAGAGCTTTCCATGATATTCTGCAGGTATGAAAGGCATTGGTGGGGTGGGCATTATGTTAATTATAGTTGATAATTCATCAGGAGCATTTTGTGCGATATTTATATAACCGGAGATTACATCTGCAGTTGCAGGTAAGAAAAGTAGTCCTCCATAGCACTCCCCTAATTCATGAAGTTTGTATTTACATTTGGTTACGACGCCAAAATTTCCTCCACCACCGCGAATTGCCCAAAAAAGATCAGGATAAGTATCTTTGTCGATCTGTAATACTTGCCCATCAGCTGTTACTATCTCAGCAGCCAAAAGGTTATCAATAGTCAGTCCAAATTTGCGTACGAGAAATCCGCTGCCTCCTCCAAGGGTAATACCACCAATCCCAACAGAACCTGTATCTCCAAATCCCAGAACAAAATTATACTTGTCGAGTTCAATCGTAACTTCCGCAGCAGTTAGACCCGTCTGCGCCCAAGCTGTTTTTTCGGCAATGTCGATGTCAATCTTTCGCATATCCCTTAGATCAATCACAACACCATCATCAACACTACCAAGTCCCAAAGCGCTATGTCCGCCGCTACGAACAGCTAATTCTAAGTTATTTTCTTTGGCAAACGCAATAGTTTTTTGTATATCACGGGCGTCCGTTACACGAACAATTACTTTGGGTTTCTTATCAATTTCTCCGGAGAAAACTTTGCGGATCTTGTCATAATCTCCATCCCCTGGAACTACAATTCTTCCCGTGAGCGTTTGAGCAAAATGTTGTAAATCAGTCATAGATATCTACATAAATTTTTAATAAGAAAAGTATACGTCTGGAGAATAATCAAGTCAATGCAGGTAATATACTTATAATAATGAGCTCTCTAGTCTTTAGGAAGTTGGAATATTGTACAATGTTGAATTTTTTCTTCATTATGACTTAATTGGTAAAGTAAAGTAGAATGTTGAACCTTTTCCTTCTTTGCTTTTTACCCATAACTCACCACGATGTTGTTTGACAATCTCATTTGAAATAAAAAGTCCAAGACCCAGGCCAGGTATCTCTCCTTCTTTTTTCCCTTTGGCTCGGAAAAATCGCTCATAGATTCTTTTTTGTTCTTCTTTTGGAATACCCATACCAAAATCTTGAATAGAGACAGTAACTTTATCGGCGTCAGGTTTCTGCGAAACTATAATTTTATCTGCATTAGGTGAGTATTTAATCGCGTTTGAGATCAAATTTACAAGAACCTGATGAATGCGTGCTTTATCTGCATATACTTTCACTTTTGTATCATTAGTCCGTTCGACTATATGGGAACTAATTGTATATTGGAAGTTCCCAACCACTTCAGCAATGAGTTCTTCTAATTGAAATTGCTTTTTTTTGAGTCGTAGCTTTCCTGTCCGCATTTTATACACATTCATAAATGAAGCAACCAGTTCTGTGAGTCTATTCATTTGTGAATCCATTTTTGAAAGCATGAATGATGCTTTTTTATCATTAGTTATTAATGGATGTTTTTGGAGGAGTTGTGTATATGCTTTCATGCTAGTTACAGGGGTTTTAAGCTCATGTGATGCTATTGAGATAAAATCATCTTTCTGTTGTTCAATATGCCTTTTCTCAGTAATATCTTCTATCGCCAGAAGAATCATTGGTTCATGGTTTTTTTTCTGAATTACTTTACGGGCATTGAGGAGGACAATTCTTCTCCCAATCTCAGGAAAATCGTGTTCAATTTCAAAGTCTTGAAAAAATGTTTTATGAGGTAAAATTTTCTCAAGCAAATGACGGAGTTTTGGATTATCCCATTGACCATTCCCCAACTGATAAATTAACTTTTTCTCTGTCTCTTTTTTTGCAACATGAAATATTTTATAGAAAGATCTATTTGCGGTTATGACTTTGAGTTTCCCATCAAGTATTACCAATGGTTCTCGTACCGTATCAACTATGGCTTCTGCGTAGTCTCTTCCTTCTTCTACCTTATGAACTTTATTAGGCATGATACTTTCTATTGAAGTCTACTCCGAAGATCTTATAATTGCAATGTATCATCAATTGAGATGAAGTCATCAGTTCAGATCCATGCCATTTACGAGGTCTCCGATTTGTAATTCATTATCATTGTGCACTAGTATAAGCAGGTTCAATTCACTTCATAGCATTGACATTCATTTGGAATACATATACGCTTATTTTGGTTGCGATATTAGTGACCAGAATTGATCTTTTTGCATTTCCTAAAAACTAAGGCTCTCTCTTCTCTGCTGATTGTTCTACTTTTGGTCTTATTCTCCTCACCTCTTATTGTATACGCTGCGACTTCACCTGGACTGGGCATGGCGAATACATTTGGTATTCTCTCCAGTACATATACAAACACTGCTGGTGGTACAACTATCAATGGTGATTTAGGGTATACAACCGGACCCGCAACGACTCCAACTGTTAATGGGACGACACATAGTGTGGATAGTACATATAGTCAGGCTGGAATAGACCAAAATTCCGCCTTAACCCTTCTCAATAGTCAGCCATGTACTTTTAACTTTGCAGTCGGTGCTGTAGATTTAGCAAGCGATGCAACTCATGGTACCGTTGGAGTTTATTCTCCAGGTGTGTATTGTATAACCGGTGCAGCTTCCATTGGAGGCGGTGGAACAATTACGCTTACCGGCAGTGGAACATATATCTTCCGTATGACTGGCGCTTTCAATACTTCAGCAGGCTCTATTGTTGCATTATCAGGTGCATCAGCATGTGATGTCTGGTGGACTCCTGGTGCAGCTACAACACTTGGAGCAAATTCAACATTCTTTGGTACGGATATTGATGCTTCTGGAATTACTATTGGAAATGCTGTCAACTGGACCGGAAGAGCACTAGCTTTTGGTGGAACTGTTTCAACAGCTGGTGATACTATTTTGGTGCCGACATGTTCTTCATCCTCATCTTCGTCTTCATCATCGTCAGGTTCAAGTAGTTCTTCTGGCAATTCGAGTTCGTCTACAAATCCTCCTGCTGTGTGTACTTCAGGAGAAATAAAAGGAACACCAAGGATTATAGAAGCTAAAAGACTTAGTTCGACTAGTATCTCTTTAAACTGGGGACCGTATCAAGGGAGAGATACATTTGTTGTTGAATATGGTACAAAAAATGGAGATTGGATTTACAATACCAAAGTGACAGGATTTTCAACAACGCTTAACTTACTGCCTGCAAACCAGCCTATTTGGATTCGTGTTGCCGCAACCGATGGGTGTGCTGTAGGAAGTTATTCAGAAGGATTTTTTGCCGGAAGTCCATCTCTGCCCAAAGCAGGAGCAGGTCCACAAAATACATTCTCCGGTTTCTATTATTCCATTATTCATTGGTTTCAGTCTTTTGCTGCTTAAGACAAATGATCCCTACATATGAACTATGACAAAGCATAATCTGTCGTGGCAGGATCCGCGTACTCTTGCACTCTATAAAGAAACTCGTCATTTCCTGGCAGATTATCACTCTCATACAAGTGAGTACAAAAAAGCGCTTATTATAAAATTGGCCCTTCCTGGCGGAGCGTATGAAAACTATACGCTGGATGACATGTTACATGGTTGTTTAATTCCTTTAGCAATTCATTTAGAGCAAACGCGATTGTTGCAATTCGCCCATCCGCCATACACAGAAATTGCAGTTTTTTTACGATATTTTGTTAGGCATGATCCCTATTTATTACTGAGTAATCTGGCACGAGGCACGTTTACTTTCCCCAAACCTGCAGTTATTGTTACCGAACAGCAAGAATTTCATATACAGCTGCCCAAAAAACCTGTAAAGCGTCACTTTACTTTTTCAGCTCAATTATTTATTGTGTTTTTGCTATCTTTTACCGTGATGTTTGGTCTTCTTTATCATGAAGTGCAACAAGAGTCCCATACCTCTTTATCTGAGACTACAGTGACCAGAAACACAAGTACTTCACTCTCTCAACAAATAGTGCTTCCCCATCGTCTCATAATACCTGTATTACACATAAATGCCGCTGTAGAGCAGGTTGGACTTACGACAAATGGAGCTATGGCAGTACCGAGCAATATACATAATGCTGGCTGGTACAGTCTTGGTCCTCACCCCGGAGAAACTGGCAGTGCTGTCATCTCCGGTCATTATGATGGGATAACTGGAGCATATGGTGTGTTTGAAAAACTTCATGTGCTAAAGCCGGGTGACACAATTTATATTGAAAATACTGATGGAAAAATGAAGTCGTTTCGCGTAAGAGAAAGCCGTTTATATAATCCTGACTCTGACGCCTCAGCAGTCTTCGGTCAAAGGGAAGGTACCCATTTAAATCTTATTACATGCGATGGTGTATGGGATCAGTTACAAAAGAACTATTTAAAACGATTAGTTGTTTTTACTGATGAAGTGCGCTAGGTCTACATACGTAATCTTCATGCTTCTTCTGCAACTTTTTTTGTAACTCTGCATTAGTAATATATAATGCCCTAACAGTTATGGATTTGACAAAGGAAAAACAACTCATTGAAAGAGCTAGAACTGATCCCCTTGCGTTTGGTACGTTATATGATGCGTATTATCAAAAGATTTTTAATTATGTTCTTCATAGACTTGCCAAATCTGACGTAGCAGCAGATATCACATCAGAAGTTTTTTTCAAAGCAATGACTAAGTTGCATACATTCTCTTGGAGAGATATTTCTTTTTCTGCATGGCTTTACAAAATAGCTAATAATGAAATTAAAATGTATTACAGAAAAAAAGAACGAAGGTTTTTTTCTCTCGAATTTTTATTTGAACATCGTGGTTTTGAAGTTCCTGATCTACAGGACATAGAACAAGACTATATAGCGGCTGAAGAGGAAATTGCCAAATATAAACAGTTTAAGCAAATTCAGGAAGCATTGGTACAGCTTCCAATTTTATATCAAGAAGTACTTGTACTGCGCTTTTTTGAAGAAAAAAACCTTACGGCAATAAGTGAAATAACCGGTAAAAATCTCAATACAATTAAGTCGCTTATTGCACGAGGGAAGGAGAAGTTGAAAAAACAATTAGCAACTCTATAATGCAACTTTTTTTACATGTTCGCATTATTATAATAAGAGAAATATGAAAGACCAAATACTTGAAAATACAAAAGTTCCACAGATTGTAATGCACAATCATAGGACACAGCTAAGAAGGTCACTTCTTAGTGACTCTCACTGGGATAAAAAACAAAATATGAAATTTTTGTTTTGGAAAGGGGGTGAAGAAGAAATGAGAAGAAAAAGATTTTTGACGATGACGTTGGGCGCCTTTGTTGTCGTTCTTGCTCTTATTTTTGTATTCATGCCGAAAAATACACAGAAGGTATATGCAGAGCAGGTTGCCCAAGAAAGTTTTAAGGCAATTACCAGTCTTAATCCAGAGGAATTGAAAAATCTGAAAGAAAAAGTACGAGATGATTCAAAGGATATTCTCGAGCAAGCGAAAAATGCAAAGGATCTCAAATATTTCACCTATGATGAATATGTGAAGGCTAATCCTAAGTTTGCTCATATACCGACTCCACCAAAACTGGATGGTGAGAAAATTCCTGATCTGAAAAATGCTCGCTTTCTTGAGTTTACTGATACAAATGGAGCGAAGGTAATGGTTGCTATCGATCCAGACTCTGATCTGCCATTCTTTATTACCAAAAAAATATTTAAAGGTGAAATTATCAAACGAATATTTAAAGGTGAAGGTAAAGGAACTGGTGAACCGGGGAACGCAGTATTCCGTACGCAAAACGGAGGTGAAGCTGGAGGTTTTGGCATGGGAATAGCTAATAAGGAGGGATCAAGAGATATAATGTTCCAGGTAAAAACTGATGGCAAGGCGCCTGTTTTGACAGTCAATGGCAAAAAGTATGAACTTCCTGAAGGATTTACACCCGATCCCGGTACTCCACCGGATATCAAAGTTGAAGGGGAAGATGTATATGTTAATGGCCAAAAAGCCAAACCGATAGAATAATTACTCTATCATTACGCCAGCCAACCTCGCCTAGCGGGGTTTTGGCGTTGGAATTCTTCTCGAATCCAAGTTCTATCGGCACTACAGGATTATGAAGGAACTTTTTACGATCAAGTGTAAGTGGTAAAATACACAAATGTATAAAACCGTAGTTGTTATTGGGCGGACAGGAAGTGGCAAGGGTTCCGTTGCATCGCTATTGGAAGAAAAAGGCTTTCGCCATATTTCTGCATCGTCAGAGGTTAAAAGAGATGTAGTAGCTCGAAGGCTTCCAGAGTCTCATGAGTATTACAAAAGTACTTGTCGCCTATCACGTATAGAACTTGGCAATGATATTTTTGGTCGTTATTGCGCTAACGCCGCAACGCAGTGGCGTATGCAAGGTACTGCTACAGATGTTGTTATAGAAGGCCTCCGACATCCTGAAGAAATCCAATACATGAAAGATAAGTTTGGAGCTTCAATTCTTTGGATTGATGCTGATGACGATGTTCGGTATGAACGAGTACGAGGACGTAAGAGAGATCTGGATGGTGACAATATCTCAAGAGAATTCTTCTCTGCAATTGATTTGGAAGATAGAGGTGTCGATCAGCCAGAATATGCTAATCGTTTGGATGATTGTAAAGCATTGGCAGATGTGGTCATCAAAAATAATGGCACACGTAATGATCTGAGAGAAAAAGTTGATTCATTATCCGCATTTCTAGGGATTGAGGGAGTTAGCAGATCGAAAGAAAGATAAGTCCATAATTGCTTATTATTTTACCCATCTTTTAAGTGAAGGTATATCCTTAGCGAAGTAGTTAGCAAGAAATCCAGGAATGTGCATTTCTTTCATTTTTCCCTTTACTCGCTCAGTCATCTGTTCCACTGTTATATCTGGTAAAGTGAATATGCCATTTTGATAACAATTACTACAATATTCAGTACTCTTACTACCATCTTTTTCTGTGCCACCACCTTTTGCATCTTTAGATAAAGGCATTCCACAACTTTGGCAATAAGGTCCTTTTGGTTTAAACATGAGTTAATTGTAGCAAAAAGTAGAAAGAAAACAAATGTTACAGATTGATATAATTGAGCTGTCACTCCTGGAGTATGTAGGAATTTTCTATAGAGAGTAAGCATATGCGTATACTACTATCGCTTACTAAAAAATAAAATCAGAATCACTTGCGAGAGGAAGTTCTGTTATAACTTTGTTTGCGGTTTCATCAAGAAGTATTGAGTACGTCTGTGTTACTCCTTCATCATAACCAGGAACGAATACTCCGCCACCAATACCCCATTTGGACTCGGGATTTTGCGGTTCTCCAGTGTAATATTCTAATACGACAAGTCCATTGTCCAATTTTTCTGACCTACTCAATATATAATTTGGCTTTGTATATTTGGATTTACTATATTCTTCACTTTTATAGCTGTTTTTATAGTCAGTGCTTCGTGCCACTTTCAGGTACGCAACATATTCTGTGCAGAACTGCGTATACTGTGATGGTAATTGATTACATGTCCCTTCAACGACATATTGATCACTAGACAGATCATTCCTCTTTATCTTTCCTAGCAACGTTTCTTTTTGCGTAGATGTGTCATAAATAAGTGCTTCTTCAGAGTAATTTGCGCCACCAGGTATATCATTGCCAAAAAGTACCATTCCTAAATACTTTCCATCGTTTGACCATTTCAGCTTACTTGCGCTGTCATTTGCGCCTTTTGTAAATGTTTTTTCTGATGTCCCTTGTGCGTCATTAATAAATAGACTATATCGTGGGAATCCACCACCAGCGTGAACTATTTGAAAGTAATAGAGATACTGTCCGGTAGGAGAAAACTTAGGGTTTGCAACCTTCGCTGTTTTTGATATTTTCTTTTCGTGATTTGTTACTAGGTTCTTAACCCATATTTCACCATTTCTCATAAAGGCAACCAGCTTAGGGCTTATACTAACCGATACTGGCAAAGTAACTACTGTAATTGTTTTTGAAGATGATGTGTTATTGTTTGGATTTCGAGTCCCAAATAGATAACTACCTATACCAAAAATGAGAAGTGCCAGGATTATTGCTACTAGTATAAATATTTTTTTTGATCGATGTTGTGGAGGTAGTGGGTTAACAGGAGCAGATGGTTGGCTAATAGCTGGTTGTTGCATATCCTCCGGTTCCATATAACTCAAGTATTGCTATTATTCAAGTGCATGTCAATAACTGCTATCTGAGAGTACTAGTTCGCATCCAAGGTATGGTATGTAAGAAAATATAATTTTTCGAGGCTAAATTATGGCTAAAAACGTGGCTGACTCTAGCCTCCACGTTCAGAACTTATGGGTGGACTAAACCCTACCAACCACTCGATTATAGCCTTAGATACATGCAGCAAATTTTATATCAATAATAAGTTTGCTGAGAGGACGATCTCTAAATACCTAACTCCTTCTTAACGAAATCTCTTACTTGTTGCTGACTGTCTTTATATGTTTCCCAAACAGCATCACACCATTTATGAATCATTTCATCTCTCTGTTTGCCAGGGGATTTGGAAAGCACATCAAAAACTGTGATATTATCTCTGTTTTCAGGCAATGTAAAAGTAAGCCACTCTTTGCGATTTCTTGCTAGTTTCATATGAGCTAGTTGCACCTGTTTACCAGTAAAACCTTTCTCCACCACAAGATAGAGACCTACAAGAGCAAAAGTAATTTTTATTGGTTTAGTATTTTTATCTGCAGTTTGGGCAGCAAAAGCATCAACAATCAGTTGATGAATAAAACCGGTGCTAGAGTGAGAGAGTGTGTAGTATGAAAGTTCATTATAAGCTTCTTGTGGTGATAAATTTATCATAGTGTAATTTCATTTTAGCAAGTATTCTCTCTACTGTTTTGGGTAGTAATCCCTTTTGATAGCCACCCTCTGGGTGGTTCGGCTTTACACCAGCTCTTTTTGTAATGAGCCTGCACCCATTCGGGCATCTGCGCACTTCGTGCTTGAGATTCGAGCTAAAGCACGATTCCATACCACCGTTAACCCACAAAAAAAAGACACCATTTAGTGTCTTTTTTTATGGGCTGTCGAGCCTGGATTCGAACCAGAATAAACGGATCCAAAGTCCGTTGTCCTACCGTTAGACGACTCGACAATATTCTTCTTTTAACTATGTCGGTTACGTTGCTGCCATTCGGCAGTCCGTTGTGTCAACAAGTTGCCTCAGCTGCGCTGATGACCGTACCTTATAGACCACTCGACAATAAATCCCATTTAGGGATACCGTACATTTTACTAAAATTCAGCCAGAAAAGCCACTTTGGTTATATAATCAGACAGCTGTCTATTTTCGGCCCTTTGGAAAATCATATACAACCGTAAATTCTTCTCGTCTATCCATTACTTCAGTAATGGGGAATTTTTGTCGTTTTTTCTCAACTGGAATATGAGACAGGAGTGTATTAAAATCTCCTAATCTTCTCGTTCCACCCACACGGAATGAAGCGTTAGCAAGTTCCCTGACAGGAACCTCAGGAATAAGAGATGATAATTCATTTGGAACCTCTTGATAGGGTTCAAACTGTACAACAGCAATAGCTCCTCCTCGAGAGAAATCCTCAGTGAGGATGCCTTGATCTTGGCCATCGCTTGATTTTAATAATCCAAAGAAAATAGGCACTTCTTCTGCAAGTTTGGGTATTTGATCAGCAATTGCAGCTACAAGAGTAAGATCA
>Ga0105246_10001954_pt1 | contig 12419 bp, 11 predicted proteins | sample KBSM64metaG_FD_99694 | JGI IMG/M metagenome (GOLD analysis project Ga0105246, IMG submission 99694) | Miscanthus rhizosphere microbial communities from Kellogg Biological Station, Michigan, USA - KBS M6-4 metaG | ecosystem: Host-associated > Plants > Roots > Rhizosphere > Soil | place...
CGAGACCCAGGCGTGCGACGGCGACCACGGCGGCGAAGACGGCCGCCGCACCGCTCATGTCGCACTTCATGGTCTCGTTGTGGCCGGCCGGCTTCAGCGAGATGCCGCCCGAGTCGTAGGTGATGCCCTTGCCGACGAGCGCGAGGTGCTTCTTCGCCTTCGCGGAGGTGTACGACAGCTTCACCAGCCGCGGGCCCGCCGCCGAGCCGACGCCGACACCGAGGATGCCGCCGTAGCCGCCCTTCTCCAGGGCCTTCACGTCGAGCACCTGCACCTTGATGCCGTGCTCCTTGGCCGCGGTCTGCGCGACGGCGGCGAACGCCTCCGGGTTGAGGTCGTTCGGCGGGGTGTTGATCAGGTCGCGGGCGCGGTTGAGCTCCTCGGCGACGGCGGTGGCGCGCTCGACGGCCGCCTTGTGCTCCTTGTCGCGGGGCTTGGCGCCCAGCAGGGAGGCCTCGGCGAGCGGCGCCTTGCCGTTCTTGTCCTTGGTGTCCTTGCCGCCCGCGTTGTTCTTGTAGGCGTCGAAGGAGTACGCGCCGAGCAGCACGCCCTCGCTGATCGCGCCGACGTCGGCGGCGTCCTGGACGGGCAGGGCGAAGGCGGCCTTCTTGGCGCCGGTGAGGGTGCGGGCCGCGGCACCGGCGGCCTTGCGCAGCGCCTCGCCGTCATAGCCGGAGTCCTTCTCGGGCTCCGAGCCCAGGCCCACCGCCACCACGAGCGGGGCCTTGAAGCCGGACGGCGCCGGCAGCTTCGTCACCTCGCCCTCGGCGCCGGAGGCACCGAGGGTTTCCAGGACGCCGGCGAGCCTGCCGTCGTAGGCCTTGTCCACGGCCTCGGCGCCCGGTGCGACGACCGGGCCCTTCGCGCCCTTGGCCACACCGATCACGATCGCGTCGGCCCGAAGACCGGGCGCCGCGGCGGTGCTGAGAGTGAGAGCAGTCACGGTGGTGAATTCTCGCTTCCAATGTGAAGTTTCTGTGGTCGATCTGTGTGGGTCGACCGGGCCCGACAGCCGACCCTAGAACCGGCCTCAGGGTGCGGTCTCAGCGGGGCCTTCCCCGGTACGGCGAACACTCGGGATGAGCCTACGCGTGTGTGCGCGTTCACTCATTCCTCAGGGCGTGTGCACAGTGCCCGGCATCGGAGATCATCCGTGAGGAACACTTTCCCGCACACTGGAGCCCGTTCGTTGAAACGTCCGATACGCCTGCTTGCCCTGCTCGCCCTGTTCGTGCTGACGGCGGGCTGCGCCGGTGCGCCCGACTCCGGGACGTCCGGCGGGCGTTGGCAGCCGCGCCCCGGCGTGGCCTGGCAGTGGCAGCTCAGCGGCCGCGTCGACACCTCCGTCGACGTGCCGGTCTACGACATCGACGGCTTCGACCAGCCGAGGGCGACGGTCACCGCTCTGCACGGCAAGGGCCGCAAGGTCATCTGCTACCTCTCGACGGGCGCCTGGGAGGACTGGCGCCCCGACGCGAAGAAGTTCCCCAGGTCGGTGCTCGGCAAGGGCAACGGCTGGAAGGGCGAGCGCTGGCTCGACATCCGCCGCACCGACGTACTGGAGCCGCTGATGGCGGCCCGCTTCGACATGTGCCGCAAGAAGGGCTTCGACGCGGTGGAGCCCGACAACATGGACGGCTACAAGAACACCACCGGCTTCCCGCTCAAGGCCGCCGACCAGCTCCGCTACAACCGCCTGATCGCGAAGCTGGCCCACGACCGCGGCATGGCGGTCGGCCTGAAGAACGACCTCGATCAAATCCCGCAGCTGGTGGGGGACTTCGACTTCGCGGTCAACGAACAGTGCGCCCAGTACGGCGAGTGCGCCGCCATGAAGCCCTTCATCAAGGCGGGCAAGGCCGTCTTCCACGTCGAGTACGAACTGCCGACCAGCCGCTTCTGTGCGCAGTCCCGCCGGCTGACGCTCAGCTCGATGCTCAAAAAGTACGAACTGGGGGTGTGGCGCCGGGCGTGCTGACCCCGACCCCGGTGACCGCCGTGCCCGCCAGCCGGTCGGCGAGGGAGCGGCGGGTGGGGGAGAAGACCGGCAGCGCGTTGAGCAGGAAGACGACGACGGCCAGCGCCCACACCAGCACCGACAGCACGAACTGCCCCTCGACCAGCAGGATGCAGGCGACGGCGTAGACGGCGATGTCGGCGGCCGTGGTGACCGCGGCGCGCACCGCGGCCCGGGTGGGGGCGCTCGGGGTGACCCGCAGCCCGAGCAGCCCCTTGCCGACGGTCCGTCCGGCGAAGGCGAGGCAGCCCCACTGGTAGAGGAACGTCGCCACGATCAGCATCCCGAAGGCCTCCTCCACGTCGAGCACCGCCTTGTGCCACAGCGACAGTCCGAGGGTCTCCGAGGCGCCGACGACGTCGCCCTGCGAGGTCAGCAGGTCGAAGCCGCCATGGGTGGCGAGTTCGGGCACGTCGGTGACCAGCGCGGATATCCGGTGGAAGGTCAGGACGGCGAGCAGATACGCCAGCGTGAGTACCAGCACGAAGTCGATGAACCAGGCCACGGCACGACGAAGCTTCGGCACGAACATCCCCCGATCACGATCACTTGTCCGTGTACGGCGGAAGAGACTACTGCCCCAGTGAGAGCACCAGGAGTGAAACCGTCGCGGCCGTCTCGGCAAGCCCTCCGAACACATCGCCGGTGACCCCGCCGAAGCGGCGCGTGCAGTGGCGGAGCAGGACTTCGGCCACCGCGAGGGCGACGACGACCGCGGCCGCCGCACGGATCAGGTCGTACGTCCCGACGAGCGCACCCCCGGCGGAGGCAGCCCCGGTGACCACGACAGCCGCGACCACCGCCGCCCGCACCGGCACCACGCCCGCGACCGCCGCACCCAGCCCCTCGGGCCGGGCGGCCGGCACCCCCGTCCGTGCGGCCAGGGTGAGCGCCAGCCGGGCGGCCGTCGCCGAGACGACGGCGGCGAGCGCACCCCGGGCCCACGAGTCGCCGTACGCCTGAGCCAGCGCCGCCACCTGTGCCAGCAGCACGAGGACGAGCGTGATCACCCCGAACGGCCCGATGTCCGACTGCTTCATGATCCGCAGCGCGTCCTCGGCGGGCTTCCCGCTGCCGAGCCCGTCCGCGGTGTCCGCGAGCCCGTCGAGATGCAGACCGCGGGTGAGGACGGCGGGCACGGCGGCGGAGGCGACGGCGGCGAGCAGCGCCCCCGCGCCCAGCGCCAGCAGCACCACGCCGGCCAGGGCCGCGCACCCGCCGACGACCAGCCCGGCGACCGGTGCGCAGAGCATGCCGCCGCGCGCGGCGTCCCGGTCCCAGCGGGTCACCTTCACCGGGAGCACGGTGAGGGTGCCGAAGGCGAAACGGAGGCCGTCCGGCCAGGGGGTCTTGGAGGGTTCGGGCATCGGCGCAGGTTACTCGGGTTGCCTCGTGATGTCCGCACCGGTCATCAGGGCCGACCTGCTTTTCTGCTGGGGGTCCAAGGGGCGCCCCCCGGGAGAACGCAGTCCGGGCGGTCGACAGGAGGGCCGAGGCGGCCGTGGATACAGTGCGCATATGGGACATTGGTTGCAGCGCAACATCATCGAGCCCGGCAAGCTGCCGCTGCTGCTCGCGCTCACCGCCTTCGTGCTGACGTTCCTCGTCACCCGGGTCATCACTCGTCTCATCCGGGCGGGCAAGGGGCCCTTCGGCAACGTCGAGGCAGCGGGCGGGCTGCACATCCACCATGTCGTGCCCGGCGTCATCCTGACGATCCTCGGCGGCTTCGGGGCGGTCGCCAGCGGTCGGCACGGCTTCGGCTCGGCGGTCTTCGCGGTCGTCTTCGGCATGGGGGCCGGGCTGGTCCTCGACGAGTTCGCGCTGATCCTGCACCTCGACGACGTCTACTGGAGCGAGGAGGGTCGCAAGAGCGTCGAGGTCGTGGTCCTGACCGCGGCCCTGGTGGGGCTGATGCTCGTGGGGTTCTCGCCGTTCGGGGTCAACGACATGAGCCAGGAGGAGTTGCAGGACCGGGGCAGCGTGATCTCGACCGTCGTGATCAACTTCCTGTTCTCCCTGGCCGTCCTGAGCAAGGGCAAGACCCGGATGGCGATCTTCAGTGTGATCGTCCCGCTCATCGGGCTGATCGGGCTGGTCCGTCTTGCCCGCCCCTGCTCGCCCTGGGCCAGGCGCTTCTACCGCCGGCGGCCGCGCGCCCGGGCCAAGTCCACGTTGCGGGCCTATCGCCACGACCGCCGGTGGGCCGGGCCCCGGCGCAGATTCCAGGACCTGGTGGGCGGCAGGCCCGACCCGGTGCCGGATCGCTCCCTTGGCCGGTGAGGCATCCGCGCCCCATAGGGGCGCGGGGCTGTGTCGACATGCGGCTCCGCCGCGCGGGCGCGACCAGCCACGACGGCGCAGCAGTCAAGATCTCGCCGACGGAAAACCCGACCCCGAACCGATCCGTGCCATCGGCCGGTGACGGTGCCGCAGCGCCGAGATGAAACACAGCACCCCCACCGCCGCGATCGCCGCCATGTGTTCCTTGCCGGCGAGATTCCCCTTCAGCAGTACCTCGACCGCCATCGCCGCCGTCACCGCGCACGCCGTGACATACGCGCCGTAGCGCCAGCCGAGGAACACGGCAAGGCCCACCACCGCCGCCGACGGGCCGGTGTCCACGACACCGGCGTCCGAGGAGGGCAGCCCGAAGGCGTTGTCGAAGCCCAGCCAGATGCCCAGGCGTGCGTACAGCGTGCCGGCGAGCGTGGCGGCGTAGGCGATGACGAGGGTGCGCCAGCGGCCGAGGCAGATCTCAGCGACGCCGAAGACGAACAGGATCTGCGCCAGTGCACCCCACACGGGGAGGTCGAGGGCCGGGACGAACAGCGACAGGGGAGTGCGCAGCAGCGACAGCCACAGGGGGTCCTCGGCGCGCACGCCCCCGGTGTTCTGCACGAACCGGTAACCCCACGAAGACTGGTTCTGGACGAGCTGTATGACCGCCGTCAGCACCACCGCCCCGAGAGTCATCGGGATCGCCCGCCAGCGCCGCTTCATCAGCGGCTCACGCACCGTGACGTACAGGAACCCCCATTCGGCACGGGCCCAGCGGGCGAGCCTGTTCATCCGGCGATCCTCATCTGTGCGTCTCCAGGTGCTTGCGGTGCAGCCACTTCGGCAGCCCCGGCGCCTCCAGGAACCCTTCCGCGCGCGCCGAGGCGATGCCGATGCGCGGCAGGTCCGCGCTCTTCTCGAAGAGCAGGAACCGCGGCTCCCAGATGGGCCGGTACTTGGCGTTGGCGCGGTACAGCGACTCGATCTGCCACCAGCGCGAGAAGAAGCTGAGCAGCGAGCGCCACAGCCTCAGCACCGGCCCGGCACCGAGGCGTGCACCACGTTCGAAGACCGAACGGAACATGGCGAAGTTGAGTGAGACCTGCGTGATCCCGATCTCTCGGGCGCGCCGCAGCAGCTCGATGACCATGAACTCCATCAGGCCGTTGTCGGAGTCGCGGTCCCGTCGCATCAGGTCGAGGGAGAGCCCGCGCGGCCCCCACGGCACGAAGGAGAGAAGCGCCCTCAACTCACCCTCGCCGTCGGTGCATTCGAGCATCACGCACTGTCCGTCCTCGGGGTCCCCGAGCCGCCCCAGCGCCATGCTGAACCCGCGCTCGGTGGCCCCGTCGCGCCAGTCGTCCGCCCGCTTCAGCAGATACGCCATCTCGTCCGCCGGAATGTCCTCGTGCCGCCGGATGCGCACCGTGTACCCGGCTCGCTTCACCCGGTTGTAGGCCTGCCGCACGGTGCGCATGGCCCGTCCGTCGAGGGTGAAGTCGGCGACCTCCACCAGGGCCTCGTCGCCGAGCTCCAGGGCGTCCAGACCGTGCCGCGCGTACACCGTGCCGGCCTCCTCGCTCGCCCCCATCACGGCCGGGATCCACCCGTGGGCCCGTGCCTCGGCGAGCCAGGGCTCGATGGCGCCCGGCCAGGCCTCCGGGTCGCCGATCGGATCACCGGACGCCAGCGATACGCCCCCCACGACCCGGTACGCGACGGCCGCCTTGCCGGTGGGCGACCACACCACGCTCTTCTCCCGCCGCAGGGCGAAGTACCCGAGCGAGTCCCGCTCGCCCTGCCGCTCCAGCAGTTCCCGCAGCCGCTTCTCGTCGTCCTCGGTGAGCGGGTCGACGGCCCGCCGGGAGCGGAAGGCGGCGTAGAAGACGGCGAGGACGAGGATCGTGCTGAGCACGTTGATGGCGACGTTGACCCAGTTCGGCGCGTCGATGCCGGGGAAACGGGACTCGTCGACGGCGACGGAGACGAGGCGGAACGTGCCGTAGCGCCAGCGCTCCAGGAACGTCGAAACCGCCCTGTCCGGCGCCGTGTTGGTGACCGTCACCAGGAGCGCGGCGAGCAGCGAGGCGACCAGCGTGCCGCCCACCGCGACGGCGGCGGCGAGCTTCGGGTTCGAGCGGTCGCCCTTGGCATAGAACTCCCGCCGCCCGGCCAGCAGGGCGACCACGAAGAGGGCGGTGAGGCCCAGCGAGATCCAGTTCTGGGCGTACTGCCGGATCTCCGGGAACGCCATTGCGAAGGCGAACAGTGCGAGGAACGAGCCGGCCAGGGCGAGGTTGAGGATCCATGCGGCGCGCTTGCGGCGCCGCATGGTGATGGCGAGGAATGCCGTGAACACCCCGGAGGCGAAGCCGGCGGTCAGCAGATACGGGGTGAAGAAGTTCTCCTGGTTGTGCCGCCGCACGTCCTGCCCCAGAGAGACCCAGGCGGCACTGAGGAAATTGACGAACGCGACGGCCCGCAAATACCAGACGGCGAATGCGGCAGCTCGCCGCGAGGCAATTCGGGCATCTCTCATGAGTGAGGATCATATGGGCGATGCCTCGGTGAACCCATCCATCTTTTGTCTGCGGTTCTGTCGACTTTCGGCCCTCCTGCGGCCTACCCGGTCTCCTCCTTGGCGTCGACGTCAGCCGCGGATTCATCCTTGGGTTCATCCTTCTCAGGTACCCCTGAGACCTGCGGCTTCTCCGGCAGCTCGGCGCCCAGCGCCGCCGCGGCCTGCACCAGCGGCAGCGCCAGCAGCGCCCCCGCGCCCTCGCCCACGGTCACCCCGTGCGAGAGCAGCGGCTCCAGTGCCATCCGGTCCAGCGCCTTGGCCTGTCCCGGCTCGCCGCTGTCGTGCGCGGCCAGCCACCAGTCCGGCGCCCGGAACGCGATCCGCTGCCCCACCAGGGCGCAGGCGGCCGTCACGACCCCGTCCAGGATCACCGGCATCTTGCGCACCGCGCTCTGCAGCAGGAAGCCCGTGATCGCGGCGAGGTCGGCCCCGCCGACGGTGGCCAGCAGCTGCAGCTGGTCGCCCAGCACCGGCCGGGCCCGGCGCAACGCGTCCCGGATCGCCGCGCACTTGCGCATCCATGCCAGGTCGTCGATGGCGAGCCCGCCCCGCCCGGTGACGACGGAGGCGTCGGTCCCGCACAGCGCGGCGATCAGCACCCCGGCCGCGGTCGTCCCGCCCACGCTCACATCGCCGAGCACCACCAGATCCGTACCGGAGTCGGCCTCCTCGTCGGCCACCGCGACGCCGGCACGGAAGGCGGCCTCGGCCTCCTCGGCCGTCAGCGCGTCCTCGCGGTCGATACGTCCGCTGCCGCGCCGCACCCGGTGCCGTACGACCTCGTCGGGCAGTGTGTCGGGGTCGCAGTCCAGCGCCATGTCGACGATCCGCACCGGCACGCCGAGCCGCCGGGCGAGCACCGACACCGGACGGCCGCCCTCCAGGACCTCCCGCACCAACTGGTGGGCGCCGCCCGCGGGTCCTGCCGAGACGCCCAGTTCGGCGACTCCGTGGTCACCGGCGAAGAGAACCACCCGGGGCCGTTCGATCGGCCGCACCGGCACGGCGGACTGTGCCGCCGACAGCCACTCACCCAGGTCGTCGAGGCGGCCCAGAGACCCGGGCGGCACGACCTGACGCTCCCTGCGCGCCTCGGCGTCGCGCCGCACCCCGCCGTCGGGGCGCTCGATCAGATCGGTGAAGTCGTCGAGATTAAGCGAGCTCATTCGCCGAACAGTACCGGCACCGGTCGAACGGGACAGCGCCACATGGTCACCACGCGCGCATGACGTCTTTGCCCCCGGGACATGGATCCCATACGTTCCGTTTTGCAGCGGATTGTCCTATCTCTCCGGGAGCCGCCATGACCCACCCGAGCCCCCACGTCAGTGCCCGTGACCGGCGCCGCCACCGCGCGAGGGCCCGCGCAATCCTGCGGCTCCTGCCCGAACCGGAGAGCTGGCTGGACGTGGGCACGGGCGACGCCCACTTCCCCGGGACGGCACGCGAACTCTTCCCCTACACCTCCTTCGACGGCCTCGACCCCACCCCGCGTGTGTCGTACGCCTGCCACGCCGAGCGCGTCGACGAGGCCTTCGTGGGGCAGGTGACGGACCCTCACATCACCACGATCCTGCGCTCCCGCTACGACGTCGTCACGCTCCTCCAGCACCGCTCGCCCGTCCCGGACCTGCGCGCCGAACTCCGCGCGGCCCTCACGCTCGTCCGCCGCGGCGGCCTCCTCCTCCTGGAGACTCCGCCGGCGCAGTCGCCCGCCCTGCGCACCCAACTCGACTTCCACGGCTGCACGATCGTCGCGACGAGCCGCCACGTCCTCGGCCAGTTCCCCTACACGCACCGGATCATCGCGCGCCGCAGAACCTCAGCCCCGTAGCACCATCGCCTGCCCCGCCACCACCAGCACCACCTGCTCGCACTCCCCGGCGAACGCCGCGTTCAGCCGCCCGAGTTCGTCGCGGTACCGGCGCCCGGAAGCCGTCGCCGGCACGATCCCCGAGCCGACCTCATTGGATACGGCGACCACGGTCCGCCGGGTCGTCCGCACCGCGTCCGTCAGCTCCCGCACCCGCTCGCGCAGGGCCCGCTCCCCGCCGTCGGCCCACTCCGCGTCGTCCCACGCCCCGACGGAGTCCATCGCGTCCGTCAGCCACAGCGACAGACAGTCGATGAGCAGCGGCGGGCCGTCGGCCGCCAGCAGCGGCACCAGATCGCAGGTCTCGGCGGTCCGCCAGGATCCCGGCCGGCGCTCCCGGTGGACGGCGACCCGGGACGCCCATTCCGTGTCCCCGTTGCGCGAGCCGCCCGTCGCCACGTACAGCACATCCGGAAAGGCCTCCAGGCGCCGCTCGGCCTCCACCGACTTCCCGGACCGCGCCCCGCCCAGCACCAGCGTCCGCCGCGGCACATCGGGCACGTCCTCGTACACCCCCACCGTCAGCGTCGCCCCGTCCGGCACGGCCCGCGCCCCCACGGCGGCGAGCCGCCGCCGCAACTCGGGCCCCGGCGGCACGTCGTGGTCGAGATGGACGGCGACGACATCCGTGGTCGGGCCGACGGCGCCGACCGCCCGCAGCTTGGCCAGCGCGTCGGGGCGCTCCACCACATCGGCCAGTACCATGTCACATACCACAGCCCCGTTGTGCTCCAGCCCGGCCGGCGCACCCCCCGGCGGCAGATACAGCAGCCGCTGCCCGTTCGGCCCGGTCACCGCGTACCCCGTGCCCGGCCCGTCCATCGCCACCGCCCGCACCCGATGCCCCGTCAGCAGCGCCAACTCCCGCCCGTCCGGCACCCGCGCGGGCTGCGGCAGCCCCGCCGGAACCTCGACCACGGGCCCGGCGTGCGGATGCGACAACAGCACCTGCCGTACGCCGCCGAGCGAATGCCCGGCCCGCGCCGCCGCGAACGCCGCGCCCGGCGTCAGATCGAGGAGCAGGGTCCCGTCCACCAGCACCGCGGTCGCCGCACGGGCATCCGCGCCGAGCGCGGTCGCACAGGCGGCACAGGGACAGTCGGGGCGGGGCAGGCCCGCGGGGGCACCGGTACCGAGCAGAGTCACTTCCACGGAAGTGATTTTCGCGTGTCTGCGCAGGTGCTGCCCATCCGACTAGGCTTCTGGCAGGAGGCGGACCAAGATCCGCCTTCTGCTCTGCAGGTGCTCAGACACGGGAGGCGTAGATGGCGTCATGGACGTGGCGGTTCGAGAAGGCCGACGGGGCGGAGGTCCAGCCCGCGGTCCAGCCCGAGGAGTTCACCACGCAGGGGGACGCCGAGTCCTGGATCGGGGAGCTCTGGAAGGCCCTGCAGGACGGCGGCGCCGACCAGGTGCGGCTGTTCGAGGACTCGGCGGAGATCTACGGGCCGATGAGCCTGCACGCCGAAGAGGCGTAGGAGGTACGGAGGGGGGAGGGAGCGGCTGCAATCCGGCCGCTCCCTCCCCGTCTCGTCTCACTGCTCGCCCAGCGTCACATCGACCTTCTTCTGACTCCCGTTCCGGGTGAAGGTCACCGTCGTCCTGTCACCCGGCTTCTGCGCCGCCAGCGCCTCCGACAGGGAGGTGATGGTGGTGATGTCCGTGTCGCCCAGCCTGATGATGACGTCCCCGGCCTCGATGCCCGCCTTGTCGGCCGCCCCGCCGCTCTTCACGGCGACCACGGCGACCCCGGCGGCCTGGTAGCTGCTGTCGACGACCGTACGGCCGGTGATGCCGAGGGCGGCCCGCCCCGAGTCGGTGACCTTGCCGCTCTTGATGATCTGGCCGGCGATCGTCTTCACCATCGACGAGGGGATCGCGAACCCGATGCCGGGCGCCGCACTGTTGCCGAGGCCGGGGTCGGTGGCGGCCAGCGTCGGAATCCCGATGACCTGCCCGTCGAGGTCGACGAGGGCGCCGCCGCTGTTGCCCGGGTTGATGGCCGCGGACGTCTGCACCATGTTGGCGATGGTCGCGCCCGTGCCCCCGTCGGTACGGCCCTCGCTCACGGTCCGCCCGGTCGCCGAGACGATGCCCTGCGTCACGCTGGACGACAGCCCGAGCGGCGAGCCCATCGCCAGCACGATCTGCCCGACCGCCACCTTCGAGGAGTCCGCGAAGGCGGCCGCCTTCAGTCCGCTCGGCACCTTGTCCAGCTTGATGACCGCGAGGTCCTGGTCCGGGTACGAGTAGACGAGCCTGGCGGTCAGCGCGTCCTGGCTGTTGGCTGTCGTCACCTTGAACGTCTTCGAGTCCCCGACGACATGCGCGTTGGTGACGACGCGGCCCTTGTCGTCGTACACGATCCCCGACCCCAGATCGCCCCCGGCCTGGATCTGCACCACCGACGGCAGAACGTCCTTGATCACCTTCTGGTAGGCACTCTGCAGATCACTGCCCGCCATGGGCACGACGGCCTGCGCGGCGGCCTGCGCGGCCTGTGCGGTCGACTTCTCCCGCCCGCCGGAGGAACCGTCGCCGGAGCAGCCCGAGACGAGCGCGAGAGCACAGCAGAGCCCGGCGACGGAAACGACCAGACGGAAGGCACGGCTACGGGCAACGTCCATGCCCCGAGTGTCTCTTCGGGGTGAATGTCCGGCTCGCGCTGTGCACCCGAACGGGCTTACGGCTTGCCACGGGCCTCGGCGAGGTCCGTGCGGTTGGACAGCGCCCCGAAAGGGCGCGGGGCTGTATCGATATGCGGCTCCGCCGCGCGGGCGCGACCAGCCACGACGGCGCCGCAGACAACCAACGACCCATACCGGCCCCACCAGCGGAGCTACCCGCGCACCCCGCACAGGTGCAGCAACGCCGCCACCCCGCGGTAGGGATCCGTCCGCCCCGCCCGCTCCTCGACCGCGAGCAGGGTCTCCACGTCGCCCGGGAGCTCCGCCCCGTCCGCCGCGGTGTCCGTGAACACTCGCACCCCGTACCAGGCGTGCAGCGGCGCGGCGATCCCGGCGAGCGTCGCGGTCAGCGCCTCCAGCCGGTCGGCCCGCACATCGAGGCCCAGCCGGTTCGTGTACGACAAGGTGTCGAAGGCGCCCAGCGCACCGGCCCAGTCCCCGGACAGCCCCGGCCGCATCGCCAGCGCGTCGCCGTTGCGCACGAGCAGCGACAGCAGCCCGCCGTGGGCGAGCATCCGGGCCAGCCCGGCCAGCAGCGGATCCGGCTCCTCGACGTACATCAGCACGCCGTGGCACAGCACCACGTCGAAGCTGCCCGGCAGGAAGTGCACCCCGGTGTCCCGGCCGTCGCCCTCGATGATCCGCACCCGTTCCCGGATGCCCTCGGGCTCAACGGAAAGGGCCTCCCGCGCGGCCGCGACCATCGTGGCGTCCTGCTCCAGCCCGGTCACCTGATGCCCGGCCCGCGCCAGCCGCAGCGCCTGCGTGCCCTGGCCCATGCCCACATCGAGCACCCGCAGCCGCTGCCCGACCGGGAACCGCCCCGCTATCTGCTCGTCGAGCTGCCGGGCCACCAGCTCCTGCCGTACGACATCGCGCAGCCCGCCCAGCCTGCTCAGCCAGGCGTCGGCCGCACCCCCGGTGAAAGCCTCAGCGCTCAGGGCCGCTCTCCGCGCTTGACCTGCGGCTTCGGCAGCCGGA
>Ga0105246_10001956_pt1 | contig 12413 bp, 13 predicted proteins | sample KBSM64metaG_FD_99694 | JGI IMG/M metagenome (GOLD analysis project Ga0105246, IMG submission 99694) | Miscanthus rhizosphere microbial communities from Kellogg Biological Station, Michigan, USA - KBS M6-4 metaG | ecosystem: Host-associated > Plants > Roots > Rhizosphere > Soil | place...
CTCAGCTTTGCGGATCGCTATCGTTTTTGGTGCAAGTTCACCCACAACTACGTGTAGATACGTGATCGCTACAAAGGCAATGACAAATGACAAGAATGAAGCGAGTGATTCCGGGATACTCATACTATTGAACAACGGGTGGAGAATGTTCTCTACCGTAGGTTCACCGAGCCAGCCCAGTCCGAGAGACGTAATCGTGATCCCGAGCTGACAAGCAGACAGGTATCCGTCCAGATTGGCGACGGCCTGTTTCACGGCAAGCGCCCTTTTGTTCCCTTCCGCAATCATTTGATCGATCCGGCTCATACGTACTCGTACCAGAGCGAACTCCACTGCCACAAAAAATGCCGATAGCCCTATCAAAAGTGCAATTAAAACCAAATTTATCGCATACCTCTCACTGTCCATTCACTACTCTTCTCCTTTTAAGTCATAAGTTTTTAACGAGTATTATATCTAATTTTACGTAAGAAGACCACCTTCTCCTGAAGAATAGAGGAAGAGTCTGGAAGACATATTATTAGGAAACCATGTTGGAAGCAGGTTTTATCATTGTTTAAGCCCATATACCTTTGATGACATAGTCATTTGTAACAAGCTGCAATCAGAACGGTTATATACCAAAATATGTTATTTATCTGCTTATGTAAAGTTTTATCTACGTGTTCGTTACGAATGGGGTCGACATTGGGTATCTATGATTAGCTGGAAACAATATCGTCAAAGCTGGTTAGAATGAAAGAAGTGTAAGGATATGAAGCCAGATAAAGAGATAATGAAGAATGTGAAAATCAAATTAGATAGTAGGAAGTTGAGGAGGAGGCCGCATGTTCTGGCTGGTCATTATTTTACTTGTTTTTATTTTCCAAGCGGCTACGATTCTTGTGCTGGAGTTCCGCAACCCGGCCAAAGCGGTGGCGTGGTTGTTTATATTATTTTGCGTGCCTCTGATTGGATTCGTCGTGTACTATTTCGTGGCCCAAGACTACAGTAAACGCAAAAAACTACGAAAGGGTGGGTCGCGAATTTTTCGGGAAATGCGTGAAACAATTTGGAAGCAGGCCCACATCGTAGATGAGATTGCTCAAATGCCAGGTGACAGGTATAACCATCAGCACCGCTTGTTTAATCTGTTATCCCATCTGTCCGAGAGCCCCATTACAGGGTGTAACCGGAGCAAAGTGCTTACAAATGGGGAAGAGGCTTTTGCCGCTATGCTTAGAGAGATGGAAAAGGCGAAGCATCATCTGCATGTCGAGTTTTATATTTTCAGAGATGATGTAATTGGTACTCGCTTTCAGCAGGTGATGATCCGTAAAGCACAGGAGGGAGTCAAAGTCAGATTAATCTGCGATGGGCTTGGCAGTCATAACCTTAGCTGGAGTTTTATTCGTAAGCTTCAGGATGCGGGCGTGGAGTTCCATTTTTTTCTGCCGCCGCTCATTGCTACGATTGATCGCAGAGTCAATTACCGAAATCATCGTAAAATTGTAGTTGTGGATGGTAAGGTTGGTTTTGTTGGTGGAATTAACGTCGGAGATGATTACCTTGGTCAATATCCGGAGGTGGGTTTTTGGCGGGATACTCACGTGCAGATTGAAGGTGATGCGGTTTATTTTCTCCAGAGCACGTTTCTGAATGACTGGAAACTCGCTTCGGGAAAACGAATTATGGAACCGCAGCTTGCGGAATTATTCCCTTCGCATATTTGCAGTGGAGGGGAACGCATTCAGATTTTGGGAAGCGGCCCTGATCAGGATTGGGATGCCATACAAGAAATGTGTTTTGGCGCGATTTCCGTCGCTTGTGAACGGATTTATATTACCACACCGTATTTCATACCAGATCCAGCTCTTTACGAGGCTCTCAAGACCGCTGCCGTCAGCGGCGTGGACGTGCGAATACTTATTCCCTATCAATCCGATTCGCGGCTGGTGCATCTGGCCTCCCTTTCTTATGTTGAGGAGTTGCTACGCGCAGGTGTGAAGTTTTATCAATACCGCAAAGGTTTTGTGCATGCCAAGGTGATGATCGTAGATGAGTTGCTGGCTACGGTGGGCACAGCCAACATGGACATGCGTAGTTTCTTCTGTAATTTTGAATTAACGGCTGTATTGTTCGAGAGCTCTGCAATTCATCGTTTGCTTCATGATTTTGAACGTGACCTGGAGGAGTGCAGTCAGATTGATACCTTCGCATTCCAGCAGCGCTCACGTCTGCAAAAAGGGGCAGAAATACTTTCTCGGATGCTTTCTCCGCTTCTTTAGCCGATTTAGGGCAGATTTCTGAGGATAAATTCACTTTTTTTGAATTTATCTTCTTTTTGCTAAGTATTTTGCTCCAATTTGATCTTTTATGATATAATAGTTATATAAATCATGTCGTGATGAAGGAGGGGAGTCTGGGGAAACAGGCTCCCTTTTGCTCTCTTTTGGAAGTGTGATCCGGCAAGCAGTACATCTTGAATCTATTTTATATCGCCTTTAGATGCCCGTTTTTATGGTGGGTCAGAGTACATGCAGAATACAGTTTGCTCAATCTCTGCATGGAGCTTCCCCGTGGAGTAATTTAATGGATATATAAAATGGATTCACATTCTGATTTTACGGGGGGGATACCATGTCCAATGTAACGGTGAAAGAATTAACGGCCAAGCAAGCCGACCGCGGCGTCAAAAGCTCGGTGTTTACGCTGAAATTTCTGCAACGTATTGTAATGATCCTGATCGGTGCTGTGCTCATGGCTGTATCGCTTGAAGTATTCCTCGTGCCAAACGGCGTCATCGACGGCGGTATCACGGGGATCTCGATTATGGTGTCAGAGCTTACACATCTGCCGCTGGGGATATTCCTGACTTTGCTCAACATGCCTTTTCTAATCCTTGGTTACAAGCAGATTGGTAAGACCTTTGCGTTGTCCACATTGCTAGGGATCGTCGTGATGTCTATTGGAACATCGATGCTGCACAAAGTTCCAGCACTTACACCAGGTGAACCACTTCTGGGTGCAGTATTCGGCGGATTAATCCTGGGTGTGGGGGTAGGTCTGGTCATTCGTTCTGGTGGTTCACTGGACGGTACAGAGATCGTTGCTATTTTGTTTAGTGAGAAATCACCGCTGTCTGTGGGACAGATCGTATTGATTATTAATGTATTTATTTTCGCGGGTGCTGGATTTGTATTCGGCTGGCCGAACGCTCTGTACTCCATGATTGCATATTACATTGCCATGAAGATGATTGATATCGTAAATGAAGGTCTGGATCAGTCCAAGTCGGTCTGGATCATCAGTGAGAAGTATCGTGATATCGGTTCAGCGTTGACGGATCGTCTTGGACGCGGTGTAACATATCTAGACGGCGAAGGCGGCTTCAGTGGAGATGAGAAAAAGATTATTTTTGTCGTAATTACCCGTTTGGAAGAAGCCAAGCTGAAGTCTATTGTAGAGGATTGGGACCCGCAAGCCTTTATAGCCATCGGCAACATTCATGATGTGAAGGGCGGACGTTTCAAGAAAAAAGGCATCCATTAGCGGTCCTTTCTTCTCGATATGACACAAACAACATCAAACAATAGACAGTACCGGCACCATATGTGTCGTAAGCAAATAGCCGATATCCTGAATAACAGGGTATCGGCTATTTTTTCTTGAGATGTTTCAGGATTAGTTCCAGAGGCTGCGGAGGTACGGCTGCAATAAGATCACCAATGATATTCAGGCGTTCCGTAATATTCATGAGGTGATAATCCTGAATGAAGACATCTCGGCGCACCTCATCCCAAGTGAGCGGTGTGGAGACAGTTCCCTTTGGCTTGGCGCGAGGTGTATAGGGGGCAGCCAGTGTTTTGCCGCCATAATGTTGCAGATAATCAAAGTAAATCCGATCGCCCCGATCTTTTTTGAGCCGTTCCAGTGTAAACAATTTGGGATGCTTTTGCGTGACATATTTACCTACGAAGTGTCCAACGTCCCTTAGTTCATCAAATGTTACACCCGGAGTAATCGGTACAATAATTTGAACACCTGTAGCGCCAGAAGTTTTGGGAACGGATTGCAATCCAAGTGAAGACAAGGTTTCACCAACAATTAAGGCGGCCTGCATGATTCTGGGCTCGTGCTCCATCGAAGGGTCGAGATCAATCATCCATTCACACGGAAGCGTACTGTTAATGGCATGCAGCGAAGGGTGAAATTCAAGCGCTGCAAGATTCCCCAGCCAGAGCAACTCAGGTAGTCCATTCATGACGATGTAACGTATGCCTTCATGATCTTGAGTATGCACGAAATCAGGCAATGGCTCTGGCGCATTTTTTTGATAAAAGAAAGTGCCCCCGGCGCCATGAGGATACCGAATGGTTGTCAGTAATCGGTTACGAGTGTAGGTCAACAGATACGGGGCCAGCGCCGCCAGTTTTTCCAGGTAGATGGCTTTGGTTACACCAGCTTCAGGCCATAACAGCTTGTCTGGATTCGTGACGGTAAGTTCTACACCTTCGATTATGATGGAGCCTTTGATTTTGTGTGGCATGGAGGCCTCCTTTTTAATCTTCATGCTGAAGCTGGTTTGCCAGACAGTCTTCCGGAGTCACGTCTGCGAAAGTCTGAATGCTAGGATGCCGTAACGTTCGGTGATGTGTCAGTTCCATATACTGCACCTTAAGTCCAATCGCAGGTTTTACCCAAGTTGTCTCTGCGCTGCGCTCAGGAACGTTATGGAACGGTCTTTCCTTGATAATGAGTGGCTGCACCTGTGAAGTGAGTTCTCGCCAGCGATTCATGTTTAGCTTCCCTGTTCCAACATGACCGATATAAATAAAATGAGGCCCGTCATATACGCCGATCGCAACAGCATTCACAATTCCATCACGATATGTGACGCCCCCGATCATGGCATACAAATCATGCATGATTTTGACTTTCTGCCAGCGGGAGTCCTTTCCTCCGATCCCGTAGGTGCTGGAGAGGTCTTTACAGACGATGCCTTCCATGTGATGCTGCCTCATGACATGAAGCAGGGCTGTTGCATCCGGTGCGTTGGTAACCTCCTGTACTTGAGGGCTGGTATGGAGCACTTGGTGGAGTAGCTGCTGGCGATCTGACAGTGTCTGATTGGTGACCCAATTTCCATCATAAAAAAGAATGTCAAAAACCATATAAGTAATCGGGATCTGATGTGTGGCCAGAGCAATGTTATCCGGCTTGCTCATCCGATCCCGGCGAAGTACATGATAAAAGGAAGGCCGGCCTGTGTCTGGATCAAGCGCAATGATCTCGCCGTCCAGAATATAAGAGGCACCAGCACATAGATTGCGAGGTTGCACAAGTTCGGGATATTGGTTCGTCCGGTCGTGTGACCTGCGATTGATCAGCCTCAATTCCTGCCCGTTCTCATAAGCGAGCATACGTACACCATCCCACTTGATCTGTGCAACCCATTGCGAGCCTGCGGGTAGCGTGTCCCTGGATATGGGTTCAAAGGGAATGACGGGTTTGAACATGTACTGCTCCTTTCCCTCGGCCAGCCACAGTGTATTCGGGTTAAACCAAGTGGGTGGAGAAGGTTAATTTTTTTGCAACCGTTGTTTAAAATGATGAACCAGAATCAGCAGTAGTGGAAGGAAAATACCGCAAGTTAAATCCCAGTCAATCCAGTACGGAATGATCACTTTAAGATAAAAAGTTTCAGTTGGTGCGATCAGTATGGAGCAGGCAAAGATAAGAAGTGAGGCTGGAAAGATTAAATTCCGATAGCTGGACAACCGAAATAGATGAGCTAGGCCAAGCACAAAGCTGTAGAAAAAGAGCACACTTTTGAAAAAGACAGCAATAATCCATACGGAAGCCATAATAGCCTCGATGCGTTCGAAAAAGTTCCCGATGTTAATCAAACGGGACAGATTAAACGACGTGAACCAGTAATGCTGTGTCATGAATGGCCCTAAAATAAGCAGACACATACTTATGATTAGCGTTAACATTAATCCCCCGATCATACCCATGAGCAAAAAATCTCTTTTTAGATGAGGGCGTTGCTCGGTGTAAGGCAATAACATCATGAAAATACATAATTCACAATACGGATATGTAAGTACAGCGATAAAACCTTTAAAAGGACCAAGCAATCCCTGACCAAGAATGGGTTTTATATTATCGAGATCTGCCTTGGGGAGTAGGCATAGGGTGAGAATAATCAAGAACAGGACAACGATAGGCAACAGGATTTCGGCAGTCCTTCCCATGTTAGGCAGTCCCGACCGCAATCCCCAAGTCAGAGCGCAGATAAATGTCAGGTGCAACACCCATAATGGCGAATTTCTCAGAATGTTCGTCGTCATAAAGTCTCCCATTTCACGAATAAATGTCGATGCACCAATCAGAAAATAAAAAATATAGAATGCGCTGACAACAGCTCCCAACCAAGGCCCCAGTACCCGTAGCGCATGTTCAATTAAATTCAGACGCGGATCCAAGCGATATACAGCGAGCGTGATAAGAAGTATGCCTATTCCGCCTCCTACGCCAACTAAGGAAGAGATCCAGGCATCTTGCTGAGCAAAAGATGTGATCATCGATGGGAAAAAGAGGATCTGCTCACCGATTGTACAAAGGAACATCAGCGAAGCAAGCTGCCTGACGGTCAAACGTCCCTTTTCAATCATTCCAATAAATCTCCTTCGTCTGACAATGTTTAATTCTGGGTTAGGATGTACCAATACTTCCAGTTTTATCAGTGAACATATTAAAAAAGCCTGACCCCTGTTCTCCTGAGGAAGCTTTGGAGGAACCTGGGCAGGCTTTTTGCAGTAACACGTTTGTCAAAAGAAGGAGCAGCGAATAAAGTCGGCTGAATAAGTGGATGGCAGCAGCTTGCGTCTAAAAAAAACACTAATTAGACTTTATGCTGCTGAAACCAAGCGGATTCGGATATTTTGTGGGTCCACCGCATACCATGCTTCGGCATCCCGGGTTACTTCAAAGCCCGCTTGGCGTAAACGTTCAACGGCTTGTTCCACCTCTTCGGGCTCGGCATACACAATCGCAAAATAGTCAATGCCAGTAGCATTGGAAGGATTAACTGGAGCGTTGACACCAGCCCAGATGTTCAGCCCGAGATGGTGATGGTAACCGCCGGCAGAAACAAACAATGCTGACATGTTGGCAAAGTTGCCCACGATATCAAATCCGAGCACGCCTGTATAGAAGCTGCGGGCTTCTTCCAGACTGCGGACGTGAAAGTGAACATGACCAATAACGGTACCAGCAGGCAGGCCGGTCCAAGTTTCATTAGCTGAGAGATCAAATAAGCTTTGCACATCTACCGGATCACTCGCCATGATGTAATTATTATCAACATCCCGTTTCCAAGTTTCACGAGGACGGTCAGCGTAAATTTCAATCCCGTTAAGATCGGGGTCAGAGATATAGAACGCTTCGCTCACCAGATGATCCCCTTGGCCAATATCGATCCCGGATGCGACAAGATTACGAATAGCAAGTCCTAGCGATTTACGATCAGGTAGCAGGATTGCAAAATGGTACAAGCCCGCATGGGATCGCTCGGGCAAAGTGATGCTGTCTTTTACTTCTTCAAGGCGAAGAAGGACGGTTTTTCCGTCAGCGGTCATTGTAGCGATATGCTCCTGGCGTGTCAGCAGTTTGAGGCCGACAACGTCCGTATAAAACTGAATGGATCGATCTAGATTACTGATTTTGAGACTCACTTCACCCAAGTGGGTAGTGGCTGGAATTTGATATGTGGTACTCATAGTTATTTCCTCCTTATGATGGATGCTTGATGTTGGACGTTCTGCGTTCAACAAATTACGAGGGGATATATTTTGCAAATATCAATTTTGTTCTGCGTACTTGGTATCGGGAATCGAATGAAGAAGTAGTGTATAACTTCAAAATGTTGAAAATTAGTTATAAATCACTTTATAAAAATAAATAAGTTACTTTTCATAAGTTAATATAAAATATTTAATTTCTTTAGTCAATAACTTTATCCGAAATATGTAGATTGTCCATAGTCATAAATGTCTAAGTGATCTGGAGGTGCGCGAAGTAGATGAGACGAGGATATTGATATATATAAATAAAATGGATTCTGCCGACTACTAACGAACCGGGAGAAAGTCGTTTTTGGCTAATGTGACCCAATAACGGTTCGTTAGACATGAGCAGAGAACCTAGCTAGGCGAGCAAATAAAAACAGGGAGTCGACAGAACATGCATCTTTTGGACTTGGTCCTACTTCACCAGCATGCATAGATTACGCTTTTGGTTTGGTTGGGGCTTTTTTACGTTTCGTGGCAGCAGGTGTATCGGTTTCACCTCCGGCAGCCGCCTGCACGGTTGTTTTTCGCGGAATGCGCTTTTTGGGCTTGGCCGTGATTGATCCAGGGTCTGCAGGAACAGGCTTCACTGCTTCGATACTTGCTTGAAGGGCAGCCATAAGATCCATTACATTGGCTTCGGGTTTGGCCGGAGCGATCTTGATTTCCTCACCTGCGACTTTGTGTTGAATGAGATCAAGCAATTTGGCTCGGTAATCATCCGTGTATTTGCCAGGTTCAAACGGAGTGGATAGTTGGTCGATCAACAGTTTAGCCATCGTAAGTTCCTTTTCGTTCACATTTTGTATTTCGGGAAGATTGGGAACCTGAGACACCGGACGGATTTCATCCGGGTAAAAGATAGTTTCCATTGACAAACAATCCTCCAGTACCCGGATGGCAGCTAGACTACTTTTGGATCGAATCGAGATTTTGGCAATACCGATTTTGCCTGTATCCCGCATAGCATTCATGAGTAATTGGTAGGCATTTCCACCAGCCTGATCGGGAGAGAGGTAATATGTCTTTTGAAAATAGATTGGGTCAATTTCAGTTAAATCCACAAAATCCAGAATGGTAATGGTTTTGTTGCTGGATTCGTTAAGTGCTTCGAGCTCTTCTTTTTCGAACAGAACAAATTTACCTTTTTCGTACTCATAGCCTTTGGTTATCTCTTCCCATTTCACTTCAACTTCACAGGAAGGGCACTGGCGTACATAAGCAAGTGGACTACCGCAGACGTTGTGAATGTAACGCATGGAGATATCCTTGTCCTCGGTAGCCGAGAACATTTTGACAGGTACATGTACGAGACCGAAACTTATTGCACCTTTCCAGACCGTATGCATAAGGGCGGCTCCTTTCGAGTTCTTTTTGTTAATAGTATGGGCAGGTGTTGTAAGGGATAGTCGTAAAACCCTTGATCATATGATGTTTTGGGATATCTAGATTGCTCTCCGGCATTTTGAATGGTTCTGCAAGAGTCGGGGATGATAACGGAAACATGATGGGGAGGTGCCAGATGATGAACAGACGAGATGAGGAAGAGGCGCACAAGCACACGTTCACGCCCTATCCTCTGGAGGATGCCGAGAGTGGAGAAGGGTTTTATACGCCAGCAGCCGATGTAAATTGGGAAGCGGTGACTTCGGAAAAGCTACCGCTGGATCGTGAATCATTTATGCTGGATATCGATCGTATGGTGAACGAGGGATTAGGTGGCGGTCAGGTGACGGAGGATAATGGTTATATTGGTGACAGTACGACAGATACGATCGTTCAGGAAAAGCATAACGAAGATCCGGAAGGAGACTACGAATAATATGATGGATGCAAAGCGGGCTAAAGCGATTTATGATGCCAAAGATACCATTGCTGTGACACTTGAAGGAGAACCTGTCTGGATAGAAAATGTAGATGAGGCCAACGGTATGGCGACTGTACAGGTGGGTAGCAGACCGGGCAATACCCAAACGGTGCGTGTGGATCGTCTGGAGGAGGAGTAGCAATAAAAATGTGACAAGTACTGTATAAATACAGGATGATTCAGGGATATTTTAGGCGAAGTGTCGTAGAAGTATACCGGATGAGATAATGGGGTAAGACCAGCGATGATCTATTGGAAATCGTTAAGTGCGACCGGTACCGGATGGTGCCGGTTGTTTTCGTTATGATCCTTTCAGGGAATTACATAGGAGATGGTTATTATTCCTATATTTTACATGATGTTCCTTCTATGTTGCGGGCAAGGAAAGGGACCGATATAATAGGTTCAAAAGTGAACTCAGACGGGGAACCGTCAAAGGTGGGGCGTATATTGAATCAGACGCATAAGCAGTGGGTATATGAGTCCCATAGCATTGCAGATACCGAAAGGCTTGCGTCCGCACTTGCGGCGCAGGCGCATGCCGGAATGGTCATTGCACTGGATGGCGATTTGGGCGCGGGTAAAACCGCTTTTTCACAGAAATTTGCTTGGCATTTGGGTGTGAAGGGTGTCGTGAGTAGTCCGACTTTCACGCTGATCAAGGAATACGAGGGGCGATTGCCGCTATATCACATGGATGTATATCGCATTTCGCTGGAAGAAGCGGACGAGCTGGGTCTTGAAGAGTATTTTTACGGTACGGGGGTTAGTTTGGTTGAGTGGTCCAGCATCATTCCCGAGTTGCTGCCGCAAGAGCATCTTCATGTGCAGATTGAGACGACAGGACTTGAAGATCGAACGATAACGCTGGATGGGTACGGTGAGGTGTATGCTTCACTATGCGAACAGTTCAGACAGAATGGAGTTTAAAATAATGGAAGATTTGCAAAAAAAGCCGCGTCAGCGGTTTTTGGTGTTGGATACATCCACCGCAGTGATGGCCGCAGCGGTGATGGAAGAACGTTCGCTGCTGGAAGAGCGCAATGAACGTGCCGAGCGCAATCACTCGGTGCATGTTGTGCCTGTGATGGAGCAGCTGCTTGCTGCCAGTAGCACAGAGCCTGGCCAGCTGGACGGGATCGCCGTCGGTATTGGGCCAGGCTCGTACACGGGCATCCGCATTGCGGTGACCGCGGCGAAAACACTGGCCTGGGCTTGGGACATCCCCGTTGCCGGGGTGTCCAGCCTGCAGGCCCTCGCCTGGGGCGGCTGGCACAGCGGCCTCGCCGCCAAGGCGCAAGCTGCGGCAGATGATGCCGCAGCCGGGGCTGGCGGAACGCCATCCGCGGACCAGGGCGGCACGAGTGCCGCCCCTGTCCACTGGATCGTTCCGCTTGTGGATGCGCGGCGCGGTCAAGCCTATACCGCGCTGTTCGCCTCTGCCGGCAGCGCTGCGCCCCGCCGGCTGGCGCCGGATGCCATCCGTGAGATGCACGGATGGCTGGAAGAGCTCGCCGCCCGCTTGGCGGAGGCGGCGCCGGAAGAGCGGCCCGCTGCCGTCTGGATTGTCGGCGAGACGGGCCAGCATGCGGCGGCAGCGGCAGAGCTCCGCTGCCCCGCAGAAACGGCGCTCCAGCTCGTCCCGTATGAGCTGGAAGGCCGCTGGATTGGGCGCCTCGGCGCCGAAGCGCTGCTTGCAGGTCAGCGCGATGACGTACATGCCCTGGTGCCGAACTACACCCAGCTGTCCGAAGCGGAAGCCAACCTGCTGCGCAAAGGCTGAAGGGAGAGGGAAGTGGATGGACAACGTAGCGAATGAAGGACAGGAAACAGGGTTTCAGTTCAGGCTCATGACGGTGGCAGATATTCCTGACGTGATGGAGGTTGAGCATGAGGCATTTACCCTCCCTTGGACAGAAGAGGCTTTTCACAACGAATTGAAGCATAATCATTTTGCTAAATATATGGTCATGGAGCTGGACGGCACTGCCATTGGGTATGCGGGCATGTGGACCATTATGGATGAGGCACACATTACCAATATCGCGGTGAGAAAAGCATACCAGGGCCGCAAGCTGGGCGAAAAATTGCTGGACGAGCTAATGAAGACGGCAGCCTATCTCGGCATGGAGCGAATGACACTGGAGGTTCGGGTGTCGAATATCGTAGCTCAGAATTTGTATCAGAAAAAAGGGTTTGAATCGGCAGGTCTGCGCAAAGGGTACTACTCCGATAACGGAGAGGATGCAATGATCATGTGGGCGGTGCTTCCGCCTGCAGGCCGGAGCGGCGAAGAGGAAGGAAGCGTAGTGGATTCATGAACGATCTTATAGATAATCAAGGCGGAACGCCATCCTATATTTTGGCGGTAGAGACAAGCTGTGACGAAACATCGGTAGCCGTTGTAAAGGATGGGCGTGAGGTGCTCTCCAATCTGATCTCTAGTCAGATCGAGACACATAAAGCGTTTGGCGGAGTCGTACCCGAGGTGGCTTCACGCAAGCATGTTGAAGTTATCACGTTGATGCTTGAACAGGCTATTGAGCAGTCCGGCATTCGTCCGCGTGATTTGAGCGCAATTGCAGTCACGCAGGGGCCTGGACTTGTCGGCGCGCTGCTGGTGGGTATCGTCGCAGCCAAAACGCTGGCGATGGCGCTTGGCAAACCGCTCATCGGCATCCATCATATTGCTGGTCATATTTATGCGAATC
>Ga0105246_10001961_pt1 | contig 12404 bp, 6 predicted proteins | sample KBSM64metaG_FD_99694 | JGI IMG/M metagenome (GOLD analysis project Ga0105246, IMG submission 99694) | Miscanthus rhizosphere microbial communities from Kellogg Biological Station, Michigan, USA - KBS M6-4 metaG | ecosystem: Host-associated > Plants > Roots > Rhizosphere > Soil | place: Michigan...
CCATCGCTTATCTGCTTGCTGCTTATTATGGCGGAGGCGGAACGGCGTTTATCACCTTTGCAGGTTTGTGGATATTTAGAATCAATGCAGGATTTTGGCCGTCTATTGAAAACCTGGATTATGCACTGTATGAACTTATTTTTGTGCTGGCCATATCCTTGAATTTCAGGTATATTCGCAGATTCGTATACCGATGGTTATCTGGTTCACTGGTGTTGCTTGTTGCTTATCAGTTCACGATGTTTTGGACATATCCAACAACTCTCTTCAATCATGGAATGACCTTGCTTTCTCAAATTATGTGTATGTTGCTAGTTATATTGTTCATCTATTTCCTGAATCAGAATCATCAGTACAGACATCTGGTGATTCAAAAAGAGCGGGAGATGCTGGAGATGCTGCGCAGACAGCCCGGGTTTACGTTTAAACTCCGCAAGCTGAACGGAAAATTTGAATTTCTCTTGCTCGAGGGAGAGATGCTGTCTCATCTGGGGATGGATATGCGAAGCCTGGAGGAGAGCTTCCAGTTGGGAAATATTAAGGCTCTGCCCCCAGATAAAATCCAATTTCTGAAGACACAATTCAATCGGGCCTGGAGGGGCGAATTCTTTTTTTTTGAGATCGAACACAAAGGGAATTATGCGCTGGTCAAGTTGGGGCCTTTTCTGGAAGACGGGGTGGTTAAGTATGTGATAGGATACGGGCTTGATATTACAGAACACCGGGCTGTCAGACGAAGGATTCAGGAAAGTGAAGAGCGCTATCGGTTGCTGGAGCGGGTATCTGCCGATTGGGTAGCAGGATTGGACAGTGATGGAAACATCGTCTCGATTAATCAGAAGTTTCTGAATGTTCTTCAGGCAGACAGGCACCAGGTTATTGGTCGTGCACTTGTAGACTTGCTCGTGATGGAAAAATCAGAGTGTTGGGTTAAGGTTCTACAAGAGGTGATGTCTACCAAAACCATTCATGACACGGAGCTGATCTTTCGGATCGGAGAAAGTGATGAATTGCATGTTCGTGTTCATCTTTATCCGCTCAGATCCTCGGGATCCAGTGAGCAGATTAAAGCTGTCTTTCAAGATGTCACAGACCAGTACAGACGTGTGAAGGCGGATAAAGCCAGTCAGGCGAAGAGTGAGTTCTTGGCCTTGATGAGCCATGAGTTGCGGACGCCACTGAACAGCATTACCAGTTTTAGCTCTTTGCTCCAACGAACACCTCTAACTCCTCAGCAGCAGGATTATATAAGCAAGATCACCGTATCCTCACAATCCTTATTAACGCTGGTCAACGATATTTTAGATTTTTCAAAAATAGAAGCAGGCATGTTTAATGTCGAGAATGTTCCCTTTTCTCTAGAGGATGTATTTAAGCGAGTGGCCGATCAGATCAGTACTACGATTGGGAACAAGGACGTCAAGATCATTTTTCATACCGATTCCGAGCTGCCTTTAACGATAATCGGTGATCCGTTCCGATTGGAGCAGATTCTGATTAATCTGCTTAATAACGCTATCAAATTTACGGATGAAGGCTATGTCATATTTTTCGCAGAAGTACTTACACTTGAGGATCAACGTGTTGAAGTTCGTTTTGAGGTGGAGGATACCGGGATTGGCATCTCCCCTGAACAGATGGAGCGTTTATTTGTGCCTTTCAGTCAGGCCGAACCCTCAACCTATCGGAAGTACGGAGGATCTGGCTTGGGTTTAGTCATTTGTTATCTTCTAATCACCTCTTTGGGCGGCAGTTTGCAAGTGGAAAGTGTACTTGGTGAATACAGCATGTTTACATTTGAACTGGTATATGATTTGACAGAAACGGAGGAACGTTCATTCCTTCCAACCTACCCTTTGTTATATGCTGTAAATAATGTGATGATTGTAGAAAGGGACAGAAGAGTTGCAGAGAATCTGGAACAGATGCTGCGTTCATTCGGTCTCAGGCCTGAACTCTATGATTCTTTACAAGAGGTGCTGGTTGACCAAAAATATAATCATGATGGTGATGAATCGTCTTCTCTTTTGATCATGTTTGATATGGATGCAGAACATGTATACGAAGATCCGGATTGGGATCGTTTAATGGACAGGTTCAAGGATATCCGGATTCAAGTGTTAGGGTATACACGTGCAGTCAGCGAGGATACTCTTGTGAGTGAGCGATACCACAGTGATCCGAGGGCAATCCTGTTTAAGCCGATCACCCGTGTCGGGTTATTTGAAGCACTGCTGGCACTGCAAGATGGAGAAGTACAGAATTTGAACCAGAATTTAAAAAAGCAACCGTCTACTGGCCAGATGTATCAGGGATCCATTTTGGTTGCAGAGGATCATGAGATTAATCAGATTGCGATTCGGGTGCTGCTTCAGCAGCTGGGCTTTGAAGTAACAGTAGTAAATGATGGAAGAGAAGTGCTGGAGAAGCTGCACATAAAGCAGTGGAAGTTAATATTAATGGACTTGTACATGCCTGAAATGAACGGACTGGAGGCCGTTAAACACATCCGCCAGATGAGGCAGTATGATCACTTGCCCGTGATTGCACTTACGGCGAACAATGCGAAGAGAGATCATAAACTCTATTTAGAGTCAGGGATGAATGCCGTTCTGACCAAACCGATAGATGAAGAGCAGCTCAAGGACATATTGACAACCTGGATTGATCTAAGAGGAATGCATCAAATCAGAGGAATTGATACAGACAAGGCGCTGAAACAGATGGATGACAAACTCCACATTTTACAGTATGCGCTGAATAAGTTTTCTCTGGAATACGGTGGGTTTGAGCAAAAAATACTGACCTATCTAGGTCATCAAAAGATGGAGGACATTATAAGAAGTACTCATTCTCTCAAAGGCGTTGCTGCCCATCTGCATGCTGTGAGTCTGCTGCAAACCGTTCTACATTTGGAATCCATTCTGTCTGTTTCATTTTCCGAAGATGAACTGATCTCCAGTCTGCAGAAGGTGCAGCAAGAAATTAATCACATTACGGAATCATTCCCGTGGTAAACGCTATTAGAAGAGCAATCTTGTGATGCTTAAGGTGTAAATTTATATCCGACCCCCCAGATGGTTTGAATATATTGGGGGGTTTTGGGGTTATCTTCGATTTTCTTGCGGAGTTTTGTGATATGCACATCGATGGTGCGATCATTGATATAGGCATCTATTCCGCGTATAGCTTCGATCAGAGCGTAACGACTGAACACTTTTCCAGGATTTAGTACAAACAGCTTCATGATTTCGAATTCGGAAAACGTCGTTTCGACTCTGCGATTATTCAGCAGGATGGTTCGGCGTGCCAGATCAAGGGTTAACCCCGTTTCCGTTTCGCTTACTAAGGAGTTTTCTAATAAAGCATAACGTCGTAGAACAGCCTCCATACGTGCTTTTAATTCCTGCATGCTAAAAGGTTTACAGACAAAATCATCTGCGCCGTCGGTTAATGAACGAATACGTTCGGACACCTCGGTTAACGAAGAAATGACAATCATTGGAAGGGAGGTGTGTTCACGCATGATTGCACATGGATTTTTTCCTCCCGAATCAGGTAACATCAGGTCTATTAGAATGATATCTGGTCTGGTCTCAAGCTGCAAAAGTGCACTCCCGATGGTATCTACACGAGATACTTCGTATCCTTCACCTTGTAAATACAAGGATAAAGTGTCGCCCAGCATGTTGTCGTCCTCGATAATAAGCACTTTGGTCATGGTGTCCCTTTCTGAATCCACGTTATGATAGTATGTTAGGTTATGGATGTCGCTTTCCTCGGCTAGCAGTTCAGGATTCATTCCTTCGTTCAAGCAGTTGCATGAGTTTATGCTCCGTTGCCGTTTCTGGTGCGGGTGTATAAATGCTGCATCGCAAATCGGAATTGCCTTGAACCTGTAATGAGGTGAGGTCAAACAACATTTTGCCTGCTTTGGAATGTCTGAATTCGATCCATACATCAGGAGCACTGCTTACGCTGCTTTGTTTCCATAATGTTTGAAAATCAGGATGGCGATTCATCATGTCATCCAAAAATAAATTATACCATTCATCGTCGACATAACGACCATAATAGCCACGAAAAATGGATAAAAATCCACTGACGAAGTCCTCCCAGTTCACCGCAAGCCGTCGCAACTCTTTTCGATCAAACACCAGACTGATCATATTACGCTGCTCTAAGGGAATCTGCTCAAAGTTCATAAAGACTTGTGCGGCAGCCTCATTCCAACCCACAATGTAACAACGCCGATCGGAAATGATAGTAGGACAATATCGAAGTTCCTGCAAAATCTTCTGTAATGAAGGGTGAAGCTGAAGCGTGTCTGGTTCCGGTACGGGCAGATCTGAATAATGCTCCATCGCCAGTGAAAACAAATATTTGCGTTCATCTGCAGTAAGTCGGAGTGCTGAAGCGACATTATCTAAGACGGAGTGTGATACCTGGATACTGCGCCCTTGTTCCAGCCAGGTGTACCAGGTTGTGCTCACACCGGCCAATTGTGCCACTTCTTCTCTTCTCAAACCAGGTGTTCTTCGCCGCCCAACAGCAGGTAAACCGACCATTTCGGGAGAGAGCCTAGAACGCTGTGTTTTCAAAAAAGCAGACAGGGCTTGTAATCGAATTGTTTCACTCAATGCTTCACCTTCAATCTGTTTATCATGGTAGTCATTATACTATGATAAATGCCAACTTGTAATAGGATATACAGAAATGGCACTATGAATGCATAAGCAACAGGAAACCAAACGAAGAACGTTACAGGGAGGACACACTGGTATGAGTATGGAACGTGTTGTGATTACAGGAATGGGTGTGATCTCTCCACTCGGCAATGATGTAGATACATTCTGGAACGCACTGAAAGAAGGCAGGTCGGGCGTTTCCCCAATTGAATATCTGGACAGCGCATTGTATAAAACGAGAATGGGCGGATTGATTCGTGATTTTGATGGTGAAGCAAGATTTGGACGTAAAGAAGCTAGGCGTATGGATCGGTTTGTACAATTTGCTGTTGCGGCAGCAGATCAGGCGTTAGCGGATTCCGGGCTTGTGTTGGAGTCGCTAGACCGGGAGAGGATCGGTGTATATATTGGCTCGGGCATTGGAGGCATTCGAACCTTAATGGATCAGGGTAGCGTTTTATCGGAACGTGGGGCATCGCGAGTTAGTCCAACCCTTGTACCCATGATGATATCCAATATGGCGGCAGCCACTGTTAGTATGAGATTTGGCTGCTGGGGGCCAACGCTCTCTCCGGTAACGGCTTGTTCTATAGGTAACACAGCCATTGGTGAAGCGTTCCGGCTGATTCGTCACGGAGGAGCAGATGTTATTTTTGCTGGAGGAACCGAAGCGGCGGTCACCGAGATATCACTAGCCAGTTTCGGCAATGCAACAGCGTTATCGACCAGGAATGAAGCTTATACAGCGGCAAGCCGACCATTTGATGCAGGCAGAGACGGGTTTGTTATGGCTGAGGGAGCAGGTATTCTGATTGTGGAAGCCCTGTCTCATGCACAGGCAAGAGGTGCGAATATCCTCGCCGAGGTTATCGGATATGGGGCTACTTCCGATGCATATCATATGGTAGCCACTCACCCCGAAGGTCGGGGTGCCTATCTGGCTATGAAGGCAGCGCTGCGAGATGCGCAACTGGAACCAGAAAATATCGATGTGATCAACGCTCATGCCACCAGCACAGAGGCAGGTGATCTTTCTGAAACGAGAGCGATCAAACAGCTTTTTGGCGAAATGGCCTATCGTGTTCCGATTACTGCGAACAAATCCATGACAGGTCATATGCTTGGTGCTGCAGGGGGAGCAGAAGCTATATCTCTTATTCAAACACTGCGGCATGGTATTATTCCGCCAACAATCAATCAGGAGCAGCGCGATCCTGAATGTGATCTGGATTACGTCCCCAATGTAGCAAGAGAAGCCAACTTGCAGATTGGCATGTCCAATTCTTTCGGGTTTGGCGGACATAATGCAGTCATTATTCTTCAAAAATATTTGCCCTGAGTATTACGGCTTGAATAGTTAAGGTTGGAACATAACAGACAGCGCTGCCATATTGGCAGCGCTGTCTGTTATGTAGGTAAGGGATCAGGACGTCAGTGTCGTTGAATCGGCAATCCCCTTGCCACTTCTGTTCAGCCAGCTCACCCGCCAGCGGGATTGCATGAATAGAACAAGACACATGGATACAGCGGCGATAAGACTAAGAATAACAAAGCCTGGCGTGTAAGACTGATACGTACTATACAGTTGTCCCAGAATGAGCGGCAACGCGTAACCACCCAAACCTCCGGCAGCACCTACGATACCTGTCATCAGACCAATTTCGTTGCCAAAACGTTGTGGAACGAGTTGGAATACAGAACCATTTCCTGCTCCAAGGCACATCATGCCGACGAATAGCATTACAATGACGACTGAAAGAGGGGGCAGTAAGGATACACCCAGAAGCATGATGCATGCGCCGGAATACAAAAAGGTAAGCATCCGGGTTCCACCAATTTTATCCGCCAGGAAACCACCAACTGGCCTGAAGAAGCTGCCTGCAATGACACAGAATGTCGTAATGTCAGCGGCATGAACCGCAGACAGGCCATATTGGGTATTAAAGAAAATGGTCAGATAATTACAAAGTCCAACGAAACCGCCAAAGGTGACACAATAGAAAGCACAGAATACCCATGCATCTTTTTGTTTAAGCAATGTTCCGTATTGAGACAGCTTTTTGGGTTCCGGGCGATTTGGACTGTTTTTGGCGAAGATCGAAAAGAGGATAAAGACGATAACAATCGGGATGATCGCAAGCCCAAAAACAACTTCCCAACTGCCAAAATGAGTGGCAAGACGGTTGGCGAACAATGTAGCAAGCACTGTTCCACTATTACCTGCCCCGGCTATACCCATGGCAAGCCCTTGATGTTCTTTAGGATACCACTGACCTGCAAGCGGTAGTGCAGCTGCGAATGAAGCGCCTGCTACGCCGAGTAAAAGTGCTACGACATACAGTTGGCTGAGAGAATCCACCCATAGCCAGCCTAGCAACAATGGAACGAGGGTGAATACCATACCGATCTGAGCGGTTAATTTGGGACCCATATAATCGGACATGAAGCCAAGCACCAGGCGCAGGATAGAACCCCCTAGAATGGGCAGGGCAACCAGATTTGCTTTTTCCAAGGGGGTCATCGGATAATCCATGGCAATAATAACAGCAAGCGGACCGAGCATACCCCAGATCATAAAACTGATGTCAAAATACATAAATGCCCCGAACAGCGTGGGCTTATGCCCGCTTTTCCAAAAACTTTTGCTCTCTACCATTCCTCATCGCTCCTCATCCAAGTAGGTTCTTTGTTATGTCTCTATGTTTTTGTTCGGGCAGAAAAAGGCCGCAAGCCGTCCTGAATTAGAACGATTTGCGGCCCCGTTGCCGACAGGCGGTACACGTCTTTGTGTTCCCGCTTCTGAGATGATCACATCGCTGTGATTTTGATTCAAATTATAAAAAGAGAAAAATGTAATGTCAACAAAAATAACATTAAATTTTGAAATAATTATTTTTAACCTGTTTTTCATTATTTAATGTAAATTTAGTTGACATATGTTATGGATTCAATTAATCTGAATTTATTAAGAATCTACACAATGGCGTGTAGAGCTCGGAGGCAATGGTGCCCCTTTTCCCCATAAGGAAAAGGGGTTATTGTGTTTTAAATCAGGAAAAGGCAGTTCTGTTTAGTTTGCAGATGTGAAAGGGATAGGGGGCGGCCCATGAGTAGAAAGAAACTGGTGGTTATCGGCAATGGCATGGCTGGAGTGAAATGTGTAGAAGAAATTGTTAACTTGGCGCCAGATACGTATGAGATTGTCATCTACGGGACTGAACCTCGGCCTAACTACAATCGCATTATGTTATCCAAAGTACTTCAGGGTGAACATTCCATACAGGACATCATCATCAACGACTGGACCTGGTACGCAGAGCGTAATATCCGGTTGTGCACAGGTGAGACCGTGCATCGGATTGATCCTCGTACCAAGTTTATCGAGACGGAATCTGGCAAAAAAGAAACATACGACATATTGATCCTCGCGACAGGTTCTTCTCCGTTCATTCCACCCATTCCGGGAATCGATAAGGAACGTGTCATGTCCTTCCGAACAATTGATGATTGTACCCGTATGGCAGATTACTCGAAAACGTACCGTAAAGCGGCTGTTATCGGGGGAGGTTTGCTTGGGCTGGAGGCAGCACGGGGGCTGCTGCATCTGGGTATGGATGCGGTGGTGGTTCATAATGCGCCTTATATTATGAATCGACAACTCGATTATGAGGCTGCATCGATGCTTCAACGTGAGCTTGAAGATCAGGGCATGTCCTTTCTTTTGAATAAAAATACGCAGAAGATTACCGGACGTTCACAAGCTCAGGGGCTGCTGTTCACAGATGGATCGAAGCTTGAGGCACAGGTGATCATTGTCGCTGTTGGGATTCGGCCAAATGTGGATCTGGCCAGGAGAAGTGGCATTGCCACACAGCGTGCTGTCGTGGTCGACGATCATATGCGTACCAGTGTGCCGGATGTATATGCTGTAGGAGAATGTGCAGAGCATCGGGGGATCAGTTATGGTCTGGTAGCACCGCTGTATGAGCAGGGGAAGGTGCTTGCGCGTACATTGTGCGGACAGGAGGTACCGGGGTATACAGGTTCTGTTCCGTATTCACAGCTGAAAGTGTCGGGGGTGGATGTTTTCTCGGCAGGAGAGATCAGCGGTGATCGAATGCAAACGGCGATTCAGCATTTGGATGGCGTTCGGGGCACGTACAAAAAAGTGCTTATGCAAGCTGGTAGGGTTAGAGGTGCCATTTTGTTTGGCAATACGGCCGAGGGCACAGCCCTGCTTGGTTTGGTGCAGCGTGGAGCAGATGTGGCTGAGCTTGCCCCCAAGGAAGGAGCACCAGATCCAGCAGAGATGGCTGCTGCTGCGCTTCCGAGCCGGGAGACAGTCTGTGCCTGCAATAATGTAACGAAAGCAGCAATCTTAAAAGTCATTCAGGAGCAAGGTCTGGAGACCGAGGAACAAGTGAAACAGCACACGAAAGCTTCAGGTTCATGCGGTGGCTGTAAACCCATGGTGGCTGCACTGCTACAACACGCAAAACGTGTAGAGGTTGATGAAAGTGTCGGTACAAGTACAGAATTTGGCGGTACGGAGAAGAAGGCTGATATCCTGTCTGTATGTCACTGCACGGAAATGAGTCATGAAGAGCTGAAGGATCAGGTGAGCGTAATCCTGGAGAGAAATTCCAAAGAAGTTGGCATCACGAACCTTGGATCTCCAGTCGTTCCATTAGAAGATGCACAGATCACTTCACTGTTGAAGCAGCTGAACTGGCATTCGGAACACGGGTGTCCGGTATGCCTTCCTGCAATTCGCTATTACGTTTATGTTTCAGGATTGATACTGTCCTCTACAGAACAGCACCAGTATCAGGGGATTTACATTTATTCGGGGCAAAACCTATCTCCATTGGCTTCTAGTATTACCGCTAGTGATCTGGAGAATCGGCTACGTGCCGATTGGGAAGCTGCAGCGATGCCTTCCGAAGTGAAAATAGCGATTGCTTCGGGTTCCCGATCCCTAGTGAGTGTGCTGGTTGCAGATTTAGGACTGCAAGCTTCTCCGGCCGGATGGGAAATTTACGTTGGGGGTCATGCTGGGCATCCCGTGAAGGAGAGCTACCTGCTTGGGGCAACTGAATCAGAGGAGCAAGCAGTAAGTCTCGCATCGGCCTGTTTGCAATGGTATCGACAAACGGCTTGGTTTGATGAACCAGTATGGATGTGGACGGAACGACTCGGAATCATGTCGATTCGGGAAACGCTTTTGGATACACAGTTACAGCAGGAACTTACATTTAATCGCACACAGGAGCGCGGAACTGAAGCTGATCGTGGAACGGGGACACTTTCTGAAGTGCCCATTGTCCAGGCGAGAGCATGATCTTAATGATAGGAAGGAGTGGCTGATGATGGAAGTGGTAGATATGGAACAACTTACGTCTAAGCTATATGTAAAAGAGACCCAATGTCCTTATTGCAGCGTGCAATGCAAGATGTCCGTAGAAGAGCTTACTGCTCCCGTTGCAGGTCAGAGACTGGCTGAGTACGCGGTTCAGGGCTTGCCTAATAAAGCTTCGCAGGGTCGCCTCTGTGTGAAGGGCATGAATGCTCACCAGCAAGTGTTTAGTTCCGAGCGTCTAATGTATCCGCTCATTCGCCGCCAGGGAGAACTGGAGCCATGTTCATGGGATGAAGCGATACAGACGATTGCTGATCGTTTGCAACAGCTCCAAGCGACTTATGGGTCAGATACCGTAGGAGTGTATGGCGGCGGTTCGTTGACCAATGAAACCGCGTATCTGCTTGGGAAATTTACGCGGGTGGCACTCCGTAGCAAATACATCGATTATAACGGCCGCTTCTGCATGTCAGCAGCAGCTTCTGCGGGCAGCAAAGTTTTCGGAATAGATCGGGGCTTAACGTTTCCGCTCTCGGATATTCCCAAAGCCGGATGTATTATTCTGGCAGGGACGAATATAGCGGAGTGCCAGCCAACGTTGTTACCGTATTTCAATGAAGCGAAGGAAAATGGAACGTTTATGATTGTGATCGATCCTCGTAAGACGGCAACAGCAGCCATTGCTGATCTTCACCTTCAGGTAAAGCCAGGTATGGATTCAATTCTGGCTGATGCGATGCTGAAGATCATTATGGATGCTGGGTTGGCTGATCCTAGCTTTATTCAGGAACGGACAACCGGATACGAGGAACTTGTGCGAGAGATGGGGATTTTAGAGCTTGAACAGGCCGCGGAAGCATGCGGAGTTGAACTGGACTTGATTCGTCAGGCAGCCTTGGCTTATGGTAAAGCGCAAACGGGTATGATTATGACGGCACGCGGGGTGGAGCAGCAGACGGATGGACATATGGCTGTTCGGCATTTTTTGAATCTGGTGCTCGCGACTGGCAAAATCGGAAGAACAGGCTGTGGGTATGGTGCCATTACCGGGCAGGGAAACGGACAAGGTGGACGAGAACACGGGCAAAAGGCAGATCAGCTTCCAGGTTATCGTTCCATTGAAAAAGAGGAAGATCGTGCATATGTAGCATCGGTCTGGGGGATAGACCCGGCTCTTTTGCCGGGCAAAGGTGTATCGGCTTATGAGATGATGGAACGAATCTATGAGCAGGAGATTCGCGCATTACTTGTGATGGGCTCTAATCCGGTCGTTTCGAATCCAAATGTACGTTTGGTGGAGGAGGGACTGCGCAAGCTTGATTTTCTGGTCGTAGCCGATATGTTTCTGTCCGAAACGGCCAGAATGGCGGATCTTGTGCTGCCAGTCACAGCATATATGGAGAATGAAGGCACACTTACCAATCTGGAGGGGCGAGTTCTTCTGCGAGAAAAGGGAAGGGCTGCACCCGGAGAGACATTAGATGATTGGGACATTTTGTGCCGGATTGCTGAGAAATTGAGCAAAGGTTCGTCGTTCCAATATATGAAGGCTGAAGATATATTTGACGAATTGCGGATTGCAAGTCGTGGCGGGGTAGCAGATTATTACGGAATCACGTATGAACGTCTGCGTAAGGAACAAGGGGTATACTGGCCTTGTCCTTCCGTGGATGATCCGGGCGAAGGCATGCTGTTTCATGATCGATTCGCTCATGCGAACGGAAAGGCTACGTTTACTCTGGGATCAAGCCAGGGCTGGGACGATGTCTCGGACGCTTTTCCCCTGATTCTAACCAATGGCCGGATTCTTCCTCATTATCTAACCGGTGTGCAGACGCGTAGAAGTCCGGCACTGGCGGCGCGGGAGTTAGAAAACTTCGTTGAGCTTCACCCGTCAACGGCAGCTCGTCATCGTATTCGTGACGGTGAGTGGATAGAGGTTCAGTCGGCTTATGGCAGTTTTACTGTTCGTTCACGAATCAAAACATCCATTCGGGAGGATACGCTATTTGTGCCTATGCACTGGGGTGGAATCCAGAATGTGAACCGGGCGACAAGACCTGATCTGGACCCCTTCTGCCGAATGCCTGGATTCAAGACAGCGGCGGTGAAGATTCAGCCTTTGCGACTGGTCTAATACATTTTATTTACGTACCACTAAAAGAATAGCTGCACATCTCATGATGTTTCGTGGGGTGGAGCGGCTTTTTGCGTTTTATGTGCAAATGGGCTTTAGGGGGTGTCCGAAAACTCTGAAGGGAGCAGATTTTGCCGGATTTTCGTTCCAAGCCAGGAAGTTTACCGCAGGCGTGCCGGGGCACGTCAAGGGAAAGTGACGCAGCAGGGGGCGAAAAGAC
>Ga0105246_10001964_pt1 | contig 12399 bp, 11 predicted proteins | sample KBSM64metaG_FD_99694 | JGI IMG/M metagenome (GOLD analysis project Ga0105246, IMG submission 99694) | Miscanthus rhizosphere microbial communities from Kellogg Biological Station, Michigan, USA - KBS M6-4 metaG | ecosystem: Host-associated > Plants > Roots > Rhizosphere > Soil | place...
ACAATCACCGCCAGACAGTTGAGAAGGTTGAACTCACCCAGCAAAGGCGTTTGAAACTCGCCCCACGACTGGTTTTCGCAAAACACCTCAAACCGCGACAATCCCTCGCTGAAGTCAGCATTGCGAACCTGCCACTTCGCATCGCTACCGGTACCGAAAGTCTCAACGCGTGTGAAGAGTCTTTCACCAAACGATTCGACTACGGCTCGCACGTTCGGACTGTCCCAACCGGCGATCAACCGTCCGTTCTCGGGAACGAGATTCATAAAACGACGAAACGCCAGCTTTACTGCATCAAGATCGCGATAGATATCGGCATGATCGAATTCAATGTTGTTGACGATCGCGAACTCAGGCAGGTAGTGCATGAACTTCGGGCCTTTGTCGAAGTAAGCAGTGTCGTACTCGTCCGCCTCGATGATGAAGTAGTCACTGTCCGTCACGCGAAAGCTGCTGCCGAAATTCTGCGCGACGCCGCCGATCAGAAAACTCGGATTCAACCCGCCCTGGTCCATCACCCACGCGGCGATGCTGGTCGTAGTTGTTTTGCCGTGCGTGCCAGCAACTGCGAGTGAGTGGCGCCCGCGAATGAATTCCTCTTTAACTACTTCCGCTTGCGAACGGTAGAGGAGTTTCAACTTGAGTGTTTCTTCGACTTCCGGATTACCACGCGGAATTGCGTTACCGACGACGACGCAGTCGGGCGTTGGCGTGAGATGTTCGCGTCGGTATCCGTGTGCGACATTGATGCCTAAGTCCTGGAGCATCGTCGACATTGGTGGATAGACGTTCAAATCAGAACCAGTAACGTGATGCCCGCGCGCCTGAAGCATGCCGGCCAGAGAAGCCATCGCAGTTCCGCAAATCCCTATTAAGTGGTAATGCATTTATCTTCTATCGTATTGAGCACGGTTTCGTAGTTGACGGGAATGCCTCCCGATTTAATCAGATCGAGCGACAGCGAATTCAGCTTTATCTTCATGCGCAGGTACTCGATAACGTTGTCGGGGATGCGGCTATCTTCAGCCATCGGAATTCCGCGCGGCAAGATCTCGCCGTGTGTATCGTCGCCGAACCCGGGTACGTGTTCCTGCCACAAAGTAAGATGACCATTCAATCGCTGAAGATTCGGCAAGTACCAGAAGTACGGGGCATGTGAAAGCACTGCACCCCACATGCTGTACGAAGAGATCGAACAAACAAGCACGTCGGCACTCGCAAGCGCCAACAGGTCACTGACAACTGCGTACGGCTGTCCGAAGGTTGTGATCGGATGAAACTCGTCGATGAAAGCACGCAGCTCTTCTTCGGTCCCGTCAGTCAGTAACATGAATGTTACCGCATCACCTAATGCCTTTTTCAACTGGCGACAGATGTTTAAATACCACGCGAGGGAAACGCGAGTATTCCAAACGCCTTTATATTCCGCGGAATCAGCCACCGGCAGGAAGTCGCCCATGCGAATGTGTATGCCCACGACGAGTCGCTTGTCGGCGGTGTGCTTGTCGAGCTGGTAAAGATTGTCAGTCAGATACTGCGTGCGATAGAGCTGCGACAAAACAAAGTGATGCGCTTCGCGAATCGAATAAAAGTTTCCCCAAAGCCCCTCGGTCAAAAGCGCGTACGAATGTTTTTTGTCCAGACCCTTTTTGTCCGCGTAAACACGGATAGCTCGCGCGAAATCCTTCTCGCCCGTCGCCAGGTATTCTTCCTCAGTAAACACGTAACAGGGAAGTATTTTTTTCAGTACCGCGTAATAGATCCAATCCCATTGGGAGGTGCCGAAATACTGGTAGTAATGCCTGTCGTTCAAGCCGAGCGCAGGCGGGAGAAATTTAATCTTCAACTCCTGGCTGGCGATAAAAGCTTTGGCCCATGGGATGAGCTCGTTGCCGAGACCCTGGTGTCTCCGGCCAATCCACATCGGAAAGGTGACTTTCATGAGGATACCTCTCTTCAATCATTATTAGTTTTTCCCCGCCTCCCAGGTTCGATCATTGCGTAGACGTCTCCGAAAGTGTTGTGAGTACAAATCTCCGTCAACGTACGGTCAATAAAGGTTTCGAAGTCGACATGGCTGTCCAAAACGAATTCAAGATCTTCTCCAAGACAGTAATTGAAACGATAGTCGGTGAAGACTTGCTGTAGTCGTTGTGCGCAGTTGCGCGTTTCATCGATCATCTCCGGCGAATACTCGAAAGAGATGAGCGGGACTGCAGCCGTGAGACCTTGCAGAACCTTCAGCTCATAACCTTCGACGTCGATCTTGATGAACGCCGGTACACCAAAAATCTGTATCAAATCATCGAGAGTCTTTGTTGGGACCTTGATCTCTTTGTCCCATTTCTCGTCGCGAAAGACTCCGCTGCCCATCGTGTCGATAAACCGTCGCGACATCGACGAAATCCCGGGCGAGGCACTCTGCCACATTGTCACTTCACCCGCTTTGTCACCCAGCGCGACTTCCTGAATAACTACGCGACGGTTAAACCGGAATCGCGATCTCAAGTGCCTGACGCAATTCGGTTGTGGCTCGATCGCCACGACCTTATGCGCGAGTTGCGCGAAGATTTCCGACCGCTGGCCGATGTTTGCGCCGACGTCGAAAACGAGATCGCCGGGCTTAATTAGCCTTGAGTAGAACTCTTTTTGAGCTTTATTTCTCGCATCATGCCGGAATCTCAGGTTGTTGATCTTGTGATAGAGACCAAGATCGAGGAGCGACTCTCGGAGGATGTTTTTAAGCGGACCAAGAGCTGACATCCGTTACATATTGATATCTCGAATCTGCTTTTCCTCTTGGGCGAGTTTCAAATCATGACTGACCATCACCTTGACTAGTTCCTTGAATCCGACTTTGGGCTCCCAGCCGAGTTCCCGGCGGGCTTTGGTAGAGTCGCCGAGGAGAAGATCGACTTCGCTGGGACGGTAATACCAGGGATCGATCTCGACGTGTTCTTTCCAATCGAGATCGAGATAACTAAAGGTCTCTTCCACAAATTCCTGGACAGAATGAGTTTCGCCGGTTGCGATCACGTAGTCGTCACTCGATTCTGCCTGCATCATTAACCACATTGCTTCGACGTAATCTTTCGCGTATCCCCAATCGCGCTTCGCGTCGAGATTTCCGAGGAACAATTTATTCTGCAATCCGAGCTTTATTCTCGTCGCTGCACGCGTGATCTTGCGCGTTACAAAGGTTTCGCCCCGGCGTTCCGATTCATGGTTGAAGAGAATTCCATTGCATGCGAACAGATTGTAAGCCTCGCGATAGTTTACGGTGGCGTAATAAGCGAACACTTTCGCGCAGGCGTAGGGCGAACGCGGGTGAAAAGGTGTCTTCTCGCTCTGGGGAGATTCTACAACCTTGCCGTACATTTCGGAAGACGAAGCCTGGTAAAATTTTGGACTGATCCCAACTTCCCTGATCGCTTCGAGAATCCGGATCGTGCCGAGGGCGGTTACGTCGGTGGTGTATTCGGGTGTGTCGAAGCTGACACGCACGTGCGATTGTGCGCCGAGGTTATAAATTTCGTCCGGCTGCACGTTTCTCAGGATCGTGTTCAGCGAGCTTGAGTCGCTCAGATCGCCGTGAAGGAGAAAGAGACGTGACTTCGGATCGTGCGCATCACGATAGATGTGGTCGATTCGCTGCGTATTGAAAGAGGAGGATCGGCGAATGATGCCGTGAACTTCGTAACCTTTTTCGAGTAAGAGTTCGGCGAGATACGAGCCATCCTGGCCGGTGATCCCAGTGATTAGTGCTCGTTTAGTCATCTTTTCTGGCTCATTTCCAGCATCTACGTATGGGTTCAAATTCGTCGAGTGCGTTGAAGACGCCGCGTACAAAGGTCTTTGCCGTTGAGCGCTCGGCGCGTGCACGACCTTTATCGATCAACGTCTGACGCAAGTCTGCATTGTCGTGCAGCTGTTTGATCGCATTCGCGATGCTCGATGGATCTTTCGGATCCACGAGCAGCGCCGCATCACCCAACTGTTCGCGTGCGCCTGCGACGTCGGAGGCCACGACCGGACATCCTAGTGCAAACGCTTCGAGCGTTGGAAGATTCTCAGGCCCAAAGAACGTAACATAAGCGAGTGCGAAGGCGCCGCGATAGAGCGCGACGAGATCTTCCACCGGCACGAAACCGAGAAATGAAACATCAACTTTGGGTTTCAGTTGCGCCGCAAAGGATCGTACGTAATCAGCGTTTCCTTTATCCGATCCCACAAACACTACGGGCAAGTCGATGTCGTATTTGCTCTTCAACTCCGCCGCCGCGAGCAGCAAATTCACATGATTTTTATGAGACCAGAACTGCGCCGGATATAAAAGATAATTTTTTCGCAGTTCGTACTTTTTGAGCAGATTCTCGGGGTTACCCGGCGCGGCGTTCAGCGCAAACGCAGGTGTCGGGTGTGGCAGAATCTTGATGCGGTTGCTGGTGACCTGGTAGAAACGCTCGATCTCTTCGCGTCCGGAATCAGTGCCTGCGATGATCATTGTCGCGCGCCGCAAAAACTCACTGTAGAAATTTTCGCGATGCTTCCACGTTCCTGCGGAACTCACTTCCGGAAACCATGGTTGCAGACGGTGTTGTAAATCCCAGACGATGGCCATGTACGGCAGATCGAGTTGAACTGCTTCCGCGCCGACAAACCACATAAATTCGACGCCCGACTCTTTGCACAACTGTTCGAGACGAGACTGTCGCTGGCGCTTTTCCAACAGTGAGTTGAGACCTCTTCCAGCTCTAGCGAAGAGACGTTGTTTTAAGCTTCCCGGAAAATCCACTGCGCTGAGCCGCGGGTGGTTTGAGAGTTTGCTGACACCTTCAGCTCGACGACAAAAGATCACAAAAGAATGGTGCGTATCATCCAGTAGCTCGATCAGTGCGCGAAAGAGATCGTCCTGGATCGTGAACCCGCCCCCAACCTCCGGCGAGAAGTCTTCGAGAAATACACCGACCTTCATCTCATCAAGTCTTTCAGCCAGATCGCTTCCACGCGCACTTGGGTCGCATCTACCCAGCGCCGAAGGCGCGAAATACGATAGCCAGGGGCAAGCGCGAAGCGCGTCGCCCCTGGTATAAAAAGAATGATTTAAAAAGAGCACTGAAAGTGCGAAATATCATCGTTTTTATTCCGCTCTTACAGAGCTTCGCGCCTTGCTGCGTCTACCCAGGGCCGACGCGCTTCGCTGCGCTCAGCGCTTGGCCCTGGCTATTATATTTCGCGCCTTTGGCGCTAACCATTGGGCCGTGTTGAGTCAGCAGGTTTCAGCTTCGCCGGGCGACGGCGACGATGTGCCACGTTTCGTCGGAAATGGTTTCGTTATTCATGAAGCCCGCAAACCACTTCAACGGTGCGAAACCAGTTGCAGTCAGCCAGGCGGCCATTTCCTGGACCAGAAAATATCGATTCACCTGCGTCTCACCTAAACTCGAATACGTCCCGTCATTCTTTAATTCATAGATTGAATAACAGACGCTGCTCAGCTGCTTTGCGTAGTCCAGCGAAGTCTCCGAGATGCGGAGGATAAGCGAATCATCCTGCTTCCAACGTCTGACGCGAACCGGATCGTAGTGACGGAGCATTGCTGCAGCATGCCAGAACTCAAAAATAAAAAGTCCGTCACTCCGCAAATGCTTATGCACACCGCGGAAGACCTTCTCGAGAGCTTCGTTCGTGCCAACGTACCCGATCGCGTCGAAGAGACAATAAGCAGCATCAAACGGAGCCCCGGCAACCTCGAGCTGCGTCATATCCTGCAAATGAAACTCAACTGATGAATTCTTTTGTCTCGCGCGCTCCAGCATGTCAGGCGAATAATCGGTCGCTACGATCGTGTAGCCACGTTGCTCAAGTTGCAGCGCGTGTGTACCCGTGCCACATGCGATCTCGAGCAGACGAGTTGTTGGACCAACAGAGTATTCACGCAGACACTCATCCACGAACGCAGCCTCCGGCTCGTACGGTTTATCAGCGTAGAAGAGATCGTAAAGTTCAGCGTGTCTGCCTGAGTATGAAGTCATGTTAGAGTGCGGCGACCACCATCAGATTTGGCCTTGATGGCTTTGCCTCAATAGTCGCCCGTTGAACTTGGATACAGTCAGTACCGCCCGCGGTAGCGGGTGGGTTCAACGATTCGCATTACGATCTTGCTATTGATTTTGGATCTCCGAGACCGACCAACCCGCTACCGCGGGTGGTACTGACTGTATCCAAGTCCACTGTCACGGCCTACAAAAGTGACATCGCTTTCTTCTGACTCTGGGCGGCCGCCTTCACGGCGCCCGCGACTTGTTTGATAACGTCCTCTGAAAGCGAGTAGGTGGAGGGAAGATAGAGGCCGTTGTCCCACAAGCCGTCTGCCACTGGACAGGGAACCGTGCGGAAATCCGGTAACGAAAGCAAACACGGTTGCTGGTTCATCGGACAGAAGAACGTCCGTGTGTCGATGTCTGCAGCGCGCAGGCTTGTCGTCAGCTCATCGCGAGTGATGCCAAACTCCGGTTGGACCACTACGGCGTACATCCAGTAAACGTTGCGCGCCCATTCAGCTTCGTGCGGCAATTGAAGCCCATCTACGTCGCCCAGAAAGTTGTTGTACGTCTGTGCGACGCGCCGCTTTTCCGAGAGAATATGCTCGATCTTGGCGAACTGCGCGCGGCCCATCGCGGCCTGGATCCCTGTCATGCGAAAGTTGAATCCAGCCTCTTCATGACGAAAGCGGGGCTTGCTGAACGCGAGGTTGCGGAGTAGACGTAAACGTTCCGCAAACTCGGCGTTGTTTGTGGTAACCATGCCGCCTTCACCGGTCGTGATCACCTTGTTCGCATAAAAACTGAAGCATGCCATGTCGCCGAAGCTGCCGGTCATGCGGTTGCGACACGTCGCGCCGTGCGACTCAGCACAGTCTTCGATCACAAGCAAGTTGTGTCGCTGCGCAATCTCCATTAACCGATCCATGTCGACCGGGTGACCGTAGAGATGCACTGGAATAATCGCTTTGGTTTTTTCAGTAATGAGGTTTTCAATCAGATCGAGATCGAGGTTCCAGGTCAAACTCTCTGAATCGACCGGAACCGGAATGGCCTGATTGTGGATAACGGCCAGCGCGGTGGCGATGTTCGTGCTGCTGCTGACAAGCACTTCATCACCGGCGCCGATTTCCGCTGCAGCAACTGCGAGATGCAGAGCAGTGCTGCCACTGCTCACGGCCACGCCATACTTACAACCACAGTATGCGGCAAACTCCTCTTCGAAGCGCGGAATCGTTTCTCCAAACGATCCGGAGATCTCACCGCGCCGGAGCGCCGCCACAACTGCTTCTATTTCTTCTTCACCGATTATTGGATCGAAAACTTCGATCATTAATTGTTGTTGACCTCGACGTTGATCTTATCATTCTCGGCGCCCATGAACGGACCTTGCTTGACGCTGATACACTGCATGTCTTCGATGACGCGGACGGCATGGGTGCCGTGAATGAGGACGATGCCGTCTCCCGCACGCAGAATGACTTCGCGAAAGCGGTTCCCTGTTTTGTCGTAAAAGTCGACTGCAACCACACCACGCTGCACAACAAACATCTGCTGCAGATCGTCGATCGTTCGAGAGATCGGTTTGTGGTAATGAGGTGGTTCGACAAAACCTGCCTGGTGCGCCAGTAGACCGAATTGGAAAGAGGAATCGGCCGGCGAGAAAAACCGCGTCTCTGCTACTTCAGTTCCGGCCCAGATGATTTCGGCATATTTAGTGCCGTTGTGTTCGACTGTCTCGACGCTCATTTTGGGTGAATATACACGAATAGAGTTTCGAGCGCGATAAGGTTCAACTGTAGGGGTGGCCCTCCGTGGCCACCCCTTCAGTTCGATGGATGATTCGTCAGTTGCCTAGTCGGGCGAGGAAACCGACGTCGCGGATGGTTATGTGCCGGGCGCCGACCAAAACCGTGCGTTCTTCGCCTTCTTCGAATTTGAAGAGTAATTCGTAGTTTGATGGGAGTGCGCGGGTTAAGGCTTCGAAGCTCACGAGTGTCATCGGCTGGCTTGAACTGCCCTCGGGCGCGTTTGGCAATCGGCCGGGTCCGTGTGCGGCAATCTCTGTGACCTGTTTCGTAAAAATGGGCACTTCAGTGTCGGCGACAGCGGTGCGCGTAACATAAATGTACGAGAGTCCGAGCGTGCAAAGATCGGCGAGGGTCTTTAACGGGTCGCCCGCATACTGCAATGCGCCCTGTGCGATCGCGAGATCTCGCGACTCAAGTTTGCTGGTTGCCGAAGCAATAGTCGAATGAAATGACAGCCTCGCATCACTCGCACCTGCGGCCGCCATCGCCGGAGTCTCAACGATCGCCCAGTGTCGAATTCTTCCCGGCAACATCAACTCCGTCTCGAAATAACTAGCCCCACACGCACCACCAATCTCCAGCACATTCAACGAACGGTGCGGCTCGACATACGACAACACAAACAAGTTCTGAACGAGCTGACGCGTGCTTATAGGCGTTTTCTGATTGAGACTCTCGCGATATCTCGTTGTCTTCTCTTTAACTACTGCGACGAGTCGAGGATCTTCGTATGAGTCGGAATCGCGCAGCGCGGCGTCAAAGCTCTCATATTCGCGCAGCTCGGTTGTGCTTTCACGACGCGGAAACAATCGCCTCACTTCTTCAACTCCAAACAAGCAAGACCGCGTTCACCGGCTGGATAATCAGGCGGGTATTCAATCGTTGAATTCGGATCTGAATACTTACTGGTGTGCACGTCAAAGAACTCGCAGTCCTTGCAAGCTTCGCGATTACTGAGCTGCCAGCCGTCAGGATGATATTGAAAGATCGCTTCGTGGTGTTGTGAAGGCGCGAAAGCATTCACGAGCGTATCGACAAGCGACGAGTCGAACTGCTGAAACCAGCCGTGGTTCTCGTAGCGACCGAATGGAAACGAGATGAAAAGCGATCCGCCGGATTTGAGAACGCGTTTAAGCTCTTTCACTGCGAGGATAAATTCACTCGGATCACTTCGCCGAGCGATCTGGAGATCTTCAGCGTACATCGTGTTGTCCATGCCGATGTGTTCGATAGTAGAAATGCACGCGACTGCATCGAAGCGCTCGTCGCGGAAGTCCAGGTCTCGCAAGTCACCAAACACGTACGACACTCCGAGTCGCCAGAAAGCCTGACCTTCGGGCGCGAGCGTGACGATCGTTGTTTGTTTGTCTTTGAGCGCGGCTGACTCGAGAACGAAATCGTAGTTCAGCGCAGATCCGGCATCGAGAAAGCGACCGCCTTTTGAGTTTCGTATGCGCGCGAGCACCCATGGAATCTCGATCATTCGGGCGTCGAGTCGATAGCCGTATCCCTCCGGCAGTGGTCCATTCGCGGCTAAAGTGTCGAGCAATCCGGCATCGTTCACTGCTTCGCTCAAACACTTTTCACGATACTCGTAATAGCCCTCACGCCATGGGCGTCGATCGGATTTCAGATAAGAAGCGAGACGTTTGCGCCTGACCACATCCCAGGCAGTCTTGCCCACACTTCCTTTAATGCGCGAGGCTATATTTAGAACAGATGACATCTCTTATCGTTAACACCATTTCATTCTCACCGGGCTTTAGCCCGGTGTGTTGCCTGACGAGCTCCGCTCGAAACCGTTTAAACGGTTTCGCAAATCTAACGGCCGACTCTCCCCCGGGCTGAAGCCCGGGGAGAATGAGATAGATAGCGATTCAGGATCTCGGTTAGTTCCTGCATCCTATGATAATAGGAATGTTCAGACAAGGTGCGTTCCTGACCGGCCTTCGCAATCGCGTCACGCTCGCTGTCGTGCGCTAAATAATAATTGGCGAGCTCGACACATTCTTCGGGGGAACGATACGCCACCACTTCTTTCCCGATCTCAAACAACTCGTGAAGATTCGTCTTCCAGTCAGTCAAAAGCATCGTGCCGACGCCCGTTGCTTCGTACAGACGCATGTTTGCTGCGTACTGCTCGGCCATATCGATGTGAACATTCAGCGCGATCTTCGAGCGCTGGAGTTGCCGGTACATATCGTAACCCCAAAGCGGCGGACTCACGCGCCCACGCAACGGGGATTCAGGCGGCAGACTATCGGCTCCCGCTCCCCAAAACGAAACCGGAACGTTGCGACAGAGCTCTTCAAGTAACGCCAAACGCTGTTGGTGATCCTTGCCCACCGATCCGACAAAAGCCAATTCTGCATTTTTCGGTTGCGGCTCGATTCGTTTGAGAATCGTTTCTTCAAAGCCGAGACGCAACAACTCCGAGCGAGTCCCCGCTTTGCGAATTCGCTCGACAAAATGTGGCGCTGCACTGATAACCAGATCGAACGGACGCAGATCGAGACTGGGAGGAATCGGATAAGCCATCTCCCCCACCAACAGTTTCGTCGACTCTTTCAACGACGCGTGGAAATCGGCCGGAAGATAGAGAACGTCGCAAATGAAGATGACGTCGGGCTTGAAAGCCTCGACCTGGGCTTTCAACACTTCCTTCTCCCATGTGGGAATATACCGGCCCAGCGCATGAGGCTTAGTCCGCAGTCGATCGGCTTGTTGCTGCAGTCGTTGTTGAACCTTTAGTGTGAAGGAACGTTTCGTGTCGATCTTTAAACCATTCTCTTCGGCCCACCGGATTTGAATAGGCGCAGCGTTGACGATGAACTGTTGTGCCTCGTGTCCGAGTTTTGCCAGATTCAGCGGAAGCGAGTCGGCTCGTCCGAAACCCGTGTCGTAAATGAAGCGGAGTTGCTCGCGCGCTGGCCGTTGCGCGAGCTGCGGATCGTTTTCGTAAACACGACGCAGCGACTCCTGATAGTGAGTGTCGAAGATTAGAATCCGCATGCTATTTGGTAGCGACTATCAGGTTCCATCCGAATCTGGAGGCAAACTGCTTCTTGCAAAGTTGATCGAGCGCGTCTACGCGTTTCATCAGCCACGGCGGTGAAAATCGTTCTTCAAACGCGACCTGGTTGAAGTTCATTCCCAGTAGATGCGCGACGTGGGCCAGGACGGGCGTCACGTAAACTCTGAGCGGCAAACCGAGCAATCCAGTCCAGCAGTCATTCACGAAAAAACCAATCGCCATATCGTGCTGGACGATCTTGAAGCCGCAGTCTGCAAATAATTTTTCCCATTCTTCCGGCAGCTTGAACTGTAGATGCGGCACGCCGGGAACATACTGAATGCCTTTCGCTCGTTGTTTCGTGATTGAATGTTTGAAGTAGCGTTCGAAGATGCTGCGACGGTTGGGAACGATCGAGAAAAAGAAGCCGCCTTCGTTGAGCAAAGAGTGAATGCGCCGGCAGTAACTCGAGGGGTCTTCGAGATGTTCGATCACGTCAAACGCGATCGCGAGGTGAAAGTCGGAGTTCAGTGTCTCGACGTGCTCGGTAAAAATCGTTGGCGGACAACGAACCGTGCTCCAATCGTACGAGCGGTAATAGCGTTCGATCACGGTTGGATCGAGATCGACTGCAGTAACGCAGAAGCCTAGACGCGCAAGTTCGTATGAGTCGCGTAACGATCCGGCGCCGAAGTCTAAAGCGTGAGGCTTTTCAAACATCTTTTGAATCTCGGCTAACCTTGAGGAAAAAACGTTCCAGCGATACTGAACGTTGCGCGTGTTGCAGCCGAAGAGCTTTGAGACGTCGTGTCGGCGATCGAAGATCAGCGGTTGGGATGGATCAGTTTCGGGTTCGAATTTTGAACCGGCAGTCAGAGCCTCAGTATTCTCCGATCTTCGTCCGACAAGCGCTGCGACGATCAAAAAAGGCAGGAAGGCAACAAACAAAACTACCCAGGCAATGCAGACCGCAAGAAGCACGAGGAGCGCCCAGACCAGTCTCAGGCCAAAAAATACGATCTTCTTCAGTTTTGTTATCACCTTGAACGCGGATGAACGCGGATCTATGCGGATACGTTCGCCATCGTCATTGCATTCACAATCAACTCGAGTTGCGACTCGGTGAGCTCGGCATACATCGGCAGGCTCACAACCTGATTCGCTGCAGCCTCAGTAACCGGCAAACTGCCCAACGGAATCTCGCGATGCTGATACGCCGGCTGAAGGTGCAGTGGAACTGGATAGTGAATCCCCGTCGCGACGCCTTCATCCTTGAGCTTCTTCTGCAACGCCTCACGTTCAGCAACGCGAACGGTAAATAGATGCCAAACCGGTTCCGCGTTTGGATTCACAGCCTGCGGTCGAAACTCATCATGCGATAACGAATCAAGATAAAAGTCTGCATGCGCGCGGCGCTTGCTGTTCCACTCGTCCAGGTGACGCAGCTTCACGCGCAGAATCGCAGCTTGCATTCCATCAAGACGACTGTTCACGCCTTCCATCTTGTGCGTGTATTTCTCGAGCCGCCCGT
>Ga0105246_10001968_pt1 | contig 12387 bp, 14 predicted proteins | sample KBSM64metaG_FD_99694 | JGI IMG/M metagenome (GOLD analysis project Ga0105246, IMG submission 99694) | Miscanthus rhizosphere microbial communities from Kellogg Biological Station, Michigan, USA - KBS M6-4 metaG | ecosystem: Host-associated > Plants > Roots > Rhizosphere > Soil | place...
CCGGCACCGGGCCGGCCCTATTCTATTCGTGAGTTTTGGCTTCCTAGACGCCCGGATGCCCCAGCGAAAGCACCTCGATCGACACCCGTGCCACCCCCGTCTCCGTCATGTTCAGCTTCTCCGCCGCTGCATGGGACAGATCGATAACCCGTCCCTTCACCAGCTCGGCCCGGTCGGTGATCCGCACCACCACCGATTTGTGATTCCGCAGGTTCACGACTCTCACTTCAGTCCCAAACGGCAGCGAAGGATGGCAGGCCGTCATCTCGTCCATGTTGAACATCTCACCGCTCGCTGTCTTCCGACCATCGAACTGATCGCCATACCAGGAGGCAATTCCTCTCAGCAGTTTCGACTTCGGCTTCTGAGCTGGCGCCATCTGCGGAGTCGCATTCACCACTACCGTCGGCGAAGCTGTTGCTGCTGGCCGCGGCACTCCAGCATCCGCTTGCACCGTCCGGGGAGGCAGCGTACAAAACATCCCGGCCAATGCCACGCAGGAAGTCCCCGCAAGAAGCCACCACGGCAGCGATCTTTTGGGGTTCATGTTGGTTGCTTCTGGTCGTTTGAGCATCTTCTAAGTTTACCAGCCCGCCTGGCAAAAACCGGGGCTCCCGGCAGTCGCCAACGGACGGTATCCTCCATTGAAGTCAATGAGATCCAGGCAAAATGAGGCAGGACGGATCGAAGTACGGTACCTAAGTCCAAGCCCCTCAATAACGCAATTTAGGGTTGCAACAATCCTGGTGCAGAATCGTCTTTTTGCCTTTGTTTGACCACTCAACCGCGAACGTCAACCGCGCCTTGGCAACTCTGCGGGAACGCGCGGAGATCCCCGTAGCCGCAAAGACTACCACGCCAAACTCCAGTTCGGAAAGGAACTTTTCTCCCGTACGCACCGTCATCTCAGTGCAGTGAATGGGGAAGGGAGGTATCTCGTTGAAATCCACGGCTTTCGTCCTCCTGGCGTCGCTTTGCCTGGTACCCCTGTTCGAGAACATCGCCAAGGCACAGGATGATGCAGCTGGAGTTCCTCCAGCCATCCGTTCGGCGAACAACGTCTTTATTTCCAACGCAGGAGCGGAAAGGGGACTGTTTCCCAGGCCGTTCAGCGGCACTCCCGATCGGGCTTACACCCAATTCGTTTCTGGCTTGAAAGCCGCTGGCCACCACCACTTGGTAACCGATCCGTCTGATGCGGATCTCGTACTTGAACTCCAACTCATTGCTCCGGCGGGCCCGACCAATGCCAACAAACAAAAGGGGGCTTCAGATCCACTTCCGGAGTTCCGCCTTACCATCTACGACAGAAAATCCCACTACATTCTTTGGACGTTGACCGAGTCAATAGGAGTTGCCAACCTCCAGAAGACCCACGACCGCAATTTTGATCAGGCTCTTTCTGCGCTTCTGCTTGATTTCCAGCAACTTGCGGACAAGTCCCCAGCATCCGCCACGCCCTCAAAAAATTAATCCGGGATTTGCAGGTTGATTCGACGAACCTGCTAGCTTCGAACTATAAGCCGTTCGTCTGACCTTTCCAACCGGAAAGGCAGCCGAGCGGCCTTTCTGTTTTGGAGGAAGATCATGCGCATGAGCTCCGCTGGGCTTGAACTGCTCAAGAAATCTGAAGGCTTCCGCAACCGCGTCTACTCTGACGTCGCTGGCTTCCGCACCATCGGCTATGGTCACCGTCTCAACCCGGCGGAGTCTTACCCAAACGGCATAACCCTCGCCGAGGCCGAGTCGATCCTCACCGCCGACATCGCCATCGCCGAAGCCGCCATCACGCGCCTCGTCCGCGTCCCCCTCAACCAGGGCCAGTTCGACGCCCTCGTCGACTTCACCTTCAATCTGGGTTCCGGACGCCTCGCATCTTCCACCCTGCTGCGCTATCTCAACGCCGGCAAGTACGACGACGCCGCATGGCAACTCCTCGCCTGGGATCACGCCGGCTCCCGCGAACTCCCCGCCCTCAAACTCCGCCGCGAATCCGAGTTCCGCCTCTGGTCCCCCACCTCACCCAAAACCCAGGCCGCCTGATTCGATCTCGCATGCGGCTCGTTCTTCGGGAAGGACTTCCAGCTTGCTGAAAAACTCCCAGTTCATCGCGGTTTTGAAAGGGCACGGATTTATCCGTGCCGCCAAGTGGCGCAATGAGCGCGGCTTTAGCCGCTGAGGGATGGTTTCGCGAACTTTCGCCCTTAACAGCTTTCTTCAGCAAGCTCTTTAGTCGTGCCGCAGCGTCACCTCTGCGGCTGTCATCAACTCCACCTCTCCCACATGCTGTCATCCTGAGCGCACGGGGCCCCAGACGTTTTCTTCGAGGGGTCCCCAAAGAGGCGCCGTCGCTCTTTGGGGCAGAGTCTGGGGGTGGTAAGCGAAGGATCTGATTCTCACCAACAGTCCGCGAACCCGTGTCAGACTAAGTACTTCATTTTCTATTAGGTACGGCTAAGTCCTTTGATATCTATTAACTGCAAAAAACGAGAAAATAATTCCCTGCCATTCTGGTGGGGCGGCCGGGTGAGTTAAGTATCATGTTTTCTATTACGTACAGATAACCCATTTAGAATCTATTAAGTGCAGAAAACCGGGGGAAATAGACGGGGGAGTACACAGTTCCGGTCCGAAAAGCCTTCCAAACCTGCTCACAAGTCGTTTCGCATGTATTACGTGCAAAAAACTACCGGGGGGAGGGGGGCTACTCAGAGCCTGCTTCCTCGCGGACCCGAATGCTTTCTCCCACGCCAATGTATCCCTTGCGCCGGAACCAGTCCTCCATGGCCGGCTGCAGCCGATCCAGCGGAACCCTCTTCCCAGCCTCCATCAGTCCGTCAGCGAGGGGAAGCGTGTCGTCGAAAATTGCATCATTCGTGAAATTTCGCATAGCGAAGTTGTCGATCCACTTCTGTGGACAAGGGTGAACCACCCCTTCCAAATCGATCCGCAGAATGGCCAGCTTTCTCGCAAACATTACTTCTTCCCCGCTCCAACCTTCGCTTCTTTCTCCTCCCGCGCATCGACTCTGAATCGCTTGTAGTCGTAGTCGCGTTCCCTGAATCGCTGCCGCAGGCTCTTCAGCAACAGCACCCGCGCCTGCATCGTTCCCTCGGCTCCCGTCGGAAGCCAGATCTCCCCATTCACCTTCGCCTGATCGAACCGGAAATTCGATCCCTTCTGCACCGTCGCCAGGATCCCGCCCACCATCCTGAAATTCTCGATGAAGCTCACTTCCACGTGTGCCACCTGCCGGTCCGCCTCGTTAATCCAGATTGTTCCTTGCAGCTTCTTCGACGCATCCTCCGCGAACCCATGCGTCTTCGCATCTTTCCGGCCCACAAAATCAAACACAATCGTCGGATCGCCGCGATACAGCTCCCGCCGCTCGTTGCGGACGTCCATGATCTCCAGCAACCGGCTGACACTGATGCTCGGCCCCTCGAGCGGCTTGTCCCGCGCGGTCTTCTCCGCCTTCTCCACCAGCTTCGTAACCCGTTCCGTCTCCTTCCGCTGCGCCTTCTCATCCAGCGGCTGGTCATTCTGTTTCACTTTTCTCTCGATCACGTGCCCATTCACAAAGAAGTCTTCGTACTCCGTGCTCTCCGTCTTCTTCACCTGCCCGTTCGCATCCACATCCTGCACCACCTGGTATGACGTGTACGTATAGTTCTCGCGAACCTGGTCGAGCTTCTTCTGATGCTCCTGCACCTCGCGCATCAGTTCGCGAATGTCCGGCAACGGCGCCTGCCCGGCTGTCTGCTGACAGACCGCGCCCTGCACCGACATCACGCAAACAATCCCGGCGACGAATCGAAAAAGATGATTACAACCGTGCATGGAGGAGATTGGCCCTTGGTGACAGACGTTTCGAAGTCACACGTACTAAAGAAGGTACCCTGCTGTTACTTACTAGAATGGTCGCACAAAAACGCGCTCGGGGGATTGCTCCTCGCGTTATGATTGCTTACCAGTAAGAGTAGAAGCCACGCGCGCAAACCGGCGCATCAGGAGATGAACCCAGCATGTTTCGGGCGCTTATCCATTGGGTCCTGAGCTCCATCGCAGTCGTCGTTACAGCTCAGTTAGTCCCTGGATTCTACGTCAACGACGTTCGTTCCGCGATGCTCGCTGCAGTTGTGATTGGCGCACTCAATGCGACCATTGGCGCCATAATGAAGGTCGTCACTTTCCCCTTCGCCGTCCTCACCTTCGGCCTGTTTCTGATCGTGATCAACGCATCAATGATCCTGCTTGCTTCAAAGATGGTGAGTGGACTCAATGTCTACGGATGGGTCCCGGCTTTCTGGGCCGCGGTTGTTCTCGCAGTTTTAGGCATGCTTATCCGCTCCATCATGAAGGACGAATAGCTCCTGCCTCTTAAACCGTGTCGGTGAATCGCAAGTTGTGTTGACGTTTTGCTGAGTCTGTCCCCGTTCATCCCTGCCTCATATTCGATGAGCGAGTTAGATGAACCCTCTGTCGCAGGACAGGATCCCCAACAGATCTGATAACGAGAGACCGATTCACTCTATGACGTTCCGCTGCTTCTCGGAGCCCGGGGCGTTTTCGTGTCCCTTTCCGCTCGTCGCTGCATGCTTCGGACTCTGAGGAACCTTACTTGCCCGTTGCTTTTGCTTCTCTGTCAAAGGAGCAGTCACTACCGGCCCTTCCACCGTCTGGGGAACATGCATGGCACCCGCTGTGCTGAACCGACCCGCCCCATTCGGCAACTGCGGTTCAACCAACGCAGATGGCACTGGCGCAACCCGGATATGTGAGTAGACTCCCCAGCCTCCGCCAGCGACCGCCAGCACGATCGCTGCAGCCGCGGCCGTGCGCATCCCGGTGCTGTGCATCCACCCATCCGCTGATGCAAACGGCCAGGAAATGACCAGCCCGCGTCGTGCCGAGGAACGCAGCCCAGCCTTCACGCGATCTTCCAATCCGCCTCGCGCAGGCAGCGTCGCTATCATCCGCAAAGTCTCTTCCGCCGCGAGCGCGCCGGCATTCCGGTCAAATCGATCTTCTGTTGATGGGTTCATGTTGCACTCCTCTTGTGCTGGAGCAGCTCAGCCAGTAAATTCCTCGCCCGAAAAAGCCGGGACCGCACGCTAGACTCGGTCACTCCGAGAACAGCCGCGATCTCCACACTTGAAAGCTCTTCGAACGCCGACAGCAGCATCACCTCGCGCTCACGTGCCGGCAGCTTCTCGACACACCCCAGCACCCGCGCATGATGTTGCAATGCGGACGCTCTCTGCTCCGCGCTCAGTCCCATTGCGGGCAGAACCCGCGCCAGGTCGGCAATGTCATCTGTTTCAGGACGTGTCTTCGCGCGCCGTTTCCGGTCCAGCACGATATTCCAAACAATGCGGACCAGCCACACACGATGATCGCGAATCTCACCCAGCGTCTCGCGATGCCGCAGCACGCGCAGAAACGCCTCCTGCACGGCATCTTCCGCATCCTGCTGGTTGCGTAAAACAGAGAAGGCTACGCGATACAGAGTGCTCGCGTACTGGTCGACCAGCGCCGCCAGTGCTGCTTCCTCCGCGTGCTGGCGGGCCTCGTCATGCACAGCGCTCTCGACGATCTCCATCCAACCTGGAACTAGTATCTGGCTGGCGCTCATACAGACACCAGACGCAGTCAAACAAGAAAATGCTCAAAATCCGCAAACCGGCAGCCCAGCCCATCCGGGCCGTCTTCGACCAAGCCCGGCCTATTCAGCTTTGGGCTCTCATTCTGCGCGTTTTACTTGTTCCCCGACAGCTTCTGCGCTGCAATCGATCCGGCCGCCCCATCTTTGTCCGAATCCTTCAGCTTCGCCCACAACGCCTTCGCCTGGGCCTGTTTGCCCGTCGCGTCATACAGATCTGCCAGGTCCAGCTGCGCCACCCCGGCCGTCACGGTTTCAGATGGCTTCGCAATAATCTCGTTGTAGAGATCGATGGCCTGTTGATCGCGTCCGGTCTGGTGATAGATCGATGCCAGCGCCACCTTTGCCAGGTTCGCGAGGTTCCGATTCCAAGAGCCGGCCACCTTCTTCAGGTCGCCCTCTGCCGCTGCCGTCTGACCCAGTTCCTGCTCGGTCACACCCTGGAAGTACCGAGCCTTCGAACCCTCTGTCAGCCACCCGTACTTATCCGCAACCGCCTTGAACTGTTGATTCGCCGCCTTCGCACGATCGGACACGGTCGCGTAAGTTCCAGATTCAGCGGGGACGTTCGGCAATGCAAGCGGTGCCGTGTAAATATCCAGTGCCTGCCCAAGGGCCTGCTCCGCCGCGCTCTCCTGCATGTTCCAGAAAACCAAAAACCCAATTCCCACAACCAGGACCACTCCGGCACCGATTGCCCACCGAACCACATTGGTGCGATGTCCGCTGAGCCAGGTAACGCTGGTTTTTGTGGCCTGGGCAAATTTGTCGCCCTTTAAGGCATGACGTGTCTGTGTATCCACTTGTTTCTTTGTCCTTCTCTACGATCAACTTGCAGGCGGGTCCGTACAGGCGGGGCACTGCCATTGCAACCCTACTAGTCTAACAGTGGCCGAAGAACGCAGTCCACCAGACGTGCCGCCCGTCCTTGCCCTCAAACCACCCAGGCGATAGGCTAATCACATGTACGAAGACTTCCACGTGACCGACCGCTGGACCGGCGAAGACCTCCATTGCCAGTGGAGGGCAAACATTGTAGCCATCGCCACCCGCCACGCCGACGCCGTCGATATCCGCTTCGACGTCAATGGTCGCCCGATGTCGATTGCCCTTCCCTGCACAGCCTGGGTCGAACAAAAGAAGCGCTCGGGGAAAGTCATCACCGATCGTATCGCCGTTCAGATTGCCGGCCGACACCTCAAGCAGTTGATTGAAGAAGGTTACGATGCGGCTCGCGAGATGTACACCGTCTCCCTCGACGAAACCCTTGCCCACCTCGACAGCATAGTCGCCGAAGGTAAGCAGCTCGGCGGCCTCCCCGCCCTCCCCGTCGGCATCGAAGCCACCGGCTGAGCAGCTACTTCCGCGCCACCTTCAGCACGGCATAGAACGCGGGCTTCGGCTTGCCCTGGCGATCAAACAGCAGCGGATACGATGTCCTGCCGCGAACCGGCCAGTTGTTCAGCCACGACGTCTTGTCTGTGGTGCCCCAGAACGTGACGCGGTTCAGCACGTCGCGGTGTTTCCAGAACACAGCGAACAGATCGGCGTAACGCTTGGTCAGTTGTTGCTGAACTTCACGCGGCAATCCTTTCGAATATGGATTCAGCTTTGCGTTCTCTTGAATCTTCACGCCGACATCGGCCGTCTGGCCCGACGCGGCAGGCAGCACATCGATGTCGAGTTCCGTGATCGCCACTTTCACTCCGGCAGCCGACAACTCCTCAATCGCGGCCTCTTCGTCGGCGGCGGTGCCGGTTGAAAGATGCAGGTGCGCCTGGCTGCCAACTACCGCAATGGGAACTCCCGCTGCCTTGAGCTTCTTCACCAACTCGATGGCGCCTTTGCGCTTGGCCGAATTCTCAAGGTTGTAGTCGTTGTAGTTCAGTTGCGCGGCAGGGTCAGCCTCGTGCGCATACTGGAAAGCCTTGACGACGTAATCGTCGCCAATGATCTTCTGCCACTGTGATTGCCGCATCGTGCCGTCTTCATTCAAAGCCTCGTTCACCACATCCCAGCTTTGAACTTTGCCCTTGTAGCGCCCCACCACCGTCTGGATATGGTCGTGCAGGCGCTGTAGCAAGGCATCACGAGTAAGCGGATTGCCTTTGTCGTCTTTGAACACCCAAGCCGGCGTCTGCGAGTGCCAGCACAGGTTATGGCCGACGATGAACATGCGGTGCTTCTGGCCGAATTCAACGTATTTGTCAGCGACGGAGAAATTGTAAGCGTCAGTTCGTGGGTGAATAACCTCCCACTTCATCACGTTCTCGGGCGTGATGGAGTTGAATTGCTCGACGATCAGTGCGTCGCCATCTGCATCTGCTCCTGTGATCTGGCTCGAATTGACCGCCACGCCAACATAGAACGCGTCTTCGAACGTGTCCTTGAGCGTTGCAGAAGCCGAGGTCTGGGCAAGGGTATATAGCGCCGATAAAACTACCCCAAATGCAAGGGGAATGACAGGCTGCATGCGCATGGTTCTCTCCGGAATGTGTCTTCGTGATGATCCGATCAGCATTCAACGAGGGATCCTTTATCTAATCCCTAATCCTTGTCCCCTTGCTCCCTGCCCTTTTTTTCCCTGCCTCACTCGTGCCTCAACGCATCCATCGGCTGCACCGCCGCCGCTCTCCGCGCCGGTATCCACGTCGCCGCCAATGCCACCGTCATCAGCACGGCTATGCCAGCCACAATCGTCGTCGGATCATTTGGTTTCACGCCGTACAGCATCGACTGCACCAGCCGCGTACATGCCAGCGCTCCCCCGACTCCCACAGCAATCCCCGCCAGCGTCAACCACGTGCTCTCGCGCAGGATCATCTTTCGTACCTGCCCCGGCTGCGCACCCAAAGCCAATCTGATGCCGATCTCGTTCGTCCTCTGCGCAACCGAATACGCCATGATCCCGTAAATCCCCACACAGGCCAACGCCAGCGCCAACACACCAAACCCCGACGTAAGCGCTGCCAGAGCCCTCTCGATTTGCAGCGTTGCATCGATCTGCTCACGCTGCGTCCTGAGATTCGTCACCGGCAAATCACGATCGATCCCTTGAACCGTACTTCGCAATACGGGAACCAGCGAAGCCGTGCTCATCGCTGTCCGCAATTCATACGTCATCCCGTGCACCTCCTTCTGTTGCACATAGGGCAGAAAGAACTGGGCAGGCGGACCCTCGCGGAGCGTGTAGTAGTAGGTATCCGCGCAGATGCCGACAATCCGTATCAGATCGGCCTTCTCGTCGCGGTCATCGCGGAACATCCGTCCGATTGGATTCACACCTGGGAATCGCTTCTTCGCCAGCGCTTCGTTAATCACCGCAACCTTGGGCGAGGTCGCCGTATCCTGCGAATTGAACCCTCGGCCACTCAGCATCCTGATTCCCAGTGTCGGGAAGAAATCGTTGCCAACAACATTGATGTCCTCTGCCGTATGTTTTCCTTCCACGAATTTCTCCCCATCCGGCAGAAAATCTGAATTGCTCATCGAGTCCCCAAGATAAGCCGTCGCCGCCGGCGTCGCATGCTGCACGCCCGGCAGCGATCCGATCCTCTTCTCAAGTTCCGCGTGCAGAGCAACGTCCTTGCCCCTTGGATACCGCGCTGCAGGCGGATTAATGTCGAACAGCACCAGGTGCTCCGTATTGAATCCCACATCCTGCGAATTCAGCGCCGTGAGCGTCCGCAGGAAAAGTCCCGCACCCACCACCAGCATCGTCGAAAGCGCTACCTGCAATCCCACGAGCGCTTTCCCGCTCATTCCCCTCCGGCGCCGCGTCGTCGTCTGCGCCGCCTCTTTCAAACTGCTTGAGACCTCGGTCCTCGCGGCAAACCATGCCGGCGCCAATCCAAACAGAACTCCCGTCGTCAAAATGATCACCGTGGTGCAGGCAAAGACAGTCCAGTCAAATGAGACTCGGAGGCTCGCATCATCCCACGCGTTCGTCAGCAGGCTTGGCAGGGCGTTGCGGCAAAAATATCCCAGTAGCAAACCTCCGCAACCGCCCAGCGTCGCGAGCAGCAGGCTCTCCGTCAGCAACTGCCGCACCACGCGCACGCGCCCTGCTCCCAGGGCCATCCGCACGCTCATCTCGCGCTGCCTCTGCGCTCCGCGTGCCAGCAGTAGATTCGCGATATTCGCGCACGCCAGAAGCAACACAAGCCCCGTCAGCCCGAGCAGAACGAACATCGGCTTTTTGAACATCCGGTCCGCCCAGTGCAGGCCTCGACTTCCATCCGCCAGCTGCAGCCGGGGAATCGTATCGCCGCTCTTCACCGTAGACAGCGCTCGCACGGCTGCCTCGAACTGCACACGCAGGCCTTGCAGCGCTTCGCTCTCGGGCACTCCGGGCTTCACCCGGCCAACTACGTTCAGCCACCAGAAATCAGGATTGACCAGGTCCGATCCCTTCTCCCTCTGCACTGTCAGCAGAGGCTCCAGGCTGATCGGCACAAACAGATCAGGTGACTCCAGCACATTCTTCGCACCCGTGAAGCGCGGCGGATTTACACCCACGATCGTGAGCTTCGCCTGGTTCAAAGTGATCGTCTGTCCCAGCGCATCAGGCGACCGTCCAAACTCCTTGCTCCACAGCGCATCGCTGATCACCGCCACGTTGCCGGAACCTTGTGTCGCATCGTCTGATGGCTGAACAGCTCGTCCGATTTGCGGACGAACTCCCAGCGTCTCGTAGTAATTCCCCGTCACCTCCGCCACCGTCACCCTGCGCGCTGCTCCCCGCACCGTGGCGTTCATGCCATCTTCCTTGAAACCTGCAAGGCTCTCCATTCCCGCAGGATGCAAGCTCATCTCGTGGTAGACCGGATACGCAAACACGCTGCTCGTCTGGGTACCATCGGCAAGGTTGTCGAAATCTCCCCACGAATTGTGCGCAACTACCTTGTCATCTCCTATCCAGCGCAGCATCTTCAACTCGTCGGGATGCGGAATCTGCAGGTGGTCGTAGAGAAGCACTTTCGCAACCGAAAAGATGGCAGTGTTCGCCCCGATCGCCAGCGCCAGGGACCCCGCTGCGATCGCCGTGAACCCCGGGCTCTTCCGCAAAATCCGCACCGCATACCGCAAATCCGCACCAAGCTCATCCACCCAGCGCAATCCCAGCGACGCCCGCATCTCCTCTTTGTGCGTCAAAGAAGCTCCCAGCGCGACCCGTGCTTTTCGTGCGGCCTCTTGCGGCGTCTGTCCCGCGCGAATCAGATCCGCCGTCAGCGCCTCCAGATGAAACTCGAGCTCCGAATCCATCTCCCGTTCCACTCGACTGCGGTACCTCACAGCGCGCATCCACGACCGCAACTCCGCGCCCTTACGCCCCAGCCAGCTCTGCCCGCTCATAAGCTCTCCGGCGTCGTACGAAGAATCCCCGCAATAATTCCTGCCATCCGGTTCCACTTCTCCGTCTCCGCTTCCAGACGCTTCCGACCGGCCGTCGTCAGCCGGTAGTACTTAGCGCGCCGGTTGTTCTCGCTGTCGCCCCACTCGCTCGCGATCACCCCCTGATGCTCCAGCCTGTAAAGCGCCGGATATAACGACCCCTGCTGAATCACCAGTTCCTCACCCGAGATCTGCTGGATTCGCAACAGCACCCCATACCCGTGCAACGGCCCCAGGGACACCGCCTTCAAAATCAGCAGGTCCAGCGTCCCCTGCATCAACTCCGTTTGCTTGTCCTCTGACTTGACGACCATACACTTCTCTCCTCGACGATCTAGGAAAGAAGCCTACAGGTATTCTCCTAGAGCGTCAAGGAGAACATGTTCGGCTCAAGATCAACCCCTACGCCCAACCCGCAATGCCGCATCCTATTTCCAGCTGTATCGATGCCGGGAAAACTTGTAGTCGTTAGCTGGTCTTGCGGTGTATTCTCCCTTGCTGCAGAAGGATCCGCTTCAAACCCGTCCCCCAAACAGTTTCGCGTCCAATCGGCTTCGCAGTTCCATTTCAATAAGGAGGAACAAAAACATGGGTCATGGATTGATTGCCTGGATCATCATCGGACTTATCGCTGGCTGGCTCACTGGAAAGCTCATGAAAGGATCCGGCTTCGGATTCTTCATGGACATGATCGTCGGCCTTGTCGGCGCGCTCGTCGGAGGATTCATCTCCAGCCATCTCGGCTTCGGCGGCGTGGGCGAACACGGGCTCATCATCAGCATCGTCATCGCGGTTATCGGAGCAGTCATCCTGACCGTAATCCTGCGCCTCATCACCGGCAACCGATCAGCCAATCTCTAACAGATCTAGTCGACTGATATCCCGCTCATCGCGAGATTCTTTCGCGATGAGCGGGCTCGCTGGGTGCCCCGTCCTAACTCTGTTAGGGCGGGACAATCATCTCGCAGCCATCACCGAGCTTCTTTCCCGTTCTGCTCCTTCAGCCACTGATACAGCGGCGCAAAGTAGTCCAGCATCGGCTGCGCATCCAGATGATCCGTTCCTGTCATCTCCTTCAGCGTCTCCTGCCACGGCTTCGATTGCCCCGTTTCCAGCATTCTCGCGAGCTTTTCACCCGCGGCTTTCGATCCATAGAAACTGCACCGGTTCAGCGGCCCTTTATACCCGCTCGCATCGCACATCGCCTTGTAGAACTGGAACTGGTAAATTCGCGCCAGGAAATACCGCGCATACGGCACATTCGTCGGAACATGATTCTTCGCGCCAGCATCAAAATCCGCTTCCGTCCGCTCCACCGGCGGCGCCACGCC
>Ga0105246_10001971_pt1 | contig 12380 bp, 10 predicted proteins | sample KBSM64metaG_FD_99694 | JGI IMG/M metagenome (GOLD analysis project Ga0105246, IMG submission 99694) | Miscanthus rhizosphere microbial communities from Kellogg Biological Station, Michigan, USA - KBS M6-4 metaG | ecosystem: Host-associated > Plants > Roots > Rhizosphere > Soil | place...
GCTGCGGGTGCTCGGCCCGGACCTGCCGGTGGCGACGGTGGACGAGGTGCGCCCGCGAGTGACGCTGCTGCGGCTGACCGAAGTGCTCGGCGAGCGGCGGGAGCTGAGCGCGGGAGCGTGGCGGCGCGTGCTGGCGTACGACGAGCAGCACGGCACCGACTACGCACGCACCCTGGTCAGCTGGTTCGACGCGGGCTGCGACACGGCGGGCGCGGCGAAGCTGCTCGCCGTGCACCCGAACACCTGCCGCTACCGCCTGAAGCAGGCCCGGCAGCACGTCGGGATCGACCTCGACGATCCCGACGAACGGCTGCTGCTGTGGCTTCAGTTGAGAACATTGGCGGGCCTCGGAGCACCCACTCCCTGACGCGCTCCTCACGTCCGCCGCGCACCCCGCGGGCACACGTCCACCGCCGCAGCCTGCGGGCAATGGTGCGCCTGGGGCGGCTCCTGCCCCAAAGACAGGCGGCACCCCGCACCGCCCGGCTGCGCAGCGCCTTGGCCCGCACCCCCGGCAGGCAGCTCAGCGAAGGGCTTCGGCAACCTCCCGCGCAGCGTCAACCACCCGCGGCCCGACCCGCTCGGGCACCGCATCGGCCAGCATCACAACCCCGACGCTGCCCTCGACCCCCGTAACACCGAGAAGCGGCGCCGCGGCCCCACTGGCCCCCGCCTCCAACTCCCCATGGGTCAGCGTGTACCCGGGCTCCCCCACCGGCTTGGCCCGCGCAGCAAGAATCGCCTTGCCCGCGGCCCCCCGGTCCAAGGGGTGCCTGAACCCGGCCCGGTAGGCCACGTGATAGTCCGTCCACGTCGGCTCGACGACGGCCACGGCCAACGCATCCGCCCCGTCCACCAGCGTCAGATGGGCCGTGGCGCCTATGTCCTCGGCCAGCGACCGGAGCGCCGGCAACGCGGCCTCCCGCACCAGCGGATGCACCTGCCTGCCGAGCCTGAGCACACCCAGCCCGACCCGGGCGCGGCCGCCCAAGTCACGCCGTACGAGCGCATGCTGTTCCAGCGTGGCGAGCAACCGGTACACCACGGTCCGGTTCACGCCCAGTTTGTTGGAAAGCTCGGTGACGGTCAGCCCGTGGTCCGTATCGGCCAGCAGCTTGAGGACACGCAGTCCTCGGTCGAGCGTCTGAGAGGTCTCCGCGGTCACGACGCCCACTCCTCCAAGTGGTGAGGTCGGCGACCTCCGCGCGGCGATGCGTCACCGAGTCCCGTCGGCGACGCGCAACAGAGGCCGCCGATCGGCCGGCGGCCCGGCCTGTGCCGGGCCGCGTCGCTTCACGGCTGCGCTCCGCGGCGGCGCTGCCACGGGGCGTGTGCGTAGCCGGACAGTAGCGAAGGGGGTTCGCTGAGCGGAAGGCTCCGTCCAGAATCCGGGCACATACGGGGAGGGAGTACCTCCGTATGTCCCGATACGTACGGCGTGAAAGGTCCGGCGCGCAACGGCCCTCACTTCATGCGCGTGGCCCACTCCTGCACCTTGGCGATCCGCTGCCGCAGCTGTCCCGCCGTGGCCTCGGCGCTCGGCGGGCCGCCGCAGGTGCGGCGCAGTTCGGTGTGGATGACGCCGTGGGGCTTGCCGCTCTGGTGGACGTACGCGCTGACCATCGTGTTGAGCTGCTTGCGCAGCTCCATCATCTCCTTGTGCGAGACGACCGGGCGCCGCTCGGCGGGCAGCTCGAGCAGGTCCGCCTCGGCGTCCGGCTTCTTGCGGCTGTGCGCGATCTGCCGGGCCTGGCGCTTCTGGAGGAGAAGTTGCACCTGATCGGGTTCGAGGAGCCCCGGAATACCGAGGTAGTCCTGCTCCTCCTCGCTCCCCGGGTGAGCCTGCATACCGAACTCGGCGCCGTCGTAGAGCACCCGGTCGAAGACGGCGTCGGACTCCAGCGCCTCGAAGGAGAACTCCTCCTGCTCACCGGTGTCCTCGTCCTGCTCCTTGTTCGCCTCCTCCATCTCCTTCTCGGATTCGGCGTACGGGTCCTCCTCGCCCTCCTTCTTCGGCTTGTCGAGGGCGTGGTCGCGCTCGACCTCCATCTCGTTGGCGAAGGTGAGGAGGTCGGGGACGGTGGGGAGGAAGACGGAGGCGGTCTCGCCGCGCCGCCGGGACCGCACGAAGCGGCCGACCGCCTGGGCGAAGAAGAGGGGGGTGGAGATGGTCGTGGCGTACACGCCGACCGCGAGGCGTGGCACGTCGACGCCTTCCGACACCATCCTGACGGCGACCATCCAGCGGTCGTTGCTCCCGCTGAAGTCGTCGATCCGCTTCGAGGCGCCGGCGTCGTCGGAGAGGACGAGGGTCGCCTTGTTGCCGGTGATCTCGCGGATCAGCTTGGCGTAGGCCCGCGCGGAGTCCTGGTCGGAGGCGATGACCAGGGCACCTGCGTCCGGGATGGCCTTCCTGACCTCGGTCAGCCGCTGGTCGGCGGCGCGCAGCACGCTGGGCATCCACTCGCCGCGCGGATCCAGGGCGGTCCGCCAGGCCTGGCTGATCGCGTCCTTGGTCATGGGCTCGCCGAGCCGGGCGGCGATCTCGTCACCGGCCTTCGTACGCCAGCGCATGTTGCCGCTGTAGGAGAGGAAGATGACGGGCCGCACGACGTGGTCGGCCAGCGCGTTCCCATACCCGTACGTGTAGTCGGCGGCGGACCGCCGGATCCCGTCGTTTCCTTCCTCGTACGTGACGAAGGGGATGGGATTGGTGTCGGAGCGGAACGGCGTACCGGTGAGCGCGAGCCGCCGGGTGGCCGGCTCGAAGGCCTCCAGACAGGCCTCGCCCCACGACTTGGAGTCACCGGCGTGGTGGATCTCGTCGAGGATGACGAGCGTCTTGCGCTGCTCGACGCGGTTGCGGTGCAGCATGGGCCGCACGCCGACACCGGCATACGTCACCGCGACGCCCTGGTAGTCCTTGCCGAGGGGCCCGGCGCTGTACTCGGGATCGAGCTTGATGCCTATCCGCGCGGCCGCTTCCGCCCACTGCTTCTTCAGGTGCTCGGTCGGCGCGACCACGGTCACCTGCTGCACGACGTGATGGTGCAACAGCCAGGAGGCGAGCGTCAGCGCGAACGTCGTCTTGCCGGCGCCGGGGGTGGCCACGGCAAGGAAGTCGCGCGGCTGCTCCTGGACATACTTCTCCATCGCCCCCTGCTGCCAGGCACGCAGCTTGCTGGCGGTGCCCCAGGGGGCGCGGCCGGGGAAGGCGGGAGAGAGATGGTGGGAGTGCGAGGCAGAGCTGGCTGCGGCGGTGGTAGTCACGGTCTCCGTGTGGGTGGTCGGGCGGCTCGGCTGGGTATGACAACCGGGCCACCCTACCGGCGGGCCGGTTGCAGCAATGCGCGGACTGGGCCGGCTTGCCGACGGGTGGGACCGAGGTCACAGTCAGCGGGCGAAGCTGGGCAACTGGGCGGCGATCTTGGGTACGTCCAGGGCGCCTTGGCAGACATCCAGCACGAACCGCTCCGCTTCGTCCACGTCGAAGTCGGCGTCCAACGGGTGCCCGTTCATATGGAGGAAGACCCAGGTTGCGTACCAGGCGATGCGCTTGTTGCCATCGACGAGGGCGTGGTTGCGGGCGAGCGACTCCATCAGCGCGGCGGCCTTCTGCCATACATCCGGGTAGGCGTCCTGCCCGAAGACACTCGACTGCGGACGTGCCAGGGCCGAGTCCAGCAGACCGTAGTCACGCACCTCGTCCGCCCCGAGTCGCTGCGCGAGGTTCAGCAGCTCGGGCAGGGTGAGGTAGTGCATCAGGCGAGCCTCCGGTTCAGCTCGGCGCTCGCCTTCAGTACGTGCTCGGCGGCCTCGTTGAACAGCCGCGAGTGCTCGTTTATGGCTGCGATCACCGCGTCATGCGCAAAGGCCTGCATGCTGCGCCCCTCGGCTGCCGCACGCTCACGCAGGGCGTCGAGCTCTTCGTCCGTAAACCGCAGGTTCAATCCAGCCATGCTTCAACGGTACTACGTGGTACCAATCGGTGTCACCGTGCAGCGCCCCTCAGCGGACCCCCTCCACGGTCGTCCGCCGCCGCGCCCGTTCATGAACGGCGTATGGCAGTCCCGTTGCAGCCCCCGCGTTTCCCTTGAGCCCCCTCCCGGCCCCGCCGTACGGTCGTTTCACCGAGTTCGGAACCGAGCCCAGCGCTCCATCCCGACACGGCCGTGTGCCCGAGTGGCTTAGGGACTCGCCTGCAAAGCGAGGTACGTGGGTTCAATTCCCGCCACGGCCTCTGGCTGCCTGACCAGGCAAAGGAAAGGGCGGTACCCCGGAGGGGTGCCGCCCTTCCGGCTGTCCGTCTGCTCGGTCAGAGCACCCCGCCCGCCTCGTCCTGGAACGCCTCCGTCCAGTAGTGCCGGCTCGGCTCCGTCGTGAGGGCGGTCGGGTCGATGCTCGACAGGGTGTGGATCATCGTCGTGGCCAGCTGGTCGTAGGCGTCGGTCGTCAGCTCTCCCGCCAGGTCCTCGTCGATGGCCTTCTCGCGGTGCAGGAGCCAGAGGGTGAAGGCAAGGGTGGAGACGTCCGTGTTCAGCGGGTACAGGGTGGCCTCGGGCTCGCTCCAGTTGAGGACCGCGCCTGTTTCGCCGTCGATGACCAGGCTGTTGTCCTCGAGGAGGTGGCCGAGTCGTATCAGGTGGGAAGCCCTGTGCGGGAGCCGGGCGGGATCGAAGCCGTCGGGGCCCTGGTAGGCGTAGTGCTCGGCCAGGGTCGGCAGGGGGACGTCCGTGTCGAGGTGGAAGAGCACGCCGTCCTCAGGCAGGCCCGTATCGCGCAGGAAGCGGCGGGTCGGCTCGTGCGTGAGAGTCGAGGGGAAGTCGACGTCCTCGAAGCGCCAGACCTTGCCGTGGCCGAACTCCCGGTCCAGCAGGCGGGTGGGGAGGTCGAGAGCGAGTCCGCAGGCCGTTCCCGGGCCCGCCACCAGGGACAGGGGGCGGATCAGGGCCGCCATCTTCCAGAACGGCGGCACCTCGCCGTCCGTGCCCTCCTCGAACACCGCCAGCAGGTGGCGTGACGCCTCCGCCGCCGCCTTCGGGCCGAAACGGCCGGCGTAGGACGCGAACTGGCCGCGCAGACCTGCCAGTTCGTCCACCGCCGTCGCGAAACGCACCAGGGTGCGCAGTGAGGGTGCGAGCGGGCGGGTGTCCATCAGGTCCGGGCGGTCGTGCAGGAAGTACGTCGTCGCGATCTCCCCCGTCGCGCCGTCGAGCAGCACCGACTCCGTCTCCAGGCCCCGGGGGTCCAGCAGCGCCCCTATGACCAGCTGGTCCCGCAGCTCCGCCGCCAGGCGGCCGTCGGGGTCGCCGGTGGAGTCCCCGACCGTCCGCAGGCCCTCCCGGCACAGCTCCTCGAAGGTGAACAGGCCGCTGTCGCCCGGCAGTCCGGGCCCCGTCAGCCAGCGGCGCGTCGCTCCGTGCGTGACGTAAGGATCGAGTTGGTCCTCGGTCAGGGTGATCACCGCCGTGGCGGCACTGGTCGTGCTCATTGCATCCCCCGCATGTGCTTCGTCACATGTGCCTCGGCGCATGTGTCTGCTCACAGTCCCCGTGCAGGGCGCGGCCGGGCATGCGCCGTTGCGCCGTACGACTCCGGCAGCCGTTCCCCACTGCTCAGAACAGTACGCCCCGCCACTGACAACGCCCCTGGGCCAGGGGACGCTCAGCGCACCCTCGCCCGTTCCCGCCCCGCGAGGATCGCCTCCACCGTCTCCCCCACCGTCAGCTCCGAGCTGTCCAGCCACAGCCCGAGCCTGGGGGTGTCCGCGCGCAGCGCCCCGTCCAGGTCCTCGACCGACCACTCCCCGTAACCCGTCTTCGCCCGCCCCGCCTCCCGCGCGGCCACGGCCTCGGGCCTCGGGGCCAGTACGACGACGTACAGGGGCCGCGTGCGCACCAGGCCGACGTACGACGTCAGTTGGTCCCCCAGCACCACGTCCTGGACCACCGCCGTGAACCCGGCCTCCGCGTACGTGTCCGCCGTCGCCGCCGACAGTCGGTACCGCAACCGGAGCTGGGCCTCGCCCTCGCCGCCGGCCCCTGGGACGTACTCCTCCCGCCCGGACACGATCATCCGCCGGAAGACATCACCGCGGACATGCGCCGGACGAGGCAGCCGTTCGGCCAGCGCCTGCGCGACCGTGGACTTCCCGGCCGCCATCACGCCGGTGATCAGCACCACGCCGCGCATCACACGCCACGCCTCACGGCTACGTGAAGTACACGCCACCCAGTACGACCGCCAGCGCCGCCACCATGAACACCAGCGCCCACACCAGCAACTTGCCGATGCCGGGCGCCGGTTCGTACCGCTGCTCGTCCTCGGGTCCGGTCTCCTGCGTGGTCACCGGTCGGTCACCACTGCGGCCTGCGGCCTTATCGGCAGCCGGTTCACGGGGCGGCCCGTGGCGGCCCGTACGGCGGAGGCGATGGCCGCCGGGGACGTCACCACGGGCACCGCGCTGACCGCCTTCGCGCCGAAGGGGGCGACCACGTCGCGTTCCTCGACGAGCTTGACGATCCGGATGTCGGGCGCGTCCAGGGCGGTCGGCAGGGCGTAACCCGTCAGGTCGGGGTGGCGGATCAGCCCGCGCGCGGTGCGCAGGTTCTCCGTCAGCGCGATGCCCACGCCCTGGGTGACGCCCGCCTCGATACGGGCGGCCAGCTGGGCCGGGTTGAGGACCCGGCCGACGTCCTGGGCGAGGGCCAGTTCCACGACCCGTACCGAACCGAGTTCGATGTCGACGTCGACGACCGCGCGGATCGCGCAGAACGCCATGCCGACGAAGGCGTCGCCCTGGCCGGCCTCGTTCAGCGGCTCCGTGGGGTGGGGTCTGCACTGGGCCGTGGCCCACAGTTCCTTGCCGTCCATCGCCTCGGTGACGGTGGTCGACAGGACACCGTCGTACGAGGTGATCTTGCCGTCGGTGATCTGGAGCAGCTCGGTCGACATGCCGAACTTGTGGGCCAGGGGCTGCAGAAGCTGCGTGCGGACCATCTTGGCCGCCCGTTCCACCGCGCCGCCGGACACCCACGTGTGGCGGCCGCGGCAGCCCGCGCCGGCCGGCGGCTGGTCGGTGTCGACGGGCGCCACGTGCACCTCGTCGATGCCGAGGGTCTCCTGGACGATCTGGCGGGCCAGTGTGGTGAATCCCTGACCGGTCTCGACGGCCGCGCAGAGCACGGTCGCGACGCCGTCGTGGACCTTGACGGTCGCGGTGGAGACCTCGTCGGCGCCCTCCGCTCCGAGCATGTGCACCATGCCCAGGCCGTAGCCCACTCCCCGCCGCACCGCGCCCGGTTCACCCGCGCCCTCGGGGCCACCGGGCAGCAGCCACTCGTCCTCGGGGGCGTCCTTGGGCAGCGCGGGGAGCGGGAAGTCGCGGACGGCCTGCAACAGCTCCGCCACCGGGGCCGGGCAGGTCACCGTCTGGCCCGTCGGGAGCACGTCACCGGTGGCCATGGCGTTGCGCAGGCGCAGTTCCGCCGGGTCCATGCCCAGCTTCTTCGCCAGCTTGTCCATCTGGGCCTCGTAGGCGGCGCACACCTGCATCGCGCCCTCGCCGCGCACATGGCCGGAGGGCGGGTTGTTGGTGCGTACGGCCCAGCCCTCGATGAAGGCGTTCGGGACGACGTAGGGGCCGCAGGCGAAGCCGACGGCGGCCGCGAGGGCCTCGGAGGACGTGTCGGCGTACGCGCCCGCGTCGAGGAGGATCTGTGCCTCGACCTTCACCAGCCTGCCCTCGGCGTCGGCGTGGTGGCGGTAGCGCAGGAGGGTGGGGTGACGGTGCGTGTGCCCCAGGAAGGACTCTTCGCGCGTCGCGGTGAGTTTCACCGGGCAGCCGGTCTTCAACGCCAGCAGGCCCAGCGGGAGTTGGAAGCCCTGGTCCTCGCGGTCGGCCGTCGCGCCGGGGACCCCGGTGACGACGATCTTGACGCGTTCGGGTTCGAGGCCGTAGCAGGCGGCAGCGGTGTCGCGGTCCGCGTGCGGGTCCGTGGAGGCGAGGTACAGCTCGACGCCGCCGTCGGGGCGGGGCACCGCGAGGCCGGCCTCGGCGCCGATGGGGGCCGGGTCCTGGCGGCCGATGCGGTACTGGCCCTCGACGACGATCTCGCCGGCCGCGTCCGGGTCGCCGTGGCGCAGCGGGATGTGCCGGATCAGGTTGCCGTCGGGGTGCAGCGGCTCGGCCTCGAAGGCCTGCTCGGGGTCGGTCACCGGGTCGAGTACCTCGTACTCGACCATGATGGCCGCGGCGGCCATGCGCGCGGTGTCCGGGTGGTCGGCGGCGACGGCGGCGATGGGCTCGCCGTGGTGGCGCACGACCTCGGAGGCGAACACGGGCCGGTCGGCGCTGCGGCGGCCGTGGCGGGCGGTGCCCGGCACGTCCTCGTGCGTGACGACGGCCCGTACACCGGGCATCTCGCGCGCGTGGGAGGTGTCGATGGACACGATGCGCGCGTGCGGGTGCGGGGAGCGCAGTACGGCGGCCCACAGCAGGCCCTCGGCCCACAGGTCCGCCGCGTACGGGAACGTGCCCTCGGTCTTGGCGCGGGTGTCGGCGGCCGGCAGGGAGGCGCCGAGGCCGTGCGGCAGCTGCTCGGGGGCGGGTGCTGCCTCCGCGGCGGTGGTCGCGGTGGCGGCTTCGTTGCTCACGCCTGGCCTCCGTCCTGTCCGTACGCCTGGTCATGCGGTCCGGGCGGCGCGGGGAACCCGGGTGACTCGAACGCCGACGCGTTGACACCTCCGGCTCCAGGGCCCGCCTGGTGAGGGATACGTGCCTCGTCGCCGTCCTGTTCGGAAGCGTCACCTTCGGAGTGCGCCTCGCGTTCGGCGACGACCTCCTGGACGGCCTCCACGACGCCCCGGTAGCCGGAGCAGCGGCACAGGTTGCCGCACAGGGCCTGGCGGGTCTCCAGCTCGGTGGGCGCCGGGTTGCCCTCCAGCAGGTCGTGCACGGTCATCGCCATGCCGGGCACGCAGAAACCGCACTGCACGGCGCCGCACCGGGCGAGCGCGCGCTGCACGTCCGAGGGCTGCCCGTCGACGGCGAGGCCCTCGACGGTACGGACCTCGCTGCCGGCGGCGGTCACGGCGGGCACCAGGCAGGAAGCCACGAGGCGCCCGTCGACCTGGACGTTGCAGGCCCCGCACTCGCCCTGGGAGCAGCCGTCCTTGGCGCCCGCGAGACCGAGGCGCTCGCGCAGCACGTAGAGCAGCGACTCGCCGATCCAGGCGTCCGAGACGGGGCGTTCCACGCCGTTGACGCGCAGGACGTAGGAGGCGAGGGGGTGCTCCTCGCCGGGGGGCGGCGGGGCCTCGTCGGCGGCTTCGGCGTCGGAACCGTCGGCCGCGTCCGGGTCGACCGGAGTGTCCGAAGTGTCCGGAGAGTCGGGCGCCTTGGAGGCGGCGGGTCCGGCCGACGTCCGCGCGGACGGTGCGGTGCCGTCCGGCCCGGCATCCGCCGCGGGCTCCGCGAGCGGCTCCACGGCCCCCTCAGGCGCCCCTGCGGCCTCCTCGGCACTCTCTGCCGCCCCGGCGGCCTCACCGGGCTCGTGCGCGGGCCGTGAGACGGCTGCGGCGGATTCGGCGGGCGTCTCCGCATAGGCGTCGGCGGTTGGAGCCCCGTACTCGTCGGTCCGAGGGCGGGGCTGCTCGGCGGTGTGCGCCCGCGCGGCCTCGGGCTCGTGTGCGGCGGGGTCCTGCTCCACGGGCGCATGGGCGGCGCCGGAGTGCTCGGCGGACCGGCCGTCGGTGTGGGCCGGAGGCTGCTCGTACGCGTGCCCCGCACCGGCTGGAGTCTCGGCGCCGTGTTCGCGCGCGTGCCCGGAGCCGTCCTCGGGCGCCGTCGGCTCCTCGGTCTGCGGCTGCCCCCAGGGCTGTCCCGCGGCCTCCGTCGCCCAGGGGGCGGGGGCGCCGCCCGGGAGCGTGGCCGGCGGCGTGCCGCCCCACTGCTGCACCAGGGACGACGTGGTGAACTCGCCCGATTCGTCCGGAAGGTCGCCCCCGGCCACGGGGATCGACCACTGCCCGGTCACATCGTGCCCCGGCGCGGGGGCGGACTCCTGGGTCGCCGACTCCCCGAAGTGCCACTGCTGGGTGGCCGCGGGGTTGTACGTGAACCGGTCGCCCGTGGTGTCCTGCGGCACGGCGTTGGGGTCGGGCCACTGGGCGCCGTCGGCGGGCACGGCCCAGTTCCCGCTCGCCGCCGGGTCGGTCCCCGCGGCCGGGCCGGGGTCAGCCGTTATCGGCGGCGGCACATAGCCGTGGCCGGGCGCCGCAAGGGGACTGTCGGCGGAGGCCAGGAGGGCGTCGATGCCCCCTTCGGGGAGTTTGACGAAGGCGGTGGCGCCGTCGTCGTAGTCGCCCTGGGGCAGCGGGTCCCAGCGGCCGCCGCCGTGGGGGGTGCCCTCTCCGTGCTGGTCGTCGGTCACGACAGCGCCCTCCCCAGTGCTCGTCGGGCCAGCGCGGCGACGGTGCGCCGCAGGTGCAGTACGGCGGGCGGAAGCTGTTGGACGGTGCCGTCCGGTTCGGGAACGGGGTCGGGAATGCAGGCCGCCGCGACGTACTCCCCGAAGGCGGCCAGCGCCTCCGGGACGATCGTCCGGCCGTTGTCCCAGTCGATGAGCCGGGCGACCCACTGCTCGGCGTCCAGGGGCCTGAGCGGCATCGGCGCTATGGCACCGACGGCGCACCTGACTCCGCGCCGGGCGGGGTCGAGGACGAGCGCGACGGACGCGACCGCGCGTCCGGGGCCGGTCCGGCCGGTCGCCTTCAGGAAGACCTGCGGCGCGTGCAGCAGCGGCACGCGCACGTACCCGATGAGTTCGCCGGCGCGCAGCATGTCGACCGCGGCCAGCAGGTGCGACACCGGGATCTCCCGGCGGGCTCCGCCCGGGCCCGCGATGATCAGTGTCGCCTCCAGGGCGGCCAGCACCGGCAGCGCGTCCCCGGTGGGGGACGCCGAGGCGATGTTGCCGCCCAGGGTGCCCGCGTTGCGGATCTGCGGCGGGCCCGCAGCGCGCGCGGCGGCGGCGAGCGCCGGGATCAGGGCCGCGAAGTCCGGGCGCCCCATGCGCGCGTGCGTGAGCCCGGCGCCGAGCAGAGCGTGTCCGTCCTGGTACTGCCAGCCGCGGATCTCGCTGATCCTGCCGAGACCGACCAGTGCGGCGGGCCTGAGCTGCCCCGAGTTGACGGCGGCCATGAGGTCGGTGCCGCCGGCCACCGGGACGGCGGCGGGCACGGCGGTGAGTGCCGCCACGGCCTCGTCCAGCGTCGTGGGCAGCGTGACGGCCTGCGCCGCCTGCGGTGCGTGCGTGGTCAAACCGGCTGCCCCTTCCCGCTGCCCCACCTGGTCCCACCTGTGTTGCCGTACGGTACGTGCTGACAGGGCGGACGTGGCAACTCTGGCACATCTTCGCAAGGCCCGAAGACGGGGGTCCGCTAGGAGGCATTCGCCCACTTCACCAGGGGGATGGTCCGTTTTCGTACGGCATCACCGGTGCGCGCGAATTGCCACTCTTCGGTGATGCTTACGACGTTTTTGCCTTACCTGTTCGGGAGCTCACTTACCTGTTCGGGGGCGCCCCCTCCAGCGGCCGTCCGAGCACGCCGGGGCGCTTCTGCCACGGCAGTGGCCCGGTCGGCGGCCGGTAGCCCACTCCCAGGGCGTCAAGTCGCCGGTAGTGGGCGGTCATCCGCCGCTCGAAGTCGGCGAAGTCCCGTTCCGCCGGGGCGGGAAGCGCGCTCCAGGCCACCTCCGAGAAGGCCGAAAGCCGCGGGTACGTCTGGTAGTCCACCCGTGCGGAGTCCTCCATCACCTCGGTCCACACGTTGGCCTGTGTGCCGAGCACGTGTGCGGCCTGGCCGGGGGTCAACTCCGGTGGAAGGGGCTCGAACCGGTAGACGTCCTCCAGGGTGCGCACGTAGCCGATCGGTACCGGCTCGTCCTCGCCCGCCGCCTGGCGGTGGTCCAAGTACACGTACTGCTCGGGGCACATGACCACGTCGTGACCGGCCCGGGCCGCGGCGACCCCGCCCTCGTACCCGCGCCAGGACGACACGGCCGCGCCCTGCGCGAGCCCGCCCTCCAGGATCTCGTCCCAGCCGATGAGCCTGCGCCCGCGCGCGGTCAGCCACTTGTCGAAGTGGCCGATGAACCACGCCTGCAACTCGTCCTCGTCCGCGAGCCCGAGCTCCTTGATGCGGGCCTGCGCGGTCGGCGACTGCCGCCACTGGTCCTTGAGGCATTCGTCACCGCCGACGTGGACGAACTCCGACGGGAACAGGCCGAGGAGTTCCTCGAACACCCCCTCGTAGAAACGCAGGGTGTTGTCAGTGGGGGCGAGTACGTTGGCGGAGATCCCCCAGTTGTCCCAGAC
>Ga0105246_10001972_pt1 | contig 12373 bp, 8 predicted proteins | sample KBSM64metaG_FD_99694 | JGI IMG/M metagenome (GOLD analysis project Ga0105246, IMG submission 99694) | Miscanthus rhizosphere microbial communities from Kellogg Biological Station, Michigan, USA - KBS M6-4 metaG | ecosystem: Host-associated > Plants > Roots > Rhizosphere > Soil | place: Michigan...
GACTATCGGTGGACTATCGGTGGACTATCGGTGGACTATCGGTGGACTATCGGTGGACTATCGGTGGACTATCGGTGGACTATCGGTGGACACCAAAAAGACGAAGCAGGGCTGTGCCCACTTCGTCTTTTTGCCTATAAATTCGTGCTCTACCGCCGCTTCCCGATCGTCCTCAGGACTTGTAGGAACATGGAGTCCACTCATGTATAGTCACGGTCTGCCGCAACCGTAACTTATTTGGAAGCGACAGGGGGCAGCGGGGTCTTACGATGCCGATCCAGCCATCCGGGCCGATCCAGTTCGAGGAGTCGGCGATATCGCTCTTCCCGAGCCAGCAGATGTTCGTGAGAACCCTGCATGACGATATTTCCATTTTCCACAAACACAATCTCATCCATCTTCTCCGCACCAATCAGGTGGTGGGTGACCCAGATCAAGGTTTTGCCTTGCAGGCTGTCCAGTATGGTGCGCATCAGTTCGCGTTCTGTCACAGGATCTAACCCCACGGTCGGTTCATCAAAAATAACAACAGGTGTCTTCCGTAGCAGCACCCGAGCCAAAGCAATTCGCTGGCGTTCTCCGCCGGAGAAACGCAGTCCCGTCTCCAACATCGGGGTGTTATACCCCTGTGGCAAAGACTCGATCAGCTCCGCCAAACCAACCTGTGCAGCTACCTGCCGAATCTCCTCATCTGTCGCATCCGGACGACCTATCCGCAGATTGCCCGCAACCGTAGTATCGAACAGATGTGGGCTCTGATTGAGCACAGCCACCACTTCGGTTACACTCTCGCCAAGCATCTCCACAGGCAGATCATTGATTAAAACCTTGCCAGAAGAGGGAGACAGTGCACCCTGGATCAGCTTTAACAACGTCGATTTGCCACCACCGCTGCGCCCGAGAATGGCCAGACGTTTGCCCTGTGGCAGATGTAAGGAGATATCTTGAACAGCGTACTCCACCTCCGCTTCATATCGATAACTTACTTGCTCGATGGCAATATCTGCGCGCAGCTTCGGCGGAATTCGCAGACGAATTCGTCCGTCAGCAGCGGCCACTCCGTCAGCTACTACTCTGCCATCCGACCTTGCAGCCGGATCAGATCGCTGTCCGTCATCCGACGTATTTGCAACTGAAGCAGTCAGCCTCCCCTTAGCCAGGTCAGCCTCTTGGTACTGCTTCTCCTGACGCCCCTTCTCTTGATGTTGCTTTGCTTGAAAACCTTTTTCCCCCGGCTCTTCCAGTTTGTTTAATCGCTCTAGCGATTCACGGTAATCTGGTATATGCCCAAGTGCATCGTTAACAGGCAGCAGTGATTCCGTGAGCGGGAACAGAACGAGCACAAATGCCGCGATCATCACTGCGGGTAACTGAGCAGCAGATGCCGCTTGTCCTGCCCACAGGGTTACCGAAACAACCATCAACCCAATGACACATTGGGCAATAAGGTCCCGCCAGCGATTCCAGCTCCGCAACCTGCGCCGAATCTGATCAGCATGCTCTTCATCCTCTTCTTGCCACTGCACAAAGGCGGCGGCTCTGCCACTGGCAATCCAATCACCAAGCCCAAGCACACCATCAGTCAGACGTGTGTACAACTTACTATTTTCTCTTTTCAGCTGCACACGCCATCTCCAAGTAATCTTTAGTGAAATTGCGGGAATTACCAGAGCAATGAATAGCATATAGAGTGCCATCCACAGTGCAAACATCGGATCTACACTACCAAAAGCCAGCACAGCTGCCCCATAGATCACAAGCGCAGTAACCGCCGGGAATACGGTGCGCAGATAAATATCCTGCAGGCGTTCCACATCATCGGCGAGGGCGCCAAGCACATCCCCGGTTTGCATCCGTGAACGCAGAAACAAAGCCTGCGGCTCCAAAATGCGATACAGCTTCACCCGCTGATCTGCCAGCACACGCAAGACAGCATCATGTCCTGCCAATCGTTCAACATAACGGAACACTGCCCGGAAGATCCCAAAGGCACGTACACCCACAATTGGAACATACACCATCAAAATATTCTCAGGACGCAGCGCAGACTTCGAGATTAAATATCCGGAGGTGAAAAGCAGCATCACCGCACAGAGAGCCGCACATGTGCCTAGTGCAATTGCACCGATGAATCGCCAGCGGTACTGTGCCGCGTATGGAGCGATCCAGCTATTTTTTTGATGTTCATCGCTATGCTCGGTCTCTGCTCTTGAATGTCCGGATTTCATCTCATATCGCCTCCATCTGTGCCTGAATCATGTGATAATATACACCTTTTCGTGCAATCAATTGCTGATGTGTCCCTATCTCCGCTACCGTGCCGTGATCCATAACGATGATCCGATCCATATGTGGCATCCAGTGCAGACGATGAGTCGCCAGAAAGACAAGTTTACCTTCAAACAACGGCAGCATAGTTTGCTTTAACTCATATTCGGTCTCCACGTCCAAGTGCGCCGTAGGTTCATCAAGCAATAGCACACTGCGTTCACTCAGCAAAGCTCTTGCCAGTGCCACACGTTGTTCCTGACCGCCGCTGAGCTGCCTGCCTCCTGCACCAATCTGTTCATGCAGTCCACTTGGCAAAGACGACAACAGCTTCGTTAGCCCTGCCACCTGTGCAGCTTGAGCCACTTCTGCATCGGATGCCTCCGGGATGTAAAAGCGAATATTATCTGCAATCGAACCGCTAAAAATATATGGATGCTGCGGAATCGCGGCCGTTTGGCTACGCCAGGCTTTGAGCATTTCCGTGGTTAGTTGTTGCCCGTTAACAATCACTTGTCCAGCTGTCGGAGACTGGAAGCCTGCGAGAACATCAATGAGTGTTGATTTTCCGGCCCCACTGGAGCCAATGATCCCAACTTTACCAAGGCCCGTCAGTTGAAACGTCACATCCCGAAGGGAATATGCCCCCTCTGCTTCATGTTGAACCTGAATATCCGTCAGCGCTAATCGGCTGTGCTCTCCCCAAGAGAACAAGGGTGCTGAAGGATCTTCTGAGTTCGGTGAGGCTGATGAGACAGGGTGTATACCATGAACTGAAGCTGATGAAGAAGATGTTGCGGCCGGTGTCACCGGATGTATGCCATTTTTTTCACGGTTAAATACTACGCGCAGCTGCGAAGAGGACACAGATGTATGGGATTGAGACGGCATCGGCGTATCAAGAGATTGTTGTAAATCGGTCTGATGCTTCTCTGCAGCCCTACCTCGTTCAATCACTTTATGGATTGCTTCCCCGGCTTCCTTGCCATCTAATGTCGCGTGGTAATCTGCACCTAGCATGCGGACAGGCAGGAAGTATTCCGGTGCCAGAATCAGTACTGTCAGGCTAGGAAAAAGCGTCATATGCCCTTCCGTCAACCGAAGTCCAAGGCCCACTGCAACAGATGCAACTGACAACATGGTGAAGAAATCCAAGGCAAAAGAGGACAAAAAGGCCATTCGCAGCGTAGACATCGTCGCTTTTCGATATCGCTGGCTCACTCGCATGATGGAGCCTTCGTGTATTTTGCTTTGCCCCAGTGTTTTCAACGTTTCCAGCCCACGCAGCGTATCGACAAAATGATTCGCCAGCGCTTTGTAGGACTTAAATTGTCCATCAATCTTACGCTGAGTAGCCAGACCGATCAGGATCATAAATATGATCAGAATCGGTAGCGTCAGCATCAATATTACACCGGACATGGTATCCAGCTTGAACACATAAAACAAAATGACAACAGGTGTAAATCCCATGCCCAACATACGCGGAATAAACAGCTCCAGATACGTCTTGTATTGCGAAATGCCTTCGCGTGCCAGCGTCACCAGATGTCCCGTACCTTCTGTCTTGGCGTAACGCGGTCCGAGCCGGAACCACTGTTCTGTCATCTGTCTACGCAGATCGGTTCCTGTTCTCTCCGCATACCGCGTAGTGACAAGCTGTAACCAGAATGACAGGGCATAGCGGGCGGCAAAAGCAGCCAGAAACAGCAGCAGTACCGGATACTGCGACGAAACTGTAGCACCTTCAAACAACGCCATTATGGCCTGTGCCAGCCATTTGGCCTGCATTATAATCGTCATCGCCTGCAGCAGCACCAGCGCAGATGCCAGTGCGAGTACCGGCCGGATGCCCGGCAGCTTCATTAGCCCGCGTCCCATGTCAGTACTCCAGGTGGTGCTGTTCGTTCAGACGTTTGCGGAAAATATAATAACTCCAAATCTGATATCCAAGTACAAACGGCAGCAAGGTGCAGGCAACAATAGTCATCACTTTTAATGAATAAGGTCCCGATGCTGCGTTATATACCGTCAGATCAAATGCTGAATTGATGGAACTCACCATAACTCGTGGGAACAATCCGATAAATACGGAGGCAAAGGCAATGGCAATAACCGCACCCGTCATTCCAAAAGCCCAGCCTTCGCGTTGCTGACGAATGAAGTAAGCCGCAAGAGCCAGCGCCGCAGCACCAAGCAGAGCCATAATCCAGAGCGCCCAGCCGCGAACCGTAAACACATCGGTCATCAGATAGGTCAATAATGCGTATATCGCAAGCACTGCGACTAACGGCATCATTACCTTTTTCGCCAGTTGAAGTGCCCGTTCTCTCAATTCACCTACGGTACGCAGGGAAACAAATAACAGCCCGTGAACCAGACACAATAGCGTTACACTCAAGCCGCCTACAACGGTGTATGGATTCACGATATCCAGGAAACCGGCATGCATCTGCATGTTCTCATCAATAGGCAGGCCCTTCATCAACGTTGCAAAAACGACCCCAAACAGGAATGGAAGCAAGGCGCTTGCCACCACAATAATGATGTCCCACGTTCTACGCCACCGCTGCTGTTTCATTTTACTGCGGAATTCAAAGGCAACTCCGCGTCCGATCAACAACAGCAACACAACAACAAGCGGCAGATAGAATCCACTGAACAGCGTTGCGTACCAGTGCGGGAAGGCGGCAAACATGGCACCGCCTGCGGTCAGCAGCCAGACCTCGTTTCCATCCCAAAACGGACCGATCGAGTTAATTAACGTACGGCGTTCACGATCTGTTTTAGCAATCAGACCCGTAGACATACCTACTCCGAAGTCGAAACCTTCAAGAAAGAAAAATCCGATAAACAATACGGCGATCAGTACAAACCACAGCTCACTTAGTAACAACGGAATACCCCCCATCTACGCCAAACGGATCGGCCGGTTCATCATGTTCTTCGGACTTATCGACGGCATACGGTCCTGCTTTGATTTTGCGGACAAACAGGAACACCATCACGATGCCAAGAACGGTATATGCCGCAGTAAAAGCAATCGTGGAGAATAAAATCATACCTGCTGATACATTCGGTGATACACCTGCTTCGGTCGTCATATACCCGAACACCGTCCATGGCTGTCTGCCGACCTCGGTCATAATCCATCCTGCTGAATTTGCAATAAACGGCAGTGAAATGGCAAATACCATCAGACGCATAAACCATGGTTTAGCCACTTCCAGCTTCTTGCGCCAAGCCAGATATGTACCATACATCGCGAGCAGAATCATCAGACCACCTGCAGCAATCATGACACGGAAGCTCCAGAATGTGGTTCGTACTGGTGGAATGTAATCTCCTGGTCCGTACGTCTGCTGATACTCGGCATTCAGTTCTTTCATACCTTTGACACTACCTGAGAATTTACTATAGGAGAGATAACTAAGTAATCCAGGGATTTTGATCTCACCGGAGTTCTCCTGTTTATCCGGGTCAATGGAGGCAATAACCGTCCACGGGGCCGGATCTTCTGTTGTCGTCCATGTACCTTCACTCGCAGCCATCTTCATCGGTTGTGTTTCCACCAGATATTGTGCCTGGAAGTGCCCTGAGAAAGCTACACCCAGCGAGGATACGAGACCGATAATAACGGCAATGTTGAAGGATCTGCGGAACACTTCCACGTCTTGTTTTTTCATCAACTTGTAAGCACTAATGCCCGTCACCACAAATGCTCCCGTCATTAACGCACCAAAAATCGTATGCGGGAATTCAACGAGAAACTGTCCATTCGTAAGCAGTGCAAAGAAGTCATTCATCTCCGCCCGGCCATTATTGATGGCGAATCCAACGGGATGCTGCATAAACGAGTTCGCTGCCAGAATCCACACCGCTGACAGGAATGTACCGGCAAATACGAGCCAGATGCAGGCCAGATGCACTTTTTTGGACAAACGATCCCAGCCGAATATCCATAAACCGATAAATGTGGATTCCATAAAAAATGCTAGCAGAGCCTCGATCGCCAGTGGTGCACCAAAGACATCACCGACAAACCGGGAATACTCCGACCAGTTCATTCCGAACTGGAACTCTTGCAGAATACCGGTGACTACCCCGACGGCAAAGTTGATCAGGAACAGCTTGCCCCAGAACTTGGCCATCGTTTTGTAAATCTCTTTTCCCTTCATGACATACAACGTCTCCATAATTGCAACCAGCAGCACGAGGCCGATTGATAGCGGTACGAAGAAAAAGTGGAAAATCGTTGTAAGTGCATATTGGATACGCGATAACATAATCGGATCCATACCTTTACCCCTTCTTTCTGTTCGCTTTTGCAAGATACGTAAATGGCTTTGAAGCGGGCATCTTCGCTGTCTGTCCTCCAAATACGTTGATGAACGTATTGTGCCAGATTACCTATTTTTCACATGTGATAATTCTCACAATCCTGCCTCTCTTAAGCAAAAAAAGTGACCTCGGTCACACAATAGATAAAATTAAGCCTATTTATTGCGCTTGTCCGCACCTCCATTCGTCTTGAGCTATTGCATGTATTCATGGAAGTTGTTCATGTTTGGAGACAAATGCCCATATGTTAGTGTCAGAAGGATGATACGAAGTTCTGCACGGCTTTTACATAAGAGAATCAGCCTATCAATGTGAGGTGAGGTGAGTTAAAGATGGAACACTCCGAACCACTGACGGATGCAGATCGCGAGCTAAACCCGGAACGTAAGCACGACCGGAAAAAGATAACACCTGAGCTGTCCGTGCATACAGACATCACAGCTCAATATGTGCTTTTTCCGCGGAAAGGAGGCTGGTCCTCCTTTCCCTATCCCGACATCGCAGCACTATTGGCAGCAGAACAAGGAACCCTCTATTATGTAAGCAGCCGCACGGCTGAGGAGGAGGAACTTCCAAATGCCATTCAAGTAATTTCACTCTCGGAAGCAGAAACCCGGTTACAGGAGCCACGTACTGCTGCTGTGGTCGCGCACCCTTACTGGCTTATGACTGTGGCTTCACTTCAGCCGGAAATATGCATTGCACTATTGCCTGAACCTGTAGGGGATGAAGCAGCCTCTCCGCTCTGGGAGAGCAGTATCTCCAGGCTTGTCGGCATTGCCGATCTGGTGGGCACATCTTCGGAAACCCGGTACATGAAATTGCTCTTTCAAGGCACCCGTGCCATCTGGTTGGGAGGGGAAGACGCTTCTCCTGCTGGTTATATCCATCATGATGGCACACGTATCCCAGTGCGGGACTATGAACTGTTTTTCATGCACGCACTCCAGCAGGTACTTGCAGGTAAATCAGATCATATTACAATGCTACAAATCCGTGCGCGAGCAGATTACTACAGACAGCTTCGAGCAAAAACAGGTGCTCATGAAACGATTTCCTTTCTTCTCTCGGCTTATGAGTATTTACTCGATGATTCCCGCGCCGCCGCTTCGCTTAAGGAAGCCTTCATACACGCTGCCATCAACAGAAGGCAGGATTGCGTTGCGTCCCATTATCGATTCCTCTCTGCCATCTATGCGAGGTCGGGTCAGATTGAAGAAGCTCTGCAGGTTTTTGGCATCAGTGCAAGCGACGAGCAGGAACGCCACCACTATGAACAATTGTGCCGCTGGCTCGAAGCCGGAGAGGAACAGTTGGTTCGAGCAGAACTGCTCCGCATCAATGACGATTATGGCAGTGCTATTCGTATTCTGGATGAGCTTGGCGGGGAAACGGCAAGGCATTGGAAATTCCGTATCTATCGGGAAACACAGCGTGTGGAGGCCGCACTCACCCTAGTGCATGCCATCGACATTCATGACGGAGATAGTCTTCTGCAATATAAACAACTATCCGGAACAGCACTGGCTCTTCGGGGAGAACGCCACGGTGCAGTAAGACAGTTTCTGGAGGCGGCTGTGGAGGATGAAGATGCACTCGCTTGCATTATGGAACTGGAGCTGCTGGATCATGCCGTACAACAACTGCTTGGGGAGGTGCCTTAATGATAGACCCGAAAAAACGCAAAGCCCCCGGGAACAGACCGATCATGCATGATTCGTTTCAGACGCAGACAACAGAACAACAAACAGGCATGGAGAATCATAGAGCGATTGCGGTTGAGCTGAACCGAATGCCGCAGGAGAAGATAGAAATGCCTTTGATGAATAGACCCGATATGGAAGCGAACAGTGAACAGCTGATTGAGGCAAGGAACGAACCGAATCCTTCTGCCAACCGGGCTGTTGAAAGGGAGACATTCCAAGAGTTCTCCCCCCTACGCCGGGTACGCAAAAGCAATAACAACAAGCTGACAGCCATGCTTCAGGTTCGTAATGAACAAGGACGTTATTTGGAGGAAGTACTGCAAGATCTGAGTGAATTCGTGGACGAGATCGTCATTGTCGATGATGCCAGCACAGATGGAACCGCGGATGTATGCAGAGCTTTTTCAAAAGTAGTGCGTCTTGACGTCTTGGAAAAGCCGCTGTTTGCCGAGGAATGGCGTCTTCGCAACACCCTGTGGCAAGCGGCTGTTAGTACCTGTCCGGATTGGCTTCTTGCGGTCGATGCCGATGAACTCTACAGCACAGAAGCCAAACAGGCGATACGCAAACTCATTGATCAGGACTATGCAGACTGGTTTGCCTTCCGTTTCTACGATATGTGGGGCGGCCGAACCCATTATCGGGAGGATGAACTCTGGTCTCTGCATAAACGTCACACGACCTCCCTTGTTCGTTATATGCCAGGTTATCCCTACTTTTATCCGCAGCAGAATCACCATGTTCCTCGTCTCCCCGTGTCCTGCACCGTATTGTCAGGCGTATGTACAGAACTGAAAGTACAGCATCTCGGCTGGGCTGGCAGTCTGGAAGACCGGGTGCGCAAATACTTACGCTACAAACGTATTGATCCGCATGGAGAATGGGGCAATCCGGCACAGTATGAGTCCATTCTGGACCCTGAACCGCGTCTGCTTCCGTGGAAGGAGGGACCATAATATGGGCGTGGTCAGCATACTGACCCATAGTTTTACCGATGGATACAATCGGGAGTTTAACCGGGTATTCGGCGGCGGGCTGGAACGTTACATTCTTGATCTATGCCGTGTGATTCGGGGACTCGGTCACATTCCCGAGGTACATCAACTGTCTTATTTCGAGGCGTTCCAGACCCGAACCGAACAGATTGACGTCTATGGCTATGATTATGACATGGAAAATGTACCTGAAGCTTTTGACCGGATGGCCGCAGCCGCTCGCGGACCTATTATCTATGCAAGCTGCCTGTGGCAGCCGATTAACTACAAACCTGGCAGCCTCGGGATATGCCACGGCATCAATTGGGATCGCCCCGGTCTGCCGATTGAAACCAAACGTCAGGTTGCAGATCATATCCAGCTGGCACTGGACGGACTGGTTCGCATTGTCTCGGTGGACTCTCATTTCCAGACCTTCTGCCGGGCAGCTTGTACGTACACCGATTCAGAACAAATCGTATTGATTCCCAACGCCGTGGACACCTCATACTTTGTCCCGGCTCCGCCAAGGAGGACACTCCCACAACAAAACGAAGAAGATTGGATGACTGCGTGGAAAAGAGACACGGCAATGCCGGCCAATTATGAGGACATCATCGTTACCGAATCCAGAGATAATGCAGCGGATCATGATGAAGCAGATCAAGGTGATTTAGATGCATATAGCCAATCAGCGGAAAAGGTCAGTACGAAAAGTTTTGATCCAGAGCTATCGGAAGGCACCGGTGCTATCTCTGTAGAAAGCGTGGCTACTGAACCCCTTCCTCAGTCAGGGCAGGCTCTCACGAACAGCGATGAACCTGTTTCAGCTCCACATGCAATACGTATTCTGTATCCACGTCGCATCAGCAGCGAGCGCGGCATTATTCCCATGATGCTGGCTGCAGATACATTGCTGGGGGCTTTCCCAGATGTGGAGGTTGAATTTGCTGGAGAACTGGTGGAAGGCAGTACGGTGGGCAGAGCCTTTCGCTATTGGCAGCGTACACATCCGCATACAGCCCGCATCGACCAGCACACGTACGATTTCAGAGAGATTCGTGACGCTTATCATCAGGCAGATATCGTTGTCATTCCTACGTTATTCTCGGAGGGAACCTCCTACGCTTGTCTGGAAGCGATGAGCTGCGGCCTTGCGGTGATCGCTTCCAATGTCGGCGGACTCAATGATCTGATTCAGGACGGGTTTAACGGACTACTGGTTCCTCCAGGTGAGCAGGCACTGACTGCCGCACTCGTCAGGCTTGTTCAGGATCGAGCCGAGCGGGAGCGGCTTGGCATCTATGCGCGTGAGACTGCACTATCTTATGATCTGTCCATATGGCGGAGCCGGTGGAGCAGGGTTCTGGAATCTTTTTTAACGGAGACAGGATTGAGGGAGGGGATTCGGACATGATGGATACGCCTCGCACTATGGAGATGTTGGAATCTAGGTACATTCGGCAAAGCGACCCAAAGACGGATACGCTGGTCTTTCCGCTTCATCCTGCGTGGTGGAGTCGTCCTTACGAGTATGAGTGGGCCCGGCAGTTTGCACGCCCGGAAGATGTCGTGCTGGATGCTGCCTGTGGTATCTCACACCCGTTCAAATTTTGGCTTACAGAGCATTGCCGTGAAGTTCATGCGTGTGACTGGGATGAACGTATTTTGTCGGAAGAGGCGATTCGGCTGGATATTGCTGCTGACTTCGGTGAACAGGCAGCGCGGAATCTGCCCGGAATTTATCTAACAAGACTCAACCGTGCTAAGGCCAATCTGGCTCAACTTCCATATGCTGCTGAGCAGTTTGACCGCGTATTTTGCATCTCTGTTCTGGAACATCTAGACACCGGCACAATGCTGCGGGCTTTCCGCGAATTCGCTCGGGTGCTGAAGCCGAACGGACAGTTGATCGCCACCTTTGATGTGCCCGAAATGCGGCCAGACTTGCTGGAAACGATCATGGCTGTCACCGGGCTGACGATTGAAGATAAACTGAACGTGGTGGAACCGGAGGATGCGATCTCCTCGGAAATGTACGGTGCACCTATTCGGTGTTTCAGGGCTGTAATATGCAAGGCGGTATCATGATGACCGTAGTAAAGACATGGCAAATGTATAGTATGCGTTTCAAATGAAAGCAGGGAGGATTGAGTTGTTTCAAGTAATTAACGGGAGATCATTGTGAAAATAAGGATGGGTATAGCGTCTTGCCGGGATGCCCCGGCTTTTTGCTGTGCTTAAAAGCCGGGGGTTATGTAATCCAGCGTAGCCGGCATGGGCACGCTGGATTACAGGTAAATCAGCAGCATGTTACACTGCTGCTGGAAGGTTAGGTCAGTGGCTGCGCCGGGAGAAGTCAGGCGCAGCAGGGTATGCAGGCCCGGCGGAAGACTCTTCGCCGGGCGGCCTTGGGCGGCAGCATGCCGTGCAGTGATTCGGGCCGCATGTTCGGCCCAATCACGCGCCAGGCTCTGCCGTCCGGCGAGCAGCGCGAGCGTGCCCGCCAGGAGCGCATGCGCTGCGAGCGTAGGGGCGGGCACTTCGTCCGCGAGGGGCTGCTGCGTGCCGTTAGGCGTACCGCATAGCGCAAGCAGCCCTTCGCGGACGCAAGCGGGCGCGCGCAGCAGCCCGCAACGGGCCGCAGGCGGGAGCGCTGCGAGCAGCGCCAGCGCGCCGCCCGGCGGCAGGGCCTGCAGCAGGCGCAGCCATGCGGGCCAGGCGCCTACGGCGGCGAGCGCATGCGCGGGCATCGCCGCGCAGTTGGCTGCGCCACACGCTGCTGCGCCCTCGCCTCGCAGCAGCGCCTCAGCTGCACGCGCCGCTTCCGGCACGGCTGCCTGCATGTGCGGCGCCGCCGTGCGCACGGGCATGCCCCGCTGCTTGTGGCCCAGCGCCCATAGCGCCAGCGTGGCCTCTGGCCCGTGCTGCGCATGCGTTGCCCACAGCCGCAACGCCGCGCTGGCAGCTGCACACTCGCCCAGCTGCGCAAGTGCCAGCCCAGTAGCAAGCGGCTGCGCGCGCAGTGCCGGGCCCAGCGCGGCCGCATGGCGCAACAGCCATTCCGGCCGATGCGCAGCCAGC
>Ga0105246_10001973_pt1 | contig 12368 bp, 11 predicted proteins | sample KBSM64metaG_FD_99694 | JGI IMG/M metagenome (GOLD analysis project Ga0105246, IMG submission 99694) | Miscanthus rhizosphere microbial communities from Kellogg Biological Station, Michigan, USA - KBS M6-4 metaG | ecosystem: Host-associated > Plants > Roots > Rhizosphere > Soil | place...
CAAATGGACGATCGCAATGTGCACAGCCTCGATGACGCGGTGCGCTACATGCCCGGCATCACCGCCAGCAGCTACGGCAGCGACACCCGTGCCGACTGGTTGCGCGTGCGGGGTTTCGAACCGACGCAATTCCTCGATGGCCTGCCACTGCCAAAAGGCGTGTACGCCAACCCGAAACAGGAAACCTGGAACCTCGACCGCCTCGCCCTGCTGCGCGGCCCGGCTTCATCGGTTTACGGTCAGACCCCGCCAGGCGGCTTGCTGGACATGGTCAGCCGTCGCCCCAGCGCCGAGTCGAGCAGCGAAATCCAGGTGCAATATGGCAGCGACAATCATCGTCAGATCAACTTCGCCAGCACCGGCAAGATCGATGAAGAAGGCCAGTTTCTCTACGGTTTGAGCGGTGTAGTTCGCGACAGCGGTACGCAGGTCGACCACGTCGACAACAAGCGCTATAACATCGCGCCGAGCCTGACCTGGAACATCGACGAAGACACCAGATTCACCCTGCTCACCCAGTTCACCCGTGACGATACTGGCATCACCAGCCAGTTCCTGCCGGTACAAGGCACCAAGATCCATTCGCCGCTCGGCAAGATTTCCCATCACAAAAACCTGGGCGACCCGGACTGGGAATTCTACGACCGCACCTACTACGCACTGGGCTACGCCTTTGAACATCGCTTGAACGATGTCTGGCAGTTCAAGCAGAACCTGCGCTACACCAAATCGGACCTGTCCTTCCAGACCCTCACCCCCGGCGCCTATCCGTTCACCCAGGTCGATGCCGAAGGCAACGTTGGCCGCACGAGCACCAGTGTCGACGAGGACATCAGCCAGTTCGCCGTGGACAACAATTTCCAGGCCGACTTCGCCACCGGCGACCTCCGTCATACCCTGTTGATCGGCCTTGATCACCAGCGCACCAACACCAACTACACCTCGATCTTCGGCGACGGTCTGACCACCAACGTCATCAACCCGATCTATGGCCAGCCCATCGTTCGTCCGCCACGTTCGGCGGCGTTTTATGACTACGACCAGAAGACTTACCAGACCGGCCTGTACGTCCAGGACCAGATGGCCCTCGATCAATGGCGTCTGACGCTGGGTGGTCGTGAAGACTGGGTCCACACCGGCACCCGGTTCTTCAACAAGGGCGACGCCACCAACACCGAGCGCGACAAGAACTTCAGCGGTAATGCGGCGATCAGCTACGTGTTCGACTCGGGCTTCGTGCCCTACCTGTCTTACGCCGAGTCGTTCCAGCCGACCAGCAACGCCACGGCATCGCCGACCGATTCGTTCAAGCCGACTGAAGGCAAGCAGTGGGAACTGGGCATCAAGTACCAACCGCCCGGCAGCAGCACCCTGCTGACCGCTGCGGTCTACGACCTGACCCAGAAAAACGTCTCCGTCACCACGACCAACTCGGAGAACGTTTCGATCACCAGCCAGACCGGTGAAGTGAAAGTCAAAGGCCTGGAGCTGGAAGCCGTCTCCGACGTGAACGAGAACCTCAAGGTCATCGCCGCTTACACCCTGGCCAAATCCGAAGTGCAGAAAGGCGATTTCAAAGGCAATCGCCTGCAACTGATGCCCAACCAGCAGGCTTCGCTGTGGGCCGATTACACCTGGCACAACGGCGTGCTGGACGGTTTCGGCATCGGCGCCGGCGCTCGCTATACCGGCAACACCTACGGTGATCAGGGCAATACCTCGCTCGGCAAGGCTGACGCCTACACCGTGTTCGACGCTGCGGTTCATTTCGACTTGGGCCGTCTGGACAACAGCCTCAAAGGTGCCTCCCTGGCACTGAACGCCACCAACCTGTTCGACAAGGACTACATCTCCACGTGCGACAGCTTCTACTGCTACTACGGCGACCAACGCAGCGTCGTCGCCAGTGCCACTTACAAGTGGTAATGGCCTGACCTGACACGCCCAAATCCCGAGCCGTCCGACATGGACGGCTTTGGTATTTCTGAAGGCTATGAAATGAAAAGCAAAACAATTCGCCGCTGGTCCTTCGTCCACACCTGGACCAGCCTGATCTGCACCGTGTTCCTGCTGATGCTCGCGCTGACCGGCCTGCCGTTGATCTTCCATCACGAGATCGACCACTTGCTGGGCGATGCCGCTGAATTGAAGACGATGCCGGCAGACACCCCGCTGCTGAATTTGCAGCAGTTGGTACAGGCGGCTGAAAAGCATCGTCCCGGCGAGGTCATGCAGTATTTCGGCTTTGACGAAGACGAGCCCAATGCCGCGATTACGATCATGGCGGCCACCGCCGGCACTGAACCGAACTCGTCTCACACCTTCATGCTCGACGCCCGCACCGGTGAAGCGCTGGAAATGCCGTCGGCCAATGGCGGCTTCATGATGATCATGTTGCGCCTGCACGTGGACATGTTCGCCGGTCTGCCGGGCAAGTTGCTGCTGGCGTTCATGGGCATTCTGTTCGTGGTGGCGATTGTCTCCGGGACGGTGCTGTACCTGCCGTTCATGCGGCGTTTGAAATTCGCCACCGTGCGCCAGGACAAATCCACCCGTCTGCGCTGGCTCGATCTGCATAACCTGATCGGTGTGGTGACGCTGACCTGGGCCTTGGTGGTCGGCGTCACCGGCATCATCAGCGCCTGCGCCGACCTGTTGATCGCTGCGTGGCGCAACGACAGCCTGAGCGCGATGGTCGCGCCGTATCGCGATGCACCGCCACTGACACAACCGGCGCCCGCGACTCGCTTGCTCGACATCGCCAAGGAAGTCGCACCAGGCATGCAGCCGGACTTCATCGCCTTCCCCGGCACACGCTTCTCCAGCGAACACCATTACGCGGTGTTCATGAAAGGCAGCACCCACCTGACCTCGCACCTGCTGACACCGGTGCTGATCGACGCCAGTACCCTGCAAGTCACCGCCGTGGCCGAACGCCCGTGGTACATGGACGCCATGGGCATGTCACAACCGTTGCACTTCGGCGATTACGGCGGCTTGCCAATGAAGATCCTCTGGGCGACGCTGGATGGTCTGACCATCATCGTCCTCGGTAGCGGGGTTTACCTGTGGGTGGTGCGGCGCAAGGCTGCCAAACCTGTGTTCGAGAATGCGGAGAGCCCCGCATGAGGCCAAGGCAGTCGAATTTCTGGAAGGTGTTCTCCACCCCTACAGTCATCGCCCTGCTCAGCGCGGCGGGGTTGTTTTCCGCGTTGCTGGGGGATGGCGTGTGGGACGCGCTGAGCTGGTTGGGCCTGGGCATTCCCGCAATCCTCGCCTTGCGCGGTCTGCTGCAACGCCGCTAACAACCTGTGGGAGCGGGCTTGCTCGCGAAGGCGGTGTGTCAGCCAGCATCAATGTTGACTGATACACCGCCTTCGCGAGCAAGCTTCGCTCCTACAAGTTGCGTGATCCACGCGCTATGCTGCCCAGCACTGCCCACTCCGAGACACTGCCATGTCCGCCCCCAGCATGACCCTGTTCCACAACCCGTTGTCGCCCTTCGTTCGCAAAGTCATGGTGCTCCTGCACGAAACCGGTCAACAGGACCGCGTGGCGCTGCAAGACTGCGTGCTCACACCCGTCAGCCCGGACCTGATACTCAACGAAGACAACCCGCTGGGTAAAATTCCGGCCTTGCGCCTGGCCGATGGCAACGTCATCCATGACAGCCGGGTGATCCTCGATTACCTCGACCACCAGCACGTCGGCAATCCGCTGATACCGCGCGACGGCTCAGCCCGTTGGCGGCGCCTGACCCTGGCCTCCCTGGCCGACGGGATCATGGACGCTGCCGTACTGATTCGTTATGAAGTCGCCCTGCGTGCCCCGGAAAAACACTGGGACGAGTGGCTTGATGGTCAGCGCGAGAAGATTCGTCGCGGCCTGGCATTGCTGGAAGCGGACGCGATTGCCGAGCTGAGCAGTCATTTCGATGTGGCGGCGATCAGTGTCGCGTGTGCGTTGGGTTATCTGGATTTGCGCCATCCGGATCTGGAATGGCGCACGACGAATCCGAAGCTGGCGGACTGGTATTTTGAGGTGAGTCAGCGGCCTTCGATGCTGGCGACTATGCCGAAGGTTTAGATTTTCGCTGACTCTACGGGCCTCATCGCGAGCAAGCTCGCTCCCACAGTTGATCGGTTGTGGGCAAAAAATTTGTGTTCACTGGAGATCCCTTGTGGGAGCAAGCTTGCTCGCGATGGCACCACAGCGGATCTAACGGAAACAACTCCTATCAGCGTCGCCAGTAATTCGCCCTCCCGCTGATCCTCACGCAACCCCAACGACCGGCTCATTCCACAGCCCCGATTTCAAACGCCAGCGGCTTGGCCGACTTCTGCCCGATCCCATACCAGTCCAGCTTGCGGGTCAGCACCATAAACACGCCCAGCAATCCGAACAACAGCAGCGACCCCATCAACAACGCGTAATCCTCGGCACTCAACAAGCCATAGAGCAAGCCATACAACGCCGCCAATCCCGCCGAAAAACTCAAGCCGTGGCGCACGCTGCGCAGCACATGGCAGACATAAAAACCGATCAACAACACACAGCCGCTCGCCGATAGCAGGTACGCCAGGGCAAAACCGATGTGCTCGGACAGCGACAACAACAGCAGGTAGAAAAACGCCAGGGCCACGCCGACCAGCGCGTATTGCACCGGGTGTACCGCCAGGCTTTTCAGCACTTCGAAGAGGAAGAAACCGGCGAAGGTCAGGACGATAAACAGCAACGCATATTTGATGGCCCGATCGCTCTTCAGGTACTGATCCACCGGATCGATGAAGCTCACCCCGAAACTGCGGCCGGTGTAGGCTTCGCAACCGCCGCCGGACACGCAGCTGCTCAAGGCTTCTTGCAAATTGGTGGAGAAAAACGAGGTCTGCCAATGGGCGGTGAAACCCTGATCGCTGACTTCACGCTGGGCCGGCAGGTAGTTGCCGATGAAACTCGGATGCGGCCAGTTGGCGGCCAGCGATACTTTGCTGGTTTTACCCACCGGAAGAATCTGCAACTGGCCAGTGCCTTGCAGACGCAGGTCAAAACCGAAAGCCAATTCTGTGGCTTGCTTGGCATCGAGCGCCGGCAACGTCACATGCACGCCCTCCCCCAACCAGCCCACCTGGCTACCGGGGACGAAGTCGAGTTTCTGGCCATTGAGCTCGAGTTTCAGGGCGTTTTCGATGCCGCGAATGTCGCTGATCCCGACCGCCAGAAACGGCTGGTCGAACTGGTAATCGGCGAAATCTTCCTTGATACCCAATTGAGCCGGGAGCGAGAAATGCCCGCTGATGCGGTTGTCCGCATGAAACAGACGCGCCTCATAAATGCCCCGGGAACGTAGTTCGGTCTGAACCTGGCCGTCGAGTTCAAAGTGCTCCGGGAGGAAATACAAACGGCCGCGTTCTTCACCCACTTCCTGGTAACGCGCGTTGGTTTTCTCGTTGAGCTTCCAGGTGCGCACCACTTTGCGATACGGCACCACCATCAGCGGCCCGCTCAGTTGCTGGCTGTAACTGGAACTGCGGGCGATGTCTTCGAGAACACCGTCGCGCAGTTGCTGACGCTCCTGAATCACGCCGTTAATCATCAGGAGCGGGATCAGCAACAACAGAATCAGAAGGGCAATTGCCCCGAGTTTTATGGTCAGGCTGCGGTTCATGGGACTCTCCCTGTTTGGATGGGGAGAGTCTGGGATGGGTGTGTGGGGGTTTTGTGGGGGGAATGTGGAGAGTGTGTGAGAAGTTCAAGAACCACCCCTCACCCCAGCCCTCTCCCCACAGGGGAGAGGGGGAAAGGGAGCTGATCTCCATGGTTTTCAAATCCTGAGTTCGACTCAAACTTCCCCGGTCGCAAACTATCTAAAAAACACCTCGGTCAGTCCCCTCTACCCCTTGGGGAGAGGGTTAGGGTGAGGGGTGGTTCTAAGCAGGCATACACAATTTGACTTCAACACCGCCGTCAACATTGCCGATGTTCAATGACCCACCATGCAACTTCACCACCTCTTCAACAAAATTCAGCCCCAACCCCGTGCTCTTGCGCCCGCTGTCCGGTCGCGGCAATGAGTAAAACCGTTCACTCAACCTAGGCAACGCATAGCCAGGAATCGCCTCAGCCTGATTGAACAGCCTGAACTCGATCTGCTCCCCAACGCGCTCGGCACTGAATCGCAGCAAGCCCTGAGCCGGGGTGAAATCCAAAGCGTTCTCCAGCAGATTGCCCAGCGCCTGACGCAACAGGAACGGTTCACCGGTCAGCACCAGATCCGCTGCAATGGTTTGTTCCACGCGCAACTGCTTGCCTTCGATGCGAGCCGCCTGAGCGCTCAGCAATTCATCTACCAACTTCGCCAGCGGCACCGCCACCCGCTCTTCCAGCCCTTGGCGTTGCTCGACCAGGGCCAGATTCAACAGGCGCTCGATCAACTGCTGCATCCGCGCGCTTTCGCTGTCGATGTTGCTGACAAATCGCTGTTGCTGGGCCAGCGGCATCTCGCCTTGCAGCAACTCCGCCGCGCCGCGAATCGCCGCCAACGGGCTTTTCAGTTCGTGGGTCAATGTGTGCACGTAACGCTCGACGTAGGCTTTGCCTTCGAGCTGCGTGCGCATCTGCTCCACCGCCGTCGCCAGTTGTTCCAGCTCGCCGCCACGGTAATGCGGAACCTCGACCCGCCGGCCTTCACTCACGGCCTGTGCATAAGCCGTCAATCGCCGCAGCGCCGCGCTCAACCACCAGGACAACAACGCGCCGAACAGCAGACCGAGGCCGATCAACCCGGCCCCCCAGGCAAGCAATCGCCGTTCGGTGCGATCAACGTATGGCTGCAACGAGCTGTTGGGTTTGGCCACGGTCACCACGCCGATGATCTGGCCGTTGTCGCGAATAGGAGCGCCGACGTGCATCACTGAGGAGTTCGGATCGTCCGGATTGCTGCGGCTGGAACGAGCGCCGTATTCGCCACGCAGGGTCAGCAAAACATCGTTCCAGCGCGAGTAATCCTGCCCCACTGCCACACCGCTGGAGTCCAGCACCACAACGCCCTTGGCATCGGTGACGTAGATCCGGTGGTTGACCTGGTTCTTCGGCAATCCCCAGATACTCGCCTTCGGTTGCCGTTCGCCATAAGCCTTGAGCAGCTCGGGCCAGCGGTTCTGATTCAGGGTGCCGGCCTTGAAGTCATCGCGCAGGATTTCGGCCATGAGATTGGCGGTGTCGACCAGCGTTTCTTCGGTGGACTGGCGCACGCCGGGACGGATTTCTTCCATCACGGTGTTCAGCACGAAGTAGCCGGTCAGGCCGATGAACAGCACGTAGACCAGGAATATCCGGATCCCCAGAGGCATCAGCTACGCCCCGGGCTGTAGCTGTAACCGAGGCCGCGATGGGTCTGGATCGGTTCCGCGTCGGCTTTCACCTGGCGTAATTTGGCGCGCACGCTTTTGATGTGGCTGTCGATGCTGCGCTCGTAACCGGCATCGGCAGCGACGCCCAGCGCATCGAGCAACTGCTCGCGGCTGAAGACGCGTTCGGGTTGCTCCAGCAGGCATTGCAGCAGACGGAATTCATGGCGGGTCAGGGTTAGCAGCTGACCGCGATAACTGATCTGCACCCGTTCGCTGTCAATGCGAAACAGCGCCGATGACACCTCGGCGGTCGCTCGCGGCGCCATGCGCTTGAGAATCGCCCGGACCCGCGCCGCCACTTCCCGTGGGCTGAACGGCTTGACCACGTAATCGTCGGCACCGATTTCCAGACCCACGACGCGATCGATTTCAGCATCCCGGGCGCTGAGGAAGATCACCGGCACTTCGCTGAAACGGCGCAATTGCTTGCAGGTCTCGAAGCCGCTGATGTCCGGCAGACCAATGTCGAGAATGATCAGGTCGGCCGGCGTCTGGCGCTGATGCTCAAGCGCAACGGCGCCAAGGCTCAGCCAGGTGGTGGTGAAGCCCTCGCCCTGCAAGGCGAAAATCAGGGTGTCGGCAATCGCTGCTTCGTCTTCGACAATCAGGATATGAGGCATGGCGTCCGAGCCCGGGAGTTAAGTGGGCAAACGGTGCCCCAAGGCTCACGTCACGTCAATCAGACCACTTGAAATCAGCAGTCGGGTTTGTCCGCGGTAAAGCGCCGTGCCGGGTTCACCGCCGCGCCGAACTCACGCAAGGCTTTGGCACCGATCAACAAAGGGTAGTTGAAGCTGCTGCGGTCGGTGAGATTGACCTCGACGGTGCGTTTGACGTTGCCCAGGCACAGTTCCAGATCGACCACCGGACGCTTGGTAGGTGCGACCGCTTCGCTGTCGTCGTCTTCTTCGGAGCGGGTCTTGATCTTGCTGATCCGCGAGACCTTGTGTTCGTAGACCTTGTTGCTCGCGCCTTTGGTGGCGAGGCGGAAGCGCACCCACTCGTCGCCATCGCGAGTGAAGGTTTCGATGTCTTTGGCCGACAGCGACGCGGTCAGGGCGCCGGTGTCCATCTTGGCCTTGAGGACTTCGCCACCGATTTCCGGCAGCGCGATGTATTCGTAGCGCCCGTACAGGGTCGGCTCAGCAGCCAGGACCGGCAGGGCCACGAGGGAAAGCAGTGCAAGGAGGGATTTCACGTAATGGGATTCCTTGAGGAAATTGGGGCGCAGAGGCCAAATTCTAGACCGCAAAAAACAACGATAGTTGGATCAGTACAACCTTTGTGGCGAGGGAGCTTGCTCCCGTTCGGCTGCGCAGCAGTCGTAGTGCGGCTCACAGGGTGTACCTGAAAAATCGAAGCGCATGGTTTTGGGGCCGCTTCGCAGCCCAGCGGGAGCAAGCTCCCTCGCCACAGAGATCTCATAACTCTGAGAGGTTAACGGCATGAACGTGAAACATTCGTCGTCGCCGATTTGGCCTGCCGTCCGAAGCTGCTTATCATTGCGCGCCCAAATGCGTTCAAGAGTTATTTATGCGCCGCCTGCTCACCGGCTGTTTCGTTACCCTGCTGCTGTTGCTCAACACCCTGGTCCTGTTCGGGCCGCTGATGGTGTTCGCCTTGCTCAAACTGGTCCTGCCCGGGCGCTTGCGTGATTACGCCTCATGGACAGTGATGGGGATCGCCGAGACCTGGGCCGAAATCGACAAGCTGATTTTCCGCCTGTGCATCCCCACGCAATGGGACATCCGTGGCGGCAATGACCTGCGGGTCGACACGTCGTATCTGGTGATCAGCAACCATCAATCCTGGGTGGATATCCCGGCACTGATTCAAACGCTGAACCGGCGCACACCGTTCTTCAAGTTCTTCCTCAAGAAAGAGCTGATCTGGGTGCCGTTCCTGGGGCTGGCGTGGTGGGCGCTGGATTACCCGTTCATGAAACGCTACACCAAGGCATTCCTGGCGAAGCACCCTGAGCTGGCCGGCAAGGACCTGGAGATCACCCAGGCGGCGTGCGAGTTGTACAAGCGTCAACCGGTGACGGTGGTCAATTACCTGGAAGGCACACGCTTTACCGCCGCGAAACGTGCCCAGCAGCAATCACCCTTCACCCACCTGCTCCGGCCCAAGGCGGGTGGCGTGGCGTTTGTTCTGGCGGCAATGGGTGAACAGCTCGACGCCGTTCTCGATGTGACGGTGGTGTATCCGCAGCAGTCGATTCCGGGGTTCTGGGATTTGCTCAGCGGCAACGTGCCGAGGGTCATCATCGACATCAAGACCCGCGAACTCGACCCGGCGCTGTGGCAGGGCGATTACGAAAATGATCCGCAGTTTCGCGAAACCATCCAGAACTGGGTCAACCAGCTCTGGATCGAGAAGGACCAGCGCATCGACGCGTTGCGCGCCGAGCGCCGCTGAATCAGGTACCGGTGCCTGCGCCCCAGATCCCGCCCAGGTTTGTCAGCAGCGAACTGCCAACGCCCTGCTGACCGAAAAATTGCAGAAGCACGGGGGCAAACAGGCCGACCATACTCGTGTCCATGCCCAATGCGCTGAAGGCACTGTTCAGGTCGTTGGCGTTCTTCACGTTGCCCAGGACGTTGTTCAGACCTGCCGCTGTACCGGACGAGCCAAGCAAGCCGCTGAGGACACCCAGTCCACCGCCACCGGAAAGCAAGTCGATTCCGGGCACGCTTTTGGCCAATTCCGAGTAGTCGGTCGAACTCAATTGATTCTTCGCCAGACCGAGCATCGCCCCGGCACCGCCAATGGCTTGTTGTGACGTCACGTTCAATTGGCTGAGCGCACTCAGCAGATCGGCCGTCTGCGCGGTTGGCGCGGCCGCGGCGGCGTCATCGTCCTGCGTGCCGGAGATGGCATTGGCCGCATCGAACAGGCTGAGCTGAGCAAAGACCGGACCGGCCGCCAGACACATCAGCGAAGCCAGTGCAAAACCGCGTGAAATCTTCATTCAGACATCCTCATGTGCCATGAAAACCGCCCGGCAATGGACGGCGGAAAATCGTGTGTTGGACTGGCATCCTGGAGGATTGTTCCGAGTCTTGGCGAGCCCCCGACGAACAGCAGAAAAACAATTGTCCGGCGCTGCATCCAGTCTGGCCCCGCCCGCGTATATCAAGCACGGACAGACATTCCTGGCCGATTCCCATCACGAGGATCATCACCATGAAACGCACTTCGATCAAAACGCCGTTGATTGCCAGCCTGCTGACCCTGGCCCTTGGTGGCGGATTCGCCCTGAACACTGTGCAAGCGGCAGACACCAGCCACTCGGTCATCGTCGGCGGCCAAAGCATGATGCCGAGCAAGGACATCATCGATAACGCGGTGAACTCCGCCGACCACACCACCCTGGTCGCCGCCGTGAAAGCCGCAGGCCTGGTGGACACCCTCAAGGGCAAAGGCCCGTTCACCGTGTTCGCCCCGGTCAACTCGGCCTTCGCCGCCCTGCCGGCGGGCACTGTCGATACCCTGCTCAAACCCGCCAACAAGGCGACCCTGACTCACGTCCTCACCTACCACGTGGTCGCCGGGAAACTCGACATGACAACCCTGGCCGAGAAGATCAAGGCCGGTGGCGGCAAGGCCGAACTGACCACCGTCGCAGGCGGCAAGCTGTGGGCGATGATGAACGGCCCGCACAACATCACCATCAAGGATGAAAAAGGTGACGTCGCCGACATCACCACCTATGACGTGTACCAGTCCAACGGCGTGATACAGGTCATCGACAAAGTACTGATGCCGAAAAGCTGAAGGGTGCCGCCGACCCCGCCCATCGGGGTCGGCGGTTTCCGAGGTGGCCGCCCGTGAATGGAACAACGACGCACCGTGAACTAACCTCTGCCTGCAACCGCCACCTCACGCAGCCCACCTCGATTGCCTGGAGAACTGCCATTCCCATCGCCGACGCCGATCAGCTCAGGCAGCTTCTGGCTCAGTGTTCACTGGGCGACCGCCGCGCTTTCGAGACGCTTTACCGCAGCGTCGGCCCACGACTGCATGGCGTAGCGCTACGTTTCATGGGGCGGCCGGATCTGGCTGAAGAAGTGCTGCAGGAAAGCTTCGTGCGCATCTGGAACAACGCCTCGCGCTACGAGGCGCATCTGTCGGCACCGCTGACCTGGATGATCAACATCACCCGTCATCAGGCCATCGATCAGTTGCGCAAACACCGCGACCGGCCGTTGAGCGACCTTGAAGAACAGGCGCTGGTGGATGAAAGCCCATCGGCCCACGAACAACTCAGCAGTGCCCGTGAGGCCAAGGCCTTGAACCGCTGCCTGGAAAGCCTCGAGGGCATGCAGCGTCAATCGATCACCGTGGCCTACTTTCAGGGGTTGTCCTGCTCTGAACTCGCCGAACACCTGGCCGCGCCGCTGGGCTCGGTGAAATCCTGGATCCGCCGCGGTATGGAACGACTGCGCAGGTGCCTTGAATCATGAACTATCAAACCCCGTCCCTGCGCCGCGCCCTCGCCGCCGATTACGCCATTGGTTTGATGCCTTCTGCTGCTCGTCGGCGTTTCGAACAGTTGTTGTTGGAGGACGCAGCACTGCGCGCGGAACTGGCGCAGTGGCAGGAAAACCTGACCAGTTTGACCGACGCACTGCCCGAGCAGCCGGTGCCGGAGCGGGTGTGGCAGGGCATTACGGCGCGGATTGAGCCGCAAGTGCTGCACATGCCGGAAAAACGTCGATTCTGGAACTGGTTGCGAGTGACGGCGGCGGTTTGCTCGTTGGTGATCGCCGTGACGTTGGGTGTGATTTATAACCGCGACAGTGCGCGTTACAGCGCCACGTTGATGACTGCCGACGCGCAGCCTGCGCTGAAGGTTGAAGCGCATGAGGAGTATTTGAAAGTCGAGCCGCTGACACTGGCGGCGGTTGATCCGGGGCGCAGTCTGGAGTTGTGGGCGATTCCGGCGGATGGCAA
>Ga0105246_10001974_pt1 | contig 12366 bp, 10 predicted proteins | sample KBSM64metaG_FD_99694 | JGI IMG/M metagenome (GOLD analysis project Ga0105246, IMG submission 99694) | Miscanthus rhizosphere microbial communities from Kellogg Biological Station, Michigan, USA - KBS M6-4 metaG | ecosystem: Host-associated > Plants > Roots > Rhizosphere > Soil | place...
CTGGTCACCTACGAGTGCCTGCGGGAGATCGACGGCACCGCCCCGGCGCTGCTCGCCGCGATCGGCGTGATGGTGCTGGTGTCGTACGTCGCCGTCGGGGTCTCGCCGCGCACCATCGGCCGCCAGCATCCGCTGAACACGGCGACCGCGGCGGCGTACATCCTGCTTCCGCTGGCGCGGATCATGGGGCCGATCCCGTCCCTGCTCATCCTCATCGGCAATGCGCTGACCCCCGGCAAGGGATTTCGCCGCGGCCCGTTCGCGTCCGAGGCGGAGCTGCGGGCGCTCGTCGACCTCGCCGAGGCGGAGTCGCTGATCGAGGACGACGAGCGCCGCATGGTGCACTCGGTCTTCGAGCTCGGCGACACGCTCGTACGGGAGGTCATGGTCCCGCGCACCGACCTGGTCGTCATCGAGCGTTACAAGACGATCCGTCAGGCCCTGACCCTCGCGCTGCGGTCGGGTTTCTCGCGCATCCCGGTCACCGGGGAGAGCGAGGACGACATCGTCGGGATCGTGTATCTGAAGGACCTGGCCCGCAAGACGCACATCAGCCGGGACGCCGAGAGCGAGCTGGTGTCGACGGCCATGCGGCCCGCCGCCTTCGTGCCCGACACCAAGAACGCCGGCGATCTGCTGCGCGAGATGCAGCAGGACCGCAACCACGTCGCCGTCGTCATCGACGAGTACGGCGGCACGGCCGGCATCGTCACCATCGAGGACATCCTCGAGGAGATCGTCGGGGAGATCACCGACGAGTACGACCGTGAGCTGCCGCCCGTCGAGGACCTCGGCGAGGACCGTTACCGGGTCACCGCCCGCCTCGACATCACCGACCTGGGCGAGCTGTACGGGCTCGACGAGTACGACGACGAGGACGTGGAGACCGTCGGCGGTCTGCTCGCGAAGGCGCTGGGCCGGGTGCCCATCGCGGGGGCGTCGGCGGTCGTGGAGGTGCCCGACGGGCGCGAACTCCGGCTGACCGCGGAGGCCGCCGCCGGCCGCCGGAACAAGATCGTGACCGTGCTCGTGGAGCCCGTGGATCAGGCGGATCCGTCGAAGGAGGAGGCGAAAGAGGAATGAGCCCCGAGGAGCTGCGCGGCTTCTGTCTGTCCTTCAACGCGGCCGTGGAGGACTTCCCTTTCGCCCCGGACATCTCGGTCTTCAAGGTGCTGGGCAAGATGTTCGCCCTGAGCTGGCTGGACTCCCGTCCCCTCACGGTCAACCTCAAGTGCGACCCGGAGGACGCGATCCGGCTCCGTACCGAGTACGAGGGCCTGATCGTCCCCGGCTACCACATGAACAAGCGGCACTGGAACACCGTCACGGTCGAAGGCGAGCTCCCCGACCGGCTGGTCAGGGAGCTCATCGAGGACTCGTACGACCTGGTGGTGGCGGGGCTACCGCGCAGCCTGCGTCTCCGGCTCGACCGCCCCTGAGCGCACCCGCAGTACCCCGTGGCCGGATAGGGGCGGTCCTGCTACGTATGCTCGGGCTCATGACCGACAGCAGCGCGCTTGACCCCGAGGACCGCAAGATCGTCACCCTGGCCCGCTCCGCGCGGGCCCGCAACGGTGTGCCCGAAGGAGCGGCCGTACGGGATGAGACCGGCCGTACGTATGTCGCCGGGACCGTCGACCTCTCGTCGTTGAAGCTGAGTGCGCTGCAGACGGCGGTGGCCATGGCGGTGGCTTCGGGAGCGAAGTCGCTGGAGGCGGCGGCCGTGGTGACGGAGGCGGAGGCGGCTTCGGATCAGGACCGGGCGGCGGTGCGGGATCTGGGCGGAGTCGAGACGCCGGTGCTGGTGGCCGCGCCGGACGGCACCGTCCGCGTCACGGTGACGGCGGGCTGACGCCCGAAAGGCCTGCCGGCGCATCGCTCTCGGGGCCTCAGCCCAGTCTCCCGAATCCGATCGTCGGCACCGCGCGCCGCAGCGGCCACGGTCTGGCGGCCTCCCCCTCGGGGATCAGGTGCTCCAGGAACGCGAACCGCCGAAGCGCGACCGGATCCTGACCCGCCACCGACTGCACCTTCCGCCACCAGGCCGCGATCTCCGACCACCCCGGGGCCGACAGCGATCCCCCGAACTCCTGGACGGACAGCGCGGCCGTCAGCCCCGCGAAGGCCAGCCGGTCCGCCAGTGGCCAGTCCGCCAGCGTGCCGGTGACGAAGCCCGCGACGAACACATCGCCCGCGCCGGTCGGGTCCAGGGCCTCAACGGCGATCGCGGGGACCTCGGCCGTCTCCCCGGTACGCCGGTCCACGGCGTACGCGCCCTCCGCGCCGAGGGTGACCACCGCGAGCGGAACGTGCTCGATGAGGGCGTGGGCGGCGGCGCGCGGCGAGGCGGCGCCCGTGTACCGCATCGCCTCCTCCGCGTTCGGCAGGAAGGCCTCGCAGTGTTCGAGGTCGGTCAGGCCCCCCAGGTCCCAGGCGCCGGTCTCGTCCCAGCCGACGTCGGCGAAGATCCGGGTGCCGTGGTGCGCGGCCTGGGCGATCCAGGGGGCGCGCTTGCCGGGGGTGAGGGAGGCGACGGCGGCACGCGCGCGGGGCGGGAAGTCGGGGGCACCCCCTTGGTTGAACACGGTATCGGGGGGCGGCTCGTGGCCGTGCGAGACCATCGTGCGCTCGCCCTCGTACGCCATCGACACGGTGACCGAGGAGTGCCAGCCGGGGACCCTGCGCGAGGTGGAGAGGTCGATGCCCTCACCCTGCTCCAGGGCGTCCCAGCAGTACTCCCCGTAGTGGTCGTCGCCGAAGGCCGCCGCGAGGGAGGTCTTCAGGCCCAGGCGGGCGAGTGCGGTGGCCATGTTGGCGACGCCGCCGGGGCTCGACCCCATCCCGCGTGCCCAGGACTCGGTGCCGCGGACCGGAGCGGAGTCGAGCCCGGTGAAGATGATGTCGAGGAAGACGGGCCCGGTGAGATACACGTCCCAGGGGGGATCGTCCGGTGTGCGCAGTACGGCCAGGGGGTCGACCTGGGCCTGGCACTCCGGTCCTGCTGTGATCGGTGCTGGTCCCTTTCCGTTGGACGCGCTCACGGTGCACTCCCTGACATGGTGCGGATCAGGCCAGTGTGCACCACTCCACGAACAACCCGCCGCCGCTCAGGGCGCCGGGGGACGTGGTGTCAGCTGCTGAATCCAGCCCGTCCGGCGTTTGAGGAGCGGGGGTCCAGGGGGCAGAGCCCCCTGGGACGGGAACGGGTCGGGGCGGCGGGGGCGATCTACCAGCGGGGCACGGACGGCGTGACCCACCCCGGCTCGGCGACCCGCATGGCCGCCGCATCATCCCGCTCACGCAGCGAACCGTCGTCATCCAGCCACCGCTGGTGCAGGAACCCCAGCTTGTCGCGGTCGAGCTCGACACCGAGGCCCGGCGCATCGGAGACGGCGACCTTGCCACCGTCGAACGTCAGCCGCGCGCTGAGCACGTCCTCCGACTGCCAGGGATAGTGCGAGTCGCAGGCATGGTGCAGGTTCGGCACGGTGGCCGCGACATGCGTCATCGCGGCCAGGCTGATCCCCAGGTGAGTGTTGGAGTGCATGGACACCCCGACTCCGAACGTGCGGCAGATGGTGGCCAGTTGCTGCGTGTTGCGCAGCCCGCCCCAGTAGTGGTGGTCCGACAGCACCACCTGGACGGCGTCCCGCGTGAACGCTTCCTTGATCTCGGCGAAGGTCGTCACACACATGTTGGTGGCGAGCGGCACGCCGGTGGCGGCGGAGACCTCGGCCATGGCGGCGGTGCCGAGCGCCGGGTCCTCCAGGTATTCGAGGACGTCCCCGAGCTCCTCGGCCACCTTCAACGACGTCTCCACGGACCAGGCACCGTTGGGGTCCAGCCGCAGCGGATGGCCGGGAAACGCCTCCGCGAGAGCCTGCACGGCGGCGATCTCCTCGTCCGGCGGGAAGACACCGCCCTTCAGCTTGAACGAGGTGAACCCGTACCGCTCCTTGAACAGCCGGGCCTGCTCCACGACCCCGGCCGGGTCGAGGGCGGCACCCCAGTCGTCCTTCTCGCAGGCCACGCCCTCGGGGTGGCCGGCCCACCGGTAGAACAGGTAGGCGCTGTACTCGACCGCGTCCCGCACCTTGCCGCCGAGCAGCGCGTGCACCGGCAGGCCGAGCGCCTTGCCGAGGGCGTCGAGGCAGGCGACCTCGAAGCCGGAGACGACGGACAGCCGCAGCTTGTCGGCGGTCTGGACGCCGCGCAGCCCGCCGACGTCGACCTGGTTCCGGACCCGCGCCGAGTCCACGGAGACCTCGTCGGCGATCACGAACAGCCCGTTCAGATCGCTGACCTGACGGCCTTTCAACTTCTCGGCGAAGGGCCGGGCGAGCTCCAGGTACTTGGTGTCGCCGTAGGTCTCGCCGACACCCGTGATCCCGTCGGCCGTCACCACCTCCACGATCAGCCGCGGGGTGTACGGCTGGTGGACGCCCTGCGTGTTGAGCAGCGGCGGGTCGGTGACCAGGATCGGCGTCAGCCGTACGTCGGTGATGGTGAGGTTCACAGCGCGGCTCCTACGAGGTCGAGTCCGGTGACGAGCAGGCTTTCCAGGTCGGCCAGGTCGGTGGCCGAGGGGTCGGTGAGCGGGGCGCGGACGGGGCCGACGGGGCGGCCGCGCAGCCGGGCCGCCGCCTTGACCAGCGACACGGCGTATCCCGGTACGCGGTCGCGGAGCTCGACGAGCGGGACGTAGAAGTCGCGCAGCAGCCGCTCCACCATCTTGTCGTCACCGTCGCGCAGGGCTGCGAAGAAGGCGTTCGCGATCTCGGGGGCGAAGGCGTGCACGGCGGAGGAGTAGGCGGGGATGCCGACGGTGGCGTAGGCCCGGGCCTGGATCTCGGCGGTGGACGCGCCGTTGAAGAAGAGGAAGCCCTCGGGTGCGGCGAGGGTCAGGCGCTGGAGGCGGTCGAGGTCGCTGTGGCCGTCCTTGAGGCCGATGACGTTCGGGATGGCCGCGATGCGCCGCAAGGAAGCCGCCGTGTAGGCGACCTGGCCGCGCTGGTAGGCGATGAGCGGCAGCCGGGTGCGGGCGGCGATCTGCTCCAGCTGTGCGACGAGGCCCTCCTGCGGGGCGGCGACCAGGTAGTGCGGCAGGACGAGCAGCGCGTCGGCGCCGGCCTCCTCGGCGATGCGGGCGAACCGCGCTGCCTGCGCCCAGCCGTACCCGACACCGGCGACGACGGGCAGGCGCCCGCCCGCCTCCTGGACGGCGATGGTGACGACCTGCCGGTACTCGTCCTCGTCCAGCGAGAAGAACTCGCCGGTGCCGCAGGCGGGGAAGACCGCACCGGGGGCGGTGGCGATCTGTGCCGCGACATGGGCGCGGAAGCCCTCCGGGTCGAGCGAGCCGTCGTCGTGGAAGGACGTCAGCGGGAAGGAGAGCACTCCTCTTTCCGTCCCGTCGCGCAGCCTCCGCACAGCTGCCTCCGCCTCACCCGTCACGACGTCTCCCCATGTAGATGTCATCCATGTATGAAGACAGAGCCTAGATATGCGAACAGCAGCAGTCAACGGTCCGGCAGGGGCCGACTAACATCGCCCCATGTCGGAGACAGGTGGCGGTGTGCGCGAGGTGAAGTCCGCCGCGCGGACGGTCGAACTGCTGGAACTGCTCGCCGAGCGCGGCGACCGTCCGGCACGACTGCAGGAGCTGGCGGACGAGCTGGGAGTCCCGCGCAGCTCGATGTACGCACTGCTGCAGACCCTGATCAGCAGGGGCTGGGTGCGCACGGACGTCACCGGTTCGCTGTACGGCATCGGCATCCACGCCCTGCTCACCGGCACCAGCTACCTCGACTCCGACCCGCGGGTGCGCGTCGTACGGCCGTATCTCGACGAGGCGTCCGAGGCGCTCGGGGAGACGATCCACATGGGGCGGCTCGACGGGCGGGACGTGGCGTATCTGGCCACGCGGGAGTCGCACGAGTATCTGCGGACCATCAGCCGCGTCGGCCGCCGGCTGCCCGCGCACGCGGGCGCGCTGGGCAAGGCGCTGCTGGCCGAGCGCGGCGGCGAGGAGCTGCCCGAGGGGCCGTACCAGGCGCTCACGCCGAACACGCACACCGGCCGCGAGTCACTGGCGGCGGATCTCGCCCGGGTCCGCACCCGTGGTTACTCGGTCGACCGCGAGGAGGGCGTGGCCGGAATCGTCGGTTTCGGCTTCGCGCTGCGCTACGACATCCCCGCGCAGGACGCGATCAGCTGCTCGGTGCCGGTGGCCCGGCTGACGCCGGAGCACGAGGAGCGGATCGTGGCGGTGATGCGGGAGATCCGCCTGAAGATCGAGGCGACGGCACCGAGTGCCGGCGGCGCTGCTCACTGGCGCTAGTCGGCCTGAACGGCCTCGTCCTCAACCCCCCCCAGGGGGTGGCCCCAGACGGGCTGAAATTGCTCGACCGGCGCTCTCCGCTACCCGACCTCTCCCGCCCCAAACGCAACGTGCGCCACATCACACCCCCCGGACTTCTTTCCCGAACCGCGTGCTTGATACAAATTCTCCGCGCGTTCCTGTCCGTCGACGGTCGTCGCCCAACCCCTTCTTGAGCCGCTTCTTTCGCATGCCCTGGGAACGCCCGTGTTCGCGCCTCGCACCACCCCCTGGCCCCTCGTCGCCCTTTTCACGGCCGGGTACCTCGCTCCGTATCTGCTGCCGACCACCGTCGGACGGCTCGACTCGGGGCTTCCGCTCTCCGCCACCGACGCGGGCGCCATCGGCAGTGCGCTGCTGCTGAGTTCGGCCGCGGCCGGCTTCCTGCTCGCCTCCCGCGTCGACCGCGTCGGCCCCCGCACGCTGGCCCGCCTCGGTCTCGTGCTCGCGGTTCTCGGCTACGGCGGCGCCGCGCTGACCGACTCCGTCCCCGCGGTCGTCGCGGGCGCGCTCGTCGGCGGTTTCGGCTCCGGTACGGCGACGACGGTCGCCGCCACCGGGATCGCCGCCCAGCCGGACCCGCACCGGACGACCACGCTGGGCCTGCTCGGTGTGTCCGCGCTCGCGGGCGCCCTGTATCTGGCGATCCCCCACCTGGGCGCGGGCCACGGGCAGCCCCTCGCCGCGATCGCGCTCACCTCGCTCGCCGTCTGGCCACTCACCGGCCGGCTCCCGGTCCGCACGGCCGTCGCGCACAACTCCCTCGACGGCACCCGTCTCCCCCATCCGCGTTCCGGCCTGGTCCTCGCCCTCGTCATGTTCTGCTGGTCGCTCGCGCAGAACGCCCTGTGGGGCGTCAGCGGCCGCATCGGCCTGGCCCAGGCGCACCTCGCGGAGGCCACCGTCGGCGCCGTCTTCGCGGTGGCGCTCGGCGCGGGGCTGCTGGGGGTCGTCGGCGCGGGAGCGGTCGGGCCGCGGTTCGGCCGTGCGCTGCCCATCGGGGCGGGCACGGTGCTGATCTCCGGCTGCATCGTGCTCAGCGCGTCCGCGACCGACCTGACGACGTTCGCGAGCGGTGAGATCTCCTGGAACGTGCTCTACCCGGTCGTCCTGTCGTACGTGATCGGACTGGCGGCCTCCCTGGATCCGCGCGGGCGCTGGGCGGTGCTCGTCGGATCGGCGTCCTCGCTGGGAACGGCGGCGGGACCGCTGACCGGCAGCGTGCTGGCGGCACAGGCGGGGTTCCCGGTGATGGGTGCGGTCCTGGCCGTGGGGCTGCTGGTGATCACCGTACCGATGACCGCGGTGGCTGTTTCAGCCCGTCTGGGGGCACCCCCTCTGGGGGAGTTCGAGGACGAGGCCGTTCGGGCCGAAATCGGGGGTCTGGGGGCGCAGCCCCCAGCAACGTCCACAACAACCCCCGCACCTGACTTCACCACCGCGGCCTAGAACTCGTACGCCTCCACCTCGGAGAGGTACCGCGCCCGGCGCTCCTCGTCGTCCTCCAGGAAGGACGCGAGGAAGGAGTTGCGGGCCAGTTCGCGCAACCGTTCCTCGGTCAGACCGAGCGCCGACCGCACCGCGTCGAAGTTGTCGCCCGCGTAGCCGCCGAAGTAGGCGGGGTCGTCGGAATTGACCGTGCAGAGCAGGCCGGCGTCGAGCATGGCGGGCAGCGGGTGGTCGGCGAGGGTGTCGACCGTGCGCAGGCGGACGTTGGAGAGGGGGCAGAGGGTGAGCGGGATCCGGTCGCGGACCAGCCGGGCCACCAGCTGCTCGTCCTCCATGCAGCGCAGCCCGTGGTCCACGCGCTCCACTCCGAGCACGTCCAGGGCCTCGGTGATGTACTCCGGCGGGCCCTCCTCCCCCGCGTGGGCCACCCGGCGCAGACCGAGCGCGGCGGCGGCCTCGTAGACCTCGCGGAACTTCACCGGCGGGTGCCCGACCTCGGCGGAGTCGAGGCCGACACCGGTGATCCGGTCCAGGTACGGCTTCGCTGCTTCCAGGGTCTGCAGCGCCGACTCGGCGGATTCGTCGCGCAGGAAGCAGAGGATGAGCCGGGTGGAGACACCGTGGGCGGCCTCGCTGCTCCCCAGCGCCCGCCACAGGCCCTCCACCACCGTGCCCATGCCCACGCCGCGCGCGAGGTGCGCCTGCGGGTCGAAGAAGATCTCCGCGTGCCGCACGCCCTGCGCGGCGGCGCGGGCCAGGTAGGCGTTCGCGAGGTCCTCGAAGTCCCGCTCGGTGCGCAGGACGGCCATGAGCTCGTAGTACAGGTTCAGGAAGGACTGGAGGTCCTCGAACTCGTATGCCTTGCGGAGCTCGTCCGTGTCGGCGTACGGCAGCTCGACGCCGTTGCGGGCGGCCAGTTCGAACGCGAGCTCCGGCTCCAGGGTGCCTTCGATGTGCAGGTGCAGTTCAGCTTTGGGGAGGGGCATCGCAGCATCGTACGGGTGTTTTATCGCCGTTTCGGAACCGGGACCCGGAGCAGGTCGTGGGCGACCGTCAGCTCGCCCTCGAAGCCGGCCGCCCGTGCCTGCCGCTCGAACTCGTCGGCTTCCGTGTAGCGCTGACTGAAGTGCGTGAGCACCAGGTGCCGTACGCCCGCCTCGCGCGCCACGGCCGCCGCCTGCCCGGCGGTGAGGTGGCCGTGCTCGACCGCGAGGCCGGTGTCCTCGTCGAGGAACGTCGACTCGATGACGAGCATGTCGCAGCCCTCGGCGAGCGCGTGCACCCCGTCGCACAGGCGGGTGTCCATGACGAACGCGAACCGCTGACCGCGGCGCACCTCGCTGACCTCCTCCAGGGACACCCCGCCGAGCGCGCCCTCCCGCTGGATACGGCCGACGTCCGGGCCCTTGATGCCGTGCGCGGCGAGGCGGTCGGGGAGCATACGGCGGCCGTCGGGTTCGGTCAGCCGGTAGCCGTAGGACTCCACGGGGTGCGAGAGCTTGCGGGCTTCGAGGGTGTAGGAGGCCGTGACGGCCAGGGGGCCGTCGGTGTCGACCGGGGCCTCGGTGAGGTCGACCGTCTCGCGGTAGGCGGTGGCGTACCTCAGGCGGTCGAAGAAGCGCTGACCGGAGCGCGGGTAGTGCGCGGTGATCTCGTGCGGGACCCGGTCGAGGTTGATGCGCTGGATGACGCCCGCGAGGCCCAGCGAGTGGTCGCCGTGGAAGTGGGTGACGCAGATCCGGTTGAGGTCGTGCGCGGCTGCCCCGGCACGCAGCATCTGGCGCTGCGTGCCCTCGCCGGGGTCGAAGAGGATGCCCTCGCCGTCCCAGCGCAGCAGGTAGCCGTTGTGGTTGCGGTGCCGGGTCGGGACCTGGCTGGCGGTGCCGAGGACCACCAATTCACGTACGGACACGGTCGGTTATCCAGGGGGCCACTGCAGACCGCGGCCGCCGAGGACGTGCGCGTGGGCGTGCCAGACGGTCTGGCCGGCGCCGGCACCCGTGTTGAAGACGATGCGGTAGCTCTCCAGCTTGTCCTCGTCGGCGACCGACTGGGCCTCGCGCAGGACGTCCGCGGCGAGGACCGGCTCGGCGGCGGCGAGCTCGGCCGCGTTCTTGTAGTGGGCCTTGGGGATCACCAGGACATGGGTGGGCGCCTGCGGGTTGATGTCCCGGAAGGCGACGGTGGTCTCCGTCTCGCGGACGATCGTCGCCGGGACATGCCCCGCGACGATCTTGCAGAACAGGCAGTCCTCCTGTGGCTCCCCTGCCATGTGGTCTCCTCAAGCCGGTTGATCGATCACTCTGATCGAGTACGGGGGCATCGTATCCAGGGACGTCAGTCCAGGCTCGGGGGTGTCTTGGCGGGGGTCTCCTCCAGGGCGGCCAGGGCGATGCGGATCGCCTCGTCCAGTTGGACGTCCCGTCCCGCCGCGTAGTCCTGCGGCCGCTGGACGACCTCCACGTCCGGGTCCACACCGCGGTTCTCGACGTCCCAGCCGTAACCCTCCAGCCAGAAGGCGTACTTGGGCTGGGTGACCAGCGTGCCGTCGACCAGGCGATAGCGGCTGTCGATGCCGATGACACCGCCCCAGGTCCGGGTGCCGACGACCGGACCGATGCCGAGCGCCTTGATGGCCGCGTTGACGATGTCGCCGTCGGAGCCGGAGAACTCGTTGGCGACGGCGACCACCGGTCCGCGGGGCGCGTCCGCCGGGTAGCTGTACGGCCGCAGGCCGCGCGGCACGGCCCAGCCGACGATCCGCCGGGCCAGCTTCTCGACGACGAGTTGGGAGGTGTGGCCGCCCCGGTTGTCCCGGACGTCCACGACGAGGCCTTCCCGGGCCACCTCGACCCGCAGGTCCCGGTGGATCTGGGCCCAGCCCGGCGCCTGCATGTCGGGGACGTGCAGATAGCCGATCCGCCCGCCGGACCTCTCGTGGACGTAGGCCCGCCGGTCCGCGACCCATGCGTGGTACCGCAGCGGCTCCTCGTCCGCGACCGGCACGACGACCGCGTGCCGCACCTCGCCTCCGCCGGACGGCGAGATGGTCAGCTCGACCGGCTTGCCCGCCGTGCCGACGAGCAGCGGTCCGGGCCCGGTCACCGGGTCCACCGGCTGCCCGCCCACCGCGGCGATCGCGTCCCCGGCCCGCACCGCGACGCCCGGCGCGGCCAGCGGGGAGCGGGCGTCGGGGTCGGAGGTCTCGGTCGGCAGGATGCGGTCGATGCGCCAACTGCCGTCCTGGTGACGGGAGATGTCGGCGCCGAGGAGGCCTTGCCCGGGCCCGTTGCCGTATCCGCCGTGCGGCATGACGTAGGCGTGCGAGGTGCCGAGCTCGCCGTGCACCTCCCACAGGAGGTCGACGAGGTCGTCGTGGGTGGCCACGCGGTCCAGGACCGGCCGGTAGCGGTCGAGTACGCCGGTCCAGTCGACGCCGCTCATGTCCGGCCGCCAGAAGTGGTCCCGCATGATGCGGCCGGTCTCCTCGTACATCTGCCGCCACTCGGCCGAGGGGTCGGCCGTCTGCCGTACCCGGCTCAGGTCGACGGTGATGTTGGTGTCGCTGGCGTCGTCGTTGGATGCGCGCCGGTCGCTGGGTACGACCTTCAGCCGTCCGTCGGTCCACAGCAGGACGCGCTTGCCGTCGCCGCTGACCCGAAAGTGGTCGGCATCGGCGGCGAGGTGCTCCAGGCGATGCTGGACGAGGTCGTAGCGCTCCAGCTCGGTCTTGGGGTCGGGATCGTCGGGGGTGGCCCTGGACACCCCGAGGACGCCCTGCACCGGGTGGCGCAGCCACAGCACGCCGTCCTTCGCGGCACGCAGGCCGGAGTAGCGGGCGGCCTCGACCGGGAAGGGCACGATCCGGTCGGCGAGGCCTTCGAGGTCGATGCGGGTGGCCGGGGTGCCCTCGCTGTCGGGGGTCTCGTCCTTGTCGGGGGTGTCGAAGGGGAGTCCGTGCCGCTGCGGGCCGAAGGGGGACGGTGTGGTCGCCGCGAGGGTGATCAGGTGCGGGCGGTCGCCGACCACGAAGGCGAGGTCGAAGACGTGCTCGTCGTAGACCGGGTCGAAGGAGCGGTTGGAGAGGAAGGCCAGGTGCTTGCCGTCGAGCGTGAAGGCGGGGGCGTAGTCCTGGAAGCGCAGCGGGGTCGCCTCGGTGACCGACAGGTCGGTGGTGTTGGCGAGGCGGAGCTGGCAGAGAGGCTCGGGGCCGGGGTGCGACCAGGCGAGCCAGGCCGAGTCGGGCGAGAAGGTCAGCCCCCGCACGTCGCCGTCCTCGCTGCGGTCGACCTCGCGGACCTCGCCGGTCTCCCGCTCGACGAGCAGCACGCGGCCGTCGTGCGCGGCGACCGCGGCCCGGCTGCCGTCGGGGGCCATGGCGAGACCCAGGACGCGGCCGAGCTGTCCCGCGGCGAGGCGGCGCGGGGTGGCGCCGGGGGCGAGCCCGGTGGCGGGCGCGAACTCCAGGGCGTCGTCGCCCTCCGCGTCCGTCACCCACACCACCCACTCCTCGCCCTCCGTGCGGAAGGTGCGCGGCA
>Ga0105246_10001978_pt1 | contig 12358 bp, 9 predicted proteins | sample KBSM64metaG_FD_99694 | JGI IMG/M metagenome (GOLD analysis project Ga0105246, IMG submission 99694) | Miscanthus rhizosphere microbial communities from Kellogg Biological Station, Michigan, USA - KBS M6-4 metaG | ecosystem: Host-associated > Plants > Roots > Rhizosphere > Soil | place: Michigan...
GGGGGTGATCGACCAGACGGGGACGGGTCTCGAGCGCTTCCTGACGACCGGCATCGACGCCGAGACGCATGCGGCGATCGGCGATCTCCCACGCGGCCGGGGAATTCTCGGCGTCCTGATCCGCGACGCGAAGCCTCTGCGGCTCGACAATCTCGGCGACGATCCCCGTTCGGTCGGGTTCCCTGCGCACCACCCGCCGATGCAGAGCTTTCTCGGCGTGCCGATCCTGCTCCGGGGCGTCGCCTTCGGGAACCTCTATCTCACCGAGAAGGAGGGCGGTGGGGCCTTCACGCTCGAGGACGAGGAGCTGACGAGGCTGCTCGCGGCGCAGGCGGCGGTGGCGATCGAGAACACGCGGCTGTACGAGTCGTCGACCCGCTGGCTTCGCCACCTCGAGTCCCTCGGTGAGATCGGAGACGCCCTGGCAGGTGAGGTCGAGCTCGACCCGCTGCTCGCTCTCGTCGCACGCCGGCTCCGCGACCTCGTCACGGCGCGCCTCGTCCTCATCGCGCTTCCCCAATCCGGGGGCGAGAGGCTGCAGATCGCTGCAGCGGACGGCGAGGGCGACGACGCCGACGGGCTCGTCGGCGTCGAGCTCGATCTGGGCGCGTCCAAGACGGGCCGGGTACTGCAGCGTCGGCGGAGCGAACGCGTGGACTCGGTACTCGACGACCCCGAGCTCGACCAGCAGGCCGCTCGACGGATGGGCGTTCTCTCGGCCCTGTACGTCCCGCTCGTCGTCGAGAATCAGGCTATCGGCGTCGTCGTCGCCCACGACAAGCTCGGCCCGACGTCGGCCTTCACCGACGAGGACGTGCGGCTCGCCGAGTCTCTCGCGACGCGTGCGGCGATCGCCGTCGAGCTCTCCCGACGAGTGAGCCGCGATGCCGTTCGCCGAGTGGTCGAGGCCCAGGAGCTCGAACGGGCGCGCCTCGCGCGCGAGCTGCACGACGAGACCGGGCAGGCGCTGACATCGATCCTCCTCGGGCTGAAGTCCCTCGACGACCGCGTCGTGGGCGACCAGGCTGCAGTCGGGGAGCTTCGTGAGCTCGTGGTCACGACGCTCCAGAACGTCCGGCGGCTCGCGGTGGAGCTCCGCCCGGCGGCGCTCGACGACTTCGGGCTGCTTCCGGCGATCGAGCGCCTGCGCGACATCGTCACCGAGCAGGGCGGGATCTCCGTCGACATTCAGTCGAACCTCGGCGATGGCCGCCTTGCGCCGGAGGTCGAGACCGCGCTGTACCGCATCGTCCAGGAGGCCTTCACGAACGTGTTGAAACACGCGTCCGCGTCGCGCGTCTCCTTGCAGCTGTATCGACGCGGGGAGGCCGTGACGCTCGTCGTGCACGACGACGGACGTGGATTCGATCCGGCGAATCCACGGGCGGGCAGCCTCGGCCTCGTCGGCATGAGCGAGCGCGTCGCGCTCCTCGGCGGTCGCCTCGTCATCGAATCGAGCGAAGATGCCGGCACCATGCTCAAGGCGGAGGTCCCCCTGCAGTGATTCGCGTGCTGATCGTCGACGACCACGCGGTCGTGCGCGCCGGCCTGCGCCGTCTGCTCGACGCCGAGCCCGACATCGAAACAGTCGGTGAAGCACCGAATGCCGACCGCGCCGTGTTCGAGGCGCTCGAGAGCCGGCCCGACGTCGTGCTGATGGATCTCGTGATGCCCGAGAAGAGCGGCATCGAAGGGATGCCGGCCGTGCTGCAGGCCGTGCCGGAGGCGCGCGTGCTCGTCCTCTCGATGCAGGACGATCCGCGCTACGTTCGCGCGGCCTTCGAGGCGGGAGCGAGCGGCTACGTCCTCAAGGAGGCGGCCGACACCGAGGTCGTGTCCGCGATCCGGTCCGTCGCAGCGGGCGAGCGGTACGTGCACCCTGCGCTCGGGGCGAAGCTCGTGGCGGCCGATGCCGAGGAGAGGCGCCGCGCCGAGCAGGACCCGCTGTCGGAGCGCGAGCGGGAGGTCCTTCGGCTCCTGGCCCTTGGGCACACGAACCAGGAGATCGCGCAGCAGCTCTTCATCTCGGTTCGCACCGCCGAGACGCACCGGGCGCACATCATGCAGAAGCTCAGCCTGTCGAGCCGCGCCGACCTCGTCCGCTACGCGATCTCCGAGGGCCTCCTCGAGGCCGAGTAGCGACCGACCGCGCCGAGCGGCGCGGTCGGTGTCATACGAAACGGCGTCTCAGCGCGGCGTCGTCAGCTGGAGCCGCTCGAGCTCGCGTCGCGCACGCTCGTCGTCGTCGAACTTCCAGCCGAGCTCGGCCTCGACCGAGACGACTCCGGGCACGCGAGCCACGAGCCTCTGCAGCAAGACCGCGTCGGTCGAGGTCTCCACCTGGCCGCTCAGCCGGACCGCGCCGCGCTCGACGTGGACCTGTACGGCCTCCGGCACCTCGAGCCACAGAGTGCGTCGGAGCAGATCGTCCCTGATCTCGGCGGCGATCTGCTCGTCCGACCGGACGAACGCCCGGATGAGATCGGTTCGCGAGATGATCCCGACGAGCTCGCCGTCCTTCACGACGGGGAGCCGCTTGATGCCGTGATCGGACATGCGCCTCGCCGCCTCGGCGACTGACGCGTACTGCGAGATCGTCACCACCGGCGCGGTCATCGCGTCCTTCACCGTGAGCGCTCGTGCCTTCTGCGCGCGCAACGCATCGGTGCCGCGGACGCGTCCGATGATCCCGACGCCGTCCCTCGGCCCTCCCTCCTTCACCAGGATGTCCGCCTCGGAGATGACGCCGAGGAGCTCGCGCTGCGCTCCGCAGACGGGCAACCCCGAGATGCCGTGGTCGACGAGGATCCTTGCGACGTCGCGCAGGTCGGCTTCCGGGCCGATCGCGACGACTTCGCGCGTCATGATCTCCTGAACCTTCATCGGTCTGTCCTCCTTCGTGTCTGGAAACCGAGAGGGCGGCCGGAGCCGCCCTCTCTGTGCTCCGGGAGGCGGAGCCGCTTGTCGATCCGGGTGCCTCCCGCGGTCATCCCCGGATCAGTTCGTCACGGGCCGTGCCGCGAGCGGCGGTGGGCCCTCCGTTGCGGGCTCCGGCTCGCGGCCGAAGATCGCGAAGGCCACGATCACGAGCCCGACACCGGTGAGCAGGAGGGCGATTCCGACGACGAGGCCGAAGATCGAGAGCTGCTCTGCCATGTAGCTCACGTTCAGAGCCGTCGTCAGCGCCGTCTCGGTCACCCAGATGTTGCGGGCACCGTTCGCGACTGGCTGGCCGTTCGTGTCCTTCAGCGCCGCCGTTTCGTCGCTCGTTCCCGCCGGGTCGTCCGGCTTGGCTGCCGACTGGAAGCGGCCCATCTCCGCGTACGTGAGGCTGCCGGTGCTCTCGAGCGTGTGCATGCGCATGATCTTCGCGAACGCCCGAGCCTGATCGCCGGTCGTGACCTGCTCGCCGGCCCATTGGTCTGCGTACTTCGCGACAGCGGGATCGTCGGCCGTGCCGAACGTGATCCCCTCTGCCTTGAGCGCGTCGCGGGTCGTGTTGTACCCGTTGACGCCCATGATGATTGCGACGACGCCGAAGAGAATCAGCACGCCGCCGGCGACGAATCCACCGATCTCCCAAAACCTTCTGCGCTTCATCGCTCCACCTCCCGGGTGAGCACTTCATTGCTTGGACGCACGCAGTCTCGGGCGCCACGCGCTTGCGGGCATCGGGGGTTAGGTGCGGTGCAGGTGCAGTTCGGCCGCGTGCGAGCCGCGGAGAACTACGTAGTCGGAGAGAGAAGTGCGCGCGCGGCGCGCGCGGCCACGATCTCCTCCCGGGCCGCGATGATGAGCACCCTGACGCCCGACTGCGGTCGGGCGATGTCGGTGTCCGGCCTCGAGCGTTCGTTGAGATCGTGGTCGAGCTCGATGCCCAGGAATGCGAGGCGCGCGCTGATCGCGGCGCGGACGACCGCCGAGTGCTCGCCGACCCCGGCGGTGAATGCGAGCACGTCGATTCCGTCCAGTGCGGCGCCCATCGCTGCGATGGCCGCGGCGATGCGGTACGTGTAGACCTCGATCGCCAGCCGTGCGCCTTCGTCGCGCGGCGCTGCTGCCTCCAGCTCCCGTACCTCCCGGCCATCGGAGAGGCCCGTCAGCCCGGAGTCGAGGTTGAGGGCTCGATCGACGTCGTCGGCGGAGAGCCCGTGCACCCGCTGGACGTACAAGAGTGCGCCCGGATCCACGGAGCCCGAGCGTGTCGACATCGGTACGCCCTCGAGGGGCGTGAAGCCCATCGTCGTGTCGACCGAACGACCGTCCCGTACCGCCGTCACCGAGCAGCCACCACCGAGGTGGGACACGACCAGCCGCCGACTGCGATCCCCGAGCAGCTCTGCCGCACGCTCGGCCGACCACTGGACGGACAGGCCGTGGAAGCCGTAGCGACGGATTCCCCATTCCTCCCGCCAGGCGCGAGGGATCGCGTATGTCGCCGCCTCGGGCGGCATTCCGGCGTGGAACGCCGTGTCGAAGACTGCGACGTGGGGGTGGTCCGGCAGCAGCGCCCGGGCGTCGTCGATACACCCGAGGGCAGGTGCGTTGTGCAAGGGGGCGACCTGTGTGAGCTTCTCGATCGACGCGCGGACCGAGTCGTCGATCAGCGTCGGCTCGACGAGAGGCCCTCCGTGGACCACGCGATGAGCGACGGCCTCGACCTCGGCCCTCCGAGCGGCCTCGAGCTCATGGATTGCCTCCACGCTTTCATCCGCGCGCACGAGGTGGAGCTTGAGGCTCGTGGATCCGGCGTTGACGACGAGAACCGACCGCACGTGCTCAGAAGGGCCAGGTCCAGTCGCGGATCTCGGGGTCGTCCTCTCCGTGCTCACGCGTGTAGGCGCGCGCCTGGAGGCGACGGTCCAGCATCTCCTGGCGCAGGTGGGCCCCGTGGGCGGCGAGGCCCGGGACGCGGTCGATCACGTCCATGACGAGGTGGCAACGATCGAGGTCGTTGAGCATCGCCATGTCGAATGGCGTCGTGGTCGTCCCTTCCTCCTTGTAGCCGCGGACGTGCAGGTTCTCGTGATTCGTCCGCCGATACGTCAAACGGTGGATCAACCAGGGGTACCCGTGGTGCGCGAAGACGATCGGGCGATCTCGTGTGAAGATCGAGTCGAACTCGGCCTCGGACAGACCGTGGGGATGCTCGGTTGCCGGCTGTAGGCGCATGAGATCGACGACGTTGACCACGCGGACCTTCAGTGCCGGAAGCCGATCGCGCAGGATCGCTGCTGCGGCAAGCGTTTCTTGTGTCGGAACGTCGCCGCAGCACGCCAGGACGACGTCCGGTTCGTCGTCTCCGTCGGACGATGCCCACTCCCAGATTCCGAGACCGCGTGTGCAGTGGACGACGGCCTCGTCCATCGAGAGGTAGTTGAGCGACGGCTGCTTGCCTGCCACCACGACGTTGACGTAGTCGCGGCTCCGCAGGCAGTGATCGGCGACGGACAGGAGGGTATTCGCGTCGGGTGGCAAGTAGACGCGGATCACCTCCGCCTTCTTGTTCACCACGTGATCGATGAAGCCGGGATCCTGGTGCGAGAAGCCGTTGTGGTCCTGCCGCCACACGTGTGAGCTCAACAGGTAGTTGAGAGAGGCGACGGGCCGTCGCCACGGGATCCCGCGCGAGACCTTCAGCCACTTCGCGTGCTGATTGAACATCGAACCGACGATGTGGATGAATCCCTCGTAGCTGTTGAACACCCCGTGGCGACCCGTCAGCAGGTAGCCCTCGAGCCAGCCCTCGCAGAGGTGCTCGGACAGGATCTCCATGACGCGTCCGTCGGGCGCGAGGCTCTCGTCGGTCGGCAGGGGCTGGGCCAGCCACGTCCGCGACGTGACCTGGAGGACGTCTCCGAGTCGGTTGGACGCCGTCTCGTCGGGCCCGAAGACACGGAAGTTGACGGGGTTCTCTTTCACGACGTCGCGCAGGAAGCTGCCGAGGACCCGCATCGGCTCGGCCTTCGTCGTCGCCGGAGCGGACACCTCGACGCCGTAGGCGCGGAAGTCGGGGAGGACGAGGTCGCGCAGCAGCTCGCCGCCGTTCGCATGCGGGCTCGCGCTCATGCGCGCGTCGCCTTCGGGTGCCAGCTCGGCAAGGTCGGGCATGAGTGCTCCCGCCTCGTCGAACAGCTCCTCGGGCCGGTAGCTGCGCATCCACTCCTCGAGGAGCCGGAGGTGCTGGGGGTTACCGCGGATCTCTGCGATCGGCACCTGGTGAGAGCGCCAGGTGCCTTCGACGGGAAGGCCGTCCACCTCGCGCGGCCCGGTCCAGCCCTTCGGCGTCCGAAGGATCAGCATCGGCCACCGACTCGGTACAAGCGGACCGCTTCGAGCGCCCTCCTGGATCGAGCGGATCGCGTCCAAGGCCCGGTCGAGCGCAGCTGCGAACCGCTCGTGCACCGGCCCGGACACCTCTCCGTCGAACCCGCCCGAGACGATCACAGGGTTCCAGCCGTAGCCGCGGAAGAGATCGAGCAGGTCGTTTTCCGGAATCCTCGCGAGCACCGTGGGGTTCGCGATCTTGTAGCCGTTGAGATGGAGAATCGGCAGGACGGCGCCGTCGACGGCGGGGTTCAGGAACTTGTTCGAGTGCCAGCTCGCGGCGAGTGCGCCGGTCTCCGCCTCGCCGTCCCCGACCACGCATGCGACGAGAAGATCCGGGTTGTCGAACGCGGCGCCGAACGCATGCGAGAGCGCGTAACCGAGCTCGCCGCCTTCATGGATCGAACCGGGGGTTTCCGGAGCGGCGTGGCTGGGGATGCCCCCGGGGAAGGAGAACTGCCGGAAGAGCCGTCTCAGGCCGTCGAGATCCCGGCCGATGTCGGCATAGCGCTCGCTGTACGTGCCCTCGAGGTAGGCCTGGGCGACGTTGGCGGGCCCGCCGTGCCCGGGGCCTGTCACGAAGATCGCATCGAGCCCGCGCTCACGAATTGCGCGGTTCAGATGTACATAGATGAGGTTCAGCCCCGGAGTGGTTCCGAAGTGACCGAGCAAACGAGGCTTGACGTGCTCCGCTTGGAGCGGCTCGCGGAGGAGCGGATTGTCGAGCAGGTAGATCTGACCGACCGACAGGTAGTTGGCCGCCCGCCAATAGCGGTCGAGCGCGTCGACCTGAGCCGGTGCGAGGTGTGGCACGTGAGCGATCCTAGGCCGATCTCACACTCACGCGGCAACGGGCTCCACGACCTCGGACATCCGCACGACGAGGACGGGGCGGCCTGCGCGTGCGAGCACGCCCCGTGAGACGCTCCCGAGGAGCGCCGACGCGAGCGCGCCGTGCCCTCGCGACCCGACCACGATCAGGTCGGCTTCGAGAACGTCGCCGTACTCGACGATCTCCGTCGCGGGATCTCCGCGGAGCAGCTTCGAGACCGCAGGAACACCCTCGCGATCAGCGATCGCGGCAGCCTCGTCGAGCACTGCCTCGTCATCGCTGTTCACCTCATACGGAACACGACCGATGAGGCCGAAGCCGTCCAGCGGGATGTCATCGGAGAACGGAACGACGTGCACGATGGCCACGCCCGCCCCCTCGTGACGGGCGAGGTCGACACCGAACTCGACCGCCTGGTGGGCGGGTTGCGAGCCGTCGGTTGCGATCAGGATTCGTTTCATCGTGAGCCTCCTCGTTTGCGAGGTTCGTCGCCCGCGAGCCGTTCGCGTCAATGCACGATGAGCACGTCGCAGTGCGCGCGTCGCTGCACGTTCTCGCTGACGCTGAGCCCCAGAAGTCTCGAGACCACACCAGGCTCCTCCGTACCGACGACGATCAAGTCGGCGTGCTCCCTCTCGGCAGCAGCCAGAATCGCGTCGGCCGGGTCGCCCAGTCCGACCTGGTAGTCCGCGGGGATGCTCAGCTCGTCGAGCACCGCCTTCGCGCGACCGAGCTCTTCCCGGTGCAGCTCGGGCGGATCGGCCGGATCGATCGGGCCGATCCCATGGGCCGCGCCCACCAATGCAGGGGCGGCGCTGACCGCGATCACGTAGGCATCGAACGCATCCGCGAGCTGGGCGACGCGTCTGAGCGCGCGCTTCGCTGACTCGGAGTCGTCGTAGCCGAGGACGACGGTCTTCATGTGGAACACCTCCTTCGGTCATCGTCAGCGTCGCGCAGACAGCCGCGCTCGACACCTGTAGAACCCCGCAGCGAAGAGCGGTTTCTACGCGAGGCGCTACCAGGTCTTGGTCGACTGGCTGAGCGGTGGGCGCGCGATCCGCACCCGCGCGTCGATTGCGACACAGGCGTCGGGCAGGCCCAGAACGGGATTGAGGTCGAGCTCGGCGACCGCGGGGAAGTCGAGCCCGAGACGCGACACGCGATGGACGAGATCCGCGAGCGCTGCGACGTCGGAGGGCGGAGCACCGCGGAATCCGCGAACGAGGCGACCGGCCTTCCCTTCGGTGACGAGCTCCGCGGCGTCGACGTCGGTGAGGGGAGCGATCCTGAACGAGGCCTCGCCGATCAGCTCCGCGAGAACGCCGCCAGGACCGAACGCGACGAGAGGGCCGAACACCGGATCCTGAACGAGACCGGCGAGCAGCTCGGTGCCGCCGGTGATCATCTTCTGCACAACGATGGGGTCGCCGATGCGCCCGACGGCGGTGCGGACAGCCTCCTCAGTGGCGAGATCCAGCGCAATGCCTCCCGTCTCCGTCTTGTGCGCCCCCGCCGCCGCGGTCTTGACGACGACCGGGAACCCGAGCGCGTGGGCAGCTGCGACCGCTTCGTCGGCGGACGACGCGACCTGTTCGGGGACGACCGGGATGCCGAACGCAAGGAGGAGGTTTCGTGTCTCCTGCGGGTCGAGCCACCTACTGTCCCCGTCCGCGAGCGCCTTCTCGATCACCTGGGAAGCCGCATCACGATCGATCCCTTCGACCTCAGGTATCGCGCCTAGCGGCCGCCGGAGCCAGTCGGCGCGCTCTGCGGCCCTGCCGAGGGCCGACGCCGCCGACTCGGGATACGTGAACGCTGCGACTCGGCTCCCCGCCCGGAGTGAGCCTGGAATCCCCGCGGCACTCATGACGACGGCGAGAACGGGCTTCTCGGCTTCCGCGGATGCGGTCGCGTCGACGACAGCCCCCGCGACCGCCTCGGCGGTGGCGCTGACGGCTGGCACGAAGAGCGCGATCACCGCGTCGATCCCCGGATCGGCGAGCAGCGGTGGGAGAACCGCACGATACGAATCGTCGGTCGCCGAGCCGAGCATGTCGACGGGATTCGCGGAGCTGGCCTCGGCGGGGAGGAACGACGCGATGTGCCGGATTGTCTCTTCGCGCAACGGTGGGAGCTCGAGGCCGGCGGCTTCGCAGGCGTCCGCACACAGGATTCCCAACCCGCCCGCATTCGTGACGATGGCCACCCGCCGGCCTGCCGGCATCGGCTGCGTCGACAGCAGAGTGGCCACGTCGATGAGCTCCTCGAGCGACGTCGCCCGAATCACGCCGGCCTGTCGGAAGAGGGCGTCGACCGCCGCCTCGGAGCCGGCGAGCGCCGCGGTGTGCGAGCTCGCCGCCCGGGCGCCGGCACCGGTCGTTCCACTCTTCACTGCGAGGATCGGCTTCGTCCGCGCGACCCGACGCGCGAGGGTTCCGAAACGACGGGGATTGCCGAACGACTCGAGATAGAGGAGCACGACGTCCGTTTCCGGGTCGTCTTCCCACCATTCGAGGAGATCATTCGACGAGACGTCCGCCTTGTTTCCGATCGAGACGAACGCGGACAGTCCCAGGCCGCGCGACTCGCATGCCTCGAGCAGTGCGAGCCCGAGCGCGCCGCTCTGGGACGAGAAGCCGATGTTGCCCGAAGGCGCCGCCCGCGAGGCGAAGGTGGCGTTGAGCCGAACTCCGGCCGACGAGATTCCCAGGCAGTTGGGGCCGAGCAGCCGTGCGCCGTGCGCGCGGATGAGCGCGAGCAGCGCGCGCTGACGGCCCTCGCCCTCAGAACCGACCTCCGCGAACCCGGCCGAGATCACGCATACGGCCTTCACCCCGAAATCGAGAGCCGATTCCACGGAGTCGAGGACAGCCGCGGCCGGAACGCAAACGACCACGAGGTCGACGGGATCGGGGACGTCCGCGATCGAGCCGTAGCCGCGAACGCCCGCAACCGACCCTGCGTTGCGATTCACGGGATAGGCCGCGCCCTCGTAGTCCCCGTCGAGGATGTTGCGAAAGAGTTCGCCCCCGATCGTCCCGCGGCGCGATGATGCTCCGATCACGGCGACCGACTTCGCCTCGAAGAACGGGCGCAGCGAGGCGACCACGGCGGTGTGGTCTCTCGCGGCGACCAGGGACGCGTAGTCGGCCGTCGGGGCGATGGGAAACGTCATCTCGACCTCTCCGCCGCCGAGCGTGCGTGACACCTCGAATCCCACCCGCTCGAAGACGCCGATCATCGCGGCGTTCTCCGCCATCACCTCACCGACGAAGCGCTCGATTCCCTGAGCGGCCGCCCGGGCGGCGAGCTGCTCGACGAGCCGTGTCCCGATCCCGCGACCCTGGTAGGTATCGGCGACCGTGAACGCGACCTCTGCGACCGCCGGGTCGCGCAGGCGCACGTAGTTCGCGAGCGCGACGACGCGTTCCTCCCCGGCTTCGCTGACGAACCCGACCAGCGCACCGCGATCGATCCAATCCGGGTCCAAGACCGGGTCGACGAGACGTTCGTCGAGCGAGGGGTGTCCGTGGAAGCGGTAGTAGAAGCTGCGGTCGGAGAGGTCTCGGAAAAACCGTAGGAGCGCCTCTCCGTCGCTCTCGAGTGGCGGGCGCAGGCGAAGCGTGCTCCCGTCGCGGAGGATGACGTCGAACGCCTCGTTCGGGGTCACTGCCATCTCGAAGTGGATTCTCTCGCCTCGGGCCCGGCGACGCGGCAGGCAGTGAAATCGCCGGGTCCGAGGCGAAAGGCGTGTCAGGCGAGCGCCTCCACGGCGTCGCCTGCCGGGAGCAGCTGCAGATGCTTCGCGCCTTCGAGAACGACCTTCAGCGCACTCGTCTCGGTGGCCGCTCCGAACACGTCGTACGCCTCCATCGTCTCCTCGAGCGAGAAGCGATGCGTGGCGAAGACCGTGGGGTCGAGACGCCCGCTCGCGATGAGCTTCAGCAGCTTCGGAGTCGTGAACGTGTCTACGAGCCCGGTGGTGATCAGTACGTCGCGGATCCAGAGCTTCTCGAGGTGGAGCGTCGCCGGATGCCCGTGGACACCGACGTTGGCCAAGCGGCCACCCGGTCGGATGAGCTCGGCGCAGAGCTCGAACGTCTCGGGGATCCCGACCGCCTCGATTGCGACGTCGGCTCCCATCCCTTCCGTCAGCTCCAGGACCCGGCCGACCGGATCCCCTTCGCTGCTGTTCACGACGACGTCGGCCCCGAAGTCGAGTGCCTTCGCAAGTCGCGAGTCGTCGAGGTCGACCGCGACGATGTGCCCGGGCGTGTGAAGCTTCGCTGTCATGATCGTCGCGAGCCCGATCGGGCCTGCGCCGACGACGACCACGGTGTCGCCCGGCTCGACGCGGCCGTTCAGGACTCCGACCTCGTAGGCGGTGGGCAGGATGTCGGCGAGGAAGAGAACCTGCTCGTCCGACAGGCCCGTCGGCACCTTGTAGACGGACGTCTCGGCAAAGGGCACGCGAGCGTACTCGGCTTGCAGACCGTCGATGAGGTGGCCGAAGATCCACCCACCTCCGCCCGTGCACAGACCGTAGTGGCCTTCCTTGCAGAAGCGGCAGCGCCCGCACGCGGTGATGCAGGACACGAGGACGCGGTCGCCCTTCGCGAGCGTCGTGACCGCCGAGCCGAGCTCGACCACCGTGCCGACTGCTTCGTGACCGAGGACCGTCCCCGGCGTCACCTCGGGGACGTCGCCCTTCAGGATGTGCAGGTCGGTCCCGCAGATCGTCGACGAGTCGATGCGGACGACGACGTCCGTCGGCTCCTCGATGCCCGGGTCCGGGACCTCCTCCCAGAGGCGCTCTCCGGGTCCGTGGTAGACCAGCGCTTTCATCGTGACCTCCTTGATCGCTGTCCCGATCGTCGCGGGCGCCGGCGGGCGGTGAATCCGTTGCGACGCGGAGGAGCTTGCGGCTTGTCCGCAGCGCGAGGTGCCGTCAGGACGACTCTTCGGTGCGATGTCGGAGGTAGACGAACCAGTACACCGCGCCGACCATGATCGCGCCGCCGACGATGTTCCCGATGGTCACCGGCAGGAGGTTGTCGAAGAGGAAGCTCTCCCAGGTCAGCCCGCTCACGTCCGGCACACCGGAGGTCGCCGCCATCCACGAGTCGTTGGTCTTGATGAGCAGTGCAACCGGGATGAAGTACATGTTCGCGACCGAGTGCTCGAAGCCGAGGGCGA
>Ga0105246_10001987_pt1 | contig 12336 bp, 10 predicted proteins | sample KBSM64metaG_FD_99694 | JGI IMG/M metagenome (GOLD analysis project Ga0105246, IMG submission 99694) | Miscanthus rhizosphere microbial communities from Kellogg Biological Station, Michigan, USA - KBS M6-4 metaG | ecosystem: Host-associated > Plants > Roots > Rhizosphere > Soil | place...
AAATATGTCGCTGCAATAAGTACAACTGTCGAAATCCCGCCAATGATCAAAGGTCTCTTGGTATCATGAAGGGCATAGAAAGCTCGTAGAACGAGTGTAATAAGTGCTTGTGCAAATATAGAGATACTAAAGAAGGCAAGCGTCTTACCGGTCAATACAGTGGCTGGCCAGTCAAACTTACTCGCCCCAAAGACTATACGCACAAAAGGAATTCTTAAAATCAAAATAAGAACGGAAATGGGGAGGACAAGATAAAACATTTGATTAAAACTATTAATAAATGTTATTTTAAAATCCTCAATGCGATCTTTTTCGCGTGCAAGCACAGGGAAGGCGGCTTGGGCGATGGTTTGACCAAAAAGAGCTACGGGCGCAAATGCCAGCGTCTTGGCAAAATCATAAATAACATTCATACGTCCTGGATCAGCAAGCACAGAAATGAATGACCCCACAGCGACTGTCCCAATTTGAAAAATAATCACAGCAATTGTCCGCGGCCACATCAGCGTACTAATTTTCTTCACGCCATCAGATTTGACATATGACCACGAGGGTTTAAAACGAAAACCAACTTTATGCGCTAGCGGCAATTGGACAAGAATAAAAATAAGCCCACCAAAAAGGACACCAATTGCAGTTGAATAAATTCCCACACTGCCTGAGAACGAAAGCACGCCGATGATAATGCCCAGGTTGTACATCGCGGCAGCTATACCAGGGACAAAAAAATGATTGTAGGACTGCAAAAGTGCTGTAAAGAACGTACCAATAATAAAGAGAAGTTCACCAAAAATAATAATGCGCATTAAATTTGCCATCAGATCCATGTCTTTGGGAGAGAAGTTCGCACCGACGTTAAATATCTGCAACACATCTTTGGCAAAAAATGCTAGACCGAGGGAAATCATAAAAAAAACACCAAATCCCAGTGCAAGCAGTGTCGATGCCATTTTGTGCGCTTCCTGTTCCCGGTCCTTATCGAGATATTCGGAGAAGACAGGAATAAAAGCCGAGGATAGAGCAGCCGCGATTGTCAGTTGGAAAAGTGTATCAGGAAGTTGGGTTGCATACAGATAAATACCCAGTTCATTTGAGGCTCCAAAAATACCTACAAGCAGTCTTTGACGCACCAATCCGAGGAGTTGGGAGATAATAACTGTGGCCATAATCACGAAGGCTGCTGACAAAATACTTGTTTGTCGCCTTGTTAAAAGATCCAGACTTTTTGATAAAAAATTTTTAGCCATAATTCGTTCGTAGAGAGAAATTGCTGTGATTGTTGTTTTTTTAAGTATATCATGCTAAAATTACAAAATGCCAATATTAAAACACGCAAAAAAGAAGCTAAAGCAAGATAAGAAACGAACTTTGGCCAACAAAAGAGTCAAAGAAGTTTTCAAAAAGCTTGTTAAAGAGGCAACTGAAGATAAAAAAGCTGAGTCAGTTAGTAAGGCTTTTAGTGCTCTTGATAAAGCAGTTAAAAAGAATATCTTGAATAAAAATAAAGTTGCTCGCATGAAGTCAGCTCTTACCAAGCATGCTGCGTCTGACGCAGTCAAAGTTGCTCCTAAAAAAGTAACAGCTAAAGCGAAAAAAGCTGCAAAAAATGCAAAAGCAAAAGTAGCTCAAGCAGCACAGGCAGCTCGCAAAAAGACAACCTCCCGCAAAAAATAATTCGTTGCGAAGCTGATCAAAACGAGTTATAATCCTTCTTACTCACTATGCTAGATATTTCTGTTATACGAGCAAACCCACAACAAATTCAAAGCGCATCAAAAGCCAAAGGTGTTGATGTGGATGTTGAAGCTCTCCTGACTCTAGACAAAAGTTTCCAGCAGTTACAAAAAGAAGTCCAAACCCTTCGTGAAGAACGTAATGCAGTAGTAAAAGGTATAACCGGCAAACCTACCCCAGAGCAAGTTGAAAAGGGAAAGAAAGTTAAAGAACAACTCGATGCAAAAGAAGCAGAGTTCTCAGACGTAGAAGCCAAACTCAAAGCAATCCTCATGACTATTCCTAATCCATCTAAGCCTGATGTTAAAGTCGGCAAAGATGATTCTGAAAATGAAGTTATTAAAACAGTAGGAGACCCAACCAAATTTACCTTTAAGCCAAAGGATCATCTGGAATTAGGCGAATCATTGGGCATTCTCGATGTAAAACAAGCTGCAAGTGTGAGTGGTGCCCGATTTAATTACCTTCTTGGTGATGGAGCGCTTCTTGAAGCTGCCTTGCGACAGTTTGCGTTTGATTTACTTTTGAAGGAAGGATTTATTCCTGTAACACCTCCAGTATTGATCAAAAAAGAGGTTATGGAAGGGCTCGGGTATACCGCAATGGGTGAAGCAGACAATATTTTTGAACTTGATAAAGATGGATTGTATCTCGTGGGAACTTCTGAGCAATCAGTTGTGCCACTCCATATGAATGATGTTCTCAAGAAAGAAGATTTGCCACGTCGGTATGTGAGTTATTCTGTATGTTTCAGACGTGAAGCAGGAAGTTATGGAAAAGACACTCGAGGTATTTTTAGAGTCCATCAATTCAATAAAGTTGAAATGGTTTCTTTTGTTGCCGAAGGAGATGATGATCGGGAGCATGAATATCTTTTGTCCCTTGAAGAACAGTTTTTCCAACTATTAAAAATTCCATATCAAGTTCTAGCAATTTGCACAGGAGATTTGGGTTTTAACGCTGCACGAAAATATGATATCGAGGCTTGGTTCCCGACACAAGAAAAATATCGTGAAGTTACTTCGACATCAACAGTCACCGATTTCCAATCTCGAAGACTCAATATGCGTTACCAAGATGGGTCAGAAAGAAAATATCTCAGTGTTCTTAATGGCACTGCGTTTTCTATGAACCGTCCAATCGCTGCAATTCTTGAGAATTATCAACAGGAAGATGGCAGTATCGTTATTCCAGAAGTACTTCGAAAATATATAGGAAAAGATAAAATTACTCCCAAAAAAGCCTAAAAACAGTACCTTTAGGGGTTTTTATTGAGGCTGTGATGTGGTAATATGGTACAACAATGTTAGGTTTAATTAACAAATTTTTTGACTCCAACAAGAACGAAATCAACAAGATCCAGCCTATTGTCGATAAAATTAATGCCGAAGAAGAAAAGGTAAAAAAGCTCAAGGATTCGGACTTCCCTAAAAAGACAAAAGAATTACAAGACAGAATCGCCAAAGGAGAAGCAGTTGCTGATCTGCTTCCTGAAGCATTTGCACTGTCTCGTGAAGCTTCTCGAAGAACCTTAGGCATGCGGCACTTTGATCAACAGCTCATGGGAGGAATCGTCCTCGCACAGGGAAAAGTTGCTGAGCAAAAAACCGGTGAAGGTAAAACCCTGACCGCTGTAAATCCACTGTATCTGCACAGTCTTACTGGCAAAGGTGCACATCTGGTAACTGTTAATGATTATCTTGCCCGTCGTGATGCTGGCTGGATGGGACCAGTCTTTCACTTTCTGGGAGTCAGTGTGGCGGCTATGATCAATGACCAGTCCTTTATCTTTGATCCCGAGTATGTCAATGAACAAGCCACAGATTATCGTTTGGTGCATCTTAAGCCTACTACCCGTAAAGAAGCATATCTTGCAGATGTAACGTATGGTATTAACTCAGAATTCGGATTTGACTATCTGCGCGACAATATGGCTCAGGATATGAACGGTCTGGTGCAACGAGGATATTATTACGCGATCGTTGATGAGGTTGATTCCGTGCTCATCGATGAAGCTCGAACCCCGCATATTATTTCAGCTCCTGATGATGCGCCTTCCCAACGATATTACGAATACGCAGAAGTGATTGATAAATTATCACCTGAGACTGATTTTAAAATTGATGAAAAGTTTCGTACTGCACATCTGACAGATCATGGTATCGGAAAAATTGAGAAGCTTTATGGTATCAAAGATATTTATGAAAAAGATTTTGATACCGTCTATCATCTCGAAGCAGCACTCAAAGCTCGTGCTCTTTTTCACCGAGAAAAAGATTATATTGTCAAAGACAATCAAATTATTTTAGTTGACGAATTTACCGGGCGTCTTCTGGAGGGACGACGACTTTCAGAAGGTATTCACCAGGCAATCGAAGCCAAAGAAGGTGTGACAATTCAGCGTGAATCCAAAACCTTAGCAACTGTTTCTTTACAGAATTACTTCCGTATGTACGAACTTCTCTCCGGTATGACAGGTACTGCAGTAACAGAGGCCGAGGAATTTAAGAAAATCTACAAACTTGATGTTGTAGTAATCCCGACCTATCGTCCACTGCAGCGTATTGATCATGCTGATTCTGTCTTTAAGACGCACAGTGCTAAATATACAGCTGTCGTGGCTGAGATAGAAGCTGCTTACAAAAAAGGCCAGCCAGTGCTTGTCGGTACAACATCTATTGATAAAAATCAGATTATCTCTGAGATGCTCAAACGAAAGAAAATAAAACATCAAGTGCTCAACGCCAAGAACCATATCCAAGAAGCACAAATTATCTCAGAAGCAGGAAGAAAAGGCGCCGTAACCGTGGCTACCAACATGGCTGGTCGTGGTGTGGATATTGTGCTTGGGGGAGAAACACCAAAATTAGAAAATGGTATGCCTGATGTCAAATCGAAAGAATACAAAGCATGGCAAAAAGAACATGATGAAGTACTGGAGTTAGGTGGTTTGTATGTAATCGGTACTGAGCGTCACGAATCTCGTCGTATTGATAATCAGCTCAGAGGTCGATCTGGTCGTCAAGGAGATGCAGGTGCATCACGATTTTTTGTGGCACTGGATGATGAAATCATGCGGCTCTTCGGTGGAGACAGAATTGCAGGACTCATGAATCGTTTTAATATGCCTGATGATGTCCCGCTTGAACATCCTCTCGTCTCAAAATCAATTGAAAATGCACAGGTGAAAGTGGAAGGCTTTAATTTTGATTCTCGAAAACACCTAGTCGAGTACGATGACGTGCTCAATAAGCAACGTGAAATTATTTATAAAGAGCGTCGAAGTATTCTCGAGAGTACAGCCGACGAAAATAATACAACCCAAGAAGAAGTTCTTGAGCGTATCCATAATGCAATTAAAAGTATTGTCGAGGAAGCTGTAGAAAAAGCGAGTGCTGAGGGAACTTCAGTGAATGAAGAGATCGTTAATTCGTTTATCGTTATTATTCCTTTTGATGATGCCTCCAAAGCACAAGTGTTCACGCAACTTCAGCAAGTCTCAGCAACAGAAGAGAAGATCGAGTTTCTTTCAAATCTTGCCAAAGATGTGTATGCCAAACGTGAAGAGCAACTGGGTTCTCCATTGATGCGTCAGGTTGAGAAGTTTGTGATGCTTTCGGTTATCGATAATCTTTGGATGAATCATCTTGACGCTATTGATAATCTACGTCAGGGAATTGGACTTCGTGGCTATGCTCAGCGTGATCCGTTGGTTGAGTATAAGAATGAAGCATTTAGAATGTTCGAACAGTTGATGTTTGGTATTGATGATGAGATTGTCAGAAGAATTTACAAAGTGCAGGTACAAGCGCCTGATGCCAATCCACCACACGGTACACCAGGGCATGTGCATGATACCCAGACCCATACTCATGCAGATGGTTCTGTTCACAATGGTCCTGCGCATCCCGAAGCACCACTACCAGTACCGCCAAAGCGAAAGGTGATGACCAACACTCCTGAGAGCGAAGTATCAGAAGCACCCGCCAAGCCAATAGAAAATAAGTCAAAGTTAAGCCGCAATGATCCTTGCTGGTGCGGTTCCGGCAAGAAGTGGAAGAAATGCCACTATCCCACAGCGAATTGATATTATTGTTTTTCTTTTAATACTTCTATACGCTTAGTTATCTAATTCTTTTTTTACTTCCTTAACCACTCGCTCAGCAGATCGTACAGCACCGTCCATATGTCCCTCCCAAATAGGGGAAGTTTCCGCACCAGCAAAGTGAATATTGCCAAATGGTTTGGTAAATGAATCTTGGGCGGTAGTTAGGACTCCTGGACCCGGCATAGGCAGACAACCAGAATGATATCTTTCTTGTGACCAGTCCTGTTCAAGATACTCAATAGGACTTGCTGCTTCATGACCAAACCGTTCAACAAGCTCTTGTATCACTCGTTGTTTTCGCTTCTCACGATAATTGGTCTCAAAATATTTTGGGTCATCGCATGCTGCTTGTCCCATAAAACAAGTCAAAATGCCAACAGTAGTATTTGGCGGAGTGACATCAAATGTGATTGGTACTAAGCCTGTATTTACGTAACTTTCCCCTGATAAATTCTTTTTTCGCCAAAATGGAGTAGAGTAGACGACATGTGCTTTAATACCATTTCCCATTCTATAATTTTGCTCAAGAGCTGTTCGTTCAGGGGGTAATGATGGTTTATGGTCTATTTTGCTTGCGAGTACAGGATCCATTGCGAGAATTATTTTCTTAGCAGTAAATATGCCATCAGTGGTTTTTATGGTAACATCTATGTCGGTTTGATTTATTTCTGTTACAGCTGTATTGCAATGGATTTTATTAATCATTTTATCTGCAAGTATTTGACATAAACTAGCTGAACCTCCCACGATATGACCATCAAGAGCTGCTCCTTTTACCCCAATAAGAGTTTGAAGATTGCCAGCAGACGCAACATGTACGAGAAAACCAAGCAGAGATAATTCATCTGATTTACAGCCAAATGAAGCAGCAGTTGCCAGATCAAAAAGAAACCGTGCGCCTTTCGTATGTGTATGCTGTATAAGCCACTCTCCAAGAGTTTGATGGTCAAGCGTATGAGCATTTTTATGCTTCCAGGCTTCAATACCGATCAATTGTTTTGCCATACGATTAAGTCGCATCATAGTAACCGCAATATCGATATAACTAAAAAGAGACAAAGGGGGAATCTCTCCAGTAAATGTTTTGCGTTTATTGTTCCAAATCAAAACATGCTTACCTTTCGTATATTGAGGCCAGGTTGAGATGTGTAATTCTCTGAGTAATGCCAATAATGCAGTTTGTTGCGGACCGACCCACGAACCACCCGCATCAACAACTCCTCCAGGAATCTTTTGACTAAATAAGCGCCCTCCTATACGTGATTTCGCTTCTAAGACGATAACGTTATAATTAAGGTTTTGCAATTGATACGCGGCAGTTAATCCAGAGAGACCGGCGCCTATAACAACAACATCATAGATATTATCTGTCTTTTTCATAATGGTATTTATTCTGTTTCAACGAATTTAAGAGATTAGTTAATTGTAGGTTTAATGCTACAATGTTTGTGGCCGAAAAGATATGTTTGAATTCTTTCAATGATATAGTTAGTGCTTTGCCTAACTGTTCTTCCCCGGAGGCAGTGAGGATGATCTTATCCTCGCGACGGTCACTATCATTTTCTTTTCTCATAATAAATTTTTTTTTGGTAAGCAGTTCGATTTGTCTGCTGACGGCAGGTTGTGTAATATGCAAATACTCTGCAATCTCCTTCTGAGTTATTTGAGGGCTAAAATGTAAGCACTTTAAGACCACAAATTGTGAATAGGTAAGATTAGTATGATGTTTTAAAACAGAGCTTGTTATTTTATCTAGCGATAATGTAGACTGATAAATTTTATATAAAATATCTGCAAGAGTCGTGTCGGGAAGATTCATATAACTTGTTATATAATAACGTGTTAATTATAGTATGTCAATTATAAATTATAATGCGGCATCCGATTTGACTAACAGTTCAAAAAATGACATTATCCTCAGACAGAAGCGTAATATTAAGTAAAGAACTCACATCTTTTTAAATTATATTTTTATCTATAATTCTATGGCTTCAATGTAGTAAACTAAGTATTCACTCATTATGAACAAAACAGAAGAGGTCCTACAAAAATATTTTGGGTATGATTCGTTTCGGCCTTTGCAGAAAGAAATCGTTGAGGATATTCTGGCAAAAAAAGATGTGTTTGTGTTGATGCCGACGGGGGCGGGAAAATCCATTTGTTATCAGGTGCCTGCCTTGCTATTTGAAGGAATAACTATTGTTGTTTCACCACTAATTTCCCTTATGAAAGATCAAGTCGACGGGTTACGGCAGAATGGGATTTCTTCAGCTTATCTTAATAGCTCTTTATCACGACAAGAGCAAAGTGACATCCTTGATCAATTGGTTGAAAACAAATTGAAACTTCTCTATGTTGCTCCTGAACGGTTGATGCAAGAATCGTTTCTGACATTTCTGCAAAAACTTCCTATCTCACTTTTTGCAATCGATGAAGCACATTGTATATCTGAATGGGGACATGATTTTCGTCCGGAATATAAAGATCTCAAACTGCTTAAAACTGTTTTCCCTGAGGTTCCCATCGCTGCACTCACAGCGACAGCAACGGAGCGTGTGAAAGAAGATATTATTAAAAGTCTGCGTTTGGAAAAAGCGCAGTTTCATAGTGCGAGTTTTAATCGTCCAAATTTGTATTACACCGTCACTCCCAAAAATGGTATTTCAGTGCAGCTTGTAGCGTATATTGAAAAGCATAGGGGTGAGTCAGGTATTATTTATTGCCAATCACGAGACAAAGTTGATCGGATTACTGAAATGCTCAACAAGCATGGCGTTAAAGCACTTCCGTATCATGCTGGTCTTATTGATCGAACCCGACAGAAGCATCAGGATGCATTTATCAAAGAAGATATTGATGTGATCGTCGCGACAATTGCTTTTGGTATGGGGATTGATAAGCCAAATGTCCGATTTGTAATTCATGCTGATTTGCCTTCCAATATGGAACGTTATTATCAGGAAACAGGACGGGCAGGTCGAGATGGCTTATCGAGTGAATGTGTCTTGTTTTATAGTTATGCAGATAAAACAGCTATTGAGTTTTTTATTCATAAAAAAACTATTGTAGAACAGGAGGTTGCACGCAAGTTACTTCGCAAGATGGTTGAGTTTTCCGAAACAAAAACCTGCCGGCGCAAAATATTATTAGGTTATTTTGGTGAAAGTTTTGATAACGAAAATTGCCAAACCTGTGATAATTGTGCCAATCCGCCTGAGAAATTTGACGCTACAATCATCTCGCAAAAAATACTTTCATGTGTTTATCGTGTTGGACAACGATTTGGGGCAGGGTATATTATTTCTGTGCTCACAGGAATAACCGATGAGAAAATCGTGAGAAATAATCATGAAAAACTTTCAACTTTTGGTATTGTAAATGACTTTTCCAAAAATCAATTGCGCACCTTTATTCAAGAACTGATTCATCTTAATTATCTCGAACAAACCCAAGATCAATATCCGATACTTCGTTTAACTTCCAAAAGTACAGATGTTTTGAAAAAGAAACAGCAAGTAATGTTATATTTGCCTGCAGTTAAAAAAGAAAAGAAACAGAAAAAATATTATGGAGAAAACCCCGAGTTGTTTGAAAAATTGCGAACCCTTCGGAAGCAACTTGCCGATGAGCAAAATGTGCCGCCGTATATTATTTTTTCTGATGTGACGTTGAAAGAAATGGCCGGCAGTTTACCAAAAACAAAAGAGGAATTTGCCGAGATCAAAGGTGTTGGCAAACAAAAACTGGAACTCTATGCAGATAGTTTCCTGGCAGAAATTAAAAGATTTATCTAGGATGGAAGGTCTTGTAGTCCAGTTAGTAATCATCCTTCTCAATTCACTTTGATGTATCTGCTAAAAAATTTGCTACAATAGTATGTAGCGTATCATGGATAATCAAAATACTAATACTGCTCCCAATCCTCAAGTAAGTGTCTCCACTGCTCAGCATGCAGACTTCGAGGCCTATACACAGCAACGTTTGGCCACTCTTATCCCTATGTTACAGAAAATAGCGCTTGGTGACTTTTCTGTAAAGTTCGAAATTCCTACAAAAGAAGATGGACTTACTGAGCTGACAACTGCATTAAGTCTTATGCTTGATGATTTAAGAGAATATCAAAAAACCCAAACAGAGTTACAAAAGCAACTTCAGAGTAAAGTTGCTGAATTTGAAAAGTTCAATAAATTAATGGTTAATAGAGAACTTAAAATGGTAGAACTTAAGAATGAAAATACTTCACTCCGGGAGCAGCTTAAGCAACTCAAATCTCAGGAATAGAGCTGTTAGCCTTCTTGATGGAGCCATTCTAACGCATCTTTTTCACTTGCAAAGTGTTTGACATCTTTTTTACCAGATACTGCTGTGACAAAATTTACGACTGTTCTTAAAAATACAGAGGCTCCTATAAAAGCCATTTTTCCTGTATATTTATGACTCAGTTCCTCGGCAAAAATTTTACGTGCCTCAGAGGAGTAATTAGTGTTTTGTCCTAGATCAACTAACCAATTGGTTGTTGCTGCGCGTTGATCCATCAACTCAGATTCAAGCTTTGTAATCTTTAAGGCAATATCTTTATCATAGTCTCCGACACCAGTATATCTTGCAACTTGGTTTGCATCATCCCACCATACTTTGTATTTTTCTTCTGGTAAAACATTTCCTGTGTCGGCCATAGCAATCTCTTTCTTAAATATCTATATTTATAGTAGCATAGGTATAGAGGGGGCACAATGGTATACTTTCCGACATTGAAATGAGTATCAGCACGTGGTACTATTTGTAAATCTCTAGAAATGAAAAAGACAGCACTTATTACAGGAGCAAGTAAAGGAATTGGGTTTGCGATTGCGAATGCAGTTGCACCACATTTTGAAAATCTCATCCTCGTTGCTCGCAATAAAGAAAATTTGGAAAAAGCAGCAGCAAAGCTCTCAAGTAAAAATGTAGTTATTCTCACTGCCGATTTGGAAGATGAGAAAGAGATAGAGAAAATAGCTGGATATGTTCATAAAGAATATGGTTCTTTGGATTTACTTGTTAACGATGCCGGAGCCTACATCGGAAAAACCTTTGAAAAAAATGTAACAGAAGAAATATCCAGACTTATAAACTTAAATCTTAGAGCCTATGCTCTCTTGACCAATCAATTACTGCCAGCTCTTTTTAAAGGACAAGACGCTCAAATTATAAATATTTCCTCAGCAGCAGCAACAGACCAAACCATTGGTGAAGCTGTTTATGCAGCCACAAAGGCTGGTGTTTCTGCCTTCTCTAATATTTTGCGAAAAGAATTGAATAGCAAAGGTATTCGTGTTACAGCTATTCAACCCTGGGGAGTGGATACGTACGAAGTTCCTATGCCAGATCAACTGTTAAATCCAGACGAAATCGGTACAGTGGTAGAGTTTATTCTTCTGGCACCACCAACAACGCAAATTGATCTTATTGAACTCTCTCATATCAAACAATGGCGCGGTACCAAACCTCCTTGGGTTGCGTAAGAGCATTGACTTCACCAGTTTGTAGGCATTACTATAAAGAGAGCTATTCCATGTTTAAAAAAAGAAACCCTTCACTGATCATTGGCTTTTCACTTCCCCTTGTGATGATTATTGTTGTCGCAATTAGTATTTATATTCCTCAAATGTTCCTTCATCCAAAATATAATTTTTTGTATAGTACAGACACTGATTATACAGGTGTGCAAATCTATACAGTAGCAAATCAACATCTGAGTGAACAATTCCCTACTGATGTTCAGACAACTCCTGCCCCCTCACCACAGTTATTTGTCCATAATGTCACAACCAATGAAAGTAAGGCTATCACTAATGATGAAGCAAAGAAACTCACCCTTGATCCTTCCATAGAGTCACCCGATGGGTACCGTTTGCAAGAAGGAAACAGCAACAGTGGCTTTTTTCCTTTCTTTGGTGGAGGCAGCTATGAATCTTCACAGTATCTTGTAGGACATAATGCAAGCAAGCGCCTGAATCTTAAATATTATACAGCTCGATATTATTATCCAGTCCATTTCATTGGCTGGATCATACAATAATATGGATAAGAAAAAGATCCTTACATTGGTAACAGAACTTGCCTCCCAAGATCTCCTCTCGAAAGATGAGTTAATGAGTGCATTTCAAAAAGGTAGAATGACAGTCTCTCCGTCTGAAGGAAAAGATAGTACGCTTTCAGATGTTTTGTACTTCATTGGTGCACTCATTGTCTTTTGTGGTATTGCAGTTTTGATCGGACAGAACTGGGATGCACTTAATCCAATTACTCGTGTCCTCACAACATTGGGTATTGGCGTTGCAGCATTTTGCGCAGGAGTCCTTTTTAATAAAGAAGAAAAATACGGCGCAATAGGTAATGCCTTTCATCTTATCGGAGCACTCAGTATTCCGGTCGGGATCGGTGTTGTATTTGATCAATTTGGATTTGATGTTTCAAGTTCTGGTACTGTCAGCTTTATTGGATGGGTAGCA
>Ga0105246_10001991_pt1 | contig 12331 bp, 10 predicted proteins | sample KBSM64metaG_FD_99694 | JGI IMG/M metagenome (GOLD analysis project Ga0105246, IMG submission 99694) | Miscanthus rhizosphere microbial communities from Kellogg Biological Station, Michigan, USA - KBS M6-4 metaG | ecosystem: Host-associated > Plants > Roots > Rhizosphere > Soil | place...
CGGCGAACACCTCGAGGCCGCGCTCGCTCTCATGAACCCCGGAGGCCGGGTTGCCATGTGCGGGGCCATCGCCCAGTACAACTCGACTGAGCCGCCCGCTGCCCCGCGCAACCTGGCCGTGGCGATCGGCAAGCAGCTCACGCTCCGGGGATTCCTGGTGGGCGGGCAGCGCCAGCATGCGGCAGAATTCGCCGGGCGGATGGCGGCGTGGCTCGCGGACGGAACCGTGCGCTACGACGAGACCATCGTGGACGGGCTGGAGAACGCGCCCCAGGCGTTCATCGACCTGCTGGATGGAGCCAACACGGGCAAGATGCTCGTGCGGATCTGAGCCCTCGCGCACGCCGCCTACTGCAAAGTAACAAAAGCCCAACAATCCGCGGATCGTTGGGCTTTTGTTATGCCATGGTGTGGCCTGCGCCACTAGTGTTTGATACATCAGTGCGCTCCCGCGCATGCTGCGAAGCATCAGTGAAAACAGAATTTCAGGCCCGAGTCTTCGAAACGGACACTCATTGACCCACCGTCGTAGCATCAATCACTTTCTTCCTGGAGGAAAATTGAAGCAATCACTGCGTGCCACCCTCAAGCGCGGTTCGTTTGCCGGCATCGCCACCGCAGGTGCAGCAGCCCTCATGCTCAGCGGCTGTGGCGCAGCCCCGGACGCCGGCTCCGGCGGCAAGACGGCCAGCAACTACACCGGATGCATCGTCTCCGACTCCGGCGGCTTCGACGACCAGTCCTTCAACCAGTCGTCCTACGACGGCATGAAGAAGGCGGAGAAGGATCTCGGCATCAACTTCAAATCGGCCGAATCCAAGTCGAACAGCGACTTCGAGACCAACCTCAACGGCATGATGAGCGCCGGCTGCAACCTCACCGTCACGGTCGGCTTCCTCCTCGGCGACGCCACCAAGAAGGCCGCCGCCGACAACACGGACAAGCACTTCGCGATCATCGACTTCGCGTACGACAAGCCGATCGCCAACATCAAGCCGATTGTCTACGACACCGCACAGGCCGCCTACCTGGCGGGTTACGCGGCAGCGGCAACGTCCAAGACCGGCAAGGTAGGCACCTTCGGCGGCAAGAAGATCCCCACCGTTACCATTTTCATGGACGGTTTCTACGACGGCGTCCAGGCCTACAACAAGGCCAAGGGCAAGAGCGTCCAGGTGGTCGGCTGGGACAAGACCACCCAGGACGGGTCCTTCACCGGTGACTTCGAAAAGCAGGACACCGGCAAGCAGGTCACCAAGAACCTCCTGGACCAGGGCGCGGACATCATCCTGCCCGTTGCCGGTCCGGTCGGAAAGGGCGCCGGCGCAGCGCTCAAGGAAGCCAAAGCCGCAGGCAAGGACGTCAAGCTGATCTGGGTCGACTCCGATGGCTTCCTGACAGCACCGGAGTACAAGGACCTCATGCTCACGTCCATCGTGAAGAAGATGGACGAGGCCGTTGGAGTTGTGGTCAAGGACGACAAGGACGGCAAGTTCTCCAATGAGGCCTATGTCGGTACCTTGGCCAACGACGGCGTGGCGATCGCCCCGTTCCACGACCTCGACTCCGCTGTTTCCGCGGAAACCAAGTCGGAACTGGACGCCCTGAAGGCCGATATTGTTTCCGGCAAGCTTGTGGTCGAGTCCAAGGCCAGCCCCAAGAAGTAGGCACTCCAGCAAACACGCCGCCGGTACCGGCCCTCGGTACTGGCGGCATGTTTTTGCCCAAACTAGGCTGTGCTCAAGTTCTGCGAACGACCAGTGCGGCCGTCTTTCGGACTCAAAGAACGGTGGGAGTTGTGAAACTCGAATTGAAGGGGATTTCGAAGGCCTTCGGATCCTTTTACGCCAACCAAGACATCGACCTTGTCGTCGAATCCGGCCAGATCCATTGCCTCCTCGGTGAAAACGGGGCCGGAAAATCAACCCTCATGAACGTGCTGTACGGCTTGTACGAGCCGACGGCTGGCCAGATCCTGGTGGACGGGAAAGCCGTGGCCTTCCGCGGACCGGGTGACGCGATGGCAGCGGGCATCGGAATGGTCCATCAGCACTTCATGCTGGTACCGGTCTTCACGGTCGCCGAAAACGTTGCCCTCGGAGCCGAGCCGACCACGCTTGGCGGGGTTCTCAGCCTCGAGGAGACCCGGACGAAGATCCGCAAGATCTCGGACCAATACGGCTTCGACGTCGATCCCGACGCCCTCGTGGAAGACCTGCCTGTGGGTGTGCAGCAGCGCGTCGAAATCATCAAAGCCCTGGTCCGGCAGGCCAAGGTGCTTATCCTCGATGAGCCCACCGCCGTGCTGACCCCGCAGGAAACCGATGAGCTGCTCGACATCATGCGCCAGCTCAAAGCGGGTGGAACGTCAATCGTCTTCATTTCGCACAAGCTGCGCGAGGTCAAGGCCGTCTCCGACGTCATAACGGTGATCCGCCGCGGCAAGGTGGTGGGCGACGCCCCGCCGACGGCCTCGCCCACGGAGCTGGCGTCCATGATGGTGGGCCGCCCCGTCAGCCTGACCCTGGACAAGGCCACCGCCCAGCCCAAGGAAACCACCTTCGTGGTCAAGGACCTCACCGTGCGGGCCGCCAACGGAACCAACGTGGTGGACGGGATCAGCTTCGAGATCGCCCAGGGCGAGATCCTTGCCGTCGCCGGCGTCCAAGGCAACGGGCAAACCGAGCTGACCGAGGCGATCCTCGGCGTCCAAGAGCACGTGGCGGGATCCGTCACCCTCGACGGCAAGGAACTGCTCGGCCTGCCGGTCAAGGAGGTGCTGCGCTCCGGCGTCGGCTTCGTCCCCGAGGATCGCACCCACGACGGATTGGTCGGTCCCTTCTCGGTGGCCGAAAACCTGGTCCTGGACCTCTATGACCAGGCACCCTTCGCCAGGGGAGTCAGCATGAGCCCCGCTAGAGTGGCGGAAAACGCCGCCGCCAAGGTCAAGGAGTTCGACATCCGGACTCCCTCGCCAGGCTCGGCAGCGGGGACGCTTTCGGGCGGCAACCAGCAGAAGGTGGTCATGGCCAGGGAACTGTCCCGGCCGCTGCGCCTGTTTATCGCCAGCCAGCCGACGCGCGGTGTCGACGTCGGTTCCATCGAGTTCCTGCACCGCCGGATCGTGGCCGAACGCGACGCCGGCACTCCCGTGATGATCGTCTCCACGGAACTCGACGAGGTGGTCGAACTGGCCGACAGAATCGCCGTACTTTACAAGGGCAAACTGGTGGGCATCGTCCCCGCCGGAACCCCTCGAGACACCCTCGGCCTGATGATGGCCGGGGTGGGCCCCGAAGGAGGCTCCGATGACAACTAAGGACCCTATTCCCCAAGCTGGCTCCGAAAGGGAGTCCAGCGCCGAAGTCCAGGCCGCCGACGTCGCGCTTGATACAGCCGGCGGCACCCTGGAACCGTCGCTCGTGCCGGTCTCCACGCAAAGCGGGGACACCGGCCACGCGGAGGGAAGCCTGTTGCGCCGGATCGTCATGGGCAACGGCTTCGTTTCCGTCCTGGCGGTGGTAGTCGCCCTGGTGCTGGGCGGGATCCTGATCGCGAGCACGGACGCCAACGTGACGAAGACCGCAGGCTACTTCTTCGCCCGGCCCAGCGACTTCCTGGGCGCCCTATGGAGCGCCATGACCCGCAGCTACGTTGCGCTCTTCCAAGGCTCCGTGTTCAACCCGCGGCAAGGTTTCTCGCCCCTGCTGGAAACCATGACCGTGGCCACCCCGCTGATCTGTGCCGGCCTTGGCGTCGCGCTGGCGTTCCGGGCAGGCCTCTTCAACATCGGTGCCCAGGGCCAGATCATCATGAGCGCCACGCTCGGCGCCTATGCCGGCTTTACCTGGCACCTGCCGCTCGTGGTGCACCTGCTCGTGGTGATCGTGATGGGCGTGATAGGTGGTGCCATCTGGGGCGGCATCGTCGGCATCCTCAAGGCCAGGACCGGCGCGCACGAGGTCATCGTGACCATCATGCTGAACTACGTGGCCTTGTTCCTGCTGGACTTCCTGCTCAATACCGCCGCCTTCCGCCGTCCTGGCGACAACAGTCCGATTTCGCCAAGACTCGATGACACTGCGGTCTACCCGCAGCTCATCCCCGGCTCCCGGCTGCACCTGGGCTTCCTGGTCGCCGTGGCACTGACCGTCGGGGTGTGGTGGCTGCTCAACCGCTCCACCATCGGTTTCGAGTTCCGGGCAGTCGGCGCAAACCCCGCGGCGGCACGGACTGCCGGCGTCAACGTCCAGAGGGCCACCGTGCTCGTGATGGCGATGGCGGGGGCGCTGGCCGGATTCGGCGGGATCGCCCAGATGGCGGGCACGGAGAAGGTCCTCACCGACGGCGTCGCCGCGCAGATCGGCTTCGACTCGATCACCGTGGCGCTCCTGGGACGCAGTACCCCATGGGGCACCTTCTTCGCCGGCCTGCTGTTCGGAGCGTTCCGCGCCGGTGCCGTGCAAATGCAGATCCAGACCGGCACGCCGATCGACATCGTGCTCGTCGTCCAGTCCCTTATAGTCCTGTTCATCGCCGCTCCTCCGCTGATCCGCTCGATCTTCGGGCTGAACCCCGCCAGGAAGAAGCGTGCCAAGACTGCGGCGAAGGCCGCCGTCGCCACCGGAGGTGCCAAATGACCACCGCAACCGCGCCCAAGCCGGCGTCCGGCGCCGCAGGGCCGACGACGGCGGTCCGCCCGTCGCTGAAGGTTCCCGTTTCGCTCGGGGTGCTTTCCCTCGTGGCCCTGGTGTTCTTCGGCTTCCTCGGGCCCGGCAGGACCGCCGAGATGAAGATCAGCGAGCAGGGCGACGCAATCGCCCTTCCCGCGCTGCAGATTCCTGGCCAGGCCGGAGGGATCGTCCTGGCAATCCTCCTCCTGGCGATGGCCGCCTACTCCGTCTACCTGTGGAGCAGGGGAGAGCGCTCGCCCAAGTGGCTGCCGATCGTCTTCGCCGTGGTCTTTGTCTTCGCCCTGCTGGTGTGGATCGTCGCAGGCGCGCGCGAACCCTCGATCTCGCTGGCCGGCCTGATTGCCGGTTCCGTGACCCTGGCCGTGCCGCTGGTTTTCGGTTCCCTGTCCGGCGTGCTCTGCGAGCGGGTCGGCGTCGTCAACATCGCCATCGAAGGCCAGCTGCTGGGCGGTGCCTTCACCGCCGCGCTCGTGGCCACCGTGACCCACAACGCCTACGTCGGCCTGCTCGCCGCGGCCGCGGCAGGGGCCCTCGTATCCATGGTGCTCGCTGTGTTCAGCATCAAGTACCTGGTCAACCAGATCATCGTGGGCGTGGTGCTGAATGTCCTGGTGTCCGGCTTGACTGGTTTCCTCTTCGGTACCGTGATGGCGCCGGACAAGGAACTGTTCAACACACCGGCCCGGCTGGACATCCTGCCGATCCCGGTGCTGTCCGATATTCCGATCATCGGCCCAATCCTGTTCGAGCAGTCGGTCGCCGGGTACCTCATGTACGTGGCCGTAGCGGTTGTGTGGGTGGGCCTGTTCAAGACCCGCTGGGGCTTGCGCGTCCGCGCCGTCGGCGAGCACCCCCAGGCGGCCGACACCCTCGGCATCAACGTCAACGCCACCCGATTCTGGAACGTCACACTGGGCGGTGCGATCGCGGGCATCGGCGGCGCCATCTTCACCCTGGTGACCATCGATTCCTTCACCAAGGAGATTTCCGGGGGCCGCGGCTTCATCGCCCTGGCAGCCCTGATCTTCGGCCGGTGGAACCCTATTGGCGCCTTCCTGGCCTCCCTCCTGTTCGGTTTCGCCTACAACCTGCAGTCCATCCTGGGCATCATCGGCACACCGGTGCCGAGCCAGTTCATGGCGATGCTGCCCTACCTGGTGACGATCTTCGCCGTCGCCGGACTGGTGGGTAGGTCCCGGCCACCGGCGGCCAGCGGCATACCGTACGTGAAGGGCTGAGCCTTGGCCGAAAGGTACGTGGACTGGGAAGCCCTGGAATCGGCAGCTGTCGCCGCCATGGAACGGGCCTACGCGCCATATTCGAAGTTCCCGGTGGGGGCGGCAGCCCTCACCGAGGACGGCCGGATCATCAGCGGCTGCAACGTCGAAAATGCCAGCTACGGCCTCACCCTTTGCGCCGAATGCGCGCTCGTGGGGGCACTGCACATGAGCGGCGGAGGTCGCCTGGCGGCCTTCTACTGCGTCGACGCCCAGGGCGCCGTGCTCATGCCTTGCGGCCGCTGCCGGCAATTGCTCTACGAATTCCGGGCGCCGGGGATGCAGCTGATGACGACGCAGGGCATCAAGAGCATGGACCAGGTGCTGCCCGATGCCTTTGGTCCGGAAAATCTGGAGGATTTCGATGACACAAGCAAATGAACCATTCGACGCAGTACAGATCATCACCATCAAGCGGGACAAGGGAACCCTGACCCCCGAACAGATCGACTGGACCATCGATGCCTACACCCGCGGCGTCATTGCCGACGAGCAGATGTCCGCCCTGAACATGGCCATCCTGCTCAACGGCATGAACCGGGAGGAAATCTCCCGCTGGACGGCGGCGATGATCGCCTCGGGCGAACGGATGGACTTCTCCGGACTGCGGCGTCCCGACGGCGGCGTGAAGGCCACCGTGGACAAGCACTCCACGGGGGGCGTGGGGGACAAGATCACCCTCCCGCTCGCACCGCTGGTGGCGGTGTTCGGGGTGGCCGTGCCGCAGCTCTCCGGCCGCGGCCTCGGACACACCGGCGGCACGCTGGACAAGCTCGAGGCCATTCCCGGCTGGCGGGCCGCGCTGAGCAACCAGGAAATCCTGGACCAGCTGCAGGACATGGGCGCCGTTATCTGCGCCGCCGGCAGCGGCCTGGCGCCGGCGGACAAGAAGCTCTACGCCCTGCGCGACGTCACGGGAACGGTTGAGGCGATCCCGCTCATTGCCTCCTCGATCATGAGCAAGAAGATCGCCGAAGGCACGGACTCGCTGGTGCTGGACGTCAAGGTGGGCTCCGGCGCTTTCATGAAGGACGAGGCACGGGCCCGGGAGCTGGCGGAGACCATGGTCGCCCTGGGCACGGACGCGGGCGTGAACACCGTGGCGCTGCTGACCAACATGGACACCCCGCTGGGCCTCACGGCGGGCAACGCCATCGAGGTGGAGGAATCCGTGGAGGTGCTGGCCGGCGGCGGCCCGGAAGACGTCGTCGAACTCACCGTCCGGCTCGCCGAGGAAATGCTCGCCTGCGCCGGAATCAACGACGCCGATCCCGCTGCCGCGCTCAAGGACGGCCGTGCGATGGACGCCTGGAACCGGATGATCGAGGCCCAGGGCGGCGATCCGAGGGCCGCGCTGCCGGTGGCGAAGGAGTCCGAGGTCATCTACGCCCCGGCCGACGGCGTGCTCCTGGAACTGGATGCGCTTTCCGTGGGTGTCGCTGCCTGGCGGCTCGGGGCCGGCCGGGCCCGGAAGGAAGACGCCGTGCAGGCCGGTGCCGGGGTGCGGATGCACGCCAAGCCCGGCGCCTATGTGCGCGCCGGCGAACCGCTCATGACCCTTCTGACCGACACCCCGGAGAAGTTCGGGCGCGCCAAGGAAGCGCTGCAGGATGCAGTTGTGATCGGACCGGAAGGCTCCCGCCCGGCACAGCGGTTGATCATCGACCGGATCGCCTAGGGACCGGATAGCCTAGGAAACCGTGCAGGCAATCAACGACTTCATCCTCGCAGCCGCCGGGCAACCCTGGGTCCTGTTCCTCGTCCTCGCCTGCTGCCTGATCGACGGCTTCTTCCCACCGATCCCCAGCGAATCCGTGGTGGTGGGCCTGGCCGCAGTCTCCGCTACGGCCGGGGTGCCCAACGGGTGGATGCTCGTCCTGGTCGCGGCCATCGGTGCCTTCAGCGGCGATAACATCGCCTACCTCCTTGGCCGCAGGATAGGGACCAGGCGTTGGCGGTGGATGCGGACCCAGCGCATGCAGGGGGCGTTCCGCTGGGCGTCGCGGGAGCTCCGCCGTCGGGCAGCTTCGCTCATCCTGGTGGCACGCTTCATTCCGGTCGGCAGGGTGGCCGTCAACCTCACCGCGGGCGCCACGCATTTCCGGCACGGGGAGTTCGTCGCCCTGACCGGACTTTCCGCGGTGCTGTGGTCCGGCTACTCCGTGGGGATCGGCGTCTTCTTCGGCCAGTGGTTCGAACACAACCACCTGCTGGGCGCCGTGATCGCGATCGTCGCGGCCGTGATCCTGGGCGTGATCGTGGACCGGATCATCAGCAAAGTGCGCGGCCCGCTGCCCGAGGACCTGGACGCCGCCTGATCCCACCCTTTGGTGCCGGCTCAACCCTGGGTATGAGGTGCCCGACGCCGGAAGATCACCCCGCAGGGGGACCCTCGGAGGCGGCCTCCCGGGATAGCGTTGGAAGCGGTGATTCCCACGGCCGGGGCGTAGCGAACGGCGCGCCGGCCGTGGGACACTTGGACAAGCTGTCCAACCCTTATTCCTCCGGTCAGATCGCCCGGTCAGTACTAGGAGCCGTCGTCCGTGGAATTCCTGAACCAGATGCTTGAGCACGCCGCCGGGCAACCATGGATTTACCCCGTGCTCCTGGTGTTCTTCTTCATCGACGGCTTCGCCACGATCCTGCCCAGCGAAACGGCCATCGTGGGTCTGTCGGCTCTCTCCCTGCACCACGGCGAACCCAACCTCTGGATCCTCGGAGCCACCGCCCTCGTCGGCGCCATGGCGGGGGACAACATGGCCTACCTGCTGGGCCGCAAGATCGGCCTGGAACGCTGGAAATGGATGCGGCGACCGAAGGTCAAGAAGATGTTCGCCTGGGCCCAGTATGAGCTCGGCAAACGCGGAGCCGTGCTCATCTTCACCGCCCGCTACATCCCCTGGGGCCGCGTCGCCGTCAATTACGTCGCCGGGCAGACCGGGTTCCGGCACCGTACCTTCTTCTTCCTGGACGCGTTCGCCTGCCTCACCTGGGTGGGCTACTCGATCGGAGTCGGCCTGCTCGCGGGGCGTTGGGTGCACAACAACCCCCTGTTGGGCGTCGGCATCGCAGTGGCGTTCGCCGTCGTCCTTGGCTTCGTCGTGGACCACGCACTGCGCTGGTGGCACAAGCGCCTTGAAAAGAAGGACGCCGCAGCGTCGGTGCCGGAGACGGACGTGCAGGATGAGAAAGAAGCAGCCCGGATCCCGGACGCCGGGTGACAGCATTTCCGGGGACCCCTGCACGCTAGTCTTAGACCGTGACTGAACCCATTGTTGATGCCGCCCCTGCCCTTGATTTCGATCTGAAGAACCTGCCCAAGGTTTCCCTTCACGACCACCTGGACGGCGGACTGCGCCCGGCCACCATCATTGAACTCGCCGAAGCCGTCGGCCACACCCTGCCGTCCACGGACCCCGTGGCGCTGGGCGAATGGTTCCGCGAGTCCGCGGACTCCGGCTCCCTGGTCCGCTACCTCGAGACCTTCGACCACACCATCGCCGTGATGCAGACCAAGGAAGCACTGGTGCGCGTCGCCAAGGAATTCGTCGAGGACCTCGCGGACGACGGCGTCATCTACGGGGAAGTGCGCTGGGCGCCGGAGCAGCACCTGCAGAAGGGCCTCACCCTGGACGAGGTTGTGGATGCCGTGCAGGAAGGCATCGAAGCCGGCGTGGAAGCCGTGGCCGCACGAGGGCGCGACATCCAGGTGGGGCAGCTCATCACGGCCATGCGCCACGCGGACCGCAGCCAGGAAATCGCCGAGCTCGCCGTCCGCCACCGCGAAAACGGGGCCGTGGGCTTCGACATCGCCGGCGCCGAGGACGGCTTCCCGCCGTCGCGCTTCAAGGACGCCTTCACCTACCTCGCTGAGCAGCACTTCCCGGCCACCGTGCACGCCGGCGAAGCCGCGGGCCTGGACAGCATCCGTTCCGCGCTCGTGGACGGCCGCGCACTGCGCCTGGGCCACGGCGTACGGATCGCCGAGGACATCTCCGTGGAGTTCGAGGACATGGACCCGGAGAACGACGGCGAGGAAGCCGTGGGCATGGTGACCCTCGGCGAGGTGGCCGCCTGGGTCCGCGACCGTGGCATCGCCCTGGAGATCTGCCCGTCGTCCAACCTGCAGACCGGCGCGATCGCTGAGTTCGGCGAGGGCATCGAGAGCCACCCGATCGACATGCTGTACCAGCTGGGCTTCAACGTCACGGTCAACACCGACAACCGCCTCATGAGCGGCGTGACCCTCACCAACGAGTTCGAGCTGCTAGTGGAAACCTTCGACTACGACCTCGACGACCTGCTGGAGCTCACCCTCAACGCCGCCGAGGCCTCCTTCCTCTCGCTGGACGAGAAGGAAGCATTGGTCGAATACATCAACGACGCCTACGCCAACCTTGCCGGCTGACCAACCGGTGTCCGGCGCAAACGGCTCCCCCGGCGGCGTTCCCGCCGGGGGAGCCGTTTCCCGCCTGGTGGAGGTAATTGCGGCCCTGCGCGAGCACTGCCCCTGGATGGGTGCCCTCACTCACGAATCGCTCGTGGAGTACCTGATCGAGGAAGCCTACGAAGTAGTGGACTCGATCGAGGCGGGCAAGGAGGAGGAACTCGCCGGCGAGCTTGGCGATGTCCTGCTCCAGGTGGTGCTGCACGCCCGGCTCGCCGAGGAGCACGGCCGTTTCGATTTCGACGACGTCGCCCGGGCCATCGCGGCGAAGATGGTCCGCCGGAACCCGCATGTGTTCCGGCCCGACGGTACCTTGCAGGAATCCTTCCCTGCCACGGTCGAGGAGATCGTGCAGAAATGGGACGCCGTCAAGAAAGCCGAAAAACCCGGGCGGAGCGATCCCTTCGAAGGCATCCCGCCGCACCTGCCGGCGCTCGCGCTCGCGCAGAAATCCCTGGACCGGGCTGAAAGGGCAGGCCGGGCGGGGAGGCCGGCTCCCGCCGTCGTTCCCGTCCCGGCCCACGCGACGGAAGCCGAGCTCGGCGACTACCTGCTCGCCGTTGCCGCCGCCGCGCGGGAGCAGGGATTCGACGCCGAACGGGCCCTTCGCGGGGCGGTGCGCCGCTACCAGGGGGACGGGGAAGGGACCGCGTGAGGTGCCTTCGAGGAAACCGTTCCGTAACCTTGGCCACTCTCGACTAGGCTAGTGCCGACGAGGACGTCGAGACTTTCCCTCTAGATTCCCAGTAAGTCGCTTCACCATAAGGAGCAATCCATGGCGCTTATCGATGCCATCCACGCCCGCGAGATCCTTGATTCCCGCGGAAACCCGACCGTAGAAGTAGAGGTACTGCTCTCCGACGGCCAGATCGGCCGCGCCGCGGTTCCTTCCGGTGCCTCCACCGGTGAGCACGAGGCAGTCGAACTGCGTGACGGCGACAAGGGCCGTTACCTCGGCAAGGGTGTCCGGAAGGCCGTCGACGCCGTCATCGACGAAATCTCCCCGGCCCTGATCGGCTTCGACGCCACCGACCAGCGCAGCATCGACCAGGCCATGATCGACCTGGACGGCACCCCGAACAAGGGCAAGCTCGGCGCCAACGCCATCCTGGGCGTTTCCCTGGCCGTGGCCAACGCCGCCGCCGCTTCCGCCGACCTGCCGCTGTACAAGTACCTGGGCGGCCCGAACGCCCACGTCCTGCCGGTGCCGCTGATGAACATCCTCAACGGTGGTTCGCATGCCGACTCCGACGTCGACATCCAGGAATTCATGATCGCCCCGATCGGCGCCGAGACCTTCTCCGAGGGCCTGCGCTGGGGCGTCGAGGTCTACCACAACCTCAAGTCCGTGCTGAACGAAAAGGGTCTGGCCACCGGCCTCGGCGACGAGGGCGGCTTCGCCCCGAACCTGCCCTCCAACCGTGCCGCCCTGGACCTCATCCAGGAAGCCATCAAGAAGGCCGGCTACACCCCGGGTAAGGACATCGCCCTGGCCCTGGACGTCGCTTCCTCCGAGTTCTACAAGGACGGCGCGTACCAGTTCGAAGGCAAGGCCCTCAGCTCTGCCGACATGAGCGCCTACTACGCCGAGCTCGTTGCCGACTACCCGCTTGTCTCCATCGAGGACCCGCTGGACGAGAACGACTGGGAAGGCTGGAAGATCCTCACCGACACGATCGGTGACAAGGTCCAGCTGGTGGGCGACGACCTCTTCGTCACCAACCCGGAGCGCCTCCAGCAGGGCATCGACGCCGCCACGGCCAACTCCCTGCTGGTCAAGGTCAACCAGATCGGTTCGCTGACCGAGACCCTCGACGCCGTGTCCCTGGCACAGCGCAACGGTTACACCACCATCACCTCGCACCGCTCCGGCGAAACCGAGGACACCACCATCGCTGACATCGCCGTCGCCA
>Ga0105246_10001993_pt1 | contig 12317 bp, 8 predicted proteins | sample KBSM64metaG_FD_99694 | JGI IMG/M metagenome (GOLD analysis project Ga0105246, IMG submission 99694) | Miscanthus rhizosphere microbial communities from Kellogg Biological Station, Michigan, USA - KBS M6-4 metaG | ecosystem: Host-associated > Plants > Roots > Rhizosphere > Soil | place: Michigan...
GCGAAGAAGTGGGACGAGGCCCTGGCGACCCTTTCGCGTTTGGTGGCGCAGCACGGCGTCGAACTCGTCGCGATCGGCAACGGCACCGCCTCCCGGGAAACCGACAAGCTCGCCGGCGAGCTCATCAAGACACTCAAAGCCGCCGGCGGTCCAGCGCTGCAAAAGCTCGTGGTCTCCGAAGCCGGGGCGTCCGTATACTCGGCGTCCGCGCTCGCCGCTGCCGAGCTGCCTGGCATGGATGTCTCCCTGCGCGGGGCCGTGTCCATCGCGCGGCGCCTGCAGGACCCGCTGGCGGAACTGGTGAAAATCGAACCGAAGTCGATCGGCGTGGGGCAGTACCAGCACGATGTCACCGCCGCGAAGCTCGACCGCTCCCTGGATGCGGTGGTGGAGGACTGTGTGAACGCCGTGGGCGTGGAGCTGAACACGGCCTCGCCGGCGCTGCTGAGCCGGGTGGCCGGCGTCGGGCCGCTGCTGAGCGAGAACATCGTGGCCTACCGGAACGAGAACGGGCCGTTCGCCAAGCGGGCCGAGCTGAAGAAGGTGCCGCGCCTGGGCGCCAAGGCCTTCGAACAGTGCGCCGGCTTCCTGCGGATCAGCGGGGGAGCCGAGCCGTTGGACGGTTCCAGCGTGCACCCCGAGGCTTATTCCGTGGCCCGGAAGATCCTGGCCGCCGCCGGTGCTTCGGGCTCGCCTGTCTCCGCGCTGGATCCGCAGGCCTTCGTGGACGGCGCCTTCGGCGTGCCGACCGTGCGGGACATCATGGCCGAACTCGAAAAGCCCGGCCGCGACCCGCGCCCTGCCTTCGTGGCCGCGAGCTTCTCCGAAGGGGTCGAGAAGATCTCCGACCTGGTTCCGGGAATGGTGCTTGAAGGAACCGTCACCAACGTGGCCGCGTTCGGGGCGTTCGTGGACGTCGGGGTGCACCAGGACGGGCTGGTCCACGTCTCGGCAATGTCCAACAAGTTCGTCTCCGACCCGCGCGAAGTGGTGAAATCCGGCCAGGTGGTGAAGGTGAAGGTGCTTGAGGCCGATCCGGAACGGAAGCGTATTTCGTTGACCCTGAGGCTCGACGACGAACCCGGCGCCTCAGGGAGCCGCACCGGAGGCGCTTCCACAGGGCGGTCAGGCGGCCAGGAACGGCGGAACGACGGCGGCCGTTCCCAGGAGCGGGGCCAGGACCGGCGGCCCCAGCAGGGCCGCCCCCAGCAGGGCCGCCCGCAACAGGCGCCGGCGGATACGGCGCTCGCCGATGCCCTGCGGAGGGCCGGCCTCGGCAAGTAACAGGGCGGCGTCGGCGGTGAGCCTCATGGTTTGCCCGCCGCGGACTCCTTTTGCCACGGCCAGCGGCCGGTGATTTCCAGTTCCAAGGAGAAGCTCAGGAACGTCCGGATCGCCACGATAATGGCCAGCACGCCTACGCTCTCGAACGTGGGTGTGACGGCCACGGTGCGGATGATGTCGGCGGCGACCAGGAGCTCAAGGCCCAGCAGGATGGAACGTCCCAGCAACTGCCTGTAGGCGCGGTAGACCGAGACCTCGCCCGTGGCGCGCCGGGGCTTGTAGCCGCGCAATGCCAGCGGGATGGAGATCAATGCTCCCACCACCATCACGGCCACGCCGGCCGCGTCCATGTATGAGCCCACCGTCTCAATGATGTGTTGGAAGTCCATGGGTCCCCCTACTGTGCCGGCCGCCTGGAACTCCACAGTCTCACGGGAAGGGGCGTGGGCAGGAGGCTTTCGCGGAAGCTCGCCTCGGCTGACCGGACTGCCGCGGGGCATCTCCGGTGGCGGCGGACCATGTGCCTACAGTGGGCCCATGAGCTTCACCAGGCCCGACGCTTTCACCACCCGGCCCACCCTGCGCGGCACCTTCGGCATGGCGGCCTCCACGCACTGGCTGGCCACGGCCACGGCACAGGCGGTGCTGGAGCGCGGTGGCAACGCCTTCGATGCGGCAAGCGCCGCGGCGTTCGTGCTGCATGTGGTGGAACCGCACCTCAACGGCCCCGGCGGCGACCTGACCGCGGTCTTCAGCACCGCCGTCGAGCCCGGAAAAGCGGTGGTCCTCATGGGGCAGGGGCCCGCACCGCAAGGGGCCACGGTGGAGCACTTCCGGGCCGAAGGGCTCAGCCTTGTCCCCGGATCCGGGGCCCTCGCCGCGGCGGTTCCGGGCGCCGTCGACGCCTGGCTCTTGCTGCTGCGGGACCACGGCAGCTGGGAGCTTGCCGAGGTACTGGATTTCGCGATCCGCTATGCGCGCGACGGGCACCCGGTGCTCGCCAGGGTGGGCGCGACGATCGCATCCGTGGCCGCGCTGTTCCGGGAGCACTGGCCCGCGTCTGCGGAGCTGTGGATGCCGGATGGCCGGATTCCGGAGGAGGGCGAACTGATCAGCAACCCCGCCTACGCCCGGACGCTGCAAAGGTTGGTCCAGGCCGGTGCCGGGTTCGGCGACGCAGCGGGTGGAACGGTGGCCCACACTCGCGAAGCAAGGATCGACGCCGCTCGCTTGGAATGGAGCGAAGGTTTCGTGGCCCGCGCCATGGTGGAGTCCGTGCGGCAGCCGCACCGCCATTCCACCGGCACGGACCACAGCGGCGTCCTGGCGCTGGCTGACCTGGAGGGGTTCAGCGCAGGCTACGAAGCGCCGGCCACCCTGGAATTCCGGGGCCACACGATCGCCAAGACCGGCCCCTGGGGCCAGGGGCCGGCGCTGCTGCAGGCCTTGGCCATCCTGGACGGTTTCGACGATGCGCGCCTGGACCCGTCCAGCGAACTCGGCGCGCACACGATCCTGGAGGCAATGAAGCTGGCTTTGGCCGACAGGGAAGCCTATTACGGCGACGGCGATGTGCCCCTGGACGAGCTCCTGTCACCGGCTTATGCGGAGACCCGGCGGGCGTTGATCACCGAAAACGCGTCGCACGAGTTCCGGCCGGGCCGCATCCCGGGGCGGGAGGCCTACATTCCCGAATTGCGCACCGACGGCAGCGAGTCCGCGGCCGGAACCGGCGAGCCTACGGTGCCGCCCTCGGGGGAGACCCGCGGCGACACCTGCCACCTCGACGTCGTGGACCGCTGGGGCAACATGGTGTCCGCGACGCCGTCCGGTGGTTGGCTGCAGTCTTCGCCGGCCATTCCCGAACTGGGTTTCTGCCTGGGCACCCGCCTGCAGATGACCTGGCTGGAACCCGGAACGCCGTCCACGTTGACGCCCGGCAAACGACCGCGCACCACGCTCACGCCCACACTGGTGCTGCGCGACGGCGCGGCTATTGCAGCGCTCGGTTCGCCCGGCGGCGACCAGCAGGACCAATGGCAGCTGCCGTACCTGCTGCGGACCATCGTCGGCGGATACACACCGCAGCAGGCAATCGACGCACCTGCATTCCACACCACTTCCATGCCCGGATCGTTCTGGCCGCGCACCTGGGAACCTGGCGGCGCCGTCGTCGAGGACCGGCTGGGCGAAGAGGTGGTCTCAGGGCTTGAGCGCCGCGGACACCGGATCACCCGCGCAGGGGACTGGATGCTGGGACGCCTGTCCGTCGTCGTGCGCGATCCGGTGAGCGGTGTGTTGCAGGCGGCCGCGAACCCGCGGGGCGCGCAGGGGTACGCTGCCGGGCGGTAGCGGGCGCCTTTTCGGGAGTGTCCGCCGTCGGGGGTGTCCGGCGCCGGGAGTGTCCGGCGCTAGAGAGCCGGATCCGGGACCGGGAAGAAGACCCGCGGATCCTGGAGCAATGCCGGGTTGGCGAGGTCTGAGCGTTCCAGGACCTGGCTGAGCTCGAAGTTGCGGCCGAAGCGTCCGTCGTCCAGGGTGATCGGCCGCCCGACGACCCTGCCGAGGGCCAGGGTGTGCCCGTCCTCCAGCGGTACGAGCACCGGAGTCTTGCCCGGAAGGGTACGGAAGGTCTCTTCCTGGCGCTTGCGCTTCGCGGTGGGCTTTTTGAGCAGGCGCTGCGGTTCCTTGCGGGCAGGCTTGGCCGTGCCTTCCGCGTTTTCCTCCACGTCCTCCGCCGGGCTTCCGACGGCGGACGCCTCGCCTTTCGCCGCAGCCTTGCCGACGGCGGGGAGGCCCACGGTGCGGAGCTTTTCGGGGTCGTTTCCGGTGTGGGCGGAGCGGACCACCCAGAGGAAGTCCTCTTCGGGGTCTTCCGGGATCAGGTCTATGGAGGGTTCGGGCCAGACGAATTCCAGTCCGGCCGGGGTTCCGGAGAAGGCCTCGCCGTAGAAGCGGGCATCCTTCTGGATCAGTTTGGACCGGTGGCTCAGGTGAAGGTCGGATTCGCCGAGCCATTGGGGCATCGGAATCTTGGCGGCGTAGTCCGGGTGCGCTGCTTGGGGGGCGAATTCGGTGATGTCGGCGCGGAGCTTGTCCGGGTTGCCGCGGGACTCCCATTCGTCGACCATTGCCAGGCCGTACAAGGTGAGGGCGGGGACATGGCCCATCCACATCCGGATGGCGGGGTGGCTCAGGCGGCCGAACTCGGGGATGACCAGGGTGCGCAGGATCTGCAGGACCTCGGCGCGCTGCTTGCCCAGCCGGTCGGTGTCCAGGGCGGCGGCGCTTTGCTTGAAATCAGGGAAGGGGAGGAAGGTCTGCATCCCTTTAGTTTGAGGGTGGGGCTGGCTTCGAACCAAGTCGGGCGCAGGTGCCTGCCGGCCTTGAGGATGAGGTGTTCGGCGATCTTGAAGAGAGTGTCCCACTTTCGACGATGTTTTTTGGCCGCACGGAGGTGCTGCTGGGCCAGAACGTATTGCTGAACCGATGCCCGAGTGCTCAGCAGCGGAAGTAGTGGTTTTGGCGTGGTTGTTGGTGGGGGTCGATGTGGGGTGGCGGGATGAACCAGGGCACGCCGGCGCGGAGGTGGATGGTCCATTGTTCTTTGTGGATGACGTGGTGGTGGTGGCTGCAGAGCAGGGTGCCGTTGTCGGCGTTGGTGGGTCCTCCGTGTGACCAGTAGGTGATGTGGTGGGTTTCGCACCAGGGGGCGGGGATGGTGCAGCCGGGGAAGGCGCAGCCTTGGTCGCGGGCGGTGATGGCTTTGCGGATGCCGGGAGGGAAGAGCCGGCCGGCGCGTCCGATGTCCAGGATTTGTCCTCCTCCGCCGAGGACGGCGGGGAGGATGTCGGCGTCGCAGGCGAGTTTGCGCAGGACAGCGGCGGGGACGGGGCCGGTGAAGGTGTAGTTCCCGGTGCCGGGGGCTGTGTTTGCGGTGCCGGTGGTTTTGTCCGTGAGTGAGTCCAGGAGGTGCCGGTAGTCGATGGTGGCGGTGATTTGGGGACGGTGGCCGCCGGCGGTGGGGAGTGTGCCGGTGGTGAGGGCGGCTTTGCAGGCGCTGATGAGTCCGTCGAGGAGTTTCTGGGGGCGGGAGCGCCGGTCGAGAGTGTCGTGATCGGAGTCCGTGGCGGCACCGTCGCCGGTTCCGCGATCTGTTCCGGATGTGGTTTTGGTGCGGGGGTTGGTGGCAGTGTTCATGACGGTGAGCAGGTGTTCGTACTGGTCCTGGGTGGCGAAGATTTCGAGGTGGTTCAGTCCGTGTTTGGAGCGGCGGAGGAAGGCGCCTTGGGTGTGGCGGAGTTCTTCGTCGCTGGGTTCGTGGCCGTCGGGGTCCAGGGCTTCGGCCCAGCGCCGGGCGAGGCGGGTGAGGAAGTCGGGGTCGTGGTGTTCGGCGGTGTCGGTGAGTTTGTGTTCCAGGGCCGTGAGGATTTCCGGGGCTGTGGTGCGGGGAGCTTTGTCCAGGGTCAGGGCGATGATCGTGGCTGAGCGGGTGCTGATGGTGCCGGCGGCCAAGGCTGCGGCGAGGTGCCCGTGGGCCGGTTCGGCCGGCTGGCCGGTGATGGTGTGGCGGGGCAGGGTGGTGGCGGCAAGTGCGAGGCGGCGGCGGGCTTCGGCGGCGCTGATGCGTAGCAGCACGCGCAGGTATTCGGTGCTGGTGCGGAACTCCGCGGCCAGCCCGGCCCGGGCGGTGTCAGCGCCGGCGGTGGCGCCGGATTGCCCGGCGCCGGTCCCGCGGGCACTGGCTTGCCGGGCAGCACCGGGCTGCTGGGCGCCGCCGGTGGTGCCGTCGTCGGGCAGTGCGGTGGTGGCGTGCCAGCCGGTCGTCCAGCCGGCGGGTGCCGCGGCGGGCCTGGCTGCGTGGGTCCTGAGCCGGTCCAGTTGCCCGGCGGCCACGATCTGCAGGTATTCAACGGTCCGGGAGAGTTCCTCGACCCGGGTGGCGAACAGGGCGGATTCATCCAGGCCGAGGTTTCGGACGGCGTCGGCCGTGTCATCCGCCAACGAACGCGCATTACCGAGCAAGCCGTCAATCCCAAGCGGATCCGGCACGGCGACGGGCGGCACCGGGACCGAAACCCGGTCCCTCCACCGTTCCAGCTGCGCGATTGCCTCCATAACCCGACTCTGCCAGAGGGCTACGACAAAATAGCGCTCCACATCAATGCGCGCTGATTTTGGCAGAGGCGAGCCGAGAGGCGGACCCTGATCCGAGCCCTCCCAAGCTCGGCCAGCGGCTCCGCAGGCTAGCGACCAGCCTGCTCCCAGCCCTCCCAAGCTCGGCCCGCCCCCTTGCCCGGAACCCTCGCAGGCTACTCTTGTCGGGTGGAAACAAATGGCGCGAACTCTGTACTTCCGGTGGCCGAACTGCACCTGCACATCGAGGGGACGCTCCAGCCGGAGTTGATCTTCGCCCTCGCGGAGCGGAACGGCATCGAGCTCCCCTATGCGGACCTGGATGAGCTTCGCTCACGCTACGAATTCACGGACCTGCAGTCTTTCCTCGACCTCTATTACGCCAACATGGCCGTGCTGCGCACCGAGCAGGACTTCGCGGATATGACCCGCGCCTACCTGGCCCGCGCGTCCGCGGGCGGCGTACGGCACGTCGAGGTCATGATGGACCCGCAGGCCCACCTTTCCCGCGGCGTTTCCCTCGAGACATGCGTCAACGGCGTTGCCTCGGCGCTCGCGACGTCGGAGGAAGAGTTCGGCGTCTCGACCCTCCTGATTGCCGCTTTCCTGAGGGACCTGCCCGAAGAGGACGCCTTGGAAGTCCTGGAACAGTTGCTGGCCATGAACGCCCCGATCGCCGGCATCGGCCTGGATTCTGCCGAGGTGGGCAATCCGCCGTCGAAATTCGTCCGCCTGTATCAGCGCGCAACGGAAGCCGGCTTGCACCGGATCGCCCACGCGGGCGAGGAAGGGCCGGCGTCGTACATCACCGACTCCCTGGACCTGCTGGGTGTGGAACGGATCGACCACGGCATCCGCTGCATGGAGGACCCCGAACTGGTAGGGCGGCTTGTGGAGGAACAGATCCCGCTGACGGTCTGCCCGCTGTCCAACGTACGGCTGCGCGCCGTGGACACGCTCGCTGACCACCCCTTGCCGGCGATGCTGTCCGCAGGCCTGAACGTCAGCGTGAATTCGGATGATCCCGCCTATTTCGGCGGCTACGTCGACGACAATTTCACCCAGCTCGCAGCGGTCCACGGCCTGACGGCGGCCGAACAATCGACGCTGGCGGCAAACTCCATCCGTTCCTCGTTCGCGTCGGAGGCCCGCAAGGCCGAGTTGCTCGGTGAAGTGCGGGTGTGGGAAGCGGCTGCGCAAAGGTCGTAGGGGCCGCACGAACGTGCCGGCCGAACACCCAAACCGACAGCTACCCGAGACTCTGCAATCACTTCACCGCCGAACCCCGTAACAGTGGGTCACGACACACGGAGTTAACCCGTTACGGTACCCGGAATTTACAGAAGCTTGGCAGACTGCAAACAAATACCCGCCGCTGAAGGAGCCACATGGCCAAGACTGCCGCCGACACCAGCATCGTCCGTCTCAAGACCGTCCTCGACGTACTCGCCGAGGGAACCTGGTCCGAAACCTCACTGAATGCCGGCGAAGTCCTGGCCGAAGCAGCCTCGCGCGTCCCCTTCAGCGACCACGAGTCCGAGCTCCTGAGCGGCGGCATCCCGCGCGGCCACAAGGGCCTGACCACGGCCACCTCCAAGCTGGTCAAGGCCGGCTGGCTGGTCAAGGGCCGTTCCGGTTGGACCATCACCGACGACGGGCTGCGTGCCACGGTCGCCTTCGCCAAGCCGGAGGAATTCGCCGCAGCCCTCGCCGAAGGCATCCCGGTCCCGGAAGGCACTCCGTTGCCGGAAGCCCCGAAGAAGCCGGCCGCCAAGAAGCCCGCTGCGAAGCGGACGGCAAGTAAGCCCGCCGCAAGCAAGGCGAAGACGGCAGTCACCGCGGCCGAAAGCACCCCGGAAAGCACGACGGCGGCAGAAGCCCCCACGAAGAAGGCCCCTGCCGCGAAGGAGCCGAAGCTCGAGCAGCCCTCCGCCGTCGCCGTCGCCGGTGACTTCAGTACCCTCCTGGGCGCACCGGAGGACTGGGCCCCGCAGCACGACCAAGTCCAGATGAAGTACAACGCCCGCAAGAAGGTCTGGTCGCTCACCGCCGAACTGCCCGCCGGGTTCTACACCTACAAGATCGCGCTGAACCGTGCGTGGGATGAAAACTACGGCGCGTTCGGTGTCCGGGACGGTGCCAACCACGAGCTGCACCACGACGGCGGCAAGGTCACCTTCACCTACAGCCACGCCACCCGGGACATCGTCACGAGCTAGTCCGGCTTGCCGCTACCAGTTCAGCTGCCGCTGCTAGTTTTGCCAGCCTTCCTCCAGGCCACCCTTCTGCCGCAGCCGGCCGTCCCTGCCGAGTTCCAGCACGGTGTCGATTCCCAGCCGTTCAAGGAAGGCGAAGTCGTGGCTGACGATCAGCACGGCGCCGCGGTAGGCATCCAGGGCCTCGGCGAGCTGCTCCACGCTGGGGATGTCCAGGTTGTTGGTGGGTTCGTCGAGCACGAGCAGCTGCGCCGGCGGCTCGGCCAGGAGGAGTTTCGCCAGGCTCACCCGGAAGCGTTCGCCGCCGGAGAGCGTCCCCACCGGGCGGTCCGCCGCGGGGCCGCGCAGCAGTAGGCGGGCCAGCTGGTTGCGGATGGTTCCCGTCGGCGTCGAGGGCGCCACGGACTGCACGTTCTCCAGGGCGCTCGCGCCGTCGTCGAGCCCGTCCAGCCGCTGCGGAAGGTACCCGACGCGGTCGGTCAGCAGCACTCCCTCCGCTTGCGTGCCGGCGGAACCGTCGACGACGGCGGAACCGTCCGCCGTCGAGCTGCCGGCCAGCATGCGCATCAGGAGGGTGGACTTGCCGGCACCGTTCGGGCCTACCAGCGCAAGCCGCTCCGGTCCTTGGATGACGAAGCTCCGGCCATCGGAACGCAGTTCCGCGATCCGTTTGCCCCGTGGCACCTGCGGATCCGGCAGCACCAGATTGATGTGCTGCTCTTCCCGGACCCGTGCGTCTGCGGCGTCGACGGCGGCTTGTGCGGCGGAGATCTTGCCGTCCAGGGTGCCGCGAAGGTTCCCCGCCGAGACCTGGGCCCGGCTTGCCCGGTTGCCGGCCAGGATCTTGGGTATGCCGCCGTCTTTTTGGGTCTTCTTGGCTGTCCGTTCCCGGCGTGCCAGCTTGGTTTCGGCCTCGATGCGCTGCCTTTTCTCCACCTTGAGCGCCTGCTGGGCAGATTGTGCGGCCTGCACGGCTGCGGCCTGTTCCTGTTCCCGGTAGGACTTCCATGCGCTGTACGGGCCGCCGAAGGTTTCAAGTTCTCCGGCATGCAGCTCGGTGGTGTTGTCCATGCGCTCCAGGAGCTCCAGGTCGTGGCTCACCACAATCAAGGTGCCCGGCCATTCGTCCACCATGCTGGTCAGTTGGCGGCGGGTGGCGCGGTCGAGGTTGTTGGTGGGTTCGTCCAGCAAGGTGATGGGGGTTCTCCGGATCCGCAGGCCCGTGACGGCGATGAGCATCGCCTCGCCGCCGGAAACCTCGGCGACGCAGCGGTGGAGGTCCTCGGAGGAGAAACCGATCCGCTGCAGAGCCTCCTCGGCACGGGATTCGATATCCCAGTCGTCGCCCACCGCATCGAAATGCTCCTGGCTGACGTCCCCGGATTCGATGGCCGCGATCGCGCTGAGGGTCCGCTCGATGCCAAGCAGCCCGGCCACCGTGGTGTCGCTGCGCAGGGTGAGGTTCTGCGGCAGGTAGCCCACCTCGCCGTTGCGCTCCAGCCTGCCGGCACTGGGAAGCAAGTGCCCGGCCACGAGCTTGAGCAGCGTGGACTTTCCAGCGCCGTTGCGCCCCACCAAGCCGGTACGCCCGGGATTGAAGGAGCCGTTGAGCTGCGAGAGCGCCGGGGATCCGTCGGGCCAGATGAAACTGAGGTCGTGAAGGGTAATGGCTGATTTCATGGAGTGGTCTTTCGTCCTGGCTTGAAATCCGGCTGCAGAAATGTGCCAGGGCACCTTGCCGGATGATGGCTCGAATCAAGGGGCGGGACGTTCCGGTTCCCCGGAGAAGCAGCGTCACTGGAGGACGCGTCGGGGATGTAAGAGGGAGGGGCGCATGCCAGTTGAGCTGAAGTTTTTGGATATACCCCGGTGCGCGAAAACGTTGCGGGTGCTCAGGAAGGGCGATGGCCACCGGAACGCCGGCGGCTAGATTCTGTCGACCTCAATTTCCATGCCCTCGAGGCTACCACAGCTGCTATTGCACCCGTTCCCACGCCTCCACGGGGCCGTCCAGGACGAAGAACAGCGGGTGTGGCGCGGGTTCCGTTTCCGACCAACGATGCGCATCCTCGGGGCTGCGCCGCTGCAGCTTCGCGCCCAGGTGCTGCCACTCGTAGTCCAGCTGGCCGCGGGTGACAGGAATGCGCCCGGAGAATGACCCTGGTTCCAGGATCCGGCCGGCGTCGAAGTTGTAGCCCCGTGCCGTCGCCTCCGCGGCGATGCCGCTGAGATAGGAGCCGACGGCGGCAAGCGGCTCCGCGTCCGCACGGAACCGGACGAGCTGCGGATGGTTCTGGTAGCCCTTGGTGCGGCGGGCGAGTACCGCTTGCGCGAGCAGGGTTTCGCGCCAGCACGCCACGAGGCCGGCCCGGTCCAGCTGGCTCGGGTGAAGGGACCAGATCCTCATCGCGCTCTTTCCGTCATGGCTCGCAGCTTAGCCTGCAGGTACTCCCGGATTCGTGTGTCGCCGCTCAGCCCGATGGCTGTGCGCAGGCAGTCCGCAGCGCCATCCGGATCGCCGGCTGACTCAAAGGCACCGGCCCGGGCGGCGAAGTAGGGCTGGAAACTTTCGCAGCTTGCCGGCTGGGCTGCAGCGATCGCGTCCAGGCGTCTCAACTGGGCCAGCGGTCCATCGAGCCGGCCGATTACGGCGGCCTGGGCCACGAGAGATCCCAGTGTGGGCGCCACGGTATTCAGCGCCGCGTACAGCGTGCCCAGGGCTGTCCAGTCGGTCCGGCCGCTCCGGGAACGCGCCGCATGCACGGACTGGATGGCCGCCTCCAACTGGAAGCGGCCCGGCCCGCGGACAGATGAAAGACCGCTGGATCCAGCAAGCCCAGGGGAAGCCGTAACCAGCGCCGACGCCCGTTGTAGGTATCCCTCGGCACGACGAATCAGCACGGTATTCCAGCTTCCCGGATCCTGTTCCTCCAAGGGCACGTAGCTCCCGCCGAGAGGCCGGGAGAGCAGGAAGGCAGCCAGGGCCGCCAGCGCCCACGCCTCCGGTTCCGTCCCCAAACTGCTGGCAACGAGCTCGGCCAGGAACAGCCCCTCGGCGAGCGACGGGCGGGAACCCGCGCCGTCGTCGTCGGGCGGCTCGTCGTCGGGCGGCCCGGAACCAGCGGAAAGCGCCGGAATCGCCATGCACCCGTACACCGCCTCCAGTACGGGCGGCAGCCGTTCCGGCAAGACCTCGGGACCGGGGAGTTCGAACGGGATCCGTGCGTCCCGGATGCGCCGTTTCGCCCGGACCAGGCGCTGGGCCATGGCGGCCGGCGGGACGGCGAACGCCGCGGCGATCTGTGCGGCGTCGAAGCCGAGGACCGTCTGCAGCATGAGGGGAGCGCGGATGTCCTCCGCGATGGCGGGGTGCGCGCAGACCAGCATGAGCGGCAAGCGCTGATCGGGGAACGTTGAATCGGGGAACGTCGAACCGTCAGTGTCGTTCATGGCAGGCTCCGGAAGAGAATCCAGGGGAGTGGAGAGCCGGTGCCGGGCGGACTTCCATGCGTCGCGCTGCCGGCTCCGGGCCACGGTCAGCAGCCAGGCTTCGGGCCGCTCCGGCACACCGTCGGTGGGCCAGCGCCGCAGGGCCTGTTCTAAGGCGTCGGCCAGCGCGTCCTCGGCGAGGAGCACGTCTCCGGTGCCGCTTGCGAGGATGGCGAGCAGGCGGCCGTACGA
>Ga0105246_10002000_pt1 | contig 12312 bp, 10 predicted proteins | sample KBSM64metaG_FD_99694 | JGI IMG/M metagenome (GOLD analysis project Ga0105246, IMG submission 99694) | Miscanthus rhizosphere microbial communities from Kellogg Biological Station, Michigan, USA - KBS M6-4 metaG | ecosystem: Host-associated > Plants > Roots > Rhizosphere > Soil | place...
CGGCTCCGACCCGCGCGCCGCCGTCGAGGAGCGCATCGCACGGGGCGCGGGCCGCCTTGCGCTGCCGGTGACGGCGTTCCTGCCCGATCTCGAAACGACACTGGCGCGCTTCGGCGAGGAGATCATCAGGCCTTACGCGAATGCGTGAGGGTCGGAAGCATTGGCGTCGCGACTCTGCCGCCATCGCGAGCGAGCGGCTAGGTCACCAAATTTCAGAAGCCGTTCAGATCATGGGAAACGTTGTGCTCGCGCCCTGGCGTCATCGAAATTACCCGGTGCAGGAACTTCCCATCTGATTGAAGGGAAAGGGCGGAACCAGCCCAATTTGGCGAGGGACCGCGCGCCAACACTGTGCCGCTGCTGCGTCGTTTGAAACTCTCGGCCACTTACCGTGGTGCAATGCGTTGCGCGATACCTCCAAGCGTTGCTTCGAGACTTGACGAATTAGTCTACTTATGCAAGTGACAATCGAGCCCCGAAACTGGCCTCGGTCCGTGGTCGAGCATTCGCGCGTATCGGCGCGAGAGGAGCCATGTTGGAAGAGATCGATATCAAGCGCCGGGACGGCATCGCGCACGTCGCCTTAAACCGCCCCGCTCTGAGGAACGCGGTCACGCTGGCGATGTGGCGTGGACTGGCGGAAACCTTCTCACGCTTTGCCGCCGACAGGGAGGTGCGTGCCGTCGTGCTGACCGGCGAGGGCACGGATTTCAGCGTCGGCGCCGATATCTCCGAGTTCGACGCAATCCGTAATGACCGGCAACAAAGCGCCGACTACGAGGTGGCCGTCGACGCGTGCTCGGAGGCGATCGCAGGACTGGGGAAACCAGTGGTCGCCGCGATCTCCGGCTATTGCCTGGGCGGAGGCTGCCATCTCGCTTTGGCATGCGACTTTCGCTTCGCCGATCGGACCGCGATGGTCGGCATTCCCGCAGCCAAACTCTCCATTGTCTACGGCGTTCGAAGCGTGCAGCGGCTGGCCGCGTTGACCGGCATCGCCAACGCCAAACGCATTCTCTATTCGGGCGACCGCTACCCGGCCGAACAGGCACGATCGATGGGATTGATCGACGAGATCCACGACGATGCCCGGCTCGCGGCTGCGCAGTTCGTCGAGCGCCTGGCGGCCAATGCGCCGTTGTCGATCGCGGGTGCGAAGTTCATGCTGAATGGCCTCTCCATGGGGCCGGGAGCGCTCGATCCGGCGGCCGCGCAGCAGTTGATTGATGCGGCGTCGGACAGCGAGGATTTCAGGGAAGGCCGCCGTGCCTTCGCGGAAAAAAGACCACCGCGCTTTCGCGGCGAATAAGCAGGGATGGAAACCGGCCGAGAAGGGTGAAGGCGATGAAGCCCGCCAGGTTTGACTATATCGCGCCGAAGACACTGGCTGCTGCAGTGGACGCGCTTGCGGCGAGCAACGGCGAGGGAAAGCTGCTCGCCGGCGGCCAGAGCCTGCTGCCGCTGCTCAACTTCCGGATGGCGCGGCCCAGCGTGCTGGTCGATCTGAACGGCATCAAGGAATTGTCGTTCATCGAACGGCGCGGCGACAGCGTGGTGATCGGCGCGCTGACGCGCCATTGCCAGATCGAGCTTTCCCCGCTCATCGCGTCCGAGCTGCCGGTGATGTCGGCGGCCATGCGTCACGTCGCGCATCTGGCGATCCGCAACCGTGGCACCATCGGCGGTAGCCTTTCGCACGCGGATCCAGCGGCCGAGTTGCCGATGATGGCGATGTTCTACGGCGCCCGCCTCACGGTGCAAGGGCCGGCGGGCCGCCGCACGATCGCGGCGAAGGATTTTTTCGTCGACGCTTTGACGAACTGTCTCGAGCCAGAGGATATCGTCGCGGAGATCGAATTTCCGGTCCTGCGGCACGACGGCTGGGCGTTCGAGGAAGTCGCTCGACGCTTCGGCGATTTTGCGCTCGCAAGCATCGCGGTATCGATCAAGCGGGGCCGGTCTGGATTGGACGAAGCGCGCGTTGCGGTGATGGGCGTGGCGGATACGCCGCTGCGGCTCGAAAACGTCGAGAAGCAGCTCTGTGAAATCGAGATCGACGGCGGTACGCCGGACCGGTTCTCCGAATGGGTGACGTCGAGCGTCACACCCAACAGCGATCTGCACGCCTCCGCCGAATACAGGAAACATCTGCTGGGCGAATTGGCCAAACGGGCCATGCAGGCGGCGTTGGCGACGAAGGGGTGATCCCGTGATGACCATGAACGTATCGGTGGCGATCAATGGGATCAGGCATGATGTTTCCGGCGTCGAGCCGCGGCTGCTGTTGTCCGATTTTCTCCGCGACACCCTCGGATTGACCGGGACGCATGTCGGCTGCGAGCACGGCGTCTGCGGAGCGTGTACGGTACTGATGGATGGCCACAGCGTGCGGTCCTGCCTTACGCTTGCCGTCCAGGTCAACGGTAGCGAGATCACCACGGTCGAGGGACTGGGAACACCGGAAGCGCTCAATGCGCTTCAGACCCAGTTCCGTGAGCATCACGGCCTCCAGTGCGGGTTTTGCACACCCGGCATGCTGATGACGGGCGAGGATTTGCTCCGCAACCATCCGCTCGCGACCGACGAAGAGATCAGGGAGGGTCTCTCCGGAAATCTCTGCCGCTGCACCGGCTACCAGAACATCGTCGCCGCGATCCGGAGTGCCGCTGCAATCCGTCGGGAGAAAGCCCGATGAAACTCAATTTTCTGTCCGCCGGCCGCCTTCGCATGAAGAAGAGCATCTACATCCCCGGCGCGGACCGCAGCGAGACGATCGACCTGCCGGTGAGCAGTGCACTGATCAGGCACAGGCAGGGCAACGTGCTGTTCGACACCGGGTGTCACCCCTCTGTCGTGGACCACGCCGAAGAGCGCTGGGGACCGCTGGCGAAGGTGATGAAGCCGATCATGGGCGCGGGAGACATGTTGCTGCCCAGCCTCGCCTGCACAGGCCTCGGCCCCGAAGACATCGACGTGGTCGTGAATTCGCATTTCCATACCGATCATTGTGGCTGCAACCAGTTCTTCACCAAGGCGACGATCCTGGCTCACGCCAGGGAGATCGAAGCCGCGAAAGCTTCGGGCGCGGAAAATGCCGGCTATCTCCAGGCCGACTGGGACACCGGACAACCGATCGAAGCCGTGAATGGCGAAAAGGATCTGTTCGGCGATGCCAGCGTCGTCCTGGTTCCGTTGCCGGGCCACACGCCCGGCCTGCTCGGCGCGCTGGTCAGCCTCGACCGCGACGGTCAGTTCCTGCTGGCGTCGGATGCGATCAGCGTGCGCCAAAGCCTCGATACCGATGTCGCTCCTCGCAATACCTGGAATGTGGAAGCGCTGCTGAAGTCGTTCGAGGAGGTGAGGCGGATAGAGAGGTCCGGAGCAACCGTCATCTGCGGTCATGACGACCTGCAATGGCAGAGCCTGCGCAAGGGAAACGAGGGCTATGAGTAAGGACAGCCTCGCGCGGCCGGCCGACGTCATCCGTCCCCGGCACGTCGGCGCCCCGATCAAGCGCACGGAGGATCCGCGACTTCTGACCGGGAGCGGTGAATACACCGCTGACCGCAAGCCGGATCGGCCGCTTTACGTCGCCTTCCGGCGCAGCGAACAGCCGCATGCGCGGATCGTGCGGATCGACACGACGGCGGCACGGGCGGCGCCGGGCGTCGTCGCCGTACTCACCGCGGAGGACATCGCAGAGGATTTCAAGCCGGTGATCCCGTTCTCCCGGATGGCTAATTACTACGCGACCCCGATCATGCCGCTGGCGTCCGGCAAGGTGCGCCATGTCGGCGAAGCTATCGTTGCTGTTGTCGCGACTTCGCGGTACCTCGCTGAAGACGCGCTCGAGCTCATCGAGATCGAGTTCGAGCCGCTCGGGGCTGTGTCGCGCAGCGAGCAGGCGGTCGCGGACGACGCTCCACTTTTGCACGAAGAGGCCGGCACCAACGTGTTGATCGCCCGCGAATTCAGGAAAGGCGACGTCGAGGCGGACCTGAAGGGCGCCGCCATTCGGGTCGGCGGCCGCTTCGAGATGACCCGCAAGGCGCCGCTGGCGATGGAGCCGCGCAGTTATACGGCAGAGTACAACACCAGGCGCGGCGCCATCACGCTCTATACGTCATCGAACATCCCCGGCATCGTGCGCGATGCGATCTCCGAATCGCTCGATCTGCCCGGCAGCCGCCTGCGGGTGGTCGCGCCCGATGTCGGCGGCAGTTTCGGATCGAAGGGCTCGCTTTATCCGGAAGAGTTGCTGATCTGCATCGCGGCCCGCAAGCTCGGCCGCTCGCTCAAATGGACCGCGGATCGCCTCGAGGACGTCAGCAGCAGCAGCCAGGCGTTCGCCGAGATCGTCGATGCCGAGATGGGATTCGACGAGAACGGTGTCGCCATCGCGCTGCAGGCCGACGTGCTCGGGGACGTCGGGGCCTATTCGATCTACCCGTGGACCTGTGGCCTGGAGCCGGTGCAGGTCGTCAGCTTCCTGCCGGGCCCGTACAAGATCCGGTCCTATCGCGGCGCCGTGCGCGGCGTCGCCACATGCAAGCCGCCGACGGGACCGTACCGTGGGGTCGGGCGACCGATCTCGACCTTCGTCATGGAACGATTGATGGATCTTGGCGCGAAGGCGCTCGGTCTCGATCCTATGGAGATCCGCCGCCGCAATCTCGTTCGTGCCGAGGAGTTTCCGTATCGGATCGCATCCGGAATCATCTGGGACAGGACTGGTTTCGTCGAGTGTCTCGATGCGGCGGGCAAGGCTGCCGACTACCAACAACTCCGCGTCCAACAGGCCGAAGCGCGCAAGGACGGCCGCCTGTTCGGTATCGGCATCGCCAGCTACGCCGAACTAACCGGCATCGGATCGCGCATCGCGGTCGCACCGGGAATGCCGATCAATACCGGTTCGGAGACGGCAAAAATCTCCATCGACTCGACCGGCGCCATCACCGCTGCCTTTGGGGTCGCCTCGCACGGCCAGGGGCTGGAGACGACGCTGGCGCAGATCATTGCCGACGATCTCGGCGCGCGCTTTGAAGAGATCCGGGTCGTGCAGGGCGACAGCGATGCGGTGCCGATGTCGACCGGCACCTATGCAAGCCGCAGCGCGGTTCTCGGCGGGGGCGCGGCCAAGCACGCCTCGGCGCTATTGCGGGACAAGATCAAGCGCGTCGCCTCGCATCTGCTCGAGGCCAACCATGACGACATCGAGCTTTCCGGCGGCCAGGCGATCGTTGTCGGCACGGACCGCACCGTGACGTTCAGGCAGGTCGCGAAGGCGGTCTATTCCGACATGAAGACGCTGCCGGTCGAGGCGCGCGAGGAATTGAGCGCGAGCTACACCTACGACCCGGTCAACGGGACGACCGCCGCCGCCACCCACATTGTCGCGGTGGAAGTCGATCCCGCGACATGGTTCGTAAAAATCCACAAATATGTGGTCGCCGAAGATTGCGGCCGGATCATCAATCCCATGATTGTCGACGGCCAGGTCCATGGCGGCGTGGCACAGGGGATCGGCGCGGCCCTGTTCGAGGAGCTTGTCTACGACGAGGACGGCCAGCTCCTGAGCGCCAGTCTCGTCGACTATGTCATCCCGTCCGCGCCCGAAATCCCTGATATGGACGTCGTGCATGTCGAGAGCGAATCCGCCGTCGCCGGCGGTTTCCGCGGCATGGGCGAGGGTGGGACGATCGGGGCGCCAGCGGCGATCGCCAACGCGATCGCGGACGCGCTGTCGCCGTTCGATATCGACGTCAATCTTCTACCGATGACTCCCGAGCGCATCTTCAGGCGCGTGGAGCAAGCCAAACTCAAAGCAAAGGAAAAATCTTAAATGATCGATCTTCAGGGACGCGTTGCTCTCGTGACGGGCGGTGGACGGGACGTCGGCGCCGCCATCTCAAAGGCGCTGGCCGCTGCCGGCGCGGCGGTGGCGGTGAACTATCACGGCTCGAAGGCAGCGGCCGAGGCCGTCGTTGCCGAGATCCAGAAGGCCGGCGGCAAGGCGAAAGCCTATCAGGCCGACATCTCGGATGCCGGAACCGTCAAGCAATTAATCACCAATGTCCAAAGTGACTTCGGCGGGCTCGACATTCTCGTCAACAACGCCGGCCTGGTGTTCCGCAAGCGTTTTAGCGAAAGCGGGCCGGAAGATTGGCGCAAGCAAATTGATACCTGTCTGTACGGCGCGCTCAATTGCTGCCACAGCGCCGGTCCGCTGCTGGAAGCGTCGGGCCGCGGCCGCGTCATCTCGATCATGGGCGACTCCTCGCGCGTTGGTGAATCCGGACTGGCGCTGGCGGCGGCGGCACGGGCCGGCACCATCGCGCTGATGAAATCGCTGGCGCGCGAATGGGGCCGCTCCGGCGTGACCGCCAACTCGATCTCGCTCGGGCTGATCGAGACCGCGCACGACAAGGCATGGGTCGAGGCCAACCGCGAGAAGCTGGTCAAGGCCTACGCGATCCGGCGTCTCGGCCAGCCCTCCGATGTCGCGCCGATGGTGGCGCTGCTCGCTTCCGACGCCGGCGGCTGGATCACCGGACAGACGATCAGCATCAGCGGCGGATTCAGCATGATCTGATGGGAGACGAGCGATGCTGCATGTGGACTTGATCGCGCCGATCGCAAAGCTGCTCGATCGGCATGCGAAGGAACGGCCGGAGCAGGTTGCGTATTGGGATTCGTCGCGCGCGATAAACTACGCGCAACTCGCCAGCAACACCGCGGCGATCGCCGCGAATCTCACGAAAGCCGGCGTCCGCGAAGGAGACCGCATCGCCCTCTATCTGCCGAACGGGGTCGACTGGATCGAAGCGTGCCTTGCCGGCCTGCGCGCCGGCGCCGTGATCGTTCCCATCAGCTTCGAGGCCGTGGAAGGCGAGATCAGCTACCGATTGTCGGACGCAAGCTGCGGGACCGTTATCACGACGAGCGCGAAGAAGGAGCTGATCGCAAAGATCACGCGAGACGCCGGAATCTCGCTCGAAATGATCTATGCCGGAGGTGAAGCGCCGCAAGGCGGCTTGTCCATGACTGACCTGGCGACCGGTGCCGGCGCCGCGCCGCTGGATCCAGACGACATCGAACGCTCTTCTTTCATCATCTACACGTCCGGTACCACCGGTCGCGCCAAGGGCGTCCTGCTGTCGCTGCGCAGCATGTTGTGGATCGCAGCAGCCTGCTGGTCGCCGATTGGCGAGTTGAGCGCGAAGGATGTCGTCCTTTCGCCGCTGCCGCTGTTCCATTCCTACGGACTCAACCTTTCGGTGCTCAGCGTTCTCGCCATTGGCGCGAGCGAGCACATCATGGAGAAGTTCTCGCCGCAGCAGGCGCTGGAGCTTTTGCAGTCCGGCAAGTACACTGTCTTTCCCGGCGTACCGACCATGTTCCACTATCTGCTGCACAAGGCTCAGGAGAGCGGCGTCGAGCGGCTCGGGAATATCCGGCTGTGCATCTCGGCCGGCGCGATTATGCCCGCAACGTTGAACCGGGCGTTCGAGGAGCGCTTCAAGACCCTGCTGGTCGACGGCTACGGGATCACCGAGACTGCAACAATGGTCACCATGAACTGGCTCCGCGGCGAGCGGCCGATCGGTTCGTGCGGATTGCCGGTGCCGGGTCTCGCCGTGCGCATTGTCGATCCTTCGTCCCGGGAAGACGTTCCCTTCGGCGAAGAAGGGGAACTGATCGTGCGCGGGCCGAACCTGATGCAGGGGTATCACAACAAGCCGGAAGAGACTGCGGCCGCGCTGCGGAAGGGCTGGTATCACACCGGCGATCTCGCGAAGTCGGACTCGTCTGGCTATCTGACGATCACCGGGCGCATCAAGGAACTCATCATCCGCGGCGGCCAGAACATCGCGCCGGCCGAGATCGAGGAAGTCGTCCTCCGGCATCCGCACGTGACTGACTGCGCGGTCGTCGGCGTCAGGCACGCCACGCTCGGGGAAGTGCCATGCCTGTTCATCGTGGCCAAGCCCGACGAGCTGGATCTGAACTCGTTGATGGATCACTGCAGGGCGCATCTGTCGTCCTACAAGATTCCCGAGGCCACTCACTTCGTTCCGGAAATCCCGCGCACCGGATCGGGCAAGATCATGCGCTTCAAGCTGGTCGAGAAATTGAACCAGGCTTCCTAGGTCACGGAGCGAGGACCCAGGGCGCCGAAGGCCTTGGGATCGTAGGCCAGCCTGTAGCGCATGTCGGCGGCGACGATCGGCTGCTTGCAACGGTCGCAGACGACCTCCGCGTGAAAATCGTGTCCGCAGGAAAGATGCTTGAGCAGGAGGGGAGGCTTCCCCTTGGAAAGCCAGCGGTCGCCCCATCCCAGCATCGCGATGAAGGGACCGTAGAGGTCGCGCCCCATGTCGGTGAGGAGATATTCGTAGCGGTCAGGCGAGCTCTGATATTGCCTGCGGTGCAACACGCCATTCGCGACGAGGCGAGACAGCCGGTCGGTCAGGATGTTCGGCGCGATCGAAAGCTCGGTCAAGATCTTGTCGTAGCGCCGATTGCCGAAGAAGCCCTCACGAACGACCATAAAACTCCATTTATCGCCGATGATCTGCAAGGCGCGCGAAACCGAACTTGGACGACCGAGCAGGAAGCGATTTCCGTCCGAGGCCCGTCTGGTATTGCGGCCCGCCTTCGCAGGATGGCGGCCGGCGCCTGGTCCGTCCCGGTATTTCACCTCCCGCGCATTGACGCCTTTGCCGCAATGGGAGCACGCGACCAGTGGGCGACTGTCGCAGCCGCAACTTACATGAACCAGCGTCAAGGGAGCCGGCTTTCCGTCGGCGAGCCAGCGGTCGCCGAACTGCATCAGGGCGATGAAGCTCGGATAGAGATCGAACCCCATCCTGGTCAGTCGATATTCCTTGCGCTGCGAGGCGCCGGTCGCGGCCTGACGGAAGATGGCGAGCTGCGTCAGCTTCTTCAGACGATTCGTGAGCGTCGCCCGCGGAATGCCGAGCGCCGAACGGAAGGCCTCGAACGTCTGCGTTCCGAAGAACGCCTCTCGGATGATCAAGAATGCCCATGCGTCCGAAACGATGTCGAGCGTGCGAGCGACCGAGCAGTTACGTTCGCGTCGTGCCGCGCCCGACTGCGGCACGGCCGGCCTCGGAGCCGATCTGGCCGGTGGCTTTGCTGTCTGGACCTTGGCGGCGGCGGGCATCTCGGACGGTCTCTTTGCGCGGCCTGATCGCAGGCCGTTTCGAAGGTGCGCTCGTTTAACACATCATCGCGATTGACTCCCAGAAAATATAAGTCTAGTTACGCATGTTATATAAGTCTAGTTATGCATGTGACAAAATGCGGAATTTAACCGCGTCCAACATCCCGGGGAGGGAAGCCATGAAAGCTGGAATACATCAGACCCTGATCGCCGCAGCTGCGGCGGCTCTCTTCGTCAATCAGGCCGGCGCACAGACGGCCGCGGTTTCCGACGATGTCGTGAAGATCGGCGTGTTGACCGACATGTCCGGGCAATTCTCTCACGAATCCGGCGAAGGTTCGGTCACGGCGATCAAGATGGCCGTCGAGGATTTCGGCGGCAAGGTATTGGGCAAGCCGATCCAGGTCGTCGTGGCGGACCATCAGAACAAGCCGGACACGGCATCGACGCTGGCGCGCAAGTTTTATGACGTCGAAAAGGTCGACATGATCGCCAACCTGATCAATTCCTCGATCGCGCTCGGCGTCTCCCAACTTGCGAAGGAGAAGAACCGGATTGCTATCATCAATGGTTCCGGCTCGTCCCGCCTGACCAACGACGCCTGCACCCCCAACAGCATCCATTACGCATACGACACCTATGCTCTCGCCAAGGGAACGGGCTCGGCGATGCTGAAGGCCGGCTTGAAGAGCTGGTACTTCCTCACCGCCGACTATGCCTTCGGACATGCGCTTGAGGCCGATACCACCGCCGTCGTCAAGTCGCTTGGTGGCGAGGTCGTGGGCGCGACGCGCTATCCGCCGGAAACCTTCGACCAGTCGTCGTTTCTGCTGAAGGCCCAGGCCTCGAAAGCGAAAGTCGTCGCGCTTGCCGGTTCGGGAACGGTGCTGGTGAACGCAGTGAAATCGGCGCAGGAATTCGGCATCCTGAAGGGCGGACAGGAACTGGCGGGGTTGCTGGTCTGGATCACCGACATCAAGAGCATGGGGCTTGATCTCGCGCAGGGACTGGTGCTGACGAACGCATTTTACTGGGATCGTGACGACGAGACGCGCGCATGGTCGAAGCGCTTCTACGACCGGATGAAACGTATGCCCCATATGGGCGATGCCGGCGATTATTCCTCGACGATGCACTATCTCGCAGCCATCAAGGCTGCCGGAACGGATGACGCCACGGCCGTCATGAGCAAGATGCGTGAGCTGCCGATCAACGACTTCTTCGCCAAGAACGGCCGGATCCGCGAGGACGGTCGTATGGTGCACGACATGTACGTGTACGAGGTCAAGAAGCCGTCGGAGTCGAAGGGTGAATGGGACTACTACAAGCTTCGCGAGGTGATCCCCGGCGACCAGGCGTTCCGTCCGCTCAAGGACAGCGTCTGCCCGTTGGTGAAGAAGAGTTGACCTCGGCAATCCCAGGCACGGTCCCGAACCCCTGCGTGATGTAGCCCCGTTGAATTGCGTCCGCCCTCAGGCGGGCGCGGCAACGGAGACATCTCGAGGTCGTTGCGGACAACAGAAAATAATCGGAAGCAGGGGGCCCAGCGAAGTGCTCAATCGAGGTAAGTCGAGGCCGATCTGAACTGCCGGGAATGGCCCGCGTGGCTACAAATTGTGCAACTCGATCTAAAAATGCAGCAGACGTTCGGCAACAACTCAGTCGAATATGACAGAAGCACTGTCATGACTGGAGTGGGCCGTGACAATGCGCTGCATCATATCGATGAAGGCGGCTTGCTCCGGTCCACTCAAGTTCTCCAGCGTGGCGCGGTGCGCGGACCGCGCCGATGCCTCGATTCTTCCCAGAAGTGCTGCTCCCGCCGGGGTCAATTTGCAGAGACGCGCGCGACGGTCCTCGTCATTGACGGCTCTCTCGACAAAATTGCGAGCGGCCAGCCGCTTGAGCGCTCCGGTCGTCGTCGTCCTGTCCAGCGCGATATCGGCCGCCAACGTGGTCTGATCGGCGGTTTTCCGTACTGCGAGCGCCGAAAGCAGGCTGTATTGCAGCGGCGTCACCTCGAATTCTCCGCACGCTTCCTGAAACAGCGCGACGTGAATCTGATGCAGCCGCCGGATCAGAAAGCCCGGCCGTTCTGACAGCGGCCACGGGCGATGTCTGGTCTCGCCATGCCGCTTTTTTGCTTTCCGCAACGCACTCTCCCGCCTCGGAACATCGATGCGATTAGCTCGATTCGATCGAACTTCGCCACGGGAAGATCATGGCATGAAGTTTGCTCTTGTAAAATACGAAGTATGCTTCGTATTCTGGCGGGCGGGTAACGCCGCCGGCGAAGAACAGGGGAGATTGTTCATGTCGATCAGCGCCACCTTCGACCAGCTTCTGCGCGGCGGCCGTGTGATCTGCCCGGCCTCCGGCATCGACGGAATCAGGGACGTCGCCATCCGCAACGGCAAGATCGCGGCGGTGCAGAGCGACATTTTGCCAACCAGCGCCAGGGAGGTGATCGACGTCACCGGCAAGCTGGTATTGCCCGGGCTCATCGACACCCACGCGCACGTCTATCAGTATGTCACCGGCCGCTTCGGCATGAATGCCGACATGGTGGGCGTCCAGTCCGGCGTGACGACGCTGGTCGATCAGGGCGGTCCGTCCTGCATGACGCTGCCCGGCTTCCGGCACTTCGTCGCCGAGCCTGCAAAGTCGCGCGTCTATGCCTTCCTGTCGGCCTACCTCGTCGGTGGACTCGAGGGCCATTACTATCCGCAACTCTATAGCCCTGAAGGTGTCGATATCGACGCCACGGTAAAGGCGGCGACGGCCAATCTCGACATTATTCGCGGCATCAAGGCCCATGCGGAGATCGGCGGTTTCGCGCGCTGGGGTATTCGCGTCATCGAAATGGCGGCTGAGATCGGACGCCGCGCCGATCTGCCGGTCTATGTGCATTTCGGTCAGCTCTGGGGCCTGCCCGAAAGCGGCACCAACGGCGAAGATGTCGATACGATTCTGGAGCGCGTGATTCCGTTGCTGCGGGAGGGTGACGTGCTGGCGCATCCTTTCACGCGCCACCCCGGCGGCTTCGTCAACCGTGAGGGAGAAGTGCATCCTGTGATTCAGGCGGCGCTCGATCGCGGCCTGAAGGTCGACGTCGGTCACGGCAG
>Ga0105246_10002005_pt1 | contig 12294 bp, 12 predicted proteins | sample KBSM64metaG_FD_99694 | JGI IMG/M metagenome (GOLD analysis project Ga0105246, IMG submission 99694) | Miscanthus rhizosphere microbial communities from Kellogg Biological Station, Michigan, USA - KBS M6-4 metaG | ecosystem: Host-associated > Plants > Roots > Rhizosphere > Soil | place...
CAGGTAAGTTCCCTTGCCGGCTCGCTCTCCGTCCCGCTGATGCTACGCGGGACGCTGGCACGGTGGACACCCGCCCTCATCCCGGTGCTCGGCCTGGTAGCCGTCACCGGGCTCATCGCAGTGCCGTTGCTGTTCCCCGGATGGGTGATCCTCTACGGACTCTCCTCGGGCGCATCCCTGGCGATGTCCTTCAGCCTGTTCGGGCTGCGGGCACGGACTCCCGGAGCTGCCGGGCGGCTCTCGGGCATGGCCCAGTCCGGGGGTTATGCGATTGCCGCTGTTGGCCCCGTCGCCTTTGGCGGCCTCCTTTCGCTCACCGGTGGATGGCTTGCGCCCCTGCTGCTCGTGGAGCTCACCCTCGCCGCGCAGCTTGCGGCGGGCTTCTTCGTAGGGCGGGAACGGCAAGTGCTGACCGCGTCCGCCCCTGCCGGACGCTCATGAGTCTCAGCCCAAATATACCTATGGACAGTACCTATTTACATAGGTAAAATTTGAGTAGGCAATGAGGCCGCTGAAAGGACGTGGGACTGTGACTAAGATCGCACAAAAGACGAACCGCGCAGCTTCGCTCGAACTCATGAAGGACTTCTCCCTTGAGATGACAGGCAAGGACATCCCTTCCCTCCTCGAGGCAAGGCCTCTCATTCCCCTTGGCACGAGAATCAACGTGACCTTCCTGGGCAACGAGGATCTTGAGATGCGCGTGGCCGCTGCCAAGACGGTCCGGGAAATGGGATTCGTTCCCGTACCCCACATTTCAGCGCGGCGTTTGGAGTCCGAGCAGCGGCTCAGGGAGTTCCTCGGCCGCCTGCAGGACGTGGATGCCGCCGGCCACATTTTCGTTATCGCCGGTGATCCTGCCCGCCCCGAGGGGCCCTACAGCGACTCACTCTCGATCATCCGCAGCGGCATCCTGCAGGAGTTCGGAGTACGTGAAGTCGGAATCGGCGGGTATCCGGAAGGCCATCCCGATATCCCGCAGGAGACCCTGTGGAGTGCGCTCGAAGACAAGTCTGCGACGCTCCGGGACCAGGGCCTTGACATGGTCATCCTCACCCAGTTCTCGTTCGATACCGATCCCGTCGCGGAGTGGATCGAGGCGATTCGGGCCAGAGGCATCACTGCGCCCGTCCGGGTCGGCACCCCGGGACCGGTGGGAATCAAGCGGCTCCTGGGTTTTGCCCGCCGCCTGGGCGTCGGGGCAAATGCGATGATCGTGAAGAAGTACGGCTTCTCACTCACTAACCTCGTCGGCGTGGCCGGCCCCGACAACTTTGTCAACGATCTGGCCGCGGTACTCGCTGACCACTCCTCAGGTACGCGTGCAGGGCTGCTGGGACAGGTAGGGCTTCACTTCTACACCTTCGGTGGCCTGTCAGAGACGGCGGGCTGGGTCCGCCAGTTCACGGGCGGACAGGCGTGAGGCGGCCCCGATGGCTCTGCACAGCCAAGCGCAGAAGGACCAGGCCTGCCTGATTGTCCATGGCCCGGACCGGCCGGGGATTGTCTCCTCGGTAGCGGCCGTCGTCACCCGGAACCAAGGGAACATCGTCTCCCTTGACCAGTACTCCAGTGATCCCACAGGGGGCGACTTCTTCCAGCGGGTTGTCTTCAGCCGGCCCGACCTTACGGTGGCACTGCCCGAAATCGAGGCAGACCTCGGCAGGACCCTGGAGCCGCTGGGGCTGGCCTGGACCCTCACCGACCGGTCTGTGCCCAAACGCATGGCCATCCTGGTCTCCACCTCAGACCATTGCCTGCTCGAACTGCTCTGGCGGCACCGCCGCGGTGAGCTGCCAGTGACCATCCCGATGGTGATCTCCAACCACACCAACACTGCCGAGGACGTCCGCTCGTTCGGCGTGCCCTTCTTTCACGTGCCGTCCCTTGATCCTGACAAGTCACACGCGGAGGCCCAGATCCTGAAGCTGCTGGAGGGCAATGTGGATTTCGTGGTCCTGGCCCGCTACATGCAGATCCTGTCGCCGGAGTTCCTCGACCAGGTGGGGGTACCGCTGATAAATATCCACCACTCCTTCCTGCCCGCCTTCATTGGCGCCGCCCCCTACCGCAGGGCCAAGGAGCGCGGGGTCAAACTCATCGGCGCAACCTCGCATTACGTGACCAAGGATCTTGACGAGGGCCCCATCATCGAGCAGGACGTTGCCCGGGTGACACATGCCCACACCGCCACCGATCTCCAGGCCCGCGGCGCATATGTGGAACGTGCCGTGCTTTCACGGGCGGTCGAGTGGCACGCCGAGGACCGCGTCATCCGGCACGGCAACCAGACCATCGTCTTCTGAGAACAACCTATCCGCAACCGATACAGAATGAGAGGTTCATCGTGGCACCCAGGAATCTGCAGGAAGTCCTCGATTCGTCCCGCGGCGCAGTGGACTTGCTCCGCAACTCACAAATCGGCTCTTACATCTACCCCGTGGTCCCCGCCGACTTCCAGAACTGGATCAAGGAGCAGACCGCGTGGCGCCAGACCGCCGTGCTCTTCGACCAGTCCCACCACATGGACAACCTGTTCATGAAGGGGCCTGACGCGATCAAGCTCATCTCATCAACGGCCATCAACTCCACCGCTGTGTTCCCGGTCAACAGGGCCAAGCAGTACGTGCCCACCACCGAGTCCGGACATGTCATCGGCGACGGCATCCTCTTCCGCCTGGCTGATGAAGAGTATGTCTATGTGGGACGCTCACCGGCCGCGAACTGGCTGCTCTACCAGGGCCAGACCGGCGGCTACCCGAACCTGGAGATGACCGTGGATCGCCGTTCGCCGTCCCGGCCCTACGGCCTGCCGGTCACCCGCCAGTACTACCGTTTCCAGATCCAGGGGCCGAACGCCTGGCAGGTGATCGAAAAGCTGAACCGGGGCCCGGTGGAGCAGCTGAAGTTCTTCAACATGTCCACCATGACCATCGACGGTACAAACGTCCGTACCCTCCGCCACGGCATGGCCGGCGCTCCGGGTCTTGAAATCTTTGGGCCCTATGCCGACCACGGACGGATCCGGGACGCGATCATCGAAGCCGGCGCGGAATTCGGACTGGTGCCCGTGGGGTCGCGCGCCTATCCTTCCAACACCCTCGAGTCCGGCTGGATTCCGTCGCCCTTGCCGGCCATCTACTCAGGCGAAGCCGAGCGCGGCTACCGCGAGTGGCTTCCAGCGGACGGCTATGAGGCTACCGGTACCCTTGCGGGCTCCTTCGTGTCCGAGAACATCGAGGACTACTACCTGACTCCGTGGGAGCTTGGCTACGGGTCGTTTGTGAAGTTCGACCATGACTTCATCGGCCGTGACGCCCTGGAGCGGATCGACCAGGGTTCGCAGCGGAAGAAGGTCACCCTGGCTTGGGACGGCGAGGATGTCACGTCGATCTTCGCATCGCTGTTCACGGGGGAAGGACCGGGCTACAAGTTCTTCGACCTGCCGCTCGCCAACTACGGTTCAGCCAACTACGACTCCGTCATTGATGCCGACGGTACCGTCGTCGGGTACTCCATGTTCACGGGTTACAGCGCGAACGAACGGCGTGCACTCTCACTCGCGACCATCGACCCGAACGTGCCCGAAGGCACCGAATTGAAGGTTGTGTGGGGGGAGCCCGACGGCGGCACGGCCAAGGCAGCTGTCGAACCGCACGTTCAGACAGAGGTGCGCGCAGTGGTCAGCCCTGTGCCGTACTCCGCCGTCGCGCGCGCCACGTACCGTGGCGGGTGGCGCACAAACTACAAGTCGGCCTAGTGTGGGAGGCGGCCTCAAGGGGCGGCCCCGCCCCTGAATCCATGCCTGGTTAGTGAAGGAGTGCTGTATGAGCCTGCGATACGCGCTGCTTGCGTTGCTCCGCGTGGGGCCACTGTCAGGCTACGAACTGCAAAAACAGTTCGCCATGTCAGTGGGGCATGTCTGGCACGCACCCGACTCGCAGATCTACCCCGAGCTGCGCAAGATGGAGGCTGAGCACCTCATCGAGGGTGAGGAGCAGACACGCGGCCAGCGGGCCACGAGGCGTATCTATCACGTGACCGATACCGGGGAGCAGGCCTTCCTCGCCTGGATGCACACGCCCCTGGAGTACGCGCGGGTCCGCGACCCCGCCCACCTGCGGGCCGCCTACCTTGAGGCGGCCACTCCCGAGGCCGCCCGTGAATTTTTCCGTTCACACATCATGCAGTGGGAGGGTGAACTCGCCCAGTGGGAGGGTGAACTCCTGCGGATCGATGAACTTGCCAACCCCATGCTGGTGCGGCGCCTCGCCGTCACACAACCCGAGGACCGCGAACGAACCATCGCGTTCAAAAGGTTCACGTACGAGGGCCTGGTTGAAAGGGCCCGCGGCGAAATCGCCTGGGCGCGGCGGGGACTCAAGCTCATCGACGAACTGGACCGGTCAGCCGGAGCGCGCGCGGACCGGGACACCGCACGCGTGTAGCGTCGTCGTCATCCCCGGCCATTGATGCCGGAGATGACGACGGCACCCGCAGGGCAGTCCTAGCCGAAGTTCTCTGCGGTGGCGTATCCCTGTCCGTTGTACTTCTGCACGACCACCGTGGATACGGCGGGCTGGCCGTCCACCGTAGTGTCCACCGATGTGCCCTCCAGCATCAGCGGCGCTTTCAGGCCCTTGATATCCCGCAGCGATTCCATGAAGTTGTCACGGGTCGGCTCGGTCATGTTCTTGAACGCCTGTTCCAGCGTGGCTCCCACCATGTAGCTCCACATGCAGTGCGGGAAAGCAGGCATGTCCGGGTAGTTGCCGTACTGCTTGAGTTCTGACAGGAACTTGACTACGTCAGGGTCCTTGGCGAACACCGGGCTCTGCGGAGCCTTTGCGAACGACACCGAGTAAATGCCGGGATAGGCGGTCGCCCCGCCCGGCTGAAGGATCGCCGTCGGGCTGGACGTGTTTGAGGGAAGGAACCAGCTCGGCTTCCAACCGATCTGCTGCCCCTTCTGCAGCGCGGCGATCACCAGCGGGGTGATGGACATGGCGTTGAAGAAGACATCCGCCCCTGACGACGCCAGCTGGGTGAGCTGGGCATCGACGGAGGTGTCGGTGGCCTCATACGTTTGTTCTCCGACGATCGAGATGCTGGAATTGCCCTTGATGGCTTCCTTGAATCCCGAAACGTAGCCCTTGCCGTAGTCATCGTTTTGCGACAGTATCGCCACTTTGTGCTGATCCTTCGACCCTGCCAGCAGCTTGCCGAAGGCAGCGCCTTCATTCTGGTAGATCGGCACGAAACCAAGCTGCCACGGGCTCTGCTTGCGGTCGCTGAACAACGGATCGCCGGTCATCACGAGCACCTGGGGGACCTTCTGGCTGATGGCGGCGTCACGGAAGGCACGGTTGGTAGGGGTACCAAGGCCGGCCGTGACGGCGAAGATGTTGTCCGAGACCATCTGCTGGAAGTTCGACAGGGATTTCTGCGGATCGTAAGCATCGTCGTAGGACTTGATGTTGACCGAGCGCGTCTTGCCGTCACCAAATTTCACGCCGCCGGCGGCGTTCACGGCGCCGAAGTAGGCTGCGACACCCGCGACAGTGCAGGTTCCCGGGCCTGCCGTCGGCCCGCTGAGCGGAGTGGTGATCCCGAGCGTGATGGACGTGTCGGTGATGCCCGGGCTCGCCCCCGAGCCATTCCCCTGGCCGGCGCCGTCGCGGGTGCAACCTGAGACCGAGAGCGCCACGACCGATGCCATCGCGACGATGGCAAGGGCACCGCCTGACTTGTTTCTAACCTTCATGACCGATCTTGCCTCTCTCTGTTTTTTGGAGTCCCTCCGGTGCTGCCTCAGTAACCGGAGAACGCGCCGGAGCGGTCTGGGGGGAATTTCCGGGAGCGGGGCGCTTGCTGCGCCGGCGGGTGAGCCGGCGGACCACCCGCGGAAGGCTGACCAGCCCTTCCGGCAGGAGGAACAGCACCGCAAGGAGAATGGCGCCCTGGCTGGCTGTGGTGAAGCTGGGGTCAATGGCGTTCGTGAGCTGGGGAACGAAGACGTAGTAGGCGCCGCCGATGAGTGAGCCCGCAATGCTTCCCGCTCCGCCGATGACCATTGCGGCGACGAGGCTGATGGAGTGGCCGAAGCTGAGTGTTTCGGGCGACGTGTACTGTACGGCGGCGAGGTAAAGGAAGCCGCTGGCCCCGCCGAATATCGACGCGACGGTGAACGCAAGCACTTTGGTACGGTACGGCGAGACACCCATGGATGCTGCGACGGCTTCGTTCTCCCGCACCACGCCGAACGCCCGGCCGTACTTGCCACGGACTAAATTGCGGGCCAGCAGGAACGCGGCCGCCGTCACCAGCAAAACGATGTAGAACTGCCACTGGTCTGAGTACAGGCGCGACCAGTCAGGCGCATCCGAGAATCGGGCCGAGATTCCCTGGGAGCCGCCGGTGAATTCATCAAGCCGCTTGGCCAGTGGCACGCCGACGATCGGCAGGGCAATGGTGACCATTGCAATGGCGAGACCTCCGAGCCTGGCCGCTGCGAGCGCCACCAGCAGCCCCACGATGCCCGCAATAACGCACGCCGCGGCGAACACCACCACGATGTTCCAGCCGTGGTTGACGCCATAGGCGGTGACATAGGCGCCGAGCCCGACGAAGAAGATCTGCCCGAGGTTCACCTGTCCGGTGTAGCCCATGACAATGTTCAGCCCCAGCACTGCCACCGCGTAGACGCCGATCCGCACAAGCGTCTGGTTGGCAAACACAGGGAGGACGAGGGGGGCAACAAGCAGCAGGATGGCGACGACGGCAATGAGGACGATCCGCAACGTTCTGTTGCTCCGCAGGGAAGTTACGCTGCTCATCAGACCCTCACCACGACCTTTCGCCCGAACAGGCCCTGGGGACGGAGGATGAGGATGACGAAGATCAGTGCGAATGGCACTGCGATTTTAAGGTCGTGGCCGATCAGGGGCACATACACCGCCACGAGGTTCTCCAGCACGCCGATGGCCGAGGCGGCCACGACACAGCCGACTGGACTGCTGAGGCCGCCGAGGATAACTGAAGCCAATGCGTACACGAGCGCCGTATCCAGCATGCCCGGTGTCAGGGTCAGCTGCGGGGCGACCAGAACCCCGGCGACCGCTCCGAGCGTCGCCGCGAGACCCCAGCCGACCATCAGCAGCCGTCCCACGGGGAGCCCTGAGAACGCAGCCGAGGCAGGGTTGTCAGCCACCGCTCGGAGCGCGAGCCCGAGCTTGGTCCGCAGGAAGAGCAGCTGCAGAACCACCATGATCACCACGATCGTCACTGTGGTCGCAAGCGACCGGACACTCACCACAGCTCCGAGGATTTCAACGCTGGTGAGCGGGAAAAGCGAGGGGAAGGCACGGTTGTTGTAGGTCCAGATCATCGCTGCGATACCCGTGACGAGGGTCAGCAGACCGATAGTCACTACCACGGCTGTATCCGGGTCGCCCCGCTCGAACCGGCGCAGGAGGAACCGCTCCACCAGCGCGCCGATGAAGAAGGAGAGCACCACCGCGATGAGAATAGCCACGATGAGCGGGAGTTGCAGCTGCAGGAATGCGAAGGCAATGTAGCTGGAAAGCACGGCCAGGCCGCCCTGGGCGAAGTTGATCAGGCCCGTAGCCTGGTTCACGAGGACGATCGCGAGGGCCAACGCCGCGTAGATTGAACCCGTCGCGAGCCCGTCAACCACAAGTTGGATGAAAGTCCCCATCTTGTTCAGCCCCCCAGGTAGGCACGGCGGATCTCGTCCATGCCCCTCAGTTCGTCCGAAGAGCCGGTCAGCACATTCCGCCCGGTTTCAAGAACGGTGGCCGTATCGACGAGCGAGAAGGCAAGGTTCGCGTTCTGCTCCACCACAAGCATGGCGATGCCGGAGTCGAGCCGCAGCCGCCTGATCGCCTCATACACGGTCTTGGAAGTACTCGGGGCAAGTCCGAGTGATGCCTCGTCGAGCAGCAGCAGCTTGGGCTTGGCCATGAAGGCCCGGGCAACCGCGAGCATCTGCTGCTCGCCGCCGGAAAGTGATGCGGCCCTCGATGCCACCCTGTCCTGCAACTGCGGGAACAGGTCAAGGCAATACTCGATGTCGGCCGGGATGGACCGCCGGTCCTTGCGGAGATAGGCACCGACCATGAGGTTTTCCCGCACGCTGAGCTGGCCGAGGGTCCCGCGGCCTTCCGGAACATGGGCGATCCCCAGTGCCGCCACCCTGTCGGGTCGGAAGCCGCGGATATCCCGTCCCTCGAACCTGATCCGTCCGCCTGTGCGCACCGTGCCGCTGATGGCGCGCAACGTCGTCGTCTTGCCTGCGCCGTTTGCACCGAGGATCCCCACCGAACCCCCTTCGGGCACGCTCAGCTCAACTCCTTCGAGCACCTGCACGGGCCCGTAGGACGCGGTCACGCCGGAAAGTTCAAGCAGCGTCATCCGCGGCGTCCTTTCCGATATAGGCCTCGATGACCCGCGGATCGGACTGGGCTTCGGCGGCGGTGCCCTCCATGAGCTTGCGCCCGTGGTCCAGTACGACGACCCTGTCGGTGAGCGCGGAGATGAGCCCCATATGATGCTCGACGATGACGATCGTGATGTCATGCTCGGTTTGGATCCGCTTCACGGTCTGGATGAACTGCTGCACCTCGGTGTGCGAAAGCCCGGCGGCGGGCTCGTCAAGCAGCAGCAGCGAAGGATTGGAAAGCAGCGCGCGCCACAGCTCCACGCCCTTGTGCAGTCCATGCGACAGTTCCCCGGCAGGCAGGTGGGCGGCCCAGCCCAGACCTGCACGGTCAAGAAGCTTGAGCGCTTCGGAACGCATCCCGCGCTCGGCGCGGTCTGTCGACGGCAACCGCAGCGCCCAGGAAACGGGTCCGCCGGGGAGGCGCGTATGCCCGCCGAGAAGCACATTCTGCAGCACTGTTTCGTTCAATTGCAGTGCGGGATGCTGGAAGGTCCGGGCTAGCCCCAGGCGTACGAGCCCGAACGGGGCACTGCCCAGCACCTCGTTTCCGTCGATGGTGATCGAACCGGAGCTCGGCTTGTAATGGCCGCTGATGCAGTTGAACAGCGAAGTCTTCCCGGCTCCGTTGGGACCGACGAGGCCGAAGATGACACCCGGCTCAACGTGGAAGCTGACTTCCTGCAGCACTTTGACGCCGCCGAAGTGCAGGTTCACATCGTTGAGGCTCAGGCTCGCGGCCATCCTGTACCCTCCTGTCGCATCTATGCTCGGGACGGATGCGATCCATCACGACCGCATGAAACCGACGCTACGGATCGGAGACGAAATTGTCAACGATCTTGGATTGACTCCTGGCCATGGCGATCACGACGTGCGGTAGCCGGTCCGCGCGTACTCCGTGAACGGTGCCGGAGCGACGGTGGCTCGGACCTCCACCTGGCTGTGGCGCTCCACCTGGCTCTTTCGCGAGTTGGGTTCTTCGCCCCAGACCACCACTACTTCGGTTCCGGTCCGGGCATGCGCCACGTCGATTGTCGCCAGGGAGAGGAAGGCCTGCTCGTTGGCGAGGTAGCCGACGTCGAGCGACATCCCGACCGTTTGGCCGTCCTTCAGGACCCGGTCCGCCTGGTACAGCGCGTACCGCGACTTGGGGAGCTCGATGTATTTGGCGGGAACACCGTCACCAAGGATCGATCCGAGAACGCCGGTGACGTCGTCGTTGTTCCACACGAGAGTGACTTTTGTCCGGCGCTGGTCTTCAGAGTGCCGCTGCAGGGCTTCCTTGCCGAGGAAGTCGTGATCGAACGACACTGAGCGGCCAAGCCCGAGGTCATAGGGCGTGACGTAATAGTCAGTGATGTCATCCGAGTAGAGGCTGCCTCCCAGCGAACCGGCCTTCGACAGGTCAAGCCATTCGCGGTATTCCTTGAGCTCCGGCTGGAAGATCGCCGGCGGAGGGGAAGGCACCCATCCGGAGCCGAGGTTGGCCGACGAATATCCCTTGGCCCCTACCTGGGTGATGCCGAATTCCTCTCCGTCAGCGAGCAGTTTTGCATGCACCGCGGCCGCATCAGCCCACGGACCCCACAACTCGAATCCCGGCTGGCCGGCCATGCCGTGACGCAGCGCCCCCACGCGGCTGACGCCGATTTCGACCTCGCCCATGTGGAAGAACCTGAGCTCAGGCGCCGGCTTGCCCGTAACCTTCTCGATGATCGCGAGCGCGTTCGGCCCCTGCAGCTCGTACCGGAAGAGTTTCGGATCGCCCTGCCGGATCAGCGAGTGGTCATCACGCTCCAGGCTGACCTCCCAGTCTCCGGACGAGATATTGTACTCAACCCAATCGCTCAACATCGGAAGGGCCACCAAGTCGAAGGAGTTCTCGCCAAGGTGGAACAGAATACCGTCGCCAATGAGGTAGCCGCCGTGGTTGACGGCGACCAGCTGCTTTGCCCGCCCCACCTGGTAGCCGGCGGCGGAGTTTGTGCCGATCCAGGTGAAGAACCTGCTTGCGTCCGGACCACTGACGAACAGGTCAGCCATGTGATGGGACTGGTCAAGCAGGGCGCAGGAGTCGCGCCAGGAGGCCTGCTCGCTCCGCCAGTTGGTGAATTCAGGTGTCACCGGGAAGGTGAAGGGCCGGGACTTTGCATTTCGCAGCACCTCGACGGCACTGCCCTGCTCGTCAATGGCGGACTGAAGGCTCTGGCTGGTCACGGCGATCCCTCCTCAGACGGCGACACCGCACACACTGCACTGAACGGCGTCGTTCCTGCTAAAACTCACGATACGCCGCGGAAACTGGTCATGGCAGATGCAGGTGCCGGCAAGGCGGGCACAGCGGAAAGCCAGTGCTGGCCGGGTGGCGGGAGCAGCCTAGCCGCCAGCCACCGACTGGATCACCAGCACCTCCTGCCCCGGCTGAACATGCGTCTCGAGGCCCTGGAGCCGGCGGACCTCATCGCCGCCCACGTAGATATTGACGAAACGGCGCAGGGCACCCGTTTCGTCCCGTAACCGCCTGGCAAGGATCGGAAAATCGACGGTAAGGGAATTCAGCAGCTCCTCCACCGTCACCGGTCCGTCCGTGGACGCAGTCAGGACCGTCTGCCCGCCGGCCAAAGGCTGGAGGACGCTCGGGAGCACCACACTGATGTCAGGCACGGGCGACCACTGCCGCCCGGACGCACAGGACATCCGGCAGGTGGGCTGCCACCTCGGCAAAGGTCTCCCCTTCGTCCGCGCTGGCGTAAACCGTGCCGCCACGCGTGCCGAAGTAGACTCCTGCCGGTTCGGCGGAATCCACGGCGGCGGCGTCACGCAGCACGCTGTTGTACTCGTGCTCGGGCAGCCCGGAATCCAGCCTCCTCCAGGTGGCTCCGGCGTCGTCAGTGCGGTGTACCGCCAGCTTTCCGTCCGGCGGGATCCGTTCGCCGTCGGCCTTCAGCGGGACCACCCAGGCTGTCCCTTCACGGTGCGGATGGGTGAGCATGACGAAGCCGAAATCGGCCGGGAGCCCATCTGCAATGGAATCCCAGTTCTCGCCGTTGTCATCCGTGCGGTACACGCCGTGGTGGTTCTGGGCATAGAGGCGGCCATCGACGCCGGCATCCGCAGCGATCTTGTGCACGCACTGGCCGAATTCCGGGTTTGGATCCGGCATGAAGTAGGCGGAAATCCCCTTGTTCCTGGGCTCCCAGGACGTCCCGCCGTCGAGCGAGCGGTAAACCCCGCCGGTGCTCATGGCGATGTGCACGTTGTCCCCCGCCGGGTTCACGACGATTGAGTGGGCCGCGGCGCCGCCGTAGCCGGCGCCCCAGTCGCTCCGGTGCGGATGGTCCCACAAGCCGCGGTTGAGTTCGAAGTGCTCTCCGCCGTCGGTGGACTTCCAGACCGAGATCGGCTCTGCACCGGCCCACACGACACCGGGCCGCGAGTCGGCGTCCGGGTAGATCTGCCAGATGCGTTCCAGGGCGGCGCCGGTATCTTCAGGGAAGGAGATGGCGCCTTGTTCCGGTTCGGTCCAGGTGGCGCCCAGATCGTCCGAGTGCACCACCGTGGGGCCCCAGTGCTCGGACCTGACGCCAACCATGATGCGCGTACGGCAGTCCCGCGTGTCAATGCCGATGCTGGGAATCTCGCTCATCAGGAAATGGGGGCCCGAGAACGACCATTCCTGCCTGTCCGGGCTCGTGGCCAGCCATAGGCCCTTTTTGGTTCCGATCGCTAGGACAAAGCTCTCCGCAGGTGACATGCTCCCCATGCAACCACTACCGGAGGAAGGTGGCAACGGTTTTCAGTTCTTTCGCGGCGGGAGTCTTTCCGGATCCTCA
>Ga0105246_10002006_pt1 | contig 12294 bp, 11 predicted proteins | sample KBSM64metaG_FD_99694 | JGI IMG/M metagenome (GOLD analysis project Ga0105246, IMG submission 99694) | Miscanthus rhizosphere microbial communities from Kellogg Biological Station, Michigan, USA - KBS M6-4 metaG | ecosystem: Host-associated > Plants > Roots > Rhizosphere > Soil | place...
GCGCCAGCTCGCCGAACGTAAGCGTCTTGCCCTGGTGGCTGACGAGCCCCGCGCCCGCCTCGCATTCTTCCCAGCGCACATCCCAGCGGTCGGCCGCGGCTATGCACAGCAGCGCCCGGGCCGAGGCGGCAGCCTCTCGGCAAGGTTGCTCGTATGCGGCCAGAGTCGTGCCCTCGGCCGTGGCGGTGAAAGCCTCGTCCTGCGCCCAGCGCTTCAGCAGCAGGTCGCCGGCATCGTCGGCCAGGAAGGGAACCCCGGGACGCCACAGCGCCGCCCAGCGCGCCGCCAGCGGGAAGTTGGCATAGGCGCCGCTGATCGGCGCGGGCTCGACGGCGATCTGGCGCCAGTCGGCACCGAGCTCGCTTGCGACGATCTGCGGCAGCAGCGTGGTAACGCCCTGGCCCATCTCAAGCTGAGGCACCGCGACGGCGACCACCCCGTCCTCGCCAATGGTTAGCCAGGCGCCGAACGCGGTCTCACCCGCCCCGGTCGAAAGTGGCGTGTCGTAGCGGCGGGGAAGCAGCGCCCAGGCGACCAGCAACCCGCCGCCGGCCGCGCCGCCGATCAGAAGGCCCCGCCGCGAGACGCGCACCGGCTAACTGCCTCGCTTGTCGAGCCAGCCGGCCAGGCGCTCGGCGATCGCGGCGAACGCCTGGCCCTGCGGCGTATCGTTCGCCGCGGGCGGCTGGCCGGTGTCGCTCGCCACGCGGATTTCCATCGCCAGAGGCACGCGGCCGAGGAACGTTTCGCCGAGCGAGGCGGCCGTCGCCTCGGCCCCGCCCGATCCGAACGGGTCGGAGGTTTCGCCGCAGTGCGGGCAAACATAGCCGGCCATGTTCTCGACGAGCCCGACGATCGGCACCCCGGCCTGCTTGAACAGGTTGAGCGCGCGGGTGGCGTCGATCAGGGCCAGATCCTGCGAGGTGGTGACGATCACAGCGCCGGCGGGACGGAACTTCTGCAGCATCGTCAGCTGCACGTCGCCGGTGCCGGGCGGCAGGTCCACCAGCAGCACCTCCGCATCGCCCCAGTCGGCGTCCATCATCTGCCCGAGCGCGCTGCCGACCATCGGCCCGCGCCAGGCGATCGCCCGGCCGGGCTCGACCAACTGGCCCATGCTGAGCAGCCTGACGCCGAACTCGGTCTCGACCGGCAGCAGCGTCTGCTCGCGCGCCTGCGGCCGCTGGTTCTCGGCGTCGAGCAGCGTCGGCTGCGAGGGGCCGTAGATGTCGGCATCGACCACGCCGACCTTGCGTCCCATCCGCGCCAGCGCGACCGCCAGATTCGCCGTCAGCGTCGACTTGCCGACGCCGCCTTTGCCCGAACCGATGGCGATTATCGCGCGGGTGACCTTTTCGGCCATCAGGGCGATGCGGGCGATATCGATGCCTTCCAGCCCCTCGACCCGCGCCCGGATGGCTTCTTCGAGCGCCTCGGCCTCGGATCGCGACAGGCCGGAGGCATCGACGACCAGCGTGGCCGCGCGGTCCTTCACGGTAATCGACTGCACGCGCCCGACCGCCTGGGTCGGCAAGGCTTCGCGGATTTCCTGCTCGGTCATAGCCCGGCCTGCTAGCGCACCTCCCGCCGCTGCGCAGCGAAAACTTGGGGCCGCCCCTGTTTTTCCGAGAGCCGGTCCCTATAAGAGGGCCGATGGACAAATTGGGCGGGTTGATCGAGAGGATCGCGCTGGCGATGGCTGGAAAGCGCAGCCCCTGGGGCAAGGGGCCGTCAGGCGGCGATGACGACAAGGGCGGCGACACTCCGCCGCCATCGGGCGAGGCGCCCAAGGGGCCGCGTAATCCGTGGCTCCCCGGCGCCGGGGGCGGCTCCGGCGAGGATGAGGGCAAGCGGCGTTCCGCCAGCATCGAAGACATCTTCAAGCATCGCGGACGCGAAGGACCGCGTCGAGGCGGTCCCGGCGGCGGCTTTCGCCTGCCTCAGCGACCCGACGGCAAGAGCTGGGTTCCGCTCGCCCTCGGCGCTCTTGTAGTCCTGTGGCTCGGCATCACCACGACCCACCAGATCGGCCCCAAGGAACAGGGCATTGTCACCACCTTCGGCAAGTACAGCAGCACACTGCATCCGGGCCTCAGCTGGACGCTGCCGTGGCCGCTGCAGAACGTCGACGTCGAGAACGTCAGCGAGTTTCGGATCGAGCAGATCCCCGAGGGAACCGACCAGCGCCTGATGCTGAGCGGCGATCAGAACCTAGTCGACCTCAGCTACGTCGTGCGCTGGAATATCAAGGACCTGAAGCAATTCCGCTTCCAGCTGCTCAACCCCGAGGACACGGTCAAGGAAGTGGCCGAGGCGGCAATGCGCTCCTCGGTGGCCGAGGAATCGCTCAACCGCATCTTCTCGGGCGCCGGCCGCGCCGACACCGAGGCGGCGGTCAGGGCACGGATGCAGCAAGTGCTCGACGCCTATCGCTCCGGCATCGCGGTCCAGGGCGTGCAGATCAAGAAGACCGATCCGCCGAGCGAGGTGATGGATGCGTTCAAGGACGTCACGGCCGCGCAGCAGGACGCCGAAAGCAACGTCAACCAGGCCGAAGGCGTAGCGCAGCAAGTGCTCGCCCGCGCCCAGGGCGACGCCGCCTCGTTCGACAAGGTCTACGCCCAATACAAGCTGGCGCCCGAGGTCACGCGCCGGCGGATGTACTACGAGACGATGGAGCGGGTTCTGCGCAAGACCGACAAGGTTGTCGTCGAGGCACCAGGCGTGACGAGCTACCTGCCGCTGCCCGAGCTCAAGCGCCGCGCCGAGGCGCCGCAACTCGAAGTCGACGGGGGCCAGGGCCAGTAACATGGAAAACGTCTGGCAAAACCACAAAATGAGCCTGATCGCGGTTGCGGCGCTGATCGTCGCCGCGCTGTCGACGGTGATCGTCGTTCCCGAGACGCAGCAGGCAGTGATCATCCGCACCGGTGAGCCGGTCGCCGTGGTCAATAAATTCAAGCCCAACCAGCCTTACGGCGGGACCGGCGCCGGTATCTGGTGGCGCATCCCGTTCTTCGACCGGGTCGAATACGTCGACAAGCGCGTGCTCTCGCTCGACATGCAGCCGCAGCAGGTACTGTCAACCGACCAGCTCAGGCTCAACGTCGATGCTTACGCCCGCTACCGGATCATCGACCCAGTCAAGCTGGTACAGACCGCTGGGACGGTCGAGAACGTCGAAAGCCAGCTGGCCCCGATCCTGTCATCGGTCGTGCGCCAGGAACTAGGACGCCGCAGCTTCGGTTCTCTGCTGACGGCAGAGCGCGGGACGACGATGCAGAACATTCGCAAGCTGCTCGACACGCAGTCGCGCGAATACGGCGCGCAAGTGATCGACGTGCGCATCAAGCGCGCCGACCTGCCCGACGGCACGCCGCTCGAGTCGGCGTTCGCCCGCATGCGCAGCGCGCGCCAGCAGGAAGCCGCGACGATCCGCGCCGGGGGGCAGAAGAACGCGCAGATCATCCGCGCCACCGCCGACGCCTCGGCCGCCAAGATTTACGCCGATGCCTATGGCAAAGACCCGCAGTTCTACGATTTCTACCGCGCCATGCAGAGCTACGACACGACTTTCGCCGGCGACGGCGGGTCCAGCCAGATCATCATGTCGCCCGACAACGAGTACCTGCGACAATTCCGCGGCCGCTGAACGGGCCATATTAAAGCCGGGTTCAGCCTCGTGCGGCTGAAAGGCGACGACACTTGTAGTTCCAGGCGTCCCCGGCGCCCGTGAAGAGAGGACAAAGAGGACGTGAAGCCCGTGCGCTATTCATATGCCGTCACTTCGGCCCTGCTGCTCGGCGGAGCGGCGATCTCGCTCGCCACAGGCAACCCCGCGGGCGCGCAAGTCGCCCAGAACGATGACAGCGCGATCGCCCGCGTCGTGCCCCGCCAGGGCGCGCCGGCAAGCTTTGCCGACCTGACCGCGCAATTGCAGCCAGCGGTGGTCAACATTTCCACCCGGCAGAAGATCACCGTCAGCAGCAACCCCTTTGCGGGCACTCCGTTCGCCGACTTGTTCGGCAGTCAGGGCGGCCAGCAGGCGCAGCCGACCACGCGCGAGGCGCAGTCGCTCGGCTCGGGTTTCTTGATCTCGGCCGACGGGTACTTGGTGACCAACAACCACGTGATCACCGCCGACGGCCAGGGCAAGGTCGAAGAAATCACCGTCAGCACGTCCGACGGCACCGAATACCCGGCCACGCTGGTCGGGAGCGATCAGGCCTCGGACCTGGCGGTGCTCAAGATCAAGGGCGCCAAGCCCTTCCCGTTCGTCCATTTCGGCGATTCGCGCCAGGCGCGCGTGGGTGACTGGGTGATCGCCATCGGCCAGCCGTTCGGCCTCGGCGGTACGGTCACCGCCGGCATCATCTCGGCGGTGCTGCGCAACACCGGCGGCGGCGCCTACGACCGCTACATCCAGACCGACGCGAGCATCAACCGCGGCAACTCGGGCGGACCGCTGTTCGACATGGACGGCGACGTGATCGGCATCAACAACGCGATCTACTCGCCGACCGGCGGCAGCGTCGGCATCGGCTTCGCGATTCCGGCCGAGACCGCTTCGCCGATCGTCCAGAAGCTGATCAAGGGCGAGGAAATCCTCCGCGGCTATCTCGGCGTGCGCATCCAGCCGGTGACCGGCGACTTGTCCGATGCGCTGGGCATCCCGGACAACCGGGGCGAGTTCGTGCAGTCGGTCGAGGCGGGAGGCCCCGCCGCAAAGGCCGGGCTGATGGTCGGGGACGTGGTCCTCACCGTTGCCGGCAAGGAGATCACGCCCGACCAGACGCTGTCGTACATCATCGCCAACTTGCCCCCGGGCACCCGCACCCCGATCGTGCTGCTGCGCGACGGCAAGCGCATGACGGTCACCGCCACCGTCGGCCGCCGCCCCAGCGAGGATCAGCTGGCGCAGCAGAATTTCGATCCCAATTCGCAGGACAACAGCGCCACGCCCGCGCCGCAAGGCAATGCCGGTAGCGGAGTGCTCGAAAAATCCCTCGGCATCCGCGCGATTCCGCTGACCCCGCAGATCGCCGGTCAGCTGGGTCTCGACCAGAGCATGAAGGGTCTGGTCGTCACCGATGTCGACCCGAACTCCGACGCCGGCCAGAAAGGCATGGACAAGTGCACGGTGATCTTCTCGGCCAACGGCCAACCGGTCACGACCGCGGCTCAGCTCGAAGCGCTGGTGAAAAGCGCGCAGAGCGCGGGACGCCCGGCGATCTTGCTGCGGGCTCAAGCCCGTGGCGGCCCGGCGGTTTCGGTGCCGATTCGGCTGCGCTGAGCGCGTTTCCGAATGTATTGAGACCCTCCCCGTTCGCGCGGGAGGTTTTCCGTTTCCGCTACGGTTGCGGCGGCGGGGGATAGCCGCGTGGCGGAGCGGTCGGCACAGGCCGGCGCGGTGCCTGATCGCGCGGCACGGCGCCCCCGGTTGCGCGTTCGAGGAAATCGTCGCTCGCCGCTTGCGTCGGCGACGCGCCCGCCGGTGGGTTGCCGGGCTGTGGGCGCCTGCCGGGCTCCACCGCATCGGGCGGAGTACCGTTCGCCGGCGGCTGCTCGGGGCCCGGGGGCGACACCAGGTTGCCGTTCTCGTCGATGAAGTAATAGTCCTGCGGATCGCCCTGCATGTGCTCGTCGTCGGGCTCGAGCTGCCAGTCGGGCAGCTTGAGGTCGGTGTCGAACTTCTCCACCGGGCGGTCCTTCACCGCATAGCGCATGTAATCGGAGAAGGCCCGAGCCGGCGCAGTGCCGCCGTAAAGCCCGCCGACGGGCTTGGCATCGTCGCGCCCCATCCACACGCCGGTGGTGATCCCGCTCGAAAAACCGAGGAACCAGCCGTCCTTGTTGGAATTGGTCGTGCCGGTCTTGCCCGCGACCGGCCGGCCGATCTGCGCCGCACGGCCGGTGCCCGTGTTGACGGCGGTCTGCAGCAGGTCGGTGATCCCGGCGGCGACGTAATCGGGCACCAGCGGGCTGCTGCCTTGCGCCTGATGCTGATAGAGCAGCCGGCCGTCGGCGGTGGTCACCTTGAGGATCCCGTAAGGCTCAAGGGACTGCCCTTTGGCCGAGACTTCGGCGAACGCGCGAGTCATGTCGAGCACTCTCACGTCGTTGCTGCCCAGCACCATCGACGGGTTGGTCGCTACCGGCGTGGTGATCCCGAAGCGCCGCGCCATGGAGGCGACGGTGCCGAAGCCGACTTCGTTGCCCAGCTGCGCAGCGACGGTGTTCTTCGAATAGGCGAAGGCCGTGCGAACGTCGATCTCGCCCGCGTAGCCGCTGTCGTTCTTCGGGCTCCAGCCGTCGATCGTCACGGGGACGTCCTTGACCTTGTCGTCGGGCTTGTAGCCGGCCTCGAGCGCGGCGAGGTAGACGAACAGCTTCCACGCCGAGCCCGGTTGGCGAACCGCTTCGGTGGCACGGTTATAGTTGGTCTTCACGTAGTCCGTCCCGCCGACCATCGCCAGAATCGCACCGTCGCGATCCATGCTGACCAGCGCACCTTGCGCCCCCTTGGGGACGTTGGCGGTGATCGCCCGGGTCGCCGCGTTCTGCATGCCCAGGTCGATCGTGGTCCAGACCTGGATCGGCTCGGTGTTCCCCTCCGGTAGAAGCAAGTCGAGCTGAGGCAGGGCCCAGTCGGTGAAGTAGCGGACCGAATTCTGGCCTTCCTCGTCCTTCAGGTGCACCGTGCTCGGATCGACCGCGGCTTCGGATGCGGAAATCATCCCCTGTTCGCGCATCAGCTCGAGGACGACGTTGGCCCGGTCGACGGCAGCGTCGACATCGGCGGTCGGCGAAAAGCGGCTCGGCGCCTTGACCATGCCGGCGATGATCGCCGCCTCGGCGTTGGAAAGATGCGCCGCCGGATGGCTGAAGAACTTGCGGCTAGCGGAATCGATGCCGTAGGCGCCGCCTCCGAAATAGACCTTGTTGAGATAGAGCTCGAGAATCTGCTGCTTCGAGAACTTGGCCTCCAGCGCCATCGCCAGCACCGCTTCCCGCAGCTTGCGATCGAACGTGCGGTTCGAGTTGAGGAACACGTTGCGGGCCAACTGCTGGGTGATCGTCGACGTTGCCGAGAGCCGCTTCGATCCGGTCGCCCAGGTGTAAACCGCGCGGGCAAGGCCCAGCGGGTCGACGCCGATGTGATGGTAGAACCGCCGGTCCTCGACTGCGACCATGGCGTCCTTCATGGATTGCGGGATTTCGTTCCAGCTGAGCCACTGGCCGTAATTCGGCCCCAGCTCGACGATTTCGCTGCCGTCGCGCGCGCGGACGACGATCGTCTGCCCGTTCTGGCTACCCATCAAGGTGGCGAACCCGGGCATCGAACGCGCGGCGAAGAACACCGCGCAGCCGAGAGCGAAAGCCGCGAGAAGGGCGAACGATCCGCCCCAGACGAACAGTCGCCGCAACCACAAGCGCCAGCCGCTGAGCGGCTCGCGCGCCGGCCTTTGCGGCCGCCGCCGCTCGTTGTCCCGCCTTTGCCTGGAGCGCGAGCCCCGCTTGTCAGCCATCTGGCGTCATCAGCCGTCTATGGGCGCATCCCGCCACCCGGTGTCCCTAACGGTCCCGTGCATAGGGTAAACAAAACGCAGCGTTAACGGCAAGTCGTGGCGCGATCGTCAGTTATCCTCCGGCTTGAAATCGAGAGCGGCACTGTTGATGCAATAGCGCAGCCCGCCTTCCTCGGTCGGTCCGTCGGGGAACACGTGGCCCAAGTGGCCTTCGCAGCGGGCGCAGACCACTTCGGTGCGGACCATTCCATGGCCCAGGTCGCGATGCTCCTCAACAGCGCCGTCCTCGGCCGGACGAACGAAGCTCGGCCAGCCGGAGCCGGAATCGAACTTGGCGTCGCTTTCGAACAGCGGCTGTCCGCACGCGGCGCAGACGTATTCGCCGGCCGCCTTGTTTTTCTCGTACTGCCCAGTGAACGCGCGCTCCGTGCCCTTCTGCCGCAGGATCGCGTACTGCTCGGGCGTGAGACGCTCGCGCCACTCGGCGTCGCTGAGGTTCATCTTCTCGGCCATCGGAATCTCCTTCGGCGGATATATGGGGTCAGCTGTTGGGATCGGAATACCCGGCCGGCGCCGGAATGCCTTCCATCTTCTCGATCAGCAACGGGCGGAAGCTCGGGCGGCTCTTCATTACGCGGTACCAGCCGTGCGCCTCGTCATGGCCCGACCAGTCGATCCCGCCGAGGTAATCGGCTACCGAAATTTGCGCCGCCGCGGCAAAATCAGCGAGGGTCAATTGCGCCCCGCCCAGCCAGCGGCGGTTGTCGATCAAGTAGTCGATGTAGTCGAGGTGCTCGTGCGCCAGCCGCATCGTTTCGCGCAGCAGCCTGGAGTCCGGCGGCGTGCGCAGGATCAGGCGTTTTTTCATCCGCTCGTGGAGCAGCGGGTGAGTCACCTCGCCGAAGAACTGCTCGTCGAACAGCGCCACCAGCCGGCGGATCTCGGCGCGCTGTGTCGCGGTGCCGAGGATCAGCGGGGCTTTATCGACCGTCTCCTCGAAATATTCGCAGATCGCCTGGCTGTCGACCAGCGTCAGCCCCTTGCCCGGATCGCGCAGCACGGGGGTGCGGCCGGCGGGGTTCAGGGCGAAAAACGCGTCGCTCCCCTCCCACGGGTTCTCGCGCACGAGCTCGAACGGAACCCCCTTTTCGCTGAGAGCGAGACGGAGCTTGCGGCTGAATGGACAAAGGGGAAAGCAATGGAGTTGCCACATGGCGCTTCGCCATGCCGCAAGGCGGGCGGCCCGTCTACAGCTTGGACGCGTCGAGCGAAGCCAGGCACGCGGGCATCCCTTTGAACAAATCGGGCGAGTCCTGCAGTCTGCCAGCCTCGGCCTGGACCAGCCCGGTGACGGCGGCGCGATCGAGCCCGGCATCGTCCATCAACTGCACCAGCGCCCGCACGAAGTACTCGCGTCCTCGGGCCCCGACATCCGGAAAGGCGAGTGCGGCCTTGTCGCCGGCGTGCTGGCGGCCGGAGACAAGCGCGAAGGTCGCCGAGCAATGCAGCAGCGTGCGTTGCTCCTCGGTCAGTTGTGGTCCGGGCGCCCGCTGGCCGGCGGCGGGGAACGCGGCGACGAGCGCAAGCGCGGCGAGCAGCAGGGGAGCCTTCATGCCGAACGGCTTACCGGAGCGAAGCTGAACGATGGCCGTCAGATCTCGTTCGCCTTGCGGCGAGCCTCGGCGAAACTGTCACGACGGATTTTCTCGAACGCAACGCGCTGATCGTAACCCGCGTCCTGCGGATAGTCGCGATAATCGGCGAGGATCTCGTCGAATATCGTGCGCAGTTCTTCCTTGTGATCCGGGTGCGTGAAGATGTTCGCCCGGTTCTCGCGAATGCCCTCGAGGATGCGCGCGCCGATCACGTCGGGTTCCATGCCGAAGTCGTGCAGCCCGACGAGCCGCTCGACCATGGCCGTATCGACCGGCTTCATCGCGCCTTTCAATTCGTCCGGCCGGACATCGTCGCTGGCATAGATGTAGCTCTTGACCAGCCCGGGATGCACCACCGAGACGCCGATGCCGTATTGATACATCGAATGGCGCAGCGAATAGGAAAGGCCGCGCACGGCGAACTTGCTGGTGTTGTAGATGCCTGGAACGCCGCTGCCCATGAAGCTCGCCATGCTGGCGGTGTTGACGATGTGGCCCCCCTTCACTTCGCCCGACTGCGCGCGTGCCTTCATCCGTGGGGCGAAGGTCATCACGCCGTTGACCACGCCGCCCAGGTTGACGCCGAGGATCCAATCCCAGTCGTCGTAGGAACTGTCCTCGATCGACTGGAAGAGATTCACGCCGGCGTTGTTGAACAGCAGACTGACTGGGCCGAACTTCGCCTCGACCTCGTCGGCCGCTGCGGCGAACCCGTCACGGCTGCGCACGTCGAGCTGCACGCCCATCACCTCGCGGTTGTCGAGCGTGACGAGCGCTTTCTCGATCGAATCCTGGCGAACGTCGGCGATCGCCACCTTGGCGCCAGCCTCGAGCAGGTTCCTGACGATGCCGATCCCGACCCCGTTGGCGCCCCCGGTGACGAAGGCCGTGCGGCCGGCGAATTCGATCATCTCAGCACTCCATGGTTCTTGAAGTGGGTGACACTCTGTCACCCTGCTGGCAGGAGGAAACCCACGCATTTCCGCGGGTTTCCGGGAAAATCGCAGGGTGACACCTTTCCCGCGCGATCGCCCTCGCCCTTCCATCGCCACGCGATGGGGTTCCCCCTCCCGGAGGGAGATGGAAAGTGCGCTGAAGGCGCGAAAGGGCGAGGGTGACGAGAGGTCGCCATGCATCGACCCTAGGCATAACAAACGATGTAGGAAAGGAATCCGGCGCTGGTTCGAACGAATGTAGGATTTCCGCAGACAATTGAACGTTATTGGCGATCCATCGCCAGCACCGGATTGACCGGGCCTGACTCCCGGCCAGACAGGAACTCGTTGCAGATCTTGCGGCGGGTGAAGAGCCACCGGCCGTCGACCCGCGCCAGCTCGTCCTCGTAGATGCCGAAGCTCGGCAAGGCGATGGAGCCGTCGGGGCCGCCGTTGGTCATTTCCCACCAGAAGCCGGTGTTCCATGCGCGGTCGCCCTCGATCCGGATCACCTTCTGATTGACCGCGTGGCGCAGCTTGGCCGGGTTGCCGCCGCTATCCTTGAACAGCTCTCCGGTCTTCGCCTTGAAGGCCTGCGCCTCGGCGCGGATCGCCTCGCGCCCCTTGGCGACGCCCATCGCCCAGTCGAGCTCGCCGTCCTCGGTGAAGCATTCGGCGTAGGCGTCGGCGTCGTGGTAATCCATCGCGAACAGGTAGCGCGCCATCAGGTCTTCGATCTCCGCGCGGTCGGAGGCATAGCTCACTTCTTCGACGCCTCGGCCAGCGCGTCCATGTCGTTCACAGGATTGCCCGGGCCCGACTGGCGGTTGGGAATGAACTCGTTGAGCACCCGGCGCTTGGCGATCAGCCAGTGGCCGCTCGCCTTGGTGAATTCGTCCTCATAGATGCCGAACGTGCCCATCTTCATGGTGTCCTTCGGGCCGTGGTTGGCCATTTCCACCCACAGCGTGCGGCCCCAGGCATGGCTACCCTCGACGCGGATGGCCGACTGCAGGACCACGTGGCGCAGCGTCGCGGGCTTGCCGTCCTCGGTGTGGTAGAATTCGCCGATCCGCTTGCTGAAGCTGGTGATCGCCGCGCGGATCGCATCGCGCCCCTTCGAGGTGCCGCTGGCGAATTCGAGTTCCGCGTCGGGGGCGAAAGTGCCGACGTAGGAATCCCAGTCGAAATAGTCGATCGCGAACAGATAGCGCGCCATCAGATCCTCGATCTCGGCCCGGTCCTCGGCATAGCTCTTCGAATAAGTCGGCTGCTTGGCGTCTGCGGGCATCGAGGGCACTCCAGTCATGGTGAGGACGGCGGCGGCAAGCGCCGCGCGAGCGATAGATTTGGGCATGTGATTCTCTCTCCCCGAGGCGCCGTGGCGCCACACTTGGCAACAACTTTTTCCTTCGCCTTTTTGTATTCGCCACTTACAAACCCGGGCAAGCACAATTCACGAAGGCCCGCGAAGACGGGCCCATTGGGGAGCTAGCGAATGGCGATTGCGCCGACCGCCACGGAGATGGTGGCCGAAGCCGAGAACGCGCGCGCCGGCGCGAGCGGGCAGCCCTGGCCATCGGAGGGGGCGGGCTGGTTCGCGCTGGCGGCGATCGTCTTCGCCACGTTCGTAACGTTCTTCGACCAGACCGTGTTCGCGATGCTGGCCGAACGGATGAAGCACAGCTTCGGCATCTCGGATTCGACGCTCGGCTTCCTGCTCGGCCCCGCCAGCGTGATCGCCTACGTCATCGTCGGCATCCCGCTGGCCCGACTGGTCGACATTTACGCGCGGAAGTATGTCCTCGCCGCCGGGATCGCGCTGCTTGGCTCGATCATGGCGCTGGGCGGGCTGGCGCAGAACTTCGGCCAGTTGATCGGAACGCGGCTGTTCGTCGGCGCCTCGAGCTCGGCCAACGGGCCGGGTTCCTACTCGCTGCTGGTCGACGCCTTCCGGCCCTTGCGCATCCCGCTGGTCTTCGCGCTGCTGCAGCTCGGCTACATCGGCGGCAGCTCGCTCGGCAACATCTTCGGCGGTCAGATGATCGCGTGGACGGCGACCATGCCCGAACGGATTTCGCTGGCCGGCATCCCGATCTTCAACTGGCAGTTGGTGCTGGTGATCGTCGGCTCACTGGGTCTCGTCGCCGGGGCGATCCTGCTGCTGGTCCGCGA
>Ga0105246_10002007_pt1 | contig 12291 bp, 10 predicted proteins | sample KBSM64metaG_FD_99694 | JGI IMG/M metagenome (GOLD analysis project Ga0105246, IMG submission 99694) | Miscanthus rhizosphere microbial communities from Kellogg Biological Station, Michigan, USA - KBS M6-4 metaG | ecosystem: Host-associated > Plants > Roots > Rhizosphere > Soil | place...
GGTACCAGCATTGCCGGCTGCGTCCGTTGCAGTCGCCGTGTATGTGACCACGCCGTCGTTGAGGGCGGTCAAGTTGAGCCCGGTGGTGGACCATGAACCCCCGGCTGCCGTCGCAGTTGTTGAAACGGTGTGAGCGGTTCCTGCGTCGGTCGCCAACAGACTTACTGCCGCGCCGGCCTCCGCCGTTCCGCTGACCGGAACGTTGGCAGCGTTAGCGATGTTGATGTACGTCGGGGCAGCGATCGTTGGGGCGGCTGGAGCCAATGTGTCCTTGATGCTGGTGACAGTTACCGTCGACCCCGTATTGCCGGCAGCGTCCGTAGCTTTCGCCGCGTAGGTGGCGGTGCCTTGGTTCAGGGTAGTCAGATTAAGGCTGGCAGCGGTCCATGCCCCGGCGCCGTTGGCGGTCAGTGTCTGTGACACCGTGTGGGCTGACCCGGCGTCGGTAACCGTAAGGGTCACCGATGATCCGGGCTCAGCTGTGCCGCTGACAGGGACATTGGACACGTTGGCGATGTTCACATACGTGGGCACGATGATCGAAGGCGTTGCTGGTGCCACCGTATCGATCCTGACGGCAAGATTCTGGGAGGCGCTTGAGTTGCCGGCATTATCCGTAGCGAAATACGAGACGACGTGAGTACCGTTGCCGCTCACCGATACGGCTGCATTGGTGGCGTTTACCGTCGTCGGGCTGCCGGAATCAACTGCGTAGGTGATCGAGGCGACGCCTGATCCACCTGTGTTGTCCTGGGCGGTGAGATTGACGATAACGGGGCTGCTGTTGTTGAACCCGGAGGCGTTGGGCGTCGGGGAAATGGATGCAACGGAAGCCACTGGCGGAGTGGTGTCTGTGCTGACGCCGTCACTGCGTGGGCTTTCGGAGCCGTTCCAGAGCGCGATGGTTGGCGTGACGGTGTAGTACCACGTTCCGCCGGGGACGTTTTGTTCCGCGCAGCTGAGGACCGTGACGGTGCCGCTGCATGCTCCGGTGGCTGGGGTTTTGGATCCGCCCGTAGCGACGTCATAACGTGACACGGTGTAGCCCGTCACAGCACGGCCGCCAGTCGTCGTGCCAGCGGGCCAGCTCACGGTGACGTCGGATCCGGTGGCAGATGCCGATGGCTTGCTCCCGGATGTCACAGAGTCTCCGGCCGCGGCGGCGAAGTTGCTGCTGCTGATGGACTGCCAGAACGCATAGGCCGCGGAACCGATGCCGGACACCAGGAGGATTCCTATCAATACCCAGGGGGCACGGGTCCTCAGCCAGCTGGCGCGGGGCATCTGGTGTCGTGGTTGAGTGCTCATTTTCGGACCGCCAACGTGACTGGAAGGTGGAAGGTGGCGCCCTGGCACGCTGACTGCGACGTCGCGTCCATGGTCGCGGCCCCGGGAAGAGAGACTAAGGTGCTGGAATTCGCTGCGATGGACACGGCCGGGCTGAGTGGGCCCGGAGCGCCGGTGAAGGTGACGCCCGTTGTGGTGCAGGAAGGATGGGCGCCGTCGGCGGTGGCTGAGCCGTTGCTGGTGACGCTGTACACCTGGACGGAATAGGGGTTGGGATTCGTTACCCGCAGCACGACGTCGGCAGTCCCGCCAGGAACCAGGGTTGACGCCGGAGCGTCACCGGAAACGAGCGCGTCCACGGTGACTGTCTGCATATCTCCGGCGCCAGCGGAGCCGCTGCCGGCGCCGTCGGAGGCCCAGAACGCATACGCCGTCCCGGCACCGATTGCCAAAGACAGCACGCCCGTCAGGACTGCCACTCTGACACCGCGGGCACGGCTCTCCCTCATCCATCCCATGAAATTCATCTCAGTTACCTTGTCCTGATCCGGAGTAAACCAATTGGAGGGTTGCACCCTTGCATCCGTCCTGGTTCGCGGGTGTATCGAGCATTTTGAACTGCGGCCATTGGGTCGAGGTGATGCCCAGATCAGACAACGAGGTGCTGCCGGACAACGAAGTGCTGCTGGGCGGCACTGTCAGCGGGTACGGGCCGCTGTACTGTGTCACCAAGTAGTCGGATGTCCCGCACGGGAGGTTCCGGGCGATGGCCTCTGATGTCCGGGTCACGCTCTTGATAGAGACGGACAGGTTGGTCAGAGCCAAGGCCTTCTTGTTTGGATTAGTGATGCCCAGGTCCAGCGGGAGGGAAGTGCCCGGCGCCAGTTGGTCTGCCAGGTTTCCGGAGAGGATGAAGCTCTTTTGTGTGGAGTCGATGACTAGTCGGACGCCGGCATAGGCATTTTGGATGGTGCCGTTGGCATCAGGCCCTGAGCCCATCAAGTTAAGCGAGTAGGTGCCATCTGGAGCATTCGATGGCGTGGTGATTTCCAGTGTCGAAGTGTTCCCGGTGGCCGGGTTCGGTGCGAAGGCGGTGGTGGAACCTGATGGCAGGCCACCCGCCACACTCAGGTTGACCGGTCCGGCGAAGTTGTTGCGGGAGAGCTGGATGGAATACACGCCGATGGAGCCTGGCGGCACAGTCACTGACGCGGGAGTCGCGTTCATAGAGAATGAACTGGAAATAGGCAAATTGACGGTCAGCCCGGCAGACACAGCGCCGCTGACTTTACCGCCGACACCTTTAATGCCAAGGCTGTGGGTTCCGATCGCTGTGGACTGGCTGGTGGACACTGTCATCGTTGCTGTGGCGGTGCCCCCCGCAGCCAACGTGACGGACGACGGCGAGAAGGAGGCAGAGGATGCGCCCGGCAGACCGCTTGCACTCAGAGAGACGGCACCGGAAAAACCGCCCGTTGACGTAGCGGTCACTACGTAGCTGGCGGTCTTGGCTCGCTCGATGGACTGGCTTGCCGGTGAAACCTGCAGGGTGATGCCGGGCTTGGCGTTCTGGCTGGTCGCGAACAGCGCGCCGGCCGGGACCAACATGACCAGCAGTCCGGTCAGCAGCAGCTTAACGGCGGTCCTGGCCGAGCGAGCGGACGGCGGCAAGGACCATCGTGGCTTCTGCATCTCGTACCCCTTCTGTATGAGTTTGCTTTGAACAGCGGATTGTCCGGGGTTGAGCCGGTCACCCAGTAACCGGCCCAACCGCGGATGTCACTAGTTGCTAGTGGCGCTGACCGTGACCGTGGCGCCCTTGCATCCGTCCTGGGAAACAGCGAGGTCATCCATGGACAGCGTTCCTGTGCCAATCTCTGTGCCACTAGAGCTGGCCGCCACCGCGACAGTGCCCGCAGGAATGGTGACGTGGAACCAGTCAGCATCGCAGCCTGCGCCTACGTGCGCGGCGTCGATCCCGACAGATGCCGTGGTGATGTGGACCGTGGTGCTGCTGGTGTTGGGATTGTCTGCCGTGTAGGTCACGGTCTTGCTGTTGGCAGCACCCGGCGCCAGGCCGCCAGCAAAATTCGCGTGCAACGTGACATCTGTTGTTCCCGCAGAGTTGGCCCCGGAGCCGTTACCGGCACCCGCTGCGCTCCAGTACGCGAAGGCCACGCCGCCTCCCACACCGGTCAGCGCTACGGCGGCGGCCAGTGCGGCGATCTTGTTCTTCTTGGTCATTTTGCGCATGGAAATTTTCCCCTTTTTTGATGAGACCGATGCACTCCCTGTGCCGGCCGGTGGTTCTGTCTGGCTGGTTGCGGTCCCTGTCTGAGTACCGATAGCCAAAGGTTCCATGCGGCGATTACCTGCAACAACGTGGGCGGGTACCTGTCTTTTTCATCCCGGAATCGTTGGTCCTACTTGGTCTACTCGGATTGCCCTGGGCCAACCCGGCACCGAAGCCTGGATAGCGCCAGCCTCCCGAACCCTCCCGGAGGCTGGCGTTGTGCCGTGAGTTGTGGGCAGAATGAAACACGCGCTGGCGCTGCCCGCGGCGGACTTCGGACCAACCTCGGACCATTGGCGACGGCGCCATGGAGGGACAGGGAACATGACAAGACTGCTCATCATCGGTCCGCCCGGCTCCGGCAAAGGAACCCAGGCCGAGCAGATCGCGCGGCATTTCAGCATCCCGGCAGTATCGACGGGAGATATCTTCCGGACCAACGTCAGCCAGCAGACTCCATTGGGCAAGGAGGCGTCCAAGTACCTTGATGACGGCGCCTACGTCCCGGACCACCTGACGAACGCGCTGGTCAAGGAACGGCTCCTCGATCCGGACGTTAAGGGAGGATTCCTGCTGGACGGTTACCCGCGAACCGCGCTCCAGGTGGCCGAATTGGATGACATGCTCGCCTCGCTGGGCCACCGCCTGGACGCAGTCATCGAACTGCGGGCCCCCGATGCCGAACTGGAACGGCGGATGCTGCAACGGGCCAAGGAACAGGGCCGAAAGGACGACACCGTGGAGGTGTTCAGGCGCCGCCTTGACCTCTACCACCGCGAGACCCACGAACTCGTGGCGGTCTACGCCGATAGGGGACTGGTGGTCTCAGTAGACGGCAGCGGCGAGCCGGGCGTGATCACGGAACAGGCGATCGCCGCCGTCGTAAAATTCCTTACCGCTTAGCGAGCCTACCGCTTCAGCGCGCAGGAATTTCCATGCATTAACGCAGCCTCCGAAAGGTTGCCTCAGGATCCTCCAAATTCGGCCCTCGCAGCGTAACGGACTCCTATCCTTTTGGTAGGGCAAGTGGACACTCCGCCCCAGCCGCCCGCACTACCAGCCAAGGATCCCAAAATTCGCACCTCATATTTTGTGCTGCCTGCCGCCACCCTGCTGGCCACCGCCGTCGCCCTAGCGGCCTCAACCGTGCCGGCCACAGCAGCCGCCCCGAAAGAGACCGGCGCCAGCGCCCGCTACATCGTCCGGTACACCCCTGACGCCGACGTCGCGGCTGAGACCGCAGCCCACCGTTCGCAGGGAATGGCCATCGGCCGCACATTTTCCCAGGCACTGCGCGGCGCAGTGGTGACGGCGACGCCGGGGCAGGCAGCGGCCCTTTCCCGTTCGGCCCGCGTCGCCTCCGTTGAGCTGGACGCTCCCGTCACCATTTCTGAAACGCAGCAGGCCGCCCCCTGGGGCCTGGACAGGGTGGACCAGCATCCCCTCCCGCTGTCAGGTTCCTATTCCTGGGCCGCATCCGGCGCGGGAGTCAGCGCGTACGTGGTGGACACAGGAGTTCTCGCTGCGCACACGGAGTTCGGCGGCCGTGTGGCCCCCGGCTGGACTGCTGTTGCCGACGGCCGCGGCTCCGGGGACTGCAACGGCCACGGCACTCATGTGGCCGGGACGGTGGCCGGATCCACCTATGGCGTGGCAAAGGGTGCGACCATCGTCCCGGTACGGGTCCTGGACTGCACCGGATCCGGCTTCAACTCCGACGTCGTGGCCGGACTGGACTGGATCGCCGCCAACCACGCCGCCGGGGTACCGGCCGTGGTCAACATGAGCCTCGGCGGAGCAGCCAGCACCGCGGTCGACGCAGCCCTCCAGGGAGTCATCAATGACGGCGTCACTGCAGTGGTTGCCGCCGGAAACTCCGCAGTGGACGCCTGCGGGAGTTCGCCGGCCCGTGTCCCGGCGGCGGTGACCGTCGCAGCCAGCGATTCCGGCGACCGCCAGGCCTCGTTCTCCAACTTCGGCCCCTGCGTGGATCTGTATGCCCCCGGGGTCGGCATCACCTCGGCCTACTACACCTCCACCACGGCAACCGCGACTATGTCCGGCACTTCCATGGCCACCCCGCACACAGCCGGCGTTGCCGCAGTGCTGCTCTCCCAGAACCGCTCGCTCACTCCCGCGCAGGTTGCGGCAGCCCTTGCAACGAATGCCACTGCCGGCGTTATCAGCGGTTCAGGGACGGGGACGCCGAACCGTCTGCTGTATTCCGGTGCGGCCGCCGTGAGCGTTGTTCCTCCCACGCTCACCGCTGTGTCACCGGCCCCGAACTCGACGTCGGTGGCCGCCGGAAGCAACGTAACTGCCACCTTCAGCACCGCAGTCCAGGGAGTCAGCAGCAGCACCTTTGTGCTCAGGAACGCCGCAGGTACTGTCATTCCGGCGACGGTCAGCTACAACGCCACAACCCGCACCGCCATCCTGGATCCTGCCTCCGATCTCGCTGCTGACGGTACCTTCACGGCAACCCTGGCAGGCGGAGCCGCAGCCATTCGTGACTCGGCAGGTACTCCGTTGGCCACCTCGAGCTGGTCCTTCGTCAGCGGCCCGGCACCGGTGGTGTCCGGCTTCACCCCGGGCAGCAATGCTCTCCTCGTCAGGCGCGGCAACGACATCACCGTGACTTTCAACGAGCCGGTCCAGGGAGTCAGCACAGTCACCTTCACCCTCAAGAATGCCTCGACGGGAGCTGTGGTGGCGTCTAATGTCTTCCGCAACGGCAGCACCAACCAATGGATCCTGGATCCGCAGCTGGCGCTCTCGGCGAAGACCAAATACACGGTGACAGTTTCCGGCGGTGCAGCCGGGATCCGTGACCTCGCCGGCAACCAGCTGGCCACAAAGACCTGGCAATTCACCACCGGTTCCTTCTAGGGCGGGGCGCACAAAGGAGGCCGACGGCGGCAGTTACCTGCCGCCGTCGGCCTCCTTTGCTGTTGTCCTAGCGGTACTCACCGCCCGTCCGGAACGGGTCAGCGGACCGGCAAAACCTCGTAGCCGTCAGTCTTGGCCACCATCTGCCTGCCATGGTTGCCATTGAACTTAAGCCACATCACTGATGAATCCGGTGTCACGTCCTCAACTTCGCCCGTGCGGACCAGCTTTCCCCCATAACGCAGTTCCACCCAGCAGCCAACAAGCTGCTTCCAGTCTTCAGTTGCCTCGTCCATGACCCCGGCGTGTCCTTAGTGAATCAGTTCGCGGGTCATCCCGAACGGAACCTGGTCCGACAGGGCTGCGGTGTAGCGCCCGGGTGCGATGCGTGTGAGCAGGATTCCGTGGGTTCCCGAGGGGAGTGCAACCTCCTGCAGGCGACTGACGGCGGCATCGATCTGTTCGTCCAGAAGGTGCCGGCTGGTGACCTGGATTTCAATGCTCTCTGATGAGGTGGACATAGATTTTCCTTATTTATGACCCCAATATGGACGCAGCCTATTTTTAGGCGGCGTTTTTCCGAATGCGTGACTCTGTCACAGTCATTCAGGCTTGGCTGCGGAAACGGGGACAGGGCGCTCCTGCGCCGGTGCCTCGTTGCCCGCGGGAGGCTTGGACTCGGTGCTGGCCGGAGGGGTGGTCCTGAGCTTGAACCTCTTGCCCAGGGTGCTTCCTCCGCCGCCACCGCTGCGGTTCTTGTTGAAGATATCGAAGCCGACGGCGAGCAGCAGGACGAGTCCCTTGATGAGCTGCTGGTAGTCCGTGCCGAGGCCCAGGATGGACATGCCGTTGTTCAGCACGCCCATGATCAGGCCACCGATCATGGCTCCTGCCACGGTGCCGATGCCGCCCTGGACCGCGGCGCCGCCGATGAAGGCTGCGGCGATGGAGTCCAGTTCAAATCCGGTACCGCCGGCCGGCTGGGCCGAGTTCAGCCGGGCGGTGAACACCAGGCCGGCCAATGCAGCCAGTACGCCCATGTTGACGAAGAGCCGGAACGTGACGGCCTTCGTCTTGACGCCGGAGAGCTCGGCGGCGTGCAGGTTGCCACCGATGGCATAGGTGTGGCGGCCGAAGACGCTGTTGTTCATCAGTGCCGTGTACACGATCACCAGGACGGCCAGGACGATGAGGACGATGGGCGTACCGCGGTAGCTGGCCAGCAGGAACGTGATGATCAGCATGAGGAGGGCGATGAACGTGGTCTTGGTGGCGAACCAGGCCATGGGCTCGTTCTCCAGGTCAAACTTCTTGCGGATCCGGCGCTCCTTGAGCGCCTGAATGAGCAGGGCGACGGTGGCGCCGACGCCCAGGATGACGGTGAGCCACTCCAATACCGACGTGCCGCCGGAGATATCAGGCAGGAAGCCGCCGCCCAGGGCGCGCAGCTCGGCCGGGAAAGGGGTGATCTGCTGGTTCTTCAGGGTGATCAGGGTCAGGCCGCGGAAGATCAGCATGCCCGCGAGGGTGACGATGAACGCGGGGATGCCGACATAGGCGATCCAATATCCTTGCCAGGCACCGACCAGCGCGCCGACTAGGAGGCAGGCGGGGATCGCCAGCCACCAGGCCCAGCCCCAATGGACGATCATCACACCTGCAACGGCGCCGATAAAGCCGGCGATGGATCCGACGGAGAGGTCGATGTGCCCCGCGATGATGACCATGACCATGCCTATGGCCAGGATAAGGATGTAGCTGTTCTGGACCACCAGGTTGCTGACGTTCTGCGGTTCCAGGAGGATTCCGCCGGTCAGTCCCTGGAAGAGCAGGACGATCAGGATCAGGGCGACGAAGATGCCAACCTGCCGGAGGCGGCTTGTGAGGAAGCCGAGGGATTCTCGTAGGGCGGACATGGTGCCTATTCCTTCTCTTTTGTCATGTAGTGCATAAGGGTTTCCTGTGATGCTTCAGCGATGGGGACTTCGCCCGTGACGTGGCCCGCGGACAGGGTGTAGATCCTGTCGCAGATGCCGAGGAGTTCGGGCAGTTCGGACGAGATCACGATGACCGCCTTTCCTTCCGCGGCCAGCCTGGCGATGATCGTATAGATCTCGAACTTCGCGCCGACGTCGATTCCCCTGGTGGGCTCGTCGAGGATCAGCACGTCAGGATCGGAGAACATCCATTTGCTCAGCACCACTTTCTGCTGGTTACCGCCGGACAGCTTGCCCGTGATGGCCGCGACAGAGGGTGCCTTGATGTTCATGCTCTTGCGGTAGCCGTTGGCCACCACCGTTTCCTGGTTCTTGTCCACCCAGCCGCCCTTGACCAGCTTACGGAGCGCAGCCATGGAGATGTTCCGCTTGATGTCCTCGATGAGGTTCAGGCCATAGCGTTTGCGGTCCTCGGTGGCGTAGGCGATGCCGTGGCGGATGGCCTCGGCGACCGTGGAGGTGTTGATTTCCTGGCCGTACTTGTACACCTTGCCGGACGTGGCCGTGCCGTACGTGCGTCCAAAGACGCTCATCGCCAGTTCGGTCCTGCCCGCCCCCATCAGTCCGGCGAGACCAACCACCTCGCCCTTGCGGACGTTCAGGCTGGCGTTGTGGACAACGGTGCGGGTGTGGTCCTGCGGGTGCCGGACTGACCAGTCCTCGATCCGGAGGACTTCCTCGCCGATCTTCGGATCACGCTCCGGATAGAGGCTTTCCAGGTCACGGCCAACCATGCCCCGGATGATTCGTTCCTGGGTGATCTGGCCTTCATCAAGCCGGAGGGTCTCGATGGTCTTGCCGTCGCGGATGATGGTGACGGCGTCTGCCACCTTCCGGATCTCGTTGAGCTTGTGGCTGATGATGATGCTGGTGATCCCCTGGCCCTTCAAATGGAGGATCAGGTCCAGGAGGTGACCGGAGTCTTCATCGTTAAGCGCCGCCGTGGGCTCATCCAGGATGAGCAGCTTAACTTCCTTGGACAACGCCTTGGCGATCTCCACCAGCTGCTGCTTGCCCACGCTGATGTGCTGGACGGGAGTAATGGGGTTTTCGCTCAGTCCCACCCTGGCCAGCAGCTTCGCCGCCTCCAGATTGGTCTTGCGCCAGTCCACCCAGCCGTTCTTTGCCTGTTCGTTGCCCAGGTAGATGTTCTCGGCGATGGAGAGATAGGGGCTAAGTGCCAGCTCCTGGTGGATGATGACTATGCCGCGCTTCTCGCTGTCGGAGATGCTGGAAAAGTTACAGGGTTCGTCCTCGAAGAGGATCTCTCCCTCGAATGAGTTGTGCGGGTAAACGCCTGACAGAACCTTCATGAGGGTGGATTTGCCGGCTCCGTTTTCACCGCAGATGGCATGCACCTCGCCGCGTTGTACATCCAAGGTGACATCCTGCAGGGCCTTCACGCCCGGGAAGGTCTTGGTGATTCCTCGCATTTGAAGAATGGGTGTGTTCATCGTCAATTCCCACTGACTCGTCGAAAAAGGCCGGTACTGCTGTTGCAGGGGCCTGAGGGACGGGTTGCGGCCAGGCCGGGGATGGCCTGGCCGCACCCTGTGACGTTGTTACTTGACGTCGGAGTCCTTGTAGTAGCCCGAGTCGATGAGTTCCTTCTTGTAGTTGTCCTTCGTAATGATGACGGACTTGAGCAGGAAGGCCGGGACAACCTTGACCTTGTTGTTGTAGGTCTTGGTGTCGTTGGTCTCCGGCTCCTGGCCCTTCAGGAGGGCGTCAACCATCTTCACGGCCTGCGAGCCGAGCTGGCGGGTGTCCTTGAAGATCGTGGAGTACTGCTCGCCGGCGATGATGGACTTCACGGAGCCCTTCTCCGCATCCTGACCGGTCACGACCGGCAGGCTGCCCTTGGAGTAACCGCCAGTGCTGGTCAGGGCCGAGATGATACCGATGGAGAGTCCGTCGTAGGGCGACAGGACACCGTTGAGCTTGGTGCCGGAGCTGTACGCCGCGGTCAGGATGTCTTCCATGCGCTTCTGCGCAACCGGAGCCTGCCAGCGCAGGATGGCTGCCTGCTCGAACTTGGTCTGGCCGCTGGGCACCTTCAGGGTTCCTGCATCCAGGAACGGCTTCAGGGTGTCCATCGCGCCGGTCCAGAAGAAGTTGGCGTTGTTGTCATCCGGGCTGCCCGCGAAGAGTTCAACGTTGAACGGACCCTTGCCGTCCACCTTCTTGCCGCTGGCATCAACCAGGCCAAGGCCCGTCAGCAGGGATGTGGCCTGCTGGACGCCGACTGTGTAGTTGTCGAACGTGGTGTAGTAGTCCACGTTCGGGGTGCCGTTGATGAGGCGGTCGTAGGCGATGACCTTCACGTTCTGTTCCTTCGCCTTGGCGAGGACGTCGGTGAGGGTGGTGCCGTCAATTGCTGCGATGATGAGCGCCTTGGCGCCCTTGGTCAGCATGTTCTCGATCTGGGAGACCTGCGTGGGGATGTCATCGTTGGCGAACTGAAGGTCCGTCTTGTAACCAAGATCCTTGAGGGACTTCTCGACGTTACTGCCGTCGGCAATCCAGCGCTCGGACGTCTGGGTGGGCATGGAAATGCCCACCAGCGAGTCGCTGGGCTTTGCGCTGGCTGCCGGCGCAGCTGTCTCGCCCCGGCTTCCGCAACCCGTGGCCCCCACTGTGACTGCGAGGACGACGGCTACAGCGCCCAGGAGTTTCTTAATTCTCACGTTTATTCTCCTTACGCGGACGCTGGGTCCGCGAAGTGGTGCTAAGCAGGCAAGCATCTGCGCTTTGCCTGGAGTGTGGAGCTGGCCAGGATGACCCGGTCATATGATGCCGTGTCCGAGTTGTCCCGGCATCAAAAGACTGCAGGGCCGGCGGGAAGGATGAATCTTTTCCTTGCTGACGATGCAGTCTAGGCTGTTATTGTTGTGAGCGCTAACAAGTGCGAGCTTACTACCTGCTGATCGTGTGAGTCAAATCACATTTTTGAACGACGTATATATAGTCTCATGCCCGGGAAGTGTGCCGTGTTCCAGTGGCGTGGAGCCCCGGTCGTGCAAGAGGGTCGCAGTCCGGCATTCAGTGTCAGGGCGGTCCCAAGCGCCCAGTACTCCGGGGCAGGGATAATCTTCACCTAGGTAGAAGACTCAACGGCGTAGGGACGGAATCACTATGGCAGAGCGGTCAGGGACAGGAGCGTCACCCGGCTCCGGCAACGGTCCCGGCTGGTGGCGGGTATTCCATGACAAATTCGTGGTGGAGGAACGCTACATGGAGCCGGCCGCACGGAAAGGCCTGTATGGGACTGCCGTCATTCTCATGGTGGTCGGCCTGGCCCTTTTCTGCGCCGCCCTGGCGGTCATCCTGCAAAGCGGTACCGGGCCGACCACAGCCGATGAGGCCGCCAGGACGTGGCTGCTCACACTTCGTTCCGAACCGCTGACCGGTGTCATGATTTTCCTGGCTGTGATCTTTGGGCCCGTGGGGCTGCCGATCATTGTGCTGGTGGTCAACGTCGCATGGGGCTTTTTGGCTAAGCACGCCTGGCGTCCGATCGTGCTTGCGGCCGCGATGCTCACCGGAGTTCTGGTCTCGCAGATCATCCTGCAGATCGTCAGGCGCTCGCGGCCGCCGGTGGATTTGATGTTGTTCGGGCCCGACAGCACGTATTCCTTTCCCTCGGGCCACGTCCTGGGTGCCTGCGACTTCCTGCTGGTTACGGCGTTCCTTGTCTTTTCGCGCCGGAAGAATCCCAGGGCTGCCGCGGCCGGGTTTGTGATCGCCGGCGTCGGGGTCGTTCTCGCCGCGCTGAGCCGGCTGTACCTGGGCTATCACTGGCTGAGCGATGCCGTGGCCTCGGTA
>Ga0105246_10002018_pt1 | contig 12266 bp, 11 predicted proteins | sample KBSM64metaG_FD_99694 | JGI IMG/M metagenome (GOLD analysis project Ga0105246, IMG submission 99694) | Miscanthus rhizosphere microbial communities from Kellogg Biological Station, Michigan, USA - KBS M6-4 metaG | ecosystem: Host-associated > Plants > Roots > Rhizosphere > Soil | place...
AGCTGGGCGTCGTCACGGTGGACGATGCCGCGGATCGTGTGCCGGGTGGTCTGTGGTTTGGCCGAGGTGATGGCCACCTTCTGCCCCACCAGGGCGTTGGTCAGAGTGGACTTGCCGGCGTTCGGCCGTCCCACCAGGACCGAGAAGCCCGCGTGGAAGCCGCTGAAGTCCTGGGTGGTGTCGAAGGTCTTACTGTGCTTGCTCACGTGGTACTCCCTGTTGCTTTATGTCGGCCTCGTCGAGAAGCCCGTTTAGGTCAGTGTCTTCCTTCGGCACGGCGGCCGCAATGATGTGGCTGACCCGGTTGCGCCGGCCCTCCAGCCTATCTGCCCGCAGGGAAATCCCCGCCACTTCGACCGTGCTGCCCACAATCGGAACCCGGCCCAGTGCCTTGGCGAGCAGCCCGCCCGCGGTGTCCACTTCGTCGTCGTCGAGGTCGATGTCGAACAGTTCCCCGAGGTCGTCGATGCTCATCCGCGAACTGACCCGGTAGCTGCCATCGCCAAGGTCGGTGGCGTCCTCGACGCCGGCGTCGTACTCATCGACGATCTCCCCGACGATTTCCTCGATCAGGTCCTCGAGCGTCACCAGCCCGGCCGTGCCGCCGTACTCGTCGATCACGACCGCGACGTGGGTTGACTCCTTTTGCAGTTCCTTCAGAAGTTCGTCGACCGGCTTGGACTCCGGGACGAAGCGCGTCTCTCGGGCCAGGGAGTCGACGTCGTGGGCGTCGGCAGGGAAATCGGGGCGGTGCAGCGCGGCGGCCACATCCTTGAGGTAGAGGATCCCGCGGATCTGGTCCGCGTCCCCGGCGATCACGGGGATCCGCGAGTATCCCGAGCGGAGGAAGAGCGCCATGGCTTCTTCCAGCCCGGACCCGGATTCAATGCTGACGATGTCCGTGCGGGGCACCATTACGGCCCGCACCAGGGTGTCTCCGAGATCGAAGACCGACTGGATGAGTTCGGCCTCGTCGTCCTCGATCACGTCCGACTCCGTGGCGCGGTCCACGAATTCGCGGAACTCCTCTTCGCTGAAGAAGAATTCATCGCCGCCCGGGGTTCCCGGCGCCACGGCGGTGCCGATCGAGACGAGCCAGCCGGGAACCGGCCCCAGGATCCGGCACAGGAAGCGGACCAGGGGCGCCATGAACCTGGCAACCCCGCCGGAGTGCGCCCGTCCCAGCTGCCGGGGCGAGACACCCACCAGCACGAAACCGATGACAGCCATAATGCCGGTGGCCGCAAGTCCGGCTAGCCAGACGTTGTCCAGCAGGCTGTGCAGGACGACGGCGACGGCCACCGCGGCAGCCATTTCGAACCAGACGCGCCAGAAGCGCAGGGCCCGCATATGGGGCACAGGATTGGCAAGGATGTGCCGCAGCGCAGCGCCCTTGCCGTTGCTGGCGGAGAGCTCTGCCTCATGGCGGGGAAGGAAGTTGAAGGCGGCTTCCGCAGCCGTCAGCAAAGCGACGAAGCTGAGGAAGACAAGTGCCATCCCGACCAGGATGAGCGAGGTCACTGCATGGTCTCCATGGGGGCGTCTTTGCCGAGGAAGGAGGACAGCAGCTCACGCTGAAGCGAGAACATTTCCTCCTTTTCCTCAGGCTCGGCGTGGTCGTAGCCCAGGAGGTGGAGGATGCCGTGGGTTGTCAGCAGCAGCATTTCCTCCTGCACGGGGTGCCCGGCGTTGCGGGCCTGGACCTCGGCCACCTGGGGGCAGATCGCAATGTCGCCCAGCATTCCCTGCGGGGTGGGCTTGTCCGGGGTGCCCGGGGTGAGTTCGTCCATGGGCACCGAGAGGACGTCGGTGGCGCCTGGTTCGTCCATGAGTTCGATGTGCAGTTTTTCCATGGCGGGCTCGTCCACCAGCAGGATCGACAGCTCGGCCTGCGGATGGATGTACAGCCGTTCGAAGATGAAACGGGACAACGTGACCAGTTGGGCCTCGTCCACCTGCACGCCGGATTCGTTGTTGACTTCGATGCTCATTGCTGTGTTCCCTGCTTCTTGTGGCTGTCTGCTGTCCCTGCCGGCTGGCGGTGCTTCTCGTCCCAGTGGCTGTAGGCGGTGACGATATCGGCCACGAGGCGGTGTCGGACGACGTCGCCTGCGTCCAGGATGGAAAAGTTCACGTCTTCGATGCCGTTGAGGATCTCGCGGACAACGCGCAGGCCGGAGCTCGCGGCGAAGGGAAGGTCCACCTGGGTGACGTCACCGGTGACCACCATCTTTGAGCCGAAACCCAGGCGCGTCAGGAACATTTTCATCTGTTCCGGGGTGGTGTTCTGGGCCTCGTCGAGGATGATGAACGCATCGTTGAGGGTCCGGCCGCGCATATAGGCCAGCGGCGCCACTTCGATTGTCCCGGCGGCCATGAGACGGGGAATCGACTCAGGATCGATCATGTCGTGCAGGGCGTCGTAGAGCGGCCGCAGGTACGGGTCGATCTTGTCGTTCAGCGTCCCGGGCAGGAAGCCGAGCCTCTCCCCTGCCTCGACGGCGGGGCGGGTGAGGATTATGCGGGTGACTTCCTTCATCTGGAGCGCCTGCACGGCCTTGGCCATGGCCAGGTAGGTCTTGCCCGTGCCGGCGGGTCCGATGCCGAAAATGACGGTGTTGTCGTCGATGGCGTCGACGTAGGTCTTCTGGTTCAGGGTCTTCGGCCGGATGGTGCGGCCGCGGCTGGAGAGGATGTTGTGGGTCAACACATCCACCGGGCTTTGCACCGTCTGGCTGCGCAGCAGGGAAACCAGCTGCTTCAGGGCCTCGGGGTTGATCACCGTTCCCTTGGCCACCAGGGCGCGGACTTCCTCGAGGAGGCGCATGATCCGGGGGACGTCCGCGGGCGGACCGCTGAAGGAAAGTTCGTTGCCGCGCACATGGAAATCGATGCCGGGGAACTGCTCCTCGATGTAGCGCAGCGCCTCGTCGTGGCTGCCCAGCGATTGAACCATCTGATCCGCGTTGTCGAAGACGACTACTTCCGTCCGGACGCCCGGAACGGAATGCGGAAATTCGGCCGGAACCGTCTCGGCGCTGCCAGCCCGTGGCCGCCCGTTCAAATCAGTCATGGTGTTGGCCGTGTGGCCTATGCTCCTCCGCTGTGGATGTATGCGTTCAACTTCCGGGTCCCATGCCTGCCGGTGTGGGAGCTGCTTCCCGGAATGATTCCCATCCTACGCCAGCAGCCCCATACCCCGACGGCGGCAGGCCGGTCCCAGCCGCCGCCGTCACCTTTGGTATCAACTCAGTATCGACCTCGTATCAATAACGTTTCAGTTCCGCCTAAGGCAGTGGAAGCGCCGCCGCCGGCCGGCGTGCTGTGCCAAGCTGAGTAAGGACAAACAGTCCACCTGCCCGTTTCGGCGGAGCAGCATCCGTTCCTGCCGAAGCGGCGGGACACCCCAACAGCAGGACACCAGCATCAGAACAGCAGCCAGCATGCGCAGGGAGGGCAAGCGGAACCATTCCGTCTTGTTCGTTGCCGCGCTGGCCGCTGCCCTCCTGTTGAACGGCTGCATCGCCGACGGCGGAAGCGTGGAACCGGCCGGAGCCCCGGAGACGCTGCAGCAGCAACAGCAAATGCACAATGCCCCGTCCAGCAACACGCCGCTGGAAACCACCCAGGCCTCGAGCAAGGTGCCCGTCTACTGGATCGGCCGCAACGGCAACGGGGTGGCCCTGCACCGCGAATTCCGCGACAACCCGGGCACGGAAAACCCCATCACCACTGCCCTGCGCACGATGATGACCGCGAAGCCGCTGGACCACGACTTCTTCACGCCGTGGCAGGAACCGAGCGACCTCGCGACCTCGATTTCCGGCAAGAACGTCGTCACCGTTGACGTGTCCCGTGACGCCTTCAATTCAAACCTCGACGCCGGCATGGCACAGCTCGCGGTGCAGCAGCTCGTGTACACGGCCACGGCGGCCGCGGCGAGTTCCGGGCTGATCGACTCCGGACAGCAGATCCAGGTGGTCATCCTGGTGGACGGCCACAAGGACTTCATGGCCTTCGGGCAGGTCAAGCTGGGCGCACCGATGGTCCGTGACGCATCCAAGGTGGCGCCGGTCTGGATCATCGACCCGCAGGAAGACCTCACCCTGGCCAGCGGACCGGTGAAGTTCAACGGCCGCGCCACCGTTGAGGGAGCAAAGCTGAAATGGCAGCTCTTCCGCGAGGCTGTCAACGGCGAAAAGGCCCTGTACCTTGACGGCGCAACCACCGCATCCGCGGTGCCCGGGCAGGGCGGGACCTTCACCTTCACGGTCAGCCTCGGCACCGGCCGCTACGAACTGAGGGTCTCCTTGCCGGCCCAGGCGGGCGAACCGGGGTCCACGGACACCCGCTCATTCAACGTCGGCTGAGTTCCTTCATCGTCGGCTGATACGGTCTGCCAAAAGTCCCGGCCCTACCAGCGCCCGAGAATGTCGCTGGCCAGCACGATCGCTGCCGGTCCGGCGGTTGACGAGCGCAGCACATGGTTGCCCAGCAGAGCAGTCACGGCGCCCGCGTCGGCCAGCTTGGTGACTTCGCGTGGGGTGATTCCGCCTTCCGGCCCCACCAGGAGCAGGACCTCCCGCACTCCGTCCGTGCCGCCGTCGGGCAGTCCCTCCAGCCAGTCCGCAAGGGCCGCACGCAGGGGACGCTTGGCGTCCTCGTGCAGGATGACGGCGAGATCGGCCGCCGCCACGGCTTTGGCCAGGCCGGCGCCGTCGACGGCGGGACGCACCTCGGGGATCCAGGCCCGGCGGGCCTGCTTCGCCGCCGCCGAGACCACGGACTGCCATTTGGCGTGGGCCTTGGCTGCCCGCTCGCCCTTCCAGCGCACGATCGAGCGTTCCGACTGCCACGGGATGACCGCGTCGACGCCGAGCTCCGTGGCGGTTTCGATGGCGAGTTCGTCGCGGTCGCCCTTGGCCAGGGCCTGGACGAGCACCAGCCGGACGGCAGCCCGCGGTTCCTCGCGGAGTTCCACGGCTTCGACGGTCAGTGTTCCGTGGCCCGCTTCGAGCACTTTGCCCACCAGGCGCCGGCCGGCGCCGTCGGCGATGTCCACGGCTTCCCCGGTTTCGAGGCGCTTGACCGTGACGGCGTGGCGGGCTTCGGCGCCGTCGAGAACGAAGGTGTCGCCGGGCACCAGACCGTCAAGGGCACCTGCCGGGGCAAAGAAGACGGGGTTGCTCACCGCTACAGGTTACCGAGCTTGTCCCGCAGCTTCGCGAACATGCCGCCGCTGGCAACGAGCTTGCCCTCGGTGAACTGCTCGCCGCGCAGCTTGGCGAGCTGGCGCAGCAGCTCTTCCTGGGCAGCGTCGAGCTTGCCGGGAGTCTCAATGTGCAGGTGCACCTTGAGGTCGCCGCGGCCGTAGCCGCGCAGGTGGGTGACGCCGAGGCCGCGGAGGGTGATGACCTCGCCGGACTGCGTTCCGGACTTGACGTCCACTTCCTGCGGCCCGTCGAAGGTGTCGAAGGTGAGCTCCGTGCCGAGGGCGGCCGCGGTCATGGGCACGCTGAGGGTCGCGTGAAGGTCATCGCCCTCGCGGGTGAAGGTGGGATCGCTGTTGACGCGGATCTCGACGTACAGGTCGCCGGACGGACCACCGGCCGGGCCAGCTTCACCCTGGCCGGAAAGCTGGATGCGGGTACCCGTGCCGACGCCGGCAGGCACCTTGATGGTCAGCGAACGGCGGCTGCGGATGCGGCCCTGGCCGTTGCATTCGTTGCAGGGGTCCTTGATGATCGTGCCGAAACCCTCGCAGGAACCGCAGGGGGCGGCGGTCATGACCTGGCCGAGGATGGAACGCACTGCGCGCTGGACCTGGCCGCTGCCGCCGCAGATGTCGCAGCGTTCCGGGTGGGTGCCCGGACGGCAGCAGGAGCCGTCGCAGGTGGGGCAGACGACGGCGGTGTCGACTTCGAGCTTCTTGTTCACGCCGAAGACGGCGTCCTTGAGGTCCACGCGGACGCTGATCAGCGCGTCCTGTCCGCGGCGGGTCCGCGAGGCCGGGCCCTGCATGCCTCCGCCGCCGAAGAAGGTGTCGAAGATGTCCTGGAAGGCGAAGCCCTGGCCGGCGTAGCCGCCGCCGAAGCCGTTGTCCGTGCCGTTTTCGTTGCCGGTGGCGTCGTACACCCGCCGCTTCTGGGGGTCGGAAAGAACCTCGTAGGCGTGGGTGACTGCCTTGAACTGCTCCGCGACGTCCTCCCCCGGGTTGACGTCGGGGTGCAGCTTTCGTGCAAGCTTGCGGTACGCCTTCTTGATCTCTTCGCCGGTGGCTTCCGGGGAGACGCCCAGGACGTCGTAATGGCTGCTCAAAGTCGGTTTCTCTTCCTCTTGTCCTGCTGTTCTTGCTGCGACGGATCCGGCGGGCCTCAGCTGCCGAGGATCCTCGAAAGGTAACGTGCCACCGCACGGACGGCGGCCATGCTGCTGGGGTAGTCCATGCGGGTGGGTCCGATGATGCCGATCTTCGCGGCGGCGCCCGGACCGTATCCGGTAGCGACGACCGAAGCTTCGGACAGCCCGTCGTACGGGTTCTCCCGGCCGATGCTGACGGTGACGCCACGCGGGTCCTCGGCCATTTCGGAGAGCAGGCGGAGCATGACCACCTGTTCCTCAAGGGCCTCCAAGACCGGGCCGATGCTCAACGGAAAGTCGACATTGGAGCGCGCGAGGTTGGCTGTGCCGGCCATCATCATCCGTTCGTCACGGCTGTTCTCGGCCAGCTTGTCCAGACCGCGCGCGAGCACTCCGGCCGGGGCCTGGAGCGGCTGCGGGCAGAGCGCGACCACAGGCGCCAGAAGTTGCGGCAGGTGCTCCAGCGGGGCACCGGAAATGCTGGACAGGAAGCGTGCCCGCAGCAGGGTGAGGTCCTCATCCGTGAGGTCCGTCCCGGCGTCGACGACTCTTTGTTCGACCTTGCCGCTGTCCGCGATCAGCACCACGAGCACCTGGCGCGGCGCCAGGAGCACGAATTCGATGTGCCGCAGCTTGGCCCCGCTGGAGTGCGGGTACTGGACGACGGCGACCTGGTTGGTCAGCTGGGAAAGCAGCCGGACAGTGCGCTCCAGGATGTCCTCGACGTCGTCGGCCCCCTCCAGCAGCGAGTGGATGGCCCGGCGCTCCGCGGCCGAGAGCGGCTTCATCGCCGAGATCCGGTCCACGAAGAGACGGTAGCCCTTGTCGGTAGGGATTCGCCCGGCACTCGTGTGTGGGGCCGCGATGAGGCCCTCTTCCTCAAGCAGTGCCATGTCGTTGCGGATAGTGGCACTGGAAACACCGAGGTGGTGGCGTTCCACCAAAGCCTTGGAGCCGACGGGTTCGCGCGAATGCACGTAGTCTTCGACGATGGCACGCAGCACTTCCAGCTTGCGTGGCTCGCTCATCCCCTTGCCTCCCCTCGGACGTTCCTGCCCCTGGATTCTCTCGCGGTTGTTCCGCGTCCGCCGCCCGGCGGAACCGCGATTCCTAGCACTGATTCTTAGCACTCAACATGCCCAAGTGCTAACAAGTCTAGTATGCGCCGGGCCGTTGTTAGCATTGGTACCGCTCGCGGCGAACAAGCCTCCCGCAGGCTCCGGCGGCTTCCGGCGGCCGGAATGACCTCCGACAGTGAAGTGGTGTGACACCGTGTCCTACGACAACTGGGGCCCCGGAACCCTTTCCGCCCCCGCCAAACGGGCACTTCCCGAGGTTCCGGCCGAAGCCGGAATGGTACTTGAGGATGTGCAGTCCGGCTGGGTGGGCGCGGTGGTCCGGATCGAAAAGTCCGGAGGCATGCACATCGTCGCCCTCGAAGACCGGAACGGCAGGACCAAGTCCTTCCGGCTCGGCTTCGGCTTCCTGCTGGATGGTCAGCCAATCAAACTCCTCCCGCCGGCGCCCCGGGCCGCAAGCGGCACGGCAGCCGGTGCTGTCCCTGCCGGGCGCACCGCCTCCGGTTCCGTCAAGGTCGCCGGCCAGCGGGCCCAGGTGGCCAAGGCCAGCCGCATCTGGGTGGAAGGCAAGCACGACGCCGAACTGGTGGAAAAAGTCTGGGGTGACGACCTCCGGGTGGAGGGCATCGTCGTCGAGCCGCTGCACGGCGTGGACGATCTGAAGTCCGCAATCTCGGCCTTCTCCCCCGGCCCCGGGCGCAAACTGGGCATCCTGGTGGACCACCTGGTCCCGGATTCCAAGGAATCCCGCATCGCCGCCGAGGCCATGACCCTGCCGGGAGCCGCAGGGAACGTCCTCATCGTGGGGCACCCGTATGTGGACGTGTGGCAGGCCATCCGGCCGAAGACCCTCGGAATCGAGCGCTGGCCGGAAATCCCCCGCGGAAGCGACTGGAAGACCGGCATCCTGAAGTCCTTCGGGTGGCCGCATGCCACGGCCGAGGACGTCGGCCTGGGCTGGCAGAAACTGCTGGGCGCCGTGCGCAGCTATGCGGACCTCGAGGCTTCCCTGCTGGGCCGCGTGGAAGAAGTCATCGACTTCCTCACAGCCCCCTGAACCTGCCTCCCGCAGCAGCCATGCCCGCGCCATGCCGCGCAGCTGGTCTCCGTAAGCACTACCGACCCAGTATTCTGGGACAGCAACATCACCGGACCCGAGCCCCTTAAGGAAGACACAGTGGCAGAGAACGCTCCCGACGGGTTGGACGCACCGCAGGGCCAGCCCCAGTACCACGGCGTCCCTGCCAACGCTCTTCCCCTGACCGCGGGCGAAGACCGCCAGTGGGCCACCCTGGCCCATTTCGGCGGAATCCTCGGCTGCGTCCCGGCTTTGCTGATCTACTTGATCTTCCGGGACCGCGGCCCGTTCACCGCCCAGGAGTCCAAGGAAGCCCTGAACTTCACCCTGCCTCCCACCATTGCGGCAGTGATCGCCAACATCCTGGTGATCCTTCCGGCGGTGGGCAACCTGTTTGCGGTGTTGGCCACGGCCATCTGGGTTGCGCTGACGTGCTTCGCAGTTTCAGCGGGCATCCGGGTCAACCACGGCCAGCCGCACAGGTACCGTTTCAACCTGCGCTGGATCAAGTAGCCCGCTGGCCTAGAGGTTCCGGATCCACGCATCCGCGGAAGGCAGCACAAACGGGACGGAGTCCTTCTCCAGCGCGGCGATAAGCAGCGCGAGCAGCACCCAGCCGACCCACGCGCCGACCACGTCCACCGCGCGGTTCGCCAGGGTCTCCTTCTCGCCGAATCCCGGCACGTACTTTTCGAAGAATTCCCAGCCGATGGTGATGGCCGCAACCAGGATCAGCGGCACGGACCAGAACCCGAGCATGGCCCCGGCCGAGGCATGGATCCACGACCACCGGTCGAAGGGGACATGGTCAATGTCCTGCGGTCCGTTGCCCTGTTTCTGGACGATGTCCCGGTAGCCAAGGTAGGCGGCGAAAGCGATCCAGACCACCGTACCGGCGATCCTGATGACCCAGGCGGCCGTCCCGACCTTCGGGTCGAACGTCATAAGGGATAGCAGCAGGAATCCTGTCACCACTGCAAGGAAAAGAAGTGCGCTCCGCCAGGGAACGCCGAACGGGGACTGCGCTGAAATCGAAGACATGATCCCTCCCAGCATTGGTCTTCATGCAGCGGGCGGAACCGGCGCGCCAAGCCGGATTGCCGGGCCGTCCACGCACATGATATTCCCGCCAGGAACGGCTGAACAGGTGGCGGCCAGCCCCTATTCGGGCAGCAGCCGGCGCACCACGGCATCGGCCAGGAGGCGACCCTTCAGCGTAAGGACGAGGCGCCCCTTGAAGGCGTCCGCCGGCTCCACCAGCCCGTCGGCGATCAGGCCGGCGACGGCATGACGGCCGACGGCGTCGAGCGCGTCGACTTCCAGCCCGCTCCCCAGCCGCGCCTCCAGCATGATGCGCTCCATTTCGCGCGTACCGGCGTCGAGGGTTTCGCGGCCGGCCGCCGGGGACTCGCCTGCGGCAAGCCGGCTGGCATAGGCGGTGGGGTGCTTCACGTTCCACCAGCGGACCCCGCCCATGTGCGAATGCGAGCCGGGGCCGATGCCCCACCAGTCGTCCCCGCGCCAGTAGGCCAGGTTGTGGCGGCAGGCGTGCCCGGGCGTCCTGGACCAGTTGCTGACCTCGTACCAGTTCAGGCCGGCGGCGGAGATGAGTTGGTCGGCGAGTTCGTATTTGGCGGCGTGGTCGTCGTCGTCGATTCCGGGGACTTCGCCGCGGCGCATCTGGGCGGCGAGCTTGGTTCCTTCCTCGACGATCAGCGCGTACGCGCTGATGTGGTCCGGCCCGTAGGAGAGGGCGGTTTCCAGCGAGGTGCGCCAGTCGTGCATCGATTCGCCGGGCGTGCCGTAGATGAGGTCCAGGCTGACGTCGAGGCCGGCGTCGCGGGCCCACTGCACTGCCTGCGGCACCCGTTCGGGGCTGTGCGTACGGTCCAGGACCTTCAGCACGTGCGGCACGGCGGACTGCATGCCGAAGGACACCCGGGTGAAGCCGGCCTTGGCGAGCAGTTCCAGCGACTCGGGCGTGACCGAATCCGGGTTCGCCTCGGTGGTGACCTCCGCGCCCGTTTCCAGTCCCCAATGCCCGACGGCGGCGGCCAGGATCCGGGCAAGGTCCTCCGCAGGAAGCAGCGTGGGAGTGCCGCCGCCGAAGAAGACAGTGCTGAGTTTGCGGGCAGGCAAGCCGGAAGCCTGCATTGCGGCAGCAGCGAAGTCGACTTCGGCAACCGCCGTTCCGGCGTAGGCGTCCTGGGAGGCGCCGCCGCCCAGTTCCCTGGCCGTGTAGGTGTTGAAGTCGCAGTAGCCGCAGCGCACGGCGCAGAACGGGATGTGGACGTACAGCCCGAACTTCCGGTGTTCGACGCCGTCCAGCACCTGCGGGGGCAGCAGTCCGTCCGCAGGCGCCGGATCGCCAAGAGGAAGGGCGCTTGGCACTACTTCTTAGCCTTGTCCTTGGACTCGTCGGTGGTGAGGGCGGCGATGAAGGCTTCCTGGGGAACCTCCACGCGGCCCACCATCTTCATGCGCTTCTTGCCTTCCTTCTGCTTTTCGAGCAGCTTGCGCTTACGGGTGATGTCACCGCCGTAGCACTTGGCCAGCACGTCCTTGCGGATGGCACGGATGCTTTCGCGGGCGATGATCCGGGAGCCGATGGCCGCCTGGATGGGCACCTCGAACTGCTGCCTCGGGATCAGTTCGCGCAACTTCGACGTCATCATCACGCCGTAGGCGTAGGCCTTGTCGCGGTGCGTGATGGCGCTGAAGGCGTCCACCTGTTCGCCCTGGAGCAGGATGTCGACCTTGACCAGGTCGGCCACCTGTTCGCCGTCGGCCTTCCAGTCCAGCGAGGCGTAGCCGCGCGTCTTGGACTTGAGGATGTCGAAGAAGTCGAAGACGATTTCCGCGAGCGGAATCCAATAGCGCAGTTCCACGCGGTCCTCGGAGAGGTAGTCCATGCCGCGCATCGTGCCGCGGCGGCCCTGGCAGAGTTCCATGATGGCGCCGACGAACTCATTGGGGGCAAGGATGGTGGCGGCCACCATGGGCTCGCGGACCTCATTGATCTTGCCGGCCGGGAACTCGCTGGGGTTGGTCACCGTGATGGTGCTCTTGTCCTCGAGGGTGACCTCGTAGACGACGTTCGGTGCGGTGGAGATCAGGTCCAGGTTGAACTCGCGTTCCAGGCGCTCACGCACGATTTCCAGGTGCAGCAGGCCCAGGAAGCCCACGCGGAAACCGAAGCCCAGGGCCGCGGACGTTTCCGGTTCGTAGATCAGGGCTGCGTCATTCAGCTTGAGCTTGTCCAGGGCATCGCGGAGCACCGGGTAGTCCGTGCCGTCCAGCGGGTAGAGCCCGGAGAAGACCATGGGCTTGGGGTCCGCGTAACCGCTCAGGGATTCCGACGCCGGCTTGGCAAGGTTGGTGACGGTGTCGCCGACCTTGGACTGGCGGACGTCCTTCACGCCGGTGATCAGGTAGCCGACTTCGCCGACGCCCAGGCCCTTGGACGGCACGGGCTCCGGGGAGCTCACGCCGATCTCGAGGAGTTCGTGGCTGGCCTTGGTGGACATCATCTGGATCCGCTCGCGCGGGTGCAGCATGCCGTCAACCACCCGGACGTAGGTGACCACGCCACGGTAGGTGTCATAGACGGAGTCGAAAATCATGGCACGCGCCGGTGCATCAGGATCGCCGACGGGTGCCGGAAGATCACGCACAATCCGGTCCAGGAGGGCTTCAACGCCGACCCCGGTCTTGCCGGAGACCTTCAGGACGTCTTCCGGGTCGCCGCC
>Ga0105246_10002020_pt1 | contig 12263 bp, 10 predicted proteins | sample KBSM64metaG_FD_99694 | JGI IMG/M metagenome (GOLD analysis project Ga0105246, IMG submission 99694) | Miscanthus rhizosphere microbial communities from Kellogg Biological Station, Michigan, USA - KBS M6-4 metaG | ecosystem: Host-associated > Plants > Roots > Rhizosphere > Soil | place...
CACAACCGCGCCGGAAGCGTGCGATAAGTCTGATCTCGGCTGGGGGAGTTACAGCGGGATGTTCTTGTGCCGACCGCGGCGTGATGGCCCCTCGGCCAGCGCCTGTGTCAGCTTGCTGCGGGTGTGCGCCGGGTCGATCTTCTCGTCGACCACGCCGATCTCGATGGCGCTGTCCACGCCGCCCGCGATCCGCTCGTGCTCGGCGGCCAGCTCGGCCTCGACCTGCGGCCGGATCTCGGGGGAGACCTCGGCCAGCTTGCGCCGGTGCAGGATGCGGATCGCGGCCACCGGCCCCATCACCGCCACCTCGGCGCCCTCCCACGCGAACACCTTGGTCGCGCCGAGCGCGCGCGAGTTCATCGCGATGTAGGCGCCGCCATAGGTCTTGCGGGTGATCAGGGTGATCCGGGGTACGACGCACTCGCCGAACGCGTGCAGCAGCTTGGCCCCCCGGCGTACGACGCCGTCCCACTCCTGGCCGACACCGGGAAGGTAGCCCGGCACGTCGACGAGCACGATCAGGGGTACGCCGAGCGAGTCGCACAGGCGCACGAAGCGCGACGCCTTCTCGGCCGACAGCGAGTCGAGGCACCCACCGAGCCGGAGCGGGTTGTTCGCGACGACGCCGACCGTGCGGCCGCCGAACCGGCCGAGCGCGGTCACGATGTTCGGCGCCCACCGCTCGTGCAGCTCCTGCATGGTGCCCTCGTCGAGCAGGGTGTCGACCAGCGGGTGCACGTCGTACGCGCGCTTCTTCGACTCCGGCAGCACCTGCGAGAGGTCGCGGTCCTGGACCGCGGCGACGTCGAGGTCGCCCTGGTTGCCCAGCAACGAGGCGACGATGCGCGCCCGCTCGAGGGCCTCGGCCTCGCTCTCGGTGAGGATGTGCACGACGCCGGAGCGACGTCCGTGCGGCTCGGGTCCGCCCAGCCGCAGCATGTCGACGTCCTCGCCGGTCACCGAGCGCACGACGTCCGGCCCGGTGACGAAGATGCGGCCCTCGGGACCGAGGATGACGACGTCGGTCAGCGCCGGGCCGTACGCCGCGCCTCCGGCCGCCGGGCCGAGCACGACGGAGATCTGCGGGATCCTGCCCGACGCCTGGGTCATCACCTGGAAGATCCGCCCGACCGCGTGCAGCGAGAGCACACCCTCGGCCAGACGCGCCCCGCCGGAGTGCCACAGACCGATGATCGGCACCGAGTCGATCATCGCGCGGTGATAGGCGTCGACGACGACCCGGCAGCCGAGGTCGCCCATCGCGCCACCCATCACGGTCGCGTCGGAGCAGAAGACCACGACCCGCCGGCCGTTCACCCGACCGACCGCGGCGAGCATCCCCGAGTCGTCCTCGGGTGTGATCGCCTGCATGGTCCCGTCATCGAGGAGGGCCTGGATGCGGTGGACCGGGTAGCGCGGGTCCTCGATCCGCGGGGGCTTGGTCACGGTCGCGGTCATGACACGCTCCCGAAGGCCACGGCGACGTTGGCACCGCCGAAGCCGAAGGAGTTGTTCAGTGCGGCGATGTCGCCCGTGGGCAGGTCGCGAGCCGACGTCGGGATGTCCAGCTCGACCTGAGGATCCTTGTCGTCGAGATTGATCGTGGGTGGGCTGACCCGGTGGTGGAGCGCGAGCACGGTCGCGATGCCCTCCAGGGCTCCGGCGCCGCCGAGCAGGTGGCCGGTCATGGACTTGGTGCTGGTGACCACGACCTCGTCCGCGTGATCGCCGAGCGTGGCGTGGATCATCAGCCCCTCGGCGATGTCGCCCTGGGGAGTGGACGTCGCATGGGCGTTGATGTGGGCGATGTCGGAGGGCTGGATGCCGGACTCCTCCAGTGCGCGCACGATCGCCCGGGCACCCCCGCGGCCGGCCGGGTCGGGCTGGGCGATGTCGTGGGCGTCCGCGGTGATGCCCGCCCCCAGCACCTCGGCGTAGATCGTCGCCCCGCGCGCCTTCGCGTGCTCCTCGGACTCGAGGACCAGGACGCCCGCGCCCTCGCCGAGGACGAAGCCGTCGCGTCCGGTGTCCCACGGTCGCGAGACCGTCGTCGGGTCACCGGTGTTCTTCGACAGCGCCATCATGTTGGCGAACGCCGCCATCGGCAGCGGGTGGATGGCCGCCTCGGTGCCGCCGGCCAGCACGATGTCGGCCCGACCGAGCCGGATCTGGTCGAGGGCCAGCGAGATCGCCTCGTTGCCCGACGCGCAGGCCGACACCGGCGTGTTGACCGCGGCGCGCGCGCCGACGTACAGGCTGATCTGTGCGGCGGGAGCGTTCGGCATCAGCATCGGGACGGCGAGCGGCGAGACCCGGCGCGGGCCCTTCTCGAGCAGGACGTCGTAGTTGGACAGCAGGGTCGTCACCCCCCCGATGCCCGAGGCCATGGCCACGCCGAGACGCTCGTGGTCGATGTCGGCCCCCTCCAGCCCCGAGTCGGCCCACGCCTCCATGGCCGCCACCATCGCGAACTGCGAGGAACGGTCCAGCCGGCGGGCCTTGACGCGCTCCAGCACCTCCGCCGGCTCGACGGCGATCCGACCGGCGATCTTGACCGGTGCGTCCTGCGCCCAGTCGTCGTCGAGGTGACGGACGCCCGACTGGCCCTTGACCAGGGCCTCCCAGGTGGTGGCAACGTCGCCACCGACCGGGTTGGTGGTCCCGAGTCCGGTGACGACGACTCGCTTGGCAGTCATGTGACTCCTCGTGGGTGAAGGAGGGGTGGGGGAACGGTGGGCGGTCAGCCCTGGGCGTTCTCGATGAACGACACGGCGTCGCCCACGGTCTTCAGGTTCTTCACCTCGTCGTCGGGGATGGAGACGCCGAACTTCTCCTCGGCAGCCACGACGACCTCGACCATGGACAGGGAGTCGACGTCGAGGTCGTCGACGAACGACTTGTCGAGCTGGACGTCCTCGACGGGGATGCCCGCGACCTCGTTGACGATCTCGGCGAGGTCGGCGCGGATCTCTTCGGTGGTGGCCATGGCCGGTTCTTTCCTTTCAGTGGTCGATGCCGGGTGGCATCGAGTGATGGGTCACGGCACGGTGATGACCTGGGCGGCGTACGCCAGGCCGGCACCGAACGCGATCAGCAGCGCGATGTCGCCGCTCTTGGCCTGGCCTTCCTCGATCATCCGATCGAGAGCCAGGGGGATCGAGGCCGCCGAGGTGTTGCCCTGCTCGGCGATGTCGCGGGCGACGGCCACCCGCTCAGGCAGCTTCATGGCACGGGCCATCGCGTCGATGATGCGCATGTTCGCCTGGTGCGGCACGAAGACGTCGAGGTCGTCGGCCGAGATGCCGGCCTTGTCGAGCGCCTGCTGCGCGACCTTGGCCATCGTGAACGACGCCCAGCGGAAGACGGGGTTGCCCTGCATGGTCAGGTAGGGGAGCACCGGCCGCTCCATCGCGATGATGTCGCGCCAGTCCTCCTTCTGCCGGATCAGGTCGAACTGCTCACCGTCGGAGCCCCACACCACCGGGCCGATGCCCGGGGTCTCGCTCGGGCCGACGATCGCCGCCCCGGCGCCGTCCGCGAAGATGAACGCGGTGCCCCGATCCGTCATGTCGGTCAGGTCGGAGAGCCGCTCGACACCGATGACCAGTGCATAGCGGGCGCCGCCGCCGCGGATCATCTGGTCGGCGAGGGCGAGGCCGTGGCAGAAGCCCGCGCAGGCGGCCGAGATGTCGAACGCCGCGGCCTGGTCGGTGCCGAGCTCGTAGGCGATGGCGGTCGCGATCGCGGGCGTCTGCAGCAGGTGGGTGACCGTGGCGACGATGACGCAGTCGATCTGGCCGGGTTCGATGCCGGCGTGGTCCAGCGCCTTCCGGGCAGCCCCCACGGACATCACCTGCACGGTCTCCTCCGGAGTGGCGAACCTTCGCTGCTTGATCCCGGAGCGCTGCTGGATCCACTCGTCGCTGGAGTCGATCGCCTCGATGACATCGGCGTTCGGGACGACCCGCGACGGGCGGTAGCTGCCGATGCCGAGGACCGCGGCGTACGTCGACCCGCGGTCGGTCGTGATCGTGGCCATCAGGCTGCTCCCACCGGGTGGAGCCGGACCAGCGGTTGACCGGGTGAGACCAGGTCGCCGTCCTCCACCAGCCACTCCACGACCTGACCGCCGTGTGGCGCCCGCACCTCGGTGCGGTCGCGGAGGCTGGCGACGTCGCCGAGCGCCGCGCCGGGCTCGAGCACGCTGGCCTCTCCGGCCTCGCCGGCGCGATGGAAGGTGCCCTTGGCGGGTGACACGACCATCAGCCAGGTCGGAGTCGTGTCGATGACCGACGCCTCGCCGTGCTTGGCGCAGAACGCTCGGGCGTCGTCGAGCTGGTCGGGGGTCTTCAGGGCGAACGTCTCGACGCCGGGCAGGGCACGCTTGGCGATGCCGGTGAGGGTGCCCGCGGGCGGCATCTCGAGCATGCCGGTGACGCCGAGGTCGGTCATCGTCTCCATGCAGAGGTCCCATCGGACGGGCTGGGCGATCTGGCCGACGATGCGCTTCATGATCTCGCGACCGTCCTGGATGACCTGGCCGTCGCGGTTGGAGATCCACGGGGTGCGCGGGTCGTGCGTCGAGACCGAGCGGGCCAGCGTCGCGAGGTGACCGACCGCCGGGGCCATGTGCTCGGTGTGGAAGGCACCGGCCACGCTCAGCGGCACCAGCCGTGCCTTGGCGGGCGGGTTCTCGGCGAAGGCCCTCAGCTGCTCCATCGTGCCCGCGGCGACGACCTGTCCCGGGCCGTTGTTGTTGGCAGCCACCAGTCCCTGGGCCTCGATGGCGGCCATCACCTCGTCGGGGTCGCCCCCGAGGACTGCGGTCATGCCGGTCGCGGTCGTGGCGGCCGCCTCGGCCATGGCCCTGCCGCGCTCCCGGACCAGGACCATCGCCTGCTCGGCGGTGATCGCCCGGGCGCCGGCGGCCGCGGCGAGCTCGCCCACGCTGTGCCCGGCGACGGCCCCGATCTGGCGGAACACGTCGGCCGGGTGCGGGAACACCTCGAGCGCCGCGATCAGGCCGGTGGCGACCAGCAACGGCTGGGCGATCTGGGTGTCGCGGATCGTCTCGGCGTCCGCCTCGGTCCCGTAGTGGGCCAGGTCGATGCCCGCGACCGTCGACAACCACTGGAACCGGGAGGCGAACGTCGGATCCTCGAGCCAGGGGGACAGGAAGCCGGGGGTCTGGGCTCCCTGACCGGGAGCGACGATGACGAGCACGGCTCCCAGCCTTCCGGGTCGGAGGTCTCCGGTGCGCGTCGGGCGCGCACGAAACTCGCCGCCCCAACTTTGTAGGTTTCCTACAACGATTCGTCCAGCGTACGGCGATGTGCCTGGCGGCCGAGCACGAGCGCGAGCTGCAGCGTCAGCCCCTCCCGTGGGTCGGTCGCGGAGAGGCCGGTCAGGTCGGTGGCCTGGCGCAGGCGGTAGCGCACCGTGTTGGGGTGGACGAACAGGGCGCGGGCGGCCCCCTCGAGCGACTGGCCGTGCTGGAAGTACGCCGTCAGGGTGTCGATGAGCGTGTCCTTGGCCCCGCTCAGCGGCACGAACACCGCATCCACGAGGTGACGCCGGGCGTGCCCGTCACCCGCGAGCACCCGCTCCGGAAGCAGGTCGTCGCTGGCGACCGGCCGGGGGGCGTCGGGCCAGCCCACCGCGGCCCGCAGGCCGGACAGCGCCGCCCTCGCCGAGACGTGGGCCGAGGCGAGGTCGTCGGAGCGCGGCCCCACGACCACCGGACCGTCGCCGAAGAACCGGACGACGGTATGGGCCGCCTTGTCGGTGTCGGTGACGCCGCCGAGGATGACGACGAGCCGGTCGCCCTGGACGGCGCACAGCGCGTCCAGCCCGGCGCCGCGAGCGACCCGGCGTACCTGGTCGAAGAGGTCCTCGATGCGGGGGGTGGGCACCGGCCCGAGGACCACGGTGACGCCCTCGCGTCGTCCCCAGCCGAGCGCGCTCGCCCGCGAGGCGACCGCCTCGTCGGCCTCGGCCCGGATCACGGAGTCGACCACCAGGGCCTCGAGGCGGGCGTCCCACGCGCCCCGCGCCTCGGCGGCGCGGGCGTAGACCTCGGCGGTCGCGAAGGCGACCTCCCGAGCGAACCGGAGTACCGCGGCATGCACGGCCGGCGCGTCGGCCGGGTCGACCACCTCGTCGACGTGCGCCTCGACCACCTCGATGCCGAGGCGCACCAGGTCGACGGTCTGTCCGAGCGTGATGACGCCGGTCATGCTGCGCGGTGCCGCTCCGAACACCGCGGCCGCGGTGTCGCCCGGGAAGGCGTTGTCGTCACCCGACCGGAACCAGTCGACGAACCCCTGGATGCCGGCGTGCAGGATCTGGCCGACCCAGGACCGGCTCTCGGCCGACAGCTCGGCGAACCACGGCACGTCGGTGAGCATCCGCGACATCGCGGCGGAGCTGAGCGCTCCGGTCGACCGGCGCAGCGCCGCGGCAGCGCGCTCGCGCGAGCTCCCGTCGCCCGGGCTCGTGGGTACGGCGCGCACGCTCACGCGTCGACCCTAGTGCGTGCTCCCGCCCCGTGTTCAGCGCCATTTCTGAGCCGTCCAGCGCCGTCCAGCGGCGTCCAGCGGCGTGCCGCGTCGTCGATCGGGCGCCCCATCCTGGTGAACCGCGGGTTTCGTCGTCCTGACGAGGGGGTACGTCTGGTTGAATCTGGCCGGACCCGTGCCGTCGGGTCTCGCTGTGGATCCACCAGGAGGCCGTCCCCCGATGCGCCAGTACCGCGTCCAGCACGTCACCATCCACGGCCATCGACGTGCGTACGTGAAGGCGGGGAACGGGCCGGCGCTGCTCCTGCTGCACGGCCTCGGCTGCACCCACCGCACCTGGCTGCCGGTGCTCGACGCGCTGGCCCGTCGCTACACGGTGATCGCGCCCGACCTGCTCGGGCACGGCGAGTCCGACAAGCCGCGTGCCGACTACAGCATCGGCGCGTTCGCCAACGGGATGCGCGACCTGCTCACCGTGCTCGGGATCGACAAGGTCACCGTCGTCGGCCACAGCTTCGGCGGTGGGGTGGCCATGCAGTTCGCCTACCAGTTCCCCGAGCGGACCGAGCGGTTGGTGCTGGTGGGCTCGGGAGGCCTGGGTCCGGAGGTCTCCGCCGCGATCCGGGCCATCACGACCACGGGCTTCTACCAGGTGATGGGCGCGCTGACGCTGCCCGGCGTGCGCCACGTCGGCACCGCGGGGCTCAAGGCCCTCTCGCGCACCGGGATCAAGGAGTTCCGCGACTTCGACGAGGTCGCCGAGATCTACCAGTCGTTCCGCGACCCGGCCGCCCGGGCGGCGATCCGGCACGTCGTACGCGCCGTGGTCGACTGGCAGGGCCAGATCGTGTCGATGGCCGACCGCGCCTACCTGACCGAGGCGATGCCGATGTGCGTGGTGTGGGGCGACCAGGACCGGGTGATCCCGGTCAGTCATGCCGCGCGTGCCGGCGAGCTCGCTCCGAGGGCGCGGGTCGAGGTGATGCCGAATGCGGGGCACTTCCCGCACAAGGACCACCCGGAGCGGTTCGTGAAGATCCTCAACGACTTCGTCCGCAGCACGAGCCCGGCGTCGTACTCCCGCGCCCGGTGGCGTCGCCTGCTCCAGCAGGGTGCGGGGCCGGCCGCCCCGCTCGCGCCGGTGGAGGCTCCGACCGCCTGAGCCGGGAATCATCGCGTACCGATCGACCTTCTCCCCTCATGGAACTCGCCGATGCGCTGGCAGCTGCCCGCGCCACCCACCAGTCGGTCCTGACCACGCTGCGTCGGGACGGCAAGCCGCAGCTCTCGAACGTGCTGCACACCGTGGACGCCGACGGCGTGATCCGGGTGAGCACGACGGCGGACCGGGCCAAGTACAAGAACCTGCGGCGTGAGCCATGGGCGGCCCTCAAGGTCGACGGCGACAGCTTCTGGTCGTACGCCGTGATCGAGGCCGACGTGACCTTCTCCGAGGTCGCCGCAGCTCCCGACGATGCCGCGGTCGAGGAGCTGGTCACGTACTACCGCGTGATCAGCGGCGAGCACCCGGACTGGGACGACTACCGGCGGTCGATGGTGGCCGACCACCGGGTCGTCGCACGGCTGACCCCGACCCGCGCGTACGGCGCTCTCCGGTAGGCGGCGTGCCCAGGTGACTAGCCGCGGCTCTCCACCGGCAGGCTGACGCGCACCACGGTGCCCTTGCCCTCCGGGCCGGGGGAGTCGATGTCGATCGTGCCGGCGTGGCGCTCGACCACGATCCGCCGGGCGATGTCGAGGCCGAGACCGGTCCCCTTGCCGACGTCCTTGGTGGTGAAGAACGGTTCGAACGCGCGGGCGATGACCTCCGGCGGCATGCCGGGTCCGGTGTCCGCGATCTCCACCACGACCCGGTCGGCCTCGGGCCGGGTGCGCACCGTGAGGGTGCCGGCGCCGTCCATCGCGTCGACGGCGTTGTCGATGACGTTGGTCCAGACCTGGTTGAGCTCGCCGGCGTAGGCGTCGATCGGCGGCAGGTCGCCGTACTCACGGACCACGGTGATCGCACCCTTGAGCTTGTGGCCGAGCATGGTCAGCGTGCTCTCCAGTCCGTCGCGGACATCGGTGCGCTGCCGGGATGCCCGGTCCAGCTGGGAGTACGAGCGCACGGCCGCGACGAGGTCCGAGATCCGGTGGACGGCGTCCGTCAGGTCGCTGAGCAGCGTCTTGGAGGCGATCGTGGCCGACACCCACTCCAGCCCGGGGGTCAGCGCCCGGTCGCCCAGCGCCGCGTGGGCGCGCTCGCACCAGTCCTCGTCGATGCCGCCCGCCGCGAGCTGCGTGGCGAGCCCCCACGCGTCGGCCACCCCGTGCCGCTCCAGCCACCCCGCGAGGTCGCTCTCGCGATCGGCCAGCGACAAGGCGTCCACGGGGCCGGGTGCCGACGTCTCGCGCCGGAGCCCGTCGAGGGCGGTGAACTGCTCGGCGGTGACGTCGTCGCGGGCCAGCCGGGTGAGCGCCTCGAGCAGGGCGTTGCAGCACTGTCCGAGCTCGTCGACGGTGCGGCTCGCCGCAGCGGCAGGGTTGTTGATCTCGTGGGCCAGGCCCGCCGCCAGCGTGCCGAGGGTGACCAGCGCGTCGCGCTGCCGCACGGTGGACTCGATCGAGCGGGCCGTGTGGTGGAGCCCTCCGATCAGGTGCCCGGCGAGTGGGAACCAGTGGTTCACCAGCTCCTTGAGCAGAGGCGCATCCAGCCGCAGCACCCGGCCGGTCGTCGCCCCGCGCCCGGTGGCCAGGTAGATCCCGTTGTCGTCCCAGGCCCGGAAGCCGCCGGCCCATCGCCCCGGGACGTCCATCCGGGCGACCACGACGTCCTCGCGGCCGACCCTGCGGACCAGGTCGAGCGAACCCTCGAGCAGCACCCACCACTGGTCGGCGTGCTCGCCCTCGGTGAACAGCACGTCACCCGGCTCGAACGGCACCTCGTCACCACCGGTGGCGAGCTCCGCGAGCTGGTCGTCGGTCAGCCCGGTGAACAGCTCGACCCGGCGCAGCTCGTCGACGTCCATCGGCGGCCCTCAGACCGTCGCCAGGTAGCGGTGGACCAGGTAGATCGACATGGCACCCTCGCCGACCGCCGACGCGACCCGCTTCATCGACTCCTGCCGCACGTCCCCCGCGGCGAACACGCCGGGCATGCTCGTCTCGAGGGCGAACGGTGCGCGGGCGAGGCTCCAGGGTGCGTCCGAGGTCGCCACCTCGGGACCGGTGAGCACGAAGCCGTGCGGGTCGCGGGCGACCTCACCCAGCCAGTCGGTGCGCGGAGACGCGCCGATGAAGACGAACAGCCACGACGCCTCGACCTCCTCGCGCTGCCCCGAACCACGCTCGACGAGCGTCAACCGCTCGAGGTGGGCGTCGCCCTCGGCGGCGCCGACCTCGGTCGCGCAGCGGACCGTGATGTTCGCGGCGGACGTGATCCGGTCCACGAGGTACGTCGACATCGTGGCCAGCAGGTCGGACCCGCGGACGACGAGCGTCACCTGCTTGGCGTGCCGGGCGAAGTTCAGCGCGGCCTGACCGGCGGAGTTCGCGCCGCCGACGATGTAGACCATGTCGCCGGCGGTCTGGGCGGCCTCGGCCGCGGTCGCGCCGTAGTAGATGCCCTTGCCCTGGAGCCGCTCCACTCCGTCGGCCTCCAGGCGGCGGTAGGAGACACCGGTGGAGACGACCACCGACCGCGCCTCGACCTCCGCCCCGCCCGCGAGCAGCACGGCCCGGACCGTGCCACGCTGCTCGAGCCCGACGACCTCGCGGGCCAGCACCAGCTCGGCGCCGAACCGGGACACCTGGGCCAGTGCCCGCTGGGCGAGGTCGGAACCGCTCAGCCCCTTGGGGAAGCCGAGGTAGTTCTCGATGGCCGAGCTCTGACCGGCCTGGCCGCCCGGCGCCTCGCGCTCCAGGATGATCGTGCTGAGCCCCTCGGAGGCGGCGTAGACCCCGGCGGCCAGCCCGGCGGGACCACCGCCGACGATGCAGACGTCGTAGAGCGGCTGCTCGGCCTCGACGTGGAGCCCGAGCGCGCCGGCGGCCTCGAGCAGCGTGGGCGACCGGAGCGGCTCGCGGTCGGGCACGAGCACCAGTGGGAGGTCGGTGCGCACCCCACCCGCCAGCTGGAACAGCCGCCCGCCCTCCTCGTCGCGCTCCACGTCGTACCAGCGGTAGGGGACGTGGTTGCGGGCGAGGAACGTCTTCAGCTCGTGGGTGCGGTCGGACCAACGGTCGCCGACCACCTGGATGTCGTGGGTGACCTCGGGATGGCCGCGTCGCCAGTCGCCGAGCAGGTCGTCGATGACCGGGAACAGCCGGTCCTCCGGCGGGTCCCACGGCTTGAGCAGGTAGTAGTCGAGCCCGATGTCGTTGATCGCGGCGATCGCGACGTCGGTGTCGGCATACGCCGTGAGCAGCAGGCGCTTGGCCTCGGGCGCCAGGGTCTGCGACTCGCCCAGGAGCTCGATCCCGGTCTTCTCCGGCATCCGCTGGTCGCTGACGATCAGCGCCACCGGGTCGGTGCGCAGCGCCAGGGCCGAGAGCAGCTCGACCGCCTGGGCCGCCGAGGTCGCCGACAGCACGCGGTAGGTGGACCCGTACTGGCGCTTGAGGTCCCTGGTGAGCGCGGCCGACACCTGGGGATCGTCGTCCACGGTGAGGATCGTCGGCCGGCTCATGTGTGGTCCCCCCTGGACCCGCGGATGCCGAAGGACCACGGGTGCGTCGTCACGTCAGGCACAGCATAGGTGCGCGGCGACGTGGCAACGCCGGGTCAGGCGTCGCCGCCCTCCTGCTTGACGCCGGACACCGCGGTCGGGTCGTCGATGCGGTAGTGGTCGAGCGCCTTCTGCACCGTGTCGCGGCCGACCTTGCCCTCCTCGGCCAATGCGGCCAGGGCCTGGCAGACCACCGACTCCGCGTCGATCTTGAAGAACCGCCGCGCTGCGGCACGGGTGTCTGCGACGCCGAAGCCGTCCGCGCCGAGGGCGTGGAAGCGCTGCGGCACCCACCGCGAGATCGTCTGCGGCACCGCCCGCATGTAGTCGCTGACCGCGACCACCGGGCCCTGCGCACCGTGGAGCTTCGAGCTGACGTACGGCGTGCGCGGCTCCTCGAGCGGGTGCATGAGGTTCCACTCCTCGGCAGCGAGCGCGTCACGCGAGAGCTCGTTCCACGAGGTCACCGACCAGATGTCGGCCGCCACCCCCCAGTCGTCACGCAGCAACTCCTGGGCGCGCTGGACCCACGGCAGGCCGACCCCGCTGGCGAGCAGCTGCACGCGCGGTGGCTCGCCGGCGAGACCCTCGAGGGGTCCGGCCAGGTGGTAGAGGCCCCGCAGCAGGCCGTCGACGTCGAGACCCTGCGGCTCGGCCGGCTGGCTGATCGGCTCGTTGTAGACGGTGAGGTAGTAGATGACGTCCTCGCCGTGCGGGTGGCCGCCGGTCGACCCGTACATCCGGCGCAGACCGTCCTGCACGATGTGCGCGATCTCGTAGGCGAACGCCGGGTCGTAGTGCACGACCGCCGGGTTGGTCAGCGCGAGCAGCGGCGAGTGGCCGTCGGCGTGCTGGAGACCCTCACCGGTCAGGGTGGTCCGACCGGCGGTGGCGCCGATCAGGAAGCCGCGCGCGAGCTGGTCGGCCATCGCCCAGATCGAGTCGGCCGTCCGCTGGAAGCCGAACATCGAGTAGAAGATGTAGAACGGGATCATCGGCTCGCCGTGGGTGGCGTACG
>Ga0105246_10002031_pt1 | contig 12216 bp, 9 predicted proteins | sample KBSM64metaG_FD_99694 | JGI IMG/M metagenome (GOLD analysis project Ga0105246, IMG submission 99694) | Miscanthus rhizosphere microbial communities from Kellogg Biological Station, Michigan, USA - KBS M6-4 metaG | ecosystem: Host-associated > Plants > Roots > Rhizosphere > Soil | place: Michigan...
ACGTTGCCCGCAGCGTCAGTGGCCATCGCAGCAAAGGCATGGTTGCCGGCAGCCCACGGGCCCGTTGTCAGGCTCCAGGCGCCGCCCGCGTCAGCTTTGGTCGTGCCAATCACGGTCGTTCCCTCAACGACCTCAAGCGTGCTGCCCGCCGCCGCCGTGGCGCTCAACGTCAGTTGCCGGGTGTTCGTCGTCCTGGCCGCGACGGTACCACTATCCGGTGTGAATGCCGTGATCCTGGGGGCCACCGGCGCCAGCGTGTCCACAAGGATACTGCGAGCAGCGGATTTTGAACTGACGTTGCCTGCAGCGTCCGTGGCGGTTGCGGTGAAAGCATGATTGCCGTCCGGTAATTGGGCTGTGGTCAGGCTCCAGGTGCCGCTCGCACTGGCCTTGGCCGTGCCAATCACGGTGGTGCCCTCAAATACCTTGATGGTGCTGCCCGCTTCTGCCGTTCCGCTCAACGTCAATTGCTTGGCGTTGGTGACGTTGTCTCCGGCGGTACCTGTATCCGGCGTGAGTGCGGCTATCGTGGGCGATGCCGGTGCCACCGTGTCGGAAGGCTCGACTGGAGGTGAAGATCCAAGCAACGGCGGAGGCAAGTCTGCCTGGAACGCCGCAGTGCTCAGGGAATAGTAACCGATCGTCTTCCACTGGGTTGATAGCTCAACCCAGTTGCTGCCTCCGACACCTGGATTGTTGCTGTGGTCGGCAAGAAACGGAGCCGTCGCGTTGCGCCACCAGTCCACGCCGACCATGCCCACCAGATTCGCGTTGGCATCGGTCGTCCTCATATCCATCTGGACGTAAACGCCGTCGACCGTACCGGCCATGTAGGTCCCGCGCGATCCATACCAGAAATGATCGTTGTATCCGGTCGAAGGCGCATCAAAGCTCGCCGCTCCGTTTGACAGCCGAGTCACCGTCATCGGATAAGCTGAGTTACCGGCGAAATCAGAGACGAAATGCCCGCCTCCGATGCCAAGCTTTGACTGGTCCTGGACCAGCACCCACTGACCGGTCTCCTTGATATGAACGTAGGTTTTTGCGTTCGCGACTTCGACGTCCGCACTTGGAGACGCGGGAGTGCCTTCTTCCGTATAGACCTGCCCCCAACCTTCGACCGCGGTGAAGCCGGCAGGCGGTGTCATTTGACCACCGGGATTCCAACCCTTGTACCAACTGTAGCTGTGCGGAACACCGGCAGGATACCCCTCGCTCTGCCCAAGCGTGTTCTGTTTGATCAGCTCCGATAACGAAATCCCCATTTCACTTTCCTAGTCGTTCGAATGCGTGGATGTGAGACAGCATTCAAGGCTGCCCGCGAACGTGCGGGGACAGAAGGCACGATCGACGTCACGCCGTTCGCGCCAACTAAACGCTGTTTCTGCTGATACTCGAAAGTTGCAAGAACCGGCCGGACGCCCTGCGGCCATCGTCTCGCATTACCGAAATCGGACTTGCCGAATCACCTTGAGCCTTTCCAGAAAGCATGAACCAAGCCGCAGTAAAGTTCAATCGACGCGCCGCAACGAAATTTTCGCAGCTTCCGTGATTGCACTCATTTTGAGCAATGGTCGTCAGCGCAACGACCTGCAAATGCAACCCGGCGCATTCGCGAGTTCACGCTTGCAACAGAATCTGTCGTCAATGTGATTGATTTGTTGCGGAATGGGGTGGCAGTGAGGCGTTCTCTCATCATTACCGTCTAATGGTGACGTTTGCCGCTTGAGGCAGCAGGAGCTGTTTGATCACCACGTTTGCTATCACGAGGAAATACCGGCTGTTTTTGTGTTTCGCTCGCTGTGGTGTGGTCGCATGTTGAGCGCATTGCGTCGAATTGTCCCGCCTCGGTGAGACGCATGCCGCTTCTGACATTTGAAGCTTTGAGCATCGACCCTTCGACGAGTGCGGTGGTCGAAATCCGTGCGACGATAGGTGTCCGCATCTCTTATTGTTGCACCGCTCATTATTGAGCATCGTCAACTCGATTGGAACGGTTGGGTCTAAGCGAGAGGGATGGCGTCTCTTCTGTGGTTCGCCGAAAAGGGTTCGAGACGGAAGGCATCACGTGATCAGCTTTCGTGCACAGACCGGAATTTCGAATGTTCTATCCGACTGGCTCGATCTTGCGCGCGGGCTCGCTGCCGTCGAGGTCCTGGCATTCCATTCCTATCAGTTGATGTTCATGGAGAAGCTGCCGGGCGAGGGTTACGACCCGGCAATGAGAGCGGTCTATTCCATTCTGTGGGCCGCAAGCGCGAATGGCCCCGCGGCTGTTCTCGTTTTCTTTGTTTTGAGCGGTTACCTTGTGGGAGGGCCCGCTCTGGTTAGAGCCTTGCGAGGACGGCCGAACGCTGTCGACTATTTCTCGGCGCGCTTATCGCGCCTCTATGTCGTGCTCCTGCCCGCGCTGACGATATCCTTCTGCCTCTATATCTCGGCGCGGCAGTCAGCGGGGTGGCAGGTATATGTGTCCTCGCATCAGGACCTCTACAACCATGCGGTCATCTTTCACGCGCCTGTTGGCGCAGCCGCTGCGATCTGCAACGGCCTGTTTCTCCAGACGATAGCCTGTTCGGAATTCGCAGGAAATGCCGCCCTCTGGAGCTTGTCGAACGAGTTCTGGTACTATGTGCTGTTTTTTGCGCTGATTTCGGTGCGTAAGAAACCGGCCTACATCGCGATGATCGTCACGGTCTTCGGGCTGTTTGCGCTCGCCGAACACCATGACACCGGCGGTACGCATATCGGTCTGAAATTCATCTTCTTTTTCTTCATCTGGTGCCTCGGCGTGATCGCCTATGCGGTGGTTGCGCCGGCCTGGGCGTGGTGCTGCGGCTTTCTCTTGAGTATGACGGGACTGTATTTTCTCACATTGAAGGGCCTCTTCCCTCAATGGGCCTCGTTCAGCATGTCGGTCGGATTAGGCACGGCCGCATTCATTGTTGGCGCAGACCATCTGAAGGTGTCGCTGCCTTCATTTCTTCGAGCCGGCAGGGAGCTCGCAAAGTTCAGCTTTTCGCTCTATGCGATACACTATCCGATCCTGCTGCTCCTGAACGTCACCGTTGCCAGTGATCGCCAGGAATTCACGCTGGCCTCGATCGGGCTTAACGCAAGTTTCATCCTGGCCTGCCTGTTCACAGCGGCAATCTTCTATTGCGTTTTTGAAAGGCGCACCCCAACGATCCGTGACTGGTTGAAGGCTAAGATGCTTCGCGGCTGGATCGACGGCCCTCTGCTGCGTCCGACGGTGGTTGTTGACGCCGCCGCTCTGCCATACGTACTCGCATCTGATCGTGCCACGGCGCCCCCTGCTGCTGCTGGAGCCGGACCGTCCTTGCCGTCGGCTGCCTCTGGAATGCCGCTGAAGCAGGCAGAACGGTCGCGAGGGCACCTTGCAGCGGTTGCAACTCGAGTCCCGATGGCGTTGCTCAACGACGGTCATGTATTGCCCCAACTCGGCTTTGGAGCCTGGCAGATCGACAACGCGATTGCGCCGGAAGTCATCACATCCGCGATCAACGCAGGCTATCGCTTGATCGACACTGCTGCAGATTATGGAAACGAGAGCGGAGTTGGCGCGGCCCTGAAGCGGGTAAGAAACCAGTTCTACATCACGACGAAGCTTCGCAATGAGGATCAGGGATACGACCGGACAATGCGTGCGTTCGACGCAAGCTCTGCCAGGTTGCAACTCGACGTAGTCGATCTCTATCTGATCCATTGGCCATGCCCTCAACGGCGGGCATATGTCGAGACTTGGCGCGCGCTCATCGAGCTCCAGAAGCAGGGACGTGTCCGGTCGATTGGTGTATCGAACTTCATGGCCGATCATCTGGAACGCATCATGCATGAGACCGGCGTCGTACCGGCGGTCAATCAGGTCGAGCTGCATCCAGCGTTCCAACAGCGCGAGCTACGAAATATCCACGAGCGCTATGGCATCGTCACTCAGGCATGGAGTCCGCTTGGGCGGGGCGCGGCTCTCACCAATCCGAGAATATTGGCCATCGCAGAGCGGTGCGGCTGTTCGCCTGCGCAGATTGTGCTTCGCTGGCACTTCGAAAATGGCACGATCGCGATACCGAAATCGGCAAACGCGGCCCGCATGGCCGAGAACATCGACGTGTTCGACTTTGATTTGACCAGCGACGACCACGCGGTCATCTCGAGGCTCGATCGGCCTGATGGAAGGATCGGCCCCGATCCTGCGACCTATGGGCAAATGGGCTTATTTCGTGGACTGACCCGTCGGCTCTCGAGGACTTGAGGCAGCTCGGGTTTTGTTTTCCGTGGCTCCCCCGGTTGGCCCATATCGCTCAGTTTGTCGGAGCCGGCGGCTTGGCAGGCGCAGTACCGGCTTCAGCAGGGCGGCGAAACAGCAAACCCCACGCGGTTACGAGCATATACCGCACTCGATCCACGAGCATTGAGACGAACGCCAGGATCGGCTTCTTCCCCGCCATCACCCTGGATTCGAGCAGATGCCAGGATGCAATCGCGAAGATCGAAGTCACGGCAAGGCTGATCCCAAAATTGACGTACCAAATGCGGTAGTTCGGCAAGAGCTGAGCAACTGTTTGCTGAACGGGAAACCCGTAAAGATAGATGCCATACGAGTAATCGGCCACCCGGGTGACAGGTCCGACGTTGAAATTGAGTAGCCCGAGATAGACCGTGAGGTAGCTGACGAAGAGTGCGGCCAGATCCTCTCCGGCGCGGTTCGAGGCGAGCACGGAAGCAATGAAGCCTACAAGGCTGACCAGCAGCAGCCAGCGCGAAAACACGATCCGGGTTCGGTTCAGGAACAGCGCCACTCCGCACAGGAAGGCGAGAACTAGCATCCGGCCCGGAGGAGCGGCAGGCGAGGCGGGCTTCCCGCCAACAATGTCACGCAGCGCCAATGCGCACACGACGAACAGGACTGCGAACAAGAAGAGCCGGTGACGCCTCGTCAAGCCGATTAACGCAGCCGCACTGATGGCAACATAACATTCGAGTTCGTGCGGAACGGTCCAAAGCTGGCTGTTGACCATGTTTGGCACGGGCAAGTCGGAAAATACGCCGGGCAAATAGAAGTGAACGTCACCGATTGCATTGAGGAAATAGCGAAGGAAGTCGGGGTCGGTGAAATATTGCGACAGGGCCAGGTTTGTGAAGAGCGGGCCGATCAGCATAGCCGAGATCACGACTTCTGCAGTCAGGGCAGGGAATATCCTGATAACCCGCAGCGTGACGAACGCCGGAAGGCTGTTCCGCTCGAGGCTTCCTGCAACGAGGAATCCGCTGAGGGCAAAGAAGGCGGGGACGATAAGCCAGACAACGGGCTTCAATGAGCCCCCATAGAACCATTGTTCGGCGGGCAAACCGTAGCAAACCGCGACTGAGTGCCAAAGGATGACGGCGACTGCCAATGAGATGCGCAGGAGATCGAAACCCGCGGGCCGTCCCTTCGCCGCTTCCCACTTGTCACCGATCGATGTCATCGCGTGTTCTGCCGGGGTAGTAGGCGTTCGCCTCGATCGTTGAATATCGGCAGCGCAGATCGGCAAGTTGATGAACGTCAAATTGTCATGCGTGCGAACGCTCGTGATGACGCGTGTGCGGCATCAACTGATGTCGTCCTGCCGAGTTGACGGTCATCAACTTGGTCGTGCCCCAGCGAACTACGGTCCGAACTGCGCCATCCGAAAATGCATCTGCGCATGTTTCGGTGGGGAACCTAGGACAGGAGATCCCTATGAAGGTTGTTATTCTCGCCGGCGGCTACGGTACGAGATTGAGCGAGCAGACTTCGGTGGTGCCGAAGCCGCTGGTTGAGATCGGTGGTCGTCCGATCCTGTGGCATATCATGAAGCTGTATTCCCATTACGGCCTCAACGAGTTCGTCATTTGCTGTGGCTACAAGGGCACGGTGATCAAGGACTATTTCATGAGCTACTTGTCTCACCAGGGAGACTTCACGCTCGACCTTCAGCGCAACCGCATCGAAATGCATCGAAACGGATCGGAGCCCTGGCAGGTGACGCTGGTCGATACCGGAGAGAGGACGATGACCGGGGGGCGCCTCAAACGAGTGCGCGAGCATCTCGGGAATTCGACCTTCTGCATGACATACGGCGATGGCGTCAGCGACGTCGACATACGTGCGCTAATCAAATTCCACCATCAGCAGGGCGCCCTGGCGACGGTCACCGCGGTCCAGCTACCCGGCCGCTTTGGTGCGATCAATCTCTCGTCTGACCGCCCCCGCGCGGCCGGCTTTCGCGAGAAGGACGCGAGCGACGGTCAGGTCATCAACGGAGGTTTCTTCGTTGTCGAACCTCAGTCCCTCGATCTCATCGACGACGACAGTACGAGCTGGGAAAACGAGCCGCTCGCCCGTCTGACCGAACAGGACCAACTGGCTGTCTACAGGCACCGTGGCTACTGGCAGAACATGGACACCTTGCGCGACAAGGCCATTCTCCAGGATCTCTGGGATACCGGAGACCCACCCTGGTGCGTCTGGAATAAGGGCGGTGCCGCGAATGGAAGCACCAAGATATCGCACCCCGCAATCGCCGATCGGGCAACAATCTGAGGAGATGAAGCAGATGCGCGTTCTCTTCACTGGAGCTGACGGATATATCGGTGCGGTGCTCGGCCCGAGACTGCTTGAGCACGGTTACGATGCGATCGGGATCGACACGGGCCTCTACCGCCGCGGCTGGCTGTTCGATGACGGCAGGACACGGCCAATGGTCATGTCGCGCGATACGCGGCAGCTGTCACTGTCTGATTTGGAGGGGTTTGACGCTGTGGTGCACCTCGCGGAGCTCTCTAATGATCCGCTGGGAGAGAATGATCCTGCGATCACGATGGAGATCAACCATCGCGGCTCCGTAGAATTTGCCCGCAAGTGCAGGGAGGCGGGAATCGGGCGATTCATCTATGCGTCCTCTTGCAGCATCTATGGAGCGGCCGGCAGCGAGGTGAAATCCGAGATGTCTTCTTGTGAACCTCAGACGGCTTATGCGCGATGCAAAGTGCTCGTCGAGCGCGATCTCGTCGAACTGACTGACTCCCGGTTCACGCCCGTGTTTCTGCGTAACGCCACCGCGTTTGGAGCGTCTCCCCGGCAGCGCTTCGATCTCGTCCTGAACAACCTTGCGGGGTGGGCGTACACAACAGGGAAAATTCGCGTCATGAGCGACGGCACCCCCTGTCGTCCGTTGGTCCACATCGAGGACATCTGCCAGGCCATCCTGTGCGCTTTAGACGCTCCCCGCGAAGCGGTTTGCGCCGAGGCGTTCAATGTCGGCGATGAAAGTCAGAACTATACGGTGCGCGAGATCGCGGAGATCGTGAACGACACTTTCACCGATTGCGATCTTTCGTTTGGCCCGAGTGGTCCAGACAATCGCAGCTATCGCGTCTCCTTTGCGAAGATTAGAGCCCACATGCCGAATTTCCGCTGCCAATGGAATGCGCAGCGTGGCGCGCGGCAATTGAGCGGGGTGTTCCAGCGCATCCAACTAGACGAAGCGACCTTCAATGCCGCGCCATTTACACGCCTTTCGGAGCTTCGACACCTGCAGCACACCGAGCAGTTGGATCTTCATTTGCGGTGGACGCCGATTCCCGAAATCGTGCCGGCGCTCGCGCGCACTTAGCGAGAAGGTTCGCGTATTTGTCTGCCGACGCCGATGGAGCCAAGTCGAGGCCCGTCGGCGCGGCAGCGTTGGGAAACGAGTTGCTATCACCAGTTGACTTTTCCACAACTAATCATAATATTTTTGCAATGCGGCAATCCTATTGGGTGGCAGCGTATAGCCGGAGGGAAGGGAACACCGAGCAGAAGTACCAATGGGTGAGGTTGTTTTGCCGTTTCATCAGTTCAAGCTGCCAACGATGTGAGAGTCCCGGGTAAGAGTACGGGATTGCTCGGAGATTGAGCAGTGCCAGTCATTCTAATAGTTGATCAGCACAGTGTTTATCGTAGTGGTCTCCGAGATGTAGTGGAGACCAGGTTTAAGAAGTCCCGCGTCTTAGACACGGCACAGCTCGAGAATTTTGAGCTGGAGACAGGCATCGATTTGATCCTGATCGATCTAGGTTGTCTTAATCAACGTTCGCTCGCGGTTCTCTCGGAAGTCGTCGACTTGAGGCCCGCTACTCGTATTGCAGTGATGTCGGCTTCGAGCAGCCGCGCGGACGTGCTGAAATGTCTTTCGGCTGGCTTTCATGGATTCTTGCCCAAGCTTCAGTCGGATGAGGAATTGCTGTCCGCGATAGGCGATTTGCTGTCTGGACGCATCTATGTTCCGCGGTGGTTAGCCGATGATGATGTAGGCCGACCAGAGCCCCCTCAGACGGTCAACTTCAATTTGGAGGCTCTGCGATTGACGCGCCGGCAGAACGAAATTCTTCCGCTGCTGGCCCAGGGAATGTCGAACAAAGAGATTGCGCGCGAGCTAAGCATCGCGGAAGGAACCAGCAAGATCCATACAGCGGCGCTCCTGCGCGCGCTTTGTGCCCGGAATCGGACGGAAGCGGCCTTTATAGCCGCGAAGTTGGTCGGGCCCAGGGACAGGTTGGCTAGCAGAATGAGAAGCAAGAGGTTCTCGATCGACCGGGGTAATGGCTCAGGCCCAGGTTCGGAGTTGATCGTTGGCGATCGATGGGCGCAGCCCACGGACAGGCCTCTCTTTCGAAGACCAGCCGGGTGAGCGCTGCATTTTCCAGCTTGCGCGCGCTTGGCAACAACGTCTTGCTCGGCGCTGGCTGCTAGAGATGCAACCCCGGGGCCGTGTCCCCGGTGAATGGTGGTGGAGCTCGGCAGGGCAAAGCCCCCCTTACGCACCTGAGATCTTGTCCTAGCGGGTCGGCAGCTTTGTGGAGACTGGAGAGTCGCCGGTAGGATTGGGTTGCGACACGCCAACGCAACTGAGGAACCACCGATGATCGACGATATCATGAAGCTCCGCACGCTCGTGGACGAACAAGGTGAAAGCCTTATCGTCCGATCAAGGGCGACTGGCCATATCTGTGGATCGACGCCACCTAAGTGAAGGGTGAGCCAGCAGGGATGCATCGTCCCGGTCGCGGCGATCGTCGCCGTCGGCGTCAATGGCGATGGCCGGCGCGAGGTTCTCGGCAACGGATATTCGTCTCCTCGAGGTCGACGCGGCCTTCGCGGCGTCGTCTCCCCCCAACGAGGACAAGGTTCTCAACGCCAGCTGGCAGCGTTGCCGCGTCAACCTCATGAGCAACGCTCTGGCGCACGCGACTGGTTGCCATGGGAATGTGGAAACCTCCTGGGGGCTCGTAGCTTCGGATGAAATCGTGCAGCAAGGGCAATTGCGCTCCTCAACCGCAACTCTTCCGAAAAATCGAACCGACAGAAGGCGCTGTGTAATTGGGCACAGGTGATAAACGCGTGAGCACCTTTACCGCAGGCTTGCACGAGCTTTTTGCTCTTTTGAGCGCGGCATAGGCAGCGAATAGTTTTTTCGCCCGACGGACTAGGCCAACCGGCTTATACGGAACCCGTAGAATCCTAACGCTTTAGCCTGAATATCCTTCGGATTAGGTCCGCCTACACTTCAACGTATTGGGTTACGTATTGAGGTGAATTCAAATGCTTACAGAATCCGCTTTACTCCAGGGTAAACTTTCTTCGCAAGTTCATAGATCGACCAACGTTCCCGATTTTCGACGCCCGTCTACGTCCTTCGTGCCTCGCTGCAGGGCTCTCTTTTGGGAAGGAGAGGAAGAAGCTCAGAAGATCGAGATCGTTGAGGGGGTCGTACGGGCAGTCCGCCTTCTTGAGAACGGAAATCGCCAGATACTTGCTTTCTACTGGCCCGGCGATGTCGTTATGCCGACCCATTCAACCCATCAGCAGTTTACCGCAGAGGCCGTGACAGATTGTCGCGTTATCCGATCGAGGACTTCTGGAGTGTGCCGGAGCGATGAACCCTGTGGGGCCCACCAGGTGCTGGCAGATACTCTCACCTTGGTGATGACCATGAGCCAAAAGAACTGCGTGGCGCGCATCGCCTGGCTCTTGTTGCGCATTCGGCCACACTTGCCTGCGGACCCCAAACGTCCTGGCGCGCTCCGACTTCAGTTACCCCGGGCTGATATCGCCGATCACGTTGGGACGTCGCTCGAAACGGTTTGTCGTACCCTGGCCGAGTTCAAGGCGAAGAAGGTCATCGATCTTCCCAATCGCAAGACGATCAAGTTCACCGATCTTGAGGGGCTCGCGAGGATTTCCAACGGGCGAGCCGTTGAATAAACCGTCTCGTGTTGTGAGTGTCTCGCCGCGACTGTTCTCTGTGGTTCGCGGCGGGCTTCCTCGGATGCCGAACGTGATCAGATTGGGGCTATTACAAATACAGCCCGCCGCGCGCTAGGCCTTGATCGATTAACTGGCTTTCGCATCTCTTGAACCGCGAACTTTCGTTCTCGGCGTTCCGGCCGAAGTCGAAGTGGCCCGTCGACGGAACACCGGCGCGACCGGTCTGCCAATCAGATGGGCTTCCGGCCCGTCCTCCAACGCCTTCTGATATACGGCGAGTGCGCCGTCGATGGCCTCGATGGTTCGGTCGATATCATCGTTGGTGTGCGAATAGCTTGTGACCAGTGAGGGCGCCAGCAAGCCGCGGCGGATTGTCTCCTGGAGAAACAATGTGCGGAAGGTCTGTGATGGCACTCCGTCACGATCACAACAAGCATAGACCATATTGGACGTCCGGCCGGCGAGCTTGAAATAGCGGGTCAGTCCGCGGCGCTGCGTGGAGTTTTCGATGCCGGCTTTCAGGCGACTTCCTTGGCGGTGGAGCGTCTCGATGACCGGTTCGTCACGATAGGTGTTCATGACGGCCAGCGCCGCAGCCAAAGCGTGAGTCTCGGCACCATGTGTCGTCGAAAGCAGGAAGACGCGATCGCGATCATGATTGAGGCCGCCCAGCTCCATGATTTCGCGTCTGCCGAGCAGCGCAGAAATTGCGATGCCGTTGCCCATCGCCTTGCCGAAGGTCGATAGGTCTGCCTCAATTCCATGGTGACGTTGGGCAGAGCACCCCGGCCATCGAAAGCCTGTGATCATCTCGTCGATGATCAAGAGAGCACCGTTTCGATGGCACAGTTTGCGCAGTGTGGCGAGATATCCCGGAGTCGGCGGCACCTCCTTTTCGGCTTCGAGGATCAGGGCGGCCACCCGACCCGGGTATCGGGCAAACAGCGCCTCCGCCGAGGACAGGTCATTGTACCGGAATCCCTGTGTCAGCTCCGCCATAGCCCGGGGAACGCCGGCGTTCATGGGTGTCGTGCAGATCGCCCAGTCGTCGTAAGAGAAGAAGGGCTGATCGGAGCAAAGCGCTATCATGTCCCGGCCCGTATAGGCTCGGGCAAGCCGGATGGCGGCCGTCGTGGCCGTCGATCCGTCCTTGGTGAATTTCGCCATTTCGGCGGCAGGGACGAGCTCGATCAGGCGCTCCGCACATTCGACCTCAAGTGCCGAAGGCCGCGTAAAGTTTGTGCCTTGTGACATCTGCCCGACTGCGGCCTTCACGACAGCTGGAAAGCCATGGCCCAGCGACACCGCGCGCAGTCCCATTCCGTATTCGATGAACTCGTTGCCGTCGACGTCCCATACATGGCAGCCCAAGCCTCTCGCGATGAAGCCTGGCGCGAGGAGCGGGTACTGATCGTCGCCCTTCGCATAAGTATGTGCTCCGCCCGGGATCGCAGCGCGCGCTCGAAATCGCAGCGCTCCAGACGTCGCGAAGTTGTCCAGATTTGTTCCCGAGAAAAAACTCGACCTGATGTTCATTGCCAAAGCCCTCTCAACGCGTGATTTTCGAAGAACCGCAGTTGCGCGCCGCCCGGCTGCATTTGATGACACAAGGATGTCACGTATTTGAGAGTTCTCAACTTGGCCGCAGCCGCGACCAGGTTTCCAGGCGATCTTTTCCAATTGCCGCAGTTCGGTTCGGCGGAGCGCAAAGGTAGTCGGCCTTTCGACGATCTCCGTTTTGGGGCGGGCGCAGCTGGCCTGGCGGGGTACAGCACCCCCCGCTACCCACAGCATCGTTTGAGCGCCGCCATTGCATAGCCCACCGTTATTGAGCTTTGTCAGATTGGCGAATTCAGCTCTGGCTAGGCTGTCGTGAGGTCATGTCACGGATTGAGCGGGCAATGTCTGAATTCGATCAACTCAGA
>Ga0105246_10002033_pt1 | contig 12207 bp, 11 predicted proteins | sample KBSM64metaG_FD_99694 | JGI IMG/M metagenome (GOLD analysis project Ga0105246, IMG submission 99694) | Miscanthus rhizosphere microbial communities from Kellogg Biological Station, Michigan, USA - KBS M6-4 metaG | ecosystem: Host-associated > Plants > Roots > Rhizosphere > Soil | place...
CGCCGACCTTGCCCTTGTTCATTTGGCGGCCGCCTCGGTGCCTGCGGCTTCGCCGGTGGTGTCGCCGGCCGTGAGGTAGGCAAAAGACGCCGCGATGCCTTCGAAAATGTCGCCGCCGTAGGCGTCGAATTCGATGACTCCGACTTCGAGCGCGGACGGTGCCTTGATGATGCTCCGGATGTCCAGTTCACCCTCGCCGGCCGGAAGCTGGGTGGCGGTGACCTTGCCCAGCTCCTCGACGTCGAAGCGGTCGCCCGGGAACTGGGTGATGGGGCCGTCCTTGACGTGGATGGCAACCACCCGGTCGCCGAACTTCTTCAGGTATTCGACCGGGTCCTGGCCCCCGGCCGCCACCCAGTAGGTGTCCACCTCGAGGACGACCTCGGGGTCGAGCAGCCCGGCGAAGAACTCCAGGGCCGTGACGCCGTTGATGGTGGAAGCCACTTCCCAGTAATGGTTGTGGTAGCCCACGCGGAGGCCGTATTGGGCCCCTTTCTTCGCGGCGGCGTTAACCCGCTCGGCGATGGAGCGGACGCTTTCCTCCGTTTGCCATTCCTCGGGCAGCGTGAAGGGATCGATCACCGTGCCGATGCCCAGCCGCTTGGCGGCGGCGAAGATTTCGTCCTGGTCCGAAGACAGGAGCGGGGCGTGGCCGGTCGGCGCCGTAAGGCCGGCGGACTTGAGACCCTCCTCGAGGGCGTCGACCGTGGCGGCGAAGTTGTAGGGCTCCACCTGGGTGAGGCCGATTCCGGCGAGGCGTTCAAGGGTGCCGCCGAGGTCGGATTCGACCGCATCGCGGACCGAATAGAGCTGGACCGAAAGACTCATGTTTCTCTCTCTTCTTGTCTTTCCCGGCCCGGAGGCCAGGTGTGGTTTTCAGGCTGTTTGTCCAGGTCAGCGGCCGGCGAGGGATCCGCCGATGCCGCCGACGCTGAAGTACTTGTTGAGGGCCGCGAAGACGAAGATCGGTGGAACCATCATGACCACGGCAAGGGCCATGACGGAACCCCAGTCGGTGGCGTTCTGCTGGAAGAAGGACTGCACGCCCACCGGCAGGGTGAAGATCTCGTTGGAGCGGAGGAAGACGATGGCCACCAGATAGTCGTTCCAGGCGAGCAGGAAGGCGAAGATCGCCGTCGAGAGCACGCCCGGGAGGCTGTTGCGCAGCACTACCTTGAGGAACGAGCCGAACACGGAGCACCCGTCGATCCACGATGCTTCCTCGAGGCTGACCGGGATGGAGTCGAAGTAGGCGGCCATCATCCAGGTGGCCACGGACATGGTCGAGGCGACGTAGACGATCGTGATGCCCAGCAGGTTGTCCACCAGCCCAAGGTTCGCGAACAGGATGAAGAGCGGCACCACGGAGGTGATGATGGGCAGTGACTGCATGACGAACAGCAGCAGCGAATAACCGGAGACGGCCTTCGATTTGCCGCGCGAGAGGACGTACCCGGCGGGGGCCGCGACGGCGACGGAGACGACTACCGTCGCCAGGGTCACCACGAGGCTGTTGGCGAGCCAGGTCGATGCGAGTGTCTTCTCGAAGACGCCGCTGAAGTTCTCCAGGGTCAGGCCCGTGGTCGAGCTCGCCGAGGCGGGCAGGACCGCGAGGACCACGACGGCGCCGATCGGGACCAGTACGACGGCGGTGACCGCCAGGATGAGCGCGAACCGCCACCAGCGGCCGCGCATCCCTGCTTCGGAGACGGGACGGCGCTTGCGTCCGTTTGCGTTGAACTGGCCGACACCGGCGGGGGGCGCCGTATGGGTGTGCAGGACGGTGCTCATTCGACGCTCGACTTTCGGATCTGGCGGTAGAGGAGGGTTGAGACGATCACGAGCGTGATGGTCATGAGGAACGCGACAGCGACGCCGGGCCCGGTCTGGAAGTCCTGGAAGACCTTGCGGTAGGCGTAGACCACGAGCGAGGTGGTGGCGTCGACGGGTCCGCCGCCGGTGAGCAGGTAGATGGTGGGGAAGTCGTTGACGCAGAAGATCGTCATGAGGATCCACGAGATGTAGGTGGAGCGCGCGGTCAGCGGCAGGGTGATGCCGGTGAACTGCTGCCAGCGGCTGGCGCCGTCCATGCTGGCTGCTTCGTAGACGGTGTTGTCCACGGAGGTCAGGGCGCCGGCGCTCATCATCATCATGAACGGGAAGCTGACCCAGACCTTGAACAGGCACACGGTGATGGCGGCCAGGGTCGGATCGGCCAGGAACAGCGGGGTTTCCAGGCCTAGGGCCGTGAACACCTTGTTCGTGGGGCTGTCCGGGGAGGCCACGAGCCAGTTCCAGGCGGTGGAGGAGACAACGATCGGCACCACCCAGGGGAGCAGGAGCAGCACTTTGAACAGTCCGCCGGCCGGGATGCGGGTCCTCAGCAGCAGGGCCAGGCCGAGGCCGACGGCCCAGGAGCCGAAGACGCCTACGATCGTGAAGACGATGGTGAACTGGACGGCCTTCCAGAACGCTTCGGAGCCCAGGACCGAGGTGAAGTTGTCGACGCCGACGAAGTTGCCGGCGTCGATCAGGGAGCCATCGTGGGTGGCCTGGACCCCGGCGTAGATTAGCGGGTAGCCGTTGATCAGCACGAGGAGCAGCACGGAGGGCAGGATCAGCCAGAAATAGGTCCGGCTGGTCTGGCCGTGCAGCTTGCTCGCGCGGTTCAGGCTTGTACGGCTTGGTGACGGGCGGCCCGAACCGCCGGGGGCCACCCCGCGGCGGGCCCGGGCAAGACCCGAATTTACGGTAGTCATCGGAGTGCCTTCCGCGTCAGGACTTCACGACCTGCTTGAGGCCGGATTCGAAGGCCTTCAGCGCGGTCTTGGCATCGCCCTTTCCGGTCAGGACAGTCTGGGCGAACTGGGTCAGGGCCTGGCCGCCGTCGAGCACCGCAGTGTTGGCGGTGAGCTTGGTGCTGCGGGCCGCGAACGTCTTGGCGATGGGCTGCCAGTCCTTGACGATCTTGACGTTGTTGGCGTCAGCGGTGAACTCGGGGAGCTCGGTGATGGACTTGAAGACGGGCAGGGCGTTCATGAGCTTCTGCTGCCAGAGGTCCTTGAGCTTGCCGAGGTAGTAGACAAGGAAGGCCTCGGAAGCTTCCTGGTTGGGAGTGTTCTTGTACATCATGATGTTGTTCGGGAACACCAGGGTGGCCTTGTCCCCGTGCGGACCGGCAATCGGGTCGGCCACGAGGAGGTCGCCGCTGCTGTCGCCGACGCGATTGGTGAGGCCGAAGACGTGGGGGCCGTACGCGGCCTTGCTCTTGTTTTTCCACTGGGCGTCGTGGTTGTCCTGGTTGTAGCTGACGCCCGCGGGGTCGATGATTCCGTTGGAGTAGAGCTCGTACATGAACTCGATCGCCTCCACGTTGCGGTCGTTCATGACGTCGACCTGGCCGTTCTCGTCCCAGACGCCGCCGCCGTTGTTGACGATCATCTGGATGACGGCGTGGTTGCCGAGGAAGTTGCCGGCTCCGGCGCCGGTCATGAAGCCGACGGCGCCGATCTTCTTCAGTGCCTTGCCGGCCTCCAGGAGCCCGTTCCAATCCGTGGGGACGGCGACGCCGGCCTTGTCGAACAGGGACTTGCGGTACCAGTTGACGCGCATGTCCAGCTGCCACGGGACGGCGATGTAGCCCTTGTCCGACTTGAAGGGATCAATGACGCCGGGCAGGAAATCGTCGAACTGGCCGTTCTTCTTGAGGGCGTCGATGACCTTGTCCGCGTAGGCGATGGCACCCTGCTGCTCGAACTGGAACGCCTGGAAACCGCCACCGGTGGAAACCGCGGGGCCGGTCTTGGAGGCGATGGCCGAGGAGAAGGTCTGGTAGAAGTTGTTCCACTGGATGGTCTGGTAGCTGGCCTTCAGGTTCGAGCCGCTGGGTGCATAGCCTTCGGTGATCTTCTTGGCGGCATCGTTGTAGGCCGGCGTGCCCCACGGCATGTCCCAGAACTTGATGGCATCGCCGCTTCCGGTCTTGGACGCCGAGCCGCCCCCGCAGGCGGCCAGCAGCGGCACCGAGGCAGCCGCGGCGGTCAGGCCGAGGAAACCGCGACGGGAAAAGGAACGGTTCCGTTCCGTCGTTGCATTCATGTTCTTCTCCTTTCGGGACCGACTGCTACGGCGCAGGGTCGGTCCGGCCCCGTTGAGGGGCCTTGGTTGAGGTGATGCGATTTGTGGGAATTGGATCCGGGGCTCAGCCGAGCTGAGCGAGTTGCGCCGTCAGCCGGGCGAACCCGGCAAGATCGGCGGGAAGGGTGCCGGCGTCGAGGTGTCCCTTCAACCGGCGCCAGCTGCCGCGGTGGGCGGTTTCGTAAAGGGTGGGCAGCAGCACTTCGCCCTGGCCCGCGGTAGCCCGCACCTCGGCCGGCCAAGCCGCGGACGGTTCCGGGACCGTAATGCTCACGCCGCCGTCGTTGGTGTAGAGGCGGAAGTCGACGCCGGCGGCCCGGCCGTCGCTGAGCACGCCCTGAAGGGTGGCCGGGGCGGCGTTGGCGAGCCGGGCGGAGACCGTGTAGCCATGCGGCCCCCGGTGGAGCACGTGCACCGACTCCAGCGGCCCGGTGAGCCGTACGACGGCGGCGAGGTGCTCCGCAAGGAGCTGTTCCGGATCTCCGCCCGCGGCGGAGGTGGCGACCGTGTCCAGCATGGCCGTCCGTCCAGCGACGGAGCGGACGGCGTCCTCGGCACCCACCAGACCTGGATTGGATGCCCAGCGGTGGTCCAGGACCACCGCGGCGCCGGCGGACGCCGCGGCCCGTGACAGGGCGGAGGTGTCTTCGGCGTGCGGTGCGATGACCACCACGCCGCGGGCTCCGGCGTCGACGGCGCGGATCGCCTCGCTTGTCCAGCCTGCGGCGCCTGCGATGGCGGCCACCTGGGCGTTTTCCCCCGTGGCTGCGGGGCGGAAGCTCAGCGGCAGCGCCGCGACGGCGGCCCCCACGGCGCCGTTTTCGTCGGCTTCCTGGGTGGCGGCAAAAGTGTAGCTCGTGTTCATGCGCCGGCTCCCGCGGGTTCAGCCGTTGCCGCGGCCGCCGACGCTTCGGCGATGGCGAGGGCGAAGACAAGGTCGTTGATCAGGTTCTCGGTGGACAGCGGTTCCGCGGTTCCGCGGGCGAGGCGGGCGAGTTCACGCCATTCGCCTTCGTAACCGTTGTGGCCGAACGGACCGTGGCTGCTGCTTGCGCCGCCCCGGGTGATCCTCGCGACGGCGGAACCCGCCTGGACATAGGAGGGTGTGAAGTCCACGCGTAGGTCGGCGTCGTCCGAGATCGCTTCAAAGGTCCATTCGGGCTTCCAGGTGCTGCTCATGACAGCGCGGAGTTCAACGGTCCGGTTTCCTGCCCGCAGCGACACGACGTAGCCGAAGGGGCGGACGTGGTGCGCCTGGAGGATTTCGAGGTCCTGGAAGTCCGGGACGAACCGGCGGACCAGAGGGAGATCGTGGATGGCGAGTCCCATGATCCCGCCTTGGAGGGCGTTCCTGATGACTTCGGGATCGGTGTAGTCGGGGGAGTCCGTTGCCGGCCGGGTGATGACCTCAGTGGCGAAGTCTTCAAAGCGGGCGTTGGGCGGCAGCACGATCGAGGAGCGGATGGTGTGCGCGGTTTCGGGTAATTCGCCCCAGTTGGCCTCGGCGGCGAGCCAGCCTGGGTCGAAGGTGTGCATGGCGCCGACGATGATCGGCACCCCGGTTTCCTTGCTGACTGCCGAGATCTGTTCTGCTTCCGCGGCGTCCATTGCGAAGGGCTTCTCGCAGAGGACGGCCTTCTTTCCCGCACGGCAGGCGGCGATGACCTGTTCTGCGTGGAATTGGTGCGGGCTGCAAATGGCGACGACGTCCACTTCCGGGTCCGCGAGCAGCGCCGCCACGTTGCTGCCGTGCGTGGCGCCAACCCGGGATGCCACGGATTCTGCAACGGCGAGGTCCGCGTCCATGATGTGGCGCACCGCGAAGAGATCGCCCAAGCGGGCGAGGGCGGGCAAGTGAATGGCCTGCGTTACCGGGCCTGCGCCGATGATCCCGACCCCGAGGATTCCTGCTGCGGTGTCGTTGCCGGTCAAGCTCCACCTCCTTGTGTGCAAAATCTATGCGCTTTAATCGCGGCGCAGTACTAATCAAAGCGCCTAGATGTGACCTTGGCAACACCTTTCGCCAAGAAAGTGGCAAAAGTTTGAACTTTCTTGGCATTAATCGGTGGCGAGCGTGTCGCAGCAGGGTGCCGTGAAGCGGGGGAGGGGTGCGGCTAAACCGCCGAAGCGCCGGGCGATGGGTTCGCCGGCCTTGCCGCCGCCGTCGTCGAGTTGCCCGCTTGTCCTATTCGCGGGAGGCTTGGCAGCCGCAGCTTTCGCGGATCATTAGCTTGACCGGAAGCTGGCGCGTTACTGCTTCCGTGCCGGGTTGGGTCACCTGGTCGATCAGGATCGAGGCACCGGTCCGCCCGAGTTCCACCAGTGGTTGGCGCACGGTGGTGAGGGCGGGCCGGTTCACCAGCCCGGCTACCAGGCCGTCGAAGCCGGTGACGGCGATCTTCCCAGGTACGCTGATTCCGGCCGCGGCCAGGGCATCCATGTAGGCGAGGGCTTCTTCGTCCGTCGAACAGACAAAGGCCTGGGGGAGCCTCTTGGCAGACGCCAGCCCGGCGACGGTCGCTGCAGCGAATTCCGCCAGCTGGCCCTCGGGCGCGGTGGCCACCGTGCGGACCGGAACGCCGGCTGCCTCCATGGCCCGGGAGTAGCCGCTGAAGCGGTGCTCCTTGTCCGGGAATCCCTCGGGGCCCACGAAAGCGATGTCGCGCAGTCCATGGATCTCTATCAGGTGTTCGGTGAGGGCGGTCATGCCGCCTTCGTTGTCCACCGAGACACCATGGAGGCCGTTGTTGTTGATCGGGATGGATAACTCCACCACGGGGATGCGCTTGGAAATCCGCACGAGGATTTCGTCCGGCAAGGTGCCGGGGAAGACGGCCAGGCCATCCACGCGGCCCGCAATTGCGGCGATGTCCGCTTGGCTGGTGGTGCCTTTGGCGTCGCCGACCATCAGCACGTAGCCGCGGCGCCAGCATTCCACCTGGACGCCCCGTTGGACCTCGTCATGGTAGAGCGGGAACATGCGGAAGTCTTCGTTGGCCTCGTCCCCGAAGGGGGTCTGCGTGCCGGGCCTCAAGCCGCTCTCGTGGGCATAGTAGGCGAATGAGAACAGCCCTATTGCCCCGGTCTTGCCGCGGGCCAGCCCGCGGGCGCTCGCGCTGGGAAGGTAGCCGAGCGCCCGCGCTGCTTCTTCGACGGCCTCCCGAGTGGCTGGCCGGACCTTGTGCGGCTGGCTGAAGGTGAAGGACACCGTGGCGATCGAGACGCCTGCCCGTTCTGCGACGTCGTAGACCGTGGGGCGCTTGGCCACGCTTGTTCCTCTCCCTGAAAACCCGTGTGGTCCAAGCATTCCACGAAGTTGGGTATTGGTTTCCAGGGGCGGGCGGAGGTTAGGGGAACACTAATCCAGAAGACGCGACCCCGTACTTGCTCGGCTCGTAGTGCGCGCGCTCGGCTTCATCCTCGACGACGATGCTGGCGACAACGAAACCCTTCCGCCCGCTCGAATCGATTTCGAAGAATTTTGTGTGATCGTCCGGCAATAGTCCTGTTTCCCTGGTGATCCTTGCCGCCATCTCTCGGCCTGCGAGGGTGACTACAAGGCCGTGCATGAGGGTTGCTGGCAAGTACATAGCTTCCACGGGCTTGAACAAGACCTCGATACGCGTCGAGAAGTTCTCCCCATCGGATTCCACTGAACATGTGCTCCACAAAAGGAGTTGGTGATGGCTGACCGTGTAAGCCCAGACCTGGAAACGACGGTCAGGGTGGTTTATCAGCGGCTGATTCATCGGACGGACCTTGTACCCGGCTGTGATGCCTCCGCAACTGCCATGACGCCTCCAAAGAGTTCCCGAAAAAGCGCGAAACCGGTCACCAAGGCCGACTGTGGCGGTCAGACTACCTGACCGTGAGGGAGCAGGAAAGGGACTGCGCCCCGCGCGGCCTACTGCTGGAAGGCGGCGTCGAAGCTGGTCTGCGAGGCCGGGAAGTCGAACTTCTTCAGCGCGGCGAGGGCTTCGGGGGCGCCGTGCAGGCGGTCCATGCCGGCGTCTTCCCATTCGATCGAGATGGGGCCGGCATAGCCGATGGCGGTGAGGGCGCGGAAGGACGCTTCCCAGGGCACGTCGCCGCGTCCGGCGGAGACGAAGTCCCAGCCCCGGCGAGGGTCGCCCCAGGGCAGGTGCGAGCCCATGACAGTGTTGCGGCCGGTCTGGCGGACCTTCGTGTCCTTGCAGTCCACGTGGTAGATCCGGTCCTTGAAGTCCCAGATGAAGGACACCGGATCGATGCCCTGCCACATCATGTGGGAGGGGTCCCAGTTCAGGCCGAACGCCTCGCGGTGGCCGATCGCTTCCAGGGTACGGACGGTGGTCCAGTAGTCGTACGCGATTTCGGACGGGTGGACCTCGTGGGCGAAGCGGATGCCGTTTTCGTCGAAGACGTCCAGGATGGGGTTCCACCGGTCGGCGAAGTCCTGGTAGCCGGCGTCGATCACTTTTTCCGGGACGGGCGGGAACATGGCCACGTACTGCCAGATCGAGGAGCCGGTGAAACCGACGACGGTGTCCACGCCGAGCGCCTTGGCGAGCCGGGCGGTGTGCTTCATTTCCTCCGCGGCGCGCTGGCGCACGCCTTCGGGATCGCCGTCGCCCCAGACCTTGGGCCCGACGATCGCCTGGTGGCGGAAGTCGATGGGGTCATCGCACACGGCCTGGCCCTTGAGGTGGTTGGAGATGGCCCAGACCTTCAGGTTGTACTTGTCCAGCAGCTCCAGCTTGGATTCCACGTAGCCGGGTTCGTCCCAGCGCCAGGCGTCCAGGTGGTCACCCGAGACGGCGATTTCCAGGCCGTCGTAGCCCCAGCCGGAGGCGAGCTTGGCGACTTCTTCGAGGGGCAGATCGGCCCACTGGCCGGTGAAGAGTGTGTACGGGCGGGGCATGTCAGGCTCCTTCGGAGGCGGTTGCGGTCGGCGGGACAACATCATCCAGCTGGATCGTGTCACTTAGCTGGACCAGCGAACTCTTGGCGTTGGCGGACTCTTCGATGGCGGCGAGCACCTGCTGGACGGCAAGGCCTTCTTCGAACGACGGCGACGGCGCCTCGCCGGTGCTGATGGCGGTCAGGAAATCGCGGATCTGGTGGGTGAAGGTGTGTTCCCAGCCGATGATGTGGCCCTGCGGCCACCAAGCGGCCAGGTACGGGTGCTCGGGTTCGTTGACCAGGATCCGGCGGAAACCCTGTTCGCGGACCGGGGTGGTGGCGTCCAGGAATCCGAGTTCGTTCAAGGCCTCGAGGTCGAAGAGGATGGTGCCCTTGTCGCCGTAGATTTCGAGCTTGAGCGAGTTCTTCTGGCCCGTCGCGACGCGGGAGACTTCCACGGAGGCGATGGCCCCGGAGCCTAGGCCCAGGGTGGCCCAAGCGGCGTCGTCGACCGTGACTTCTTCCGGACCGTCCGGTCCGGGGCGGGTGGTGACGAAGGTGTGCAGCCGGCCGGACACTTCGGTGACGGTGTCGCCGAGGAGGTAGAGGACCTGGTCGATGGCGTGGGAGGCGATGTCGCCCAGGGCCCCGGAGCCGGCGGTGTCCTTGCGCAGGCGCCAGGTCATGGGGCTGTTCTCATCGCTGAGCCAGTCCTGCAGGTAGGCCGCGCGGACGTGCCGGACGGTGCCGAGCCGGCCCTCGGCGATGAGTTCGCGGGCGAGGGCCAGGGCCGGGACCCGGCGGTAGTTGAAGCCGATCATCGACTGCACACCGTGGGCGCGGGCGGCGGCGGCCGCCTCGGTCATGGCCCGGGCCTCGCCGATGGTGTTGGCCAGGGGTTTTTCCACTAGGACGTGTTTGCCCGCGGCGAGCGCCGCGATGGCGATTTCGGCGTGCATCCAGCCCGGGGCGCAGATGTCGATGATGTCGATGTCGTCCCGGTTAATGACGGAACGCCAGTCGGTGGCGGACTCGGCCCAGCCGTATTTCGCGGCGGCCTCCGCCACCTGCGCGGCGTCCCGGCCGACGAGTACTTTCTGCTCGAAGGCAGGCACATCGAAGAAACTGGCCACGTTCCGCCACGCATTCGAGTGGGCCTTGCCCATGAAGGCGTAGCCGATCGCAGCAACGCCGAGCGGTCTCGGTCGGGCGGACGGGTCCGGAGTAGTCATGTGGGAATCCCCTCGATGGATGGCGTTTTAGTCGAACTTACGGTCACTTTTGCCTTGAGTCAATCAAAAGTTTGGTTATCAAGCATCCGAAGCCGCGCCTTCCCCTGCCCATTGTGCTATTCCTTAACCATGGTGACCACTACCCAACGCCAGGAGCGGCCCAGCGCCGAGGCCGGAGTCCTCGCGCGCGCAGGGGACCTTTTTCAACTGCTCCGGGACGGCAAGGCACGCACCCGGGCAGAACTTGCCGAGCAGACCGGCCTGGCACGCACCACTGTCGCCGCGCGGATCGACGCGCTGACCGCGCTTGGGCTGGTGGGTCCGGCCGGCGAGGCGGCCTCGTCGGGCGGCAGGCCGCCGTCGAAATTTGCCTTCAATGCCGGGGTGCGGCTGGTGCTTGCCGCCGACGTCGGTGCGAGCCACGCCGCGGTGGCCGTCACCGACCTGAACGGGGAGGTCCTCGCCCGGCATTCCGAAGCGCTCGACGTTGCCGAGGGTCCGGAGAGGGTGCTCGGCTGGATCCTGGAGAACGGACGCAAGCTCCTCGAAGGGATCGGGCGCGACGCCGCGGATATTGCCGGCGTCGGCATCGGCGTTCCGGGACCCGTGGAACACGGCAGCGGCAGGCCCGTGAAGCCGCCCATCATGCCGGGCTGGGACGGCTTCGACGTGGTGGGCTACATCAACAAGGAGATCGACGCCGAGGTCCTGGTGGACAACGACGTGAACATCATGGCGCTGGGTGAGCGGTACGCGCATTGGAGTGCCTATGACGACCTGCTCTTCATCAAGCTCGCCACCGGTGTGGGCGCCGGAATCATCAGCAGCGGCCAGCTGCAGCGAGGTGCCGACGGCACCTCGGGCGACCTCGGCCACGTGCGGGTACCCGGCGGCGAGGGGGTCCTTTGCCGCTGCGGCAACACCGGCTGCCTTGAGGCGCTCGCTGCCGGACCTGCCCTTGTTGCAAAGCTCGCAGCGCAGGGCATCCAAGCGTCCTCCGGTTCGGAGATAGTGGACCTTGCCGCACAGGGAAACGTCCAGGCCATCCACGCGCTGCGCCAGGCCGGGCGCGACGTCGGCGAAGTGCTGGCGATCTGCGTCAACATGCTCAACCCTTCGGTGATCGTGGTGGGCGGCAGTCTCTCGCGTGCCGGCGACCAGCTGCTCGCCGGGATCCGGGAGACCGTCTACGGCCGTTCCCTGCCGCTGGCGACGTCCCGCCTCCGGATCGAGCAGTCCAAGGCCGGGCCCGAGGCGGCGATCATTGGCGCAAGCCGCATGGTCATCGACCATGTGCTTTCGCCTGCGGTGGTGGAGTCTGCGGTGGCGGCTGCGCAGCGCTCCTGATCGCGGCGCCTGGCAAGCACTTCTCAGAGGCACCTTTTCAAGGGCACCTGCGGCACACGCCGCGGGTGCCTTTGTGCATCCCACCAAGTTTTGCGGATCAAAGCGCTTAGTTGATTGACACCTCTTTGCCGTCCGTGAAAACTTACTTATATCGAATCAGCAACAGACTTTTGCATGATTGGAATCAGAAGTAGCGGCGATGCCGGGACAACGCTCCGACGCCCACCGCGCACGCCGGAAGCAAGAACACCTCCAGACGAACCCAGGAAAGAACAGGAAACCGTGAGCACTGAGCACGCTACGTCCGCGAGCCTCAAGGTAGGCGTCGTCGGCATCGGTTGGGCCGGCCAGCAGCACCTCGAGGCCTACAGCAGGATCGACGGCGTCGAGATCGTGGCCGCTGCAGGCATGGAGGAAGAGCTACTCGCCTCGATGAAGGAGCAATACAGCATCCCGCATGCGTTCCCCCACTGGGAGGACATGATCGAGCTCGAAGGGCTGGACGCCATCAGCGTCGCGGTCCCCACCTTCCTGCACGCGCCGATCGCGATCGCCGCCCTGGAGAAGGGCATCCACGTCCTGAGCGAGAAACCGATCGCCCGCAACGGCG
>Ga0105246_10002034_pt1 | contig 12207 bp, 10 predicted proteins | sample KBSM64metaG_FD_99694 | JGI IMG/M metagenome (GOLD analysis project Ga0105246, IMG submission 99694) | Miscanthus rhizosphere microbial communities from Kellogg Biological Station, Michigan, USA - KBS M6-4 metaG | ecosystem: Host-associated > Plants > Roots > Rhizosphere > Soil | place...
GCCGGCACTGTCGTCTCCGAGCCGGACGAATCCCTGCGTTCCGCAGCGGAGGCATGGGCGGCCACGGCATCGCTCCTGGCAGAGTTCACAGGCACGGGCGCGACGGCGGATGGCCACCTGGTGCCCCTGCTGGCCAATGTGGGCGGTGGCAAGGACGCCGAGGCGGCCGCCAAGCTGGGCGCCCAGGGCGTTGGCCTGTTCCGCACCGAGTTCTGCTTCCTGGAGCGGGATACCGAACCCTCGGTGGAAGAGCAGGCGGCAGCGTACAAGAGTGTTTTTGACGCTTTCCCCGGCAAGAAGGTTGTCCTGCGAACCCTCGACGCGGGCGCCGACAAGCCGCTCCCCTTCCTGACGGACTCCACCGAGCCCAACCCCGCCCTGGGCGTCCGCGGCTACCGCACCGACTTCACCACCCCCGGCGTCCTGGACCGCCAACTGGAGGCCATCGCACTGGCGGAGAAGCAGTCCGAAGCGGACGTGTGGGTCATGGCCCCCATGATCTCGACCGCCGAAGAAGCCGCCCGTTTTGCCTCCATGTGCGCTGATGCCGGCATCAAGACTCCGGGCGTGATGGTGGAGGTCCCCTCCGCAGCGCTTACGGCCGAGTCCATCCTGCGCGAGGTCGGCTTCGCGAGCCTGGGCACCAATGACCTCACCCAGTACGCCATGGCCGCGGACCGCCAGCTCGGCCCGCTCGCCAACCTGAACACGCCGTGGCAGCCTGCCGTCCTCCGCCTCGTCGCCCTGACGGTTGAAGGATCGCGGGCGGAGGGCAGCAACAAGCCGGTAGGCGTCTGCGGCGAGGCAGCAGCGGATCCCGCCCTCGCCGTCGTACTCACCGGGCTCGGCGTTTCCACGCTCTCCATGACGGCCAGATCACTGGCGGCAGTCGCGGCGGTGTTGAAGACCGTCACGCTGGCGGAAGCACAGGAGCTGGCCAAGCTGGCGCTCTCTGCCCGCAGCGCCACCGAAGCGCGCGCCTGGGTCCGGGAGAAACTGCCCGTGCTGGAAGAACTCGGCCTGTAACGGCCCGGAACCAGATCCACCTGTCAGGCCAAAACCATGAGGAGGACCAATGCCGCAGCGGACTGCCACCATTGCCAGCCGTTCCGGACTGCACGCGCGTCCGGCGGCCATCTTCGCAGAGGCAGCCGGCGATGTGGGAGTGGACGTCACCATTGCCATGCAGGGAGAGCCGGAGGATGACGCGCTGGATGCCTCAAGCATCCTCTCCCTCATGACGCTGGGCGCCGCCAAGGGTGACGTGGTGGTGCTTCGCGCCGAGGGCGAGGGTGCGGAGGCGGCGCTCGATTCGCTCGTGAAGCTCCTGGAGACGGACCTCGACGCCGAGTAGGAGCCGAGGTCCGTAGTAGGGGCGCCGGAGCAGGGGCAGGTGCCGGAGCAAGAGCCGGGTCAGGCAGTCACGCCGAACCCGTCCGCCATCCGGACCCAGCTGCTGATGGCCGCGGCCGCCGGGCCGGGTGCAGTGTGCTGGAAAACGTGGCCCTGCCCAGGGATTTCCACCAGGCTGCCTTGGGGCGCCTGGCCCGCGAGGCGTTCGCACCAGGGATGCGGTGCCACGGGATCCCTGCTTCCGCGCATCACCAGCGCGGGCTGGCCGACACCCTGAATCCTGGATTCGAGCGGATATTCCATCATGACGGGCAGCTCCGTCAGGTACCAGCGGAGGCCTGCCCGGAAGTAGTCACCGAAGACAGTGACGTTTGAGGACAGGCTCTCGCAGAACATGGCATCGCGGGTGAGGGCGGCTGCCTGGGCCGGTACCGACCTCCGTCGCGGGTCCACCACCGGTCCCATGAGCACAACGCCGGCCACCAGCCCCGGTTCCCGCAGCGCGAGTTCCACGGCAAACTGGGTGCCCATGGAATGGCCGATCAGCACGCAGGACCGAACCCCGGCATCCGCCAGGACGGCGTTCACGAATTCCGCATACTCCCCCACTGACAGCTGGCGTCCGGGCCTCGGGGCGCCGCCGAAGCCGGGGAGGTCAAAGGAGTAGACGTTGGCCGCCGTGGCCAGCTCCCGGTGCAGGAGCGCGAGGTAACGGTGGGAGACGCCGATGCCGTGCAGGAGCACGTACGTAGGACGGGGGCCACTGCTTCCGGATCCCACAGACGCGTAGAGCCGTCCGGTCAGCCCGCCCGCCTCAACGTCTTTGCCGCCACTGAGCTTCATCAGCTGAGCATACCGCCGCCTGCCGGAAGGGTCCCGGGCTAGGCTGTTCCCATGGCACTGATAGCTCCAAGGATGACTGCCGGCCTGCCCGCCGAGGACGCAGAGAAGCTGCAGCGGGCCCTGCAGGGCAGCCATGACATCACCGTGTTCGTGGATGGCACCGTCCACCGGCTGCCGCCGCAGGCCAGGGACGCCGTCGTCGACCTGCTCAGCCGGTTCGGGCGGGGGGAAGCGGTAACTGTCAGCAGCGTGGAGGAAATGCTGACCACATCCAAGGCGGCCGAACTGGCCGGCATCTCCCACACCTACCTCCGCAACATGACCGACCGGGGCGAGATTCCGGTGGAATACCGCGGAACGCACCGGAGGATCCGCCTTGCCGCCGTCATGGCCTGGCTTGACCAGCAGGAGAACACCGGACAGGAGAAGACCCGGCAGGCCAAGCACAACCAGCCGAAAAATGACGACGGAACAGGCTCCCCGTGACGGAGTGATAAGGATCAAGCAACGATCTTCAGCAGGCCCTGAAACCGGCTGCCGGGCGGGGTTAGGCTTGATATTGTGGCGAAATTCAGAGGGTTGCACGTTGTGGCGGGCATTGCCGCCATGCTGGTGGCCGCCTTCCTTGGATCCGCCATGAAACTGAACAATACCGCGGTGGTTATGTCCAGTGCCGTGGTCTTTGTGGCTGTGGCCATGTGGGCGGACAGCGCGCTGACCCGCCGCCGTCGCGAGTCCCTCACCTTGCAGCAGGCGGCGTCACTCGAGCAGGCCACATCCTTGGAACCGCACCCGGCACCGGGCCAGCCGGGACCCGGCCCGGAGGCACCACCCCTTGATTCGCAAAGCCCGGGCGGGTCCTCGGGAGGACCCGCCAAGCGGGAAGACAACGCCGCCTAGATCAGGGGCCGGACAGCCCATCTCCGCATTTTCAGGGCGGCGTGGAGTTCCAGCCTGGCCATTCCCTTCAGCGGATCCACCCCCAGGAGCTGGCGGATGCGGCCCAGCCTGTTGTAGATACTGCTGCGATGGAGGTGGAGCCTGGTGGCCACGTCCTGCACCGAGCCGTCGTTGTCATAGAGGAGTTCCAGGACGGGGATCAGCTCGTCGTTGCGGTCATGGTCCTCCAGCAACCGGAAAAAGACAGACCCGGAATCCGCCCAGGCACCGGCACCGCCGCCGGCAGAGGCCAGCAGCTGGTACACGCCCGCGGAGCGGCAGTCCACCAGTTCCCCAAGCTGTGGATCGACCGCTGCCGCCTGGGCCGCCTGCTTTGACTGCCGGTAGGCGTCGGCCAGCTCCCGCGGCTTGGCAAACCCCTCGCTGATGCCCAGGATGATCCGGTGCACCGGGCGGCCTGAGCGCTTGGCCAGCTCAAGCTGGTAGTGAACCAGTACCTGGGCATGGTTTGCCCGGCCGACGGATTCCCGGAAAAGCACCACCGAATGGGTCTCAGTGCCCGCACTGAACAGGACGGCATCCACGCCCACGGTGGCCTGCAGGGCTGCCGACCGGTGGATCAGCGTGGACGCTATGGGATCCGGTCCCCCTGCCCAGCCGTCGGCGTCGAGCACGGTAACGACCTGCCACGGCCCTTTGCCCTGGATTTCCTTCCAGCCGACCACGGCAGCCACCGCGTTGGCCTCGCCGGAACAGGCGGCGAGGAACTCGCGCTCGCGGCCGCGGCGGAACTCAGATTCGGCGGTATTCGATTCCAGCAGGAGCCCGGAGAGCAGTTCCAGGTCATCGGCAACATCGGGCAACTGGGCGAGGATCGCCGTCGGGTTTTCATCCTCCGAGTCCTGCTGCACCCACAGGTAGCCCACACGGAATCCCCGGACCATGAGCGGGACGCAGACCCGCCCCAGCATCCCCAGGTCGGGGTTGGCGGGAACCGCTACCGGACGGACCGCCGTCGCGATGCCGTGCGAAAGCTGCCAGGCGCTGACGTCCGCGGGGACGCGTTTGCTCAGCAGAAAATTGACCCGCACCCGGTCGGCATGCGACTGGTTGGAGCTGTAGGCCAGCAGCAGCCCGTCCAGGTCCTCCAGTGAAAGGCCCCGCCCGAGCTTCTGGGCTACACGCTCCACAAGCTGTTCCACATCCTGCTGCTGCATGCGCCAACACTACTGCCCGCGGCGGCCTTCCGGTGAACGGACACGAGGCGACACCTGACGCTTGCGAGCTGGACAAATGTCGAGGCGCTTGAGTCAAAAACCCCGGAATGACGCGGTTACGGTCCTCCGGCCGGCAGGGCTTCATGTCATCTGCCTCACAAGCGGATTTATTCTGGAATCACAACTTATCCCCGCGATTTCAGGCCTTTCGGGTCTGTGAAACTGGAGCCCAGAATGATCATCGGTGTCCCCAAAGAGATCAAGAACAACGAATTCCGCGTTGCCATCACAGCCGCCGGCGTCCATGAATTCCTCATGCATGGCCACAGGGTTCTGGTGGAGCGCGGTGCGGGCCTGGGCTCGGGCATCACGGACGAGGAATACGCCATCGCCGGGGCGGAAATCGTTGCCGAAGCGGACGACGTCTGGGCCGGTGCGGACATGGTGATGAAGGTCAAAGAACCCATCAAGGCCGAGTACCACCGCTTCCGCAAGGGCCTGGTGCTGTTCACTTACCTGCACCTCGCGGCCGAACCTGAGCTGACCCGGGAACTCATCAATTCCGGCGTCACCGCCATCGCCTACGAGACCGTTCAGGAGGGCCGCACCCTCCCGCTGCTCGCGCCGATGTCCGAGGTTGCCGGGCGTCTCTCCGTCCAGGTAGGGGCCACCTCGCTGATGGCTCCCGCCGGCGGGAAGGGAGTACTGCTCGGCGGCGTACCCGGCGTGCGCCCGGCCAAGGTCGTGGTGCTCGGCGCCGGAGTGGCGGGCACTAACGCCGCCGCGATGGCACTCGGCCTGGGCGCCGACGTGACCATCCTGGACATCAACATCAACCGCCTGCGCGAACTGGACGCCCAGTACCAGGGCCGGCTTAAGACTGTGGCATCCAACAAGTACGAGATCGAGAAGTCAGTGGTGGATGCCGATCTGGTCATCGGCTCCGTGCTGATCCCGGGGGCGAAGGCTCCCAAGCTGGTCAGCAACGAACTCGTGGCCCGGATGAAGCCCGGCTCAGTGCTGGTGGACATCGCTGTGGACCAGGGCGGCTGCTTCGAGGACACCCGCCCCACCACCCACCAGGAGCCCACGTACAAGGTGCACAACACCATCTTCTACTGCGTGGCCAACATGCCTGGCGCGGTGCCCAACACGTCCACGTACGCCCTGACCAACGTGACGCTGCGGTATGCGGTTTCGCTGGCCAACCTGGGCGTCAGGGCAGCATTCGACCGCGACCCGGCTCTCGCAGCCGGCCTCAACATCGCAGGAGGCCATGTGGCGCACCACTCCGTGTCCGAGGCGCACAACCTGCCCCTCGTGGCGGACTGGCACGAACTGGTGTCGGCGTAGGTCGAGTGTTCCGGCCGAAACGGCGACCATCCCCGCGTGCTGCTCCTTCGTCGCCTGGGCCCACGCCAGCAGGGTTCCCTGGCCGAGCTTGCGAGGTTAGGGTGCTGGTGGGGAGCACGCTTTCTGGATGGCTGCCGTTCCGACGTTAAGACTTCCTTCCCATGGCCACTTCGCGTGCCTCTTCTATTAATTTGAGGACCTCGACGGCGTCTGCCGGGTTTACCGGGAGCGGCAGGGTGGAGGCCGCGCCGCCGTCGAGGATCTTCTCCGCCAGGAGCCGGTAGAACTCGGGATACGCGCCGCGCTCGGTGGGGAGGGTGTCCAGGTGTCCGTCCCGGCCCAGCACACCGGCCCACTCCGGCGCTTCCACCCCGTAATCGACATCAAGCGGGCTGCCGCCGGCGACGATGTACGGCTCCTGAGGGTCCACGCCATGCTTGGTGAAGCCTCCCGTAGACCCCAGGACGCGAAAGCGCGGACCCTGCTGGGCACACAGCATGTTCATGGTCAGGTGGCTGATCACTCCGGACTCGTGCCGCAGCGCCAGGAAACAATCGTCGTCAGCCCTCTCCTCCGGCCGCCGGGCCTGGAGCTCCGTATGGACTACGGTGGCTGGGCCGAAGAGCTGGAGGGCCTGGTCGATCAGGTGGCTCCCAAGGTCAAACAGCGCGCCCCCGCCGTCGGCCGCCGTGGCGTCTGCTTTCCAGGCCTTGGAGATCTCCGGCGACCAGCGCTCAAACCGGGACTCGAACCGGGTCACGCTCCCCAGAGCCCCGCCGGCGAGCAGCTTCCGGAGAGTCAGGAAATCGCCGTCCCAGCGCCGGTTCTGGAATACGCTCAGCACCCGGCCCAGCCGCTCCGCCAACTCGATCAGCTCCTGCCCTTCGGCGCTGCGGACCGCGAAGGGCTTGTCCACCACGACATCCAGCCCTGCCTCCAACGCGGCCTTCGCCAGCGGATAGTGGGTCGCTGGAGGTGTCCCCAGCACCACAAGGTCAAGATTCCCGGCTAGCGCCAGCACCGCATCGCCGTCGGGAACTACTGTGGCATCGGGGTACCGCTCCAGCGCGGCAGCCTGCCTGCCGGCGTCGGACGTCGCGATGATGTCCAGCGAAAAGCGGGCATCGGCCGCGATCAGCGGCGCGTGGAAAACACGTCCCGACAGTCCAAAGCCGACGACGGCGGTGCGGATGGTGGTGTGTTCGGCTCCGGTTCCGGTCATAGGGGAAACGCTACCCCCGCGCACCGTATCTCACTTCCTGCGCATTAAGACCGAACACTCTCTCACTCCCAGCCAATGAACGACCGGAAGTGAGAGAGCGTTACAGGGGGTGTTACTTCTTTTCCCAGCCCAGGGTGCTCCAGTCCGGAACCTGGGACGGGCTCTGGAAGAGTGAGGGACCGTAGTTTGCCAGACCGGTGCGGACGAATGAGATCTGCGGACCGTTGAACACCGGACCCATGGAGAAGTACTTGGCCATGTGCTCCTTTTCAACCTCCATGGCAGCCTTGTTGCGCTCACTGTTGTCTTCGATGGAAGCCAGGTCAGCGATTTTCTTGTCCAGTTCCGCGTCGCCCACCTTGTTCACGCTGGCCTTGGAATCATAGAACTGCTTCACACTGTCCGTTGCATCCGCTCCAACCGTGTAGCCGGAAAGGCTGAGGTCGAAGTCGCGTGAACCAACGACCTTGCCGAAGTCGGCGGAGGCGCGCTGGTCGATGCCAACATCCATGCCACCAGCCTGCAGCTGCTTCTGCAGGGTCTGGGTGGTGGCGAGCGCGGTGGGATCGTCACCGAAGTTGCTGATCTTGAAGGCGGCCGGCTTGCCGTCCTTCTCCATGATGCCCGAGGCGTTAGGGGTGTAGCCGGCGTCGGTCAGGACCTTCTTGGCCGCGTCCGGGCCGGTTTCCTTGACAGGGTAGTTGTCCTGGTAGTAAGCGGAAAATGGCAGGAGCATCATGGAGCCGGAGCTGGGCTCCTCCCAGTTCAACCCGTTGAAGCGGACCTTGCGCAGAGCCTCGCGGTCCACAGCGGTGAAAATGGCTTTACGGACAGCAACATCAGTCACCCTCAGGGCGTTGATGTTCATGCCACCGGCGAAGAGCCGCTGCCCGCGGCGCACCTCGGAATTCTTGGTCCCGTCCAGCTGCTTGTAGAGCGCGATCGTGTTCGCCGACATGGCGTCAATCTCACCGTTCTTGAAGGCAGCGATCTGCGCGCTGGATTCGAGCTGGCGGAAGGTGACGCTGTCCAGGACAGGCTTGGTGCCCCACCATTTATCATTCGGGACGGCGGTTAAGGTTTTGGCCGCGCTGTCGTACTTGTCCAGCTTGAACGGACCGGCCATCCATTCCGGATGCAGGTTGCCGTTGAAGCCTTCGTTGAAGACCTGGGGGGAGTTCACGTTCGGGTTGATCAGGCCGAAGAAGAGGGAATCCAGCGGGTAGACGGGCTGGCTGGTCTTGACGATGACTTCCTTGTCGCTGCTGCCGGCCTCGACCGATTCAACGAACGGATAGGCTCCCGGGCTCACAATGTCGTAATCGGGATTTGAACCCTTGAGGATGTTCCACGTGTTCTGGAAGGCCTTGATATCGATAGGGGTGCCGTCGTTGTAGGTCGCCTTGGGGTTGACCTTGATGGTGATGGTCTGCTTGCCGTCCTTGACCTCGCTGTCCACAGACTCACAGAAGTCCTTATTCGGCGTCGCCTTGCCCGCGAAATCGAACTTCCAGCAGCCGCCGATACCGCCGCCGGACACCGCAACCGGATTAATCGCCGCCATCAGCGCCGAATTGTCGGCACTGTTGCCGTTGTTGGAAAACCCGTTGAAATCAGGGCCGATGTTACCCAGGGGAAGCGTGACCTTGCCGCCCGGTTGAAGGTCCTTGGCATCCTTGGCGTTGATGCTGATCAGCTTGGACACGTCACCGCCGGATCCCTGTCCTTTGGCCGTTTCCGGCCCGGTGGGAGAGCCTCCCGCTCCACAGGCCGTCAGTGTCAAAGCCGCAGCAATGGCCGCAGCTCCGCCAATTCTGGTCAGATTCTTCATGGTGTTCCCTTCATTGGTGCGGGTGGTGGTGCTTGTGATGGGTCGGAAAAACCTACGGTGCATCGTGATCCGCCGTTTCGTGGACCACCAGCATGTCCTCGTCCAGCTCGCCGTCGGGGAAGAAACAGGCGAACTGCTGGTCCGGCGCCGGTACGGGGCCAGCCTCGAGAACCTGGGCCGCGGCGGACGGAGGAACCGATTCAAGCGGCGGTTCCAGAGTGAGGCATTGTTCCTGCTTGGCCGCGGGGAGAGCGGCGAAGACGGGGCAGCGGGTGGCGAAGTTGCAGCCCTTTGGCGCATCCAAAGGGGATGGCAGGTCTCCTTGGAGAATGATCCGTTCCCGGGTGCGTTCCAGGTGCGGATCGGGAACCGGAATGGCAGACAGCAATGCCCGGGTATACGGATGGCGAGGATTGTCGAAGACCCTGTCAACCTCGCCGATCTCCACGATCTTGCCCAGGTACATGACCGCCACACGGTTGGAGATGTGCCGCACCACGGAGAGGTCATGGGCCACCATCAGGTAGCTGAGGCCCAACTCGGCGCGGAGCTTGTCCAGCAGGTTGATGACGCCTGCCTGGACGGAGACATCCAGGGCGGAGACGGGCTCGTCCAGCACCACCAGTTTGGGGTTCACAGCCAGGGCCCTGGCTATGCCGACCCGCTGCCGCTGCCCGCCGGAGAACTGGTTGGGGAAGCGGTTGACGTGGTCCGGCTGCAGGCCCACGAGCTGAATCAGTTCCATGATCCGCTTCCTGATGGCCGGCTTGGCCAGCCCGGCGTTCTGAAGGGGTTCCGCCAGCACCTCGTACACCGTGAACCGCGGATCAAGGGCACCGGTGGGATCCTGGAAAACCATCTGAAGTTCCTTGCGCATGGCGCTTTTGGTCCTGGCGTCAGCGGCTTCCTTGTTGCTGATGCCGCCGATGACCACTTCGCCGTCCTGGTCCTTGTGGAATTCCATGATTTCCAGGAGGGTGGTGGTTTTGCCCGAGCCGGACTCCCCCACGATGGAGAAGCACTCGCCCTCGCGGATGTCGAAACTGATGCCGTCCACGGCCTTTACGGTGCCGATCCGCCGTTTGAGGAGGGCACCTCTGGTCAGCGGGAAATGCTTCCGGACGTCCTTGAGCTGCAGGACCGTGCTGCGTTCCCCGCGAGGAATGAGGTCGAAACGGGACACGGGCACCGGCGGCGCGGAGAAGATTTCGTGGACGTCCACCTCCGCGCCCAGGGAATCGGATTTGATGCAGGCCGCCCGGTGATGGACGCCGCCGGCGACTTCTGCCAGCGCGGGTTCACCGTCGAGGCATGCTTCTGACGCCAGTGGGCATCGTGGTGCAAAGGAGCATCCGGTGGGCGGGTGGACCAGGTTGGGCGGTATACCCTCGATCGGGACCAGTGAGGTTTTCTCGGCAACGTCCACCCGCGGCACTGCTCCGAGCAGTCCCATCGTGTACGGCATCCGCGGGTTGTAGTAGATATCATCCACGCCACCGGTTTCCACCGGTTTCCCGGCGTACATGACCATGATGTCGTCCGCCATGCCTGCCACCACACCCAGATCGTGGGTGATCATGACGACGGCGGCGCCCGTTTCCTCCTGCGCCGTATGCAGCACCTCAAGCACCTGGGCCTGGATGGTGACGTCCAGCGCCGTCGTCGGCTCATCAGCGATCAGGAGCCGCGGGTTATTAGCGATCGCGATGGCGATCATCACCCGCTGGCGCATGCCGCCGGAGAACTCGTGCGGAAATGCCTTGAGCCTGTCCTTCGGGCTGGGGATTCCCACCATCGCCAGAAGTTCGACGGCGCGGGCTTCTTTTGCCTGTTTGCTCATGGCGGGGTTGTGGATGGTCAGGGCCTCGGTGATCTGTGCTCCCACCGTGTAGACCGGAGTCAGGGAGGACAGCGGGTCCTGGAACACCATGGCCATGTCGTTGCCGCGATAGGCACACATTGCCTTGTCGCTGAGGCCCAGCAGCTCCTTGCCGTTGAGCATCACCGATCCGGTGACGTCGGCCGTGGCGGGCAGCAGGCCCATGACGGCAAGCGACGTCACGGACTTCCCCGACCCGGACTCACCCACGATGCCCAGGGTCTTACCCGGCAGCAGGTCAAAATCGACGCCGCGGACCGCGTGCACGATGCCGTTTTCCGTGTTGAACCGGACGTTGAGGTCCCGGACGGAAAGAACAGCACCCTCCGCGGGGAGCGGGCTGTGAAGGCCGGCTATGTGCAGGCGATCAGCAGCCGAAGGCCTCGGGTCAGCCGGTTCGATGTACGTTTCGCTGCTCATGCCCGCTTCTTCTTCGCGCTGTTTGTCCTGGCGTTGTTTTTGCTGGCGCTGTTTGTCCTGGCGCGTCCGATGGAACTGGAACTGGGGTCGAAGGCGTCCCGCAGGCCGTCGTTCATCATGGCAAGGGACCCGGTTAGCAGGAACATCACTGTCAGCGGGACCCAGAACATCCATGGGAAGGTCTGGACCTGGGATGTCGCCCCGCCGATCAGGACGCCCAGGCTCACGTCCGGCACCTTGATGCCGATGCCGATGAAGGAAAAGGCGACCTCAGCGAGGATGGCGCCGGTGACGCCTCGGGTGATGTCCAGGACCAGGAGCGAACCGATGTTGGGGACGAGGTGCCGCCAAACTATCCTGCGTGGCGGAACCCCCATGTACTGGGCGGCCTTGACGTAATCCCGCTGCATGAGGGACATAGAGAGCGAGCGGATCAGCCTGGCAGTTCCCATCCAGCTGAAGACCAGCAGAACAATGATCAGCAGCAGCCAGCTGGGCAGGTCCCTCTTCAGGCCGTCTCCGCCGCCGCTGGTGGCAACGGCAACCACCAGCAGCGCCGGCATCATGATGAGTGCTTCGAGGACGAAGAGCATCACCTTGTCCACCTTGCCGCCAAAGTAGGCCATGGTGCAGCCGTAGACGGCGGCGACCAGCACCGAAACCAGGCCGACGATCAGGCCGATCAGGATGGAGATCCTGGTGCCTTCCACCGTCATGGCGTAGAGATCGATACCTGCCTGCGACGTGCCCAGGAAGTGTTCGCCCGACGGCGGCATGCCGATGTTGAACGGGTCGATAGTCTCCTTGTCCCACTCGGTGAAGTAGCCGCCCACGAAGGAGAAGGCGGTCAGCGCGAGGAAAATGATCAGGCCCGCCACTGCCGTCCTGTTGCGCATGAACCGGCGGAAGATGATGGTGGATTTGCCGATCACCACGTCTGCGCCCTGAAGGTGCGCCTCCTCCGCGACGGCTGCCGGATCAACTGCGTTGAGGTTGGTCATGGCTACTGCACCCGCACTCTCGGGTCGACAAGCGTGGTGGCAAAGTCGGCCAGGATGGCCCCGAGGGCAAAGATGACAGACCCGTACGCCAGGGTGGCCGTGGCGGCGTTGACGTCCTGCAGTGAGATGGCGTCAATGCTCCAGGAGCCGATGCCCGGCCAGGCAAAGATCTTCTCGGCGAAGAATCC
>Ga0105246_10002038_pt1 | contig 12195 bp, 9 predicted proteins | sample KBSM64metaG_FD_99694 | JGI IMG/M metagenome (GOLD analysis project Ga0105246, IMG submission 99694) | Miscanthus rhizosphere microbial communities from Kellogg Biological Station, Michigan, USA - KBS M6-4 metaG | ecosystem: Host-associated > Plants > Roots > Rhizosphere > Soil | place: Michigan...
AGCGGATCGCGACGAGACAGGCGGCGATACGAACCTCTCCCGCTGTCAGCCTCACGCCGGACGCGCTTCAACCAAAGTTTCGCCAACGTCATGGACTCCGTGGACAGGTTGGGGTCCACACCTCTTATTCCGAGCGAGGAGGCACCGACCGCCGTCCGAACCGGCCATTCCCTGCGAGCGAAGTTTTCATCCTCCACGGTACGCAGGTTCACTTTGCCGCGATCGGGCTGCTCAGAATGCCGACCCGCTTCCGGGCCCGCCGCCCTTCGCGCCCACTGCGGTTCTAAGCCCTCGCTGCCGGTATCGAAACCGACGACGACGGTATCCACAGGTCTGCGCTGAGGGCGAGCACCAGCGTTATGATCATCTCGTGGTCACATCTGGTCGTTGGGCTCAGAAGCTGCCTACAGAAATTCTGCCATCTACCCGGGCCTCTCCCCGGACCCGCTCCTGGTTGTTGCCTATTGAAGAGTCACAAGCGGAAGTGGTGTGGGCTTATGCGGACTTCGCGCTCAAGGCTCAAGTGACAGCGCCATTCTGCATCTGGAACCTGAGCCGCCGATAGAGCTTCCACCCGGCTGCCAACCAGTGGTCTGATGCAAGGTCTAATCCCCCGACCATTCACAGATCCCTTGGGGTTCCAACGTCAACTAAGACGAGTGAATCCAGCATCCACGTTATTGCCGAAGAAATGACTTCAAGGAAAGCATCATGAAGATTCAGGGCAAGGTCTCCGCCGCCGCAACTGCCTTTGCCGCCCTCCTAACCCTTGGCGCCTGCGGCACCCCTGCCGGTAGCGAACCTTCTGCCAGCCCTACCGAACTTGGTCTGCGGGACATCTCCGAGGGCGTCCAGCCAGATCCGAAGGCGGTGAGCTTGCTGCCCCAGTCCTACAAGGACAAGGGCGAGCTCACAGTGGCGGCGGACCTGCACTACCCACCGACGATCTTCCTCGCAGAGGACAACCAGACCGCAATCGGCCTGAACCCCGACATCACGAGGCTGATCGGGAAGAAGCTGGGGGTGACGGTGAGGTTCGTGGATGCGAAGTTCGACACGATCATCCCGGGTCTTGACGGTGGCCGGTACGACTTCACAGTCTCGACCATGGCCAAGACCGATGAGCGACTCAAGGTCCTGGACATGATCGACTACTTCAAGGCCGGCAGCTCCATCGGTGTGAACGCCGGGAACCCGCAGAACCTGAGCAACGAGACCCTGTGCGGAAAGAACGTCGCCGTCACCCAGGGCTCCACCGGGCAGCTGCTGCGTCTGCCTGCACTGAACGAGAAGACCTGCACCTCCCAGGGCAAGCCGGCCATCAACCCCGTGACGCTACCCAACATCCAGGAAGCCCTCGTCCAGCTAAGTGCCAAGAGGATCGACGCAATCCTCTACGACACGACCGCGTTGGCATGGGCGCAGAAGCAGCAGCCGGACTCCTTCCAGATGCTCACCCCGCCGCTGAACGTCGGTGGCACCGGCATCACGGCGGTCGCGCTGAAGAAGGGCTCGCCGCTGACGCCGGCCATGCAGGCAGCGATCCAATCGATCCTTGAAAGCCCGGAGTACAAGGAAGCCCTAAATACATGGGGTCTGGAGTTCGGCGCAATCACCGAAGCCAGGCTCAACTAGCGGACACCTCCACGCTCACCGAAAGTAAGCACAGGAGTCCGGCCCTAAGGGACCGGACTCCTCCAATGCGACACTTGCTCGCCCGATAGAGAGGCAGAACGCCCCTACCGGACAACGCTAGGCGATCGGCTAGGCCGGGAGGTTCTGAACAAACCCAACCTTGCGAAGGGTTTCGTGAACGGTCCAGCTGCCGCGCCATCCTTCCGGAGTGACAAAGAGCGAGCCGGGCCCGATGTCGAAGCTGCCGCTCTCGTCGGTGATAGTGGCCGTTCCGCTAAGGATGACACAGACCTCATTGAAGCCCTCGCGGGTACTCGTGAATGTTCCAGGAGTAGCCTCCCACACGCCTGTGCGGGCGCCGTCGGCTTCCCAGACCTTAAAGGACACCTCCGTCTGCCCCGGCGTAGTACTCGTCGGCTTCAGGACATGCTCGCCCAGATCTGCCGTTTGGGTGTCGTTCAACACAATCGCCTTGACCATAAAATCATTCCGTTTCCGGGCGCTTTTTGCCCACGAAGAAGTGTGCCAACCTTCGTTGGCCTGGATATAGAACCGTGGAGTACTCCCCTGACAGCACAACATTGGTGCCACTTGTCAGCAGGATCCGAAGCTGAGGCCGAGGCCGGCCCTCCGGGAACTCAAGATGCTACAGCGACGATGATACACAATGTCGGACAATCTTGATAGACAAATCTTGCCCACTAGTGAGCAGCCTTGTCAGTACCTCAAGGCGCTCACCGTTCGGGTTCAGCTTTGCTGGCGTTCTCAACTAGTTCCGTAAACCAAGGACGGTGCCCGCGATAAAGCGCCATTCCCTCCGGGAGGCCTTCAACTCTTGCGACCGAATTTGTGACATCGATAGTGATACGGCTTCCCGCCATGGGTGCGTTGCTGATGTGGACATCCCCATAGGATTGCGGGAGAACGGGATCCATCCAGAGACCGCCCCTGGAAACATCGGCGTCATATCTCATCAGGCTCGTCACCAGCAGAATCGGTGTGGTCGCGGCCCATGCCTGAGGGGCGCAAGCTGTAGGGTACGGTACGGGTTCGGGGAACCGCTCCCGGCTAAAACCGCAGAATAATTCCGGCAGCCGACCATCCGAGAACTCGGCCGCCTCGAACAGAGCCGTTGAAATCCGCTGTGCCTCTTCAACAAAGCCGTACCGTAAGAGGCCAGCAGCAATAATCGCATTGTCGTGGGGCCAGACTGACCCGTTGTGATAGCTCACAGGGTTATAGGCACCCATGTCCGACGCCAGGGTTCGCACTCCCCAACCGCTAAACATCTCTGGGGACATCAGCCTTTCGGCCACCAACGGCGCCTTGTCCTCATCCACCAAGCCGAACCACAGACACTGGCCCATATTGGAAGCGCACGCGTCCACCTGGCGCTTTTTCCCGTCCAGGGCCACGGCGTAATATCCGCGCTCGGGCATCCAGAACTGCTCGTTGAACCGCTTTTTCAGTTGGGCGGCATGATCAGCGAGCTCCTCGGCCAAACGCCTGTCGCCGGTGTCGAACGCTATCCAAGAACGGGCCATAAACGCCGAGTAGACATAGGCTTGCACCTCACAGAGGGCAATTGGCGGCTCGGCCAGCCTCCCGTCCGCGAAATTGATTCCATCCCAGGAATCCTTCCAGCCCTGATTTATCAGGCCCTGCGGGTTGAGGCGCTCGTACTCAACAAACCCATCCCCGTCCTTGTCCCCGTAATCACGTATCCAGTCGAGGGCACGGTCTGCATGAGGCAACAAACTGGCAATAGTGTCCGGTGCGAACCCCCAGCGGCTGACGTCCCCAAGCCAGCAAACAAACAGTGGCGTTGCATCGACGCTGCCGTAATAAACGGACTTTCCGCCCAAGGACAAGCTACTGGACACATCCAGCCTGACTTCATGCAGAATCTTGCCCGGCTCCTCTTCGCTCAATAAATCCACCACTTGACCTTGGCGATCCGCCAGGGTTTGCAGTGTTCCCAGCGCCAGCGACGGATCAACGGGCATCGCCATTTCAGCTGCCCACAGCGCGTCGCGACCAAAGAGTGTCATGAACCATGGAGCACCGGCAGCCACCACGACCCGCTCTGCATGATCCGGGTCTTCTATACGTAGAGAACCCAAGTCGTCGTAGCTGCGCCGGAGTATGCGCTCGATCGAGCGGTTGCCCATCTGCAGCACCGGGATCTTGGCCACCCACTCTTGTCGCCGCAAATCCCGCGGAGACAGCAGACCATCCACTCCCGCATGGATAAACGTACTGTCAGGATCCGCTCCCTCCCCGGCGGGTACCACCGCAAGGACGCTGCTCCATTCACCGTGAGCCGGGATGGACGTCCTGAATGAAATACCGTCCACGGCGATATCGGCGCCGGGTGCGCGCGCGCTGATGCTCTTCCGGACCCCTTGCCAGGAAGCACTGATAACCAGTGATTCGCCATCAGCCTGACGCGTCTCATCCCAGTGGCGCGGAGTCCGTCCTTCCTTGACTTCGAATAGGTCGGCGAAATCGGCTTCCAATCCCACCGCAATAAGACACTCCGCCGGCGCCGCAGAAAAGTTTCGAACAGTTAGCCGCTCCTGGATTCCGGCACCCACTTCACGCAGCCGCTCGACAATCAACGGGCTGTCCGCATAACCATCTGTTCGAGTAACGCGGGCAGCAAACCGCGCCCGATACGGTTCCAGCATTTGCGCCGCTAAGGGCTCCAGCTCCTGCCCATTAATGGTCAGGCTCCAGCCGGACAGGATACGGGTGTCCTGAAAGAAGACACCATGTGGGTAAGCAGGATGAATATCTCCGTTGGGCAACGAAATACAGAAGGATGATCCCTCCACCAGAGTGACCGCCCCTCCGCCTGGCCCCGCTGCTGTATCAGCATTCCATCCAGCCATCCCGGCTCCTCTAGAACCAAGGCCTGCGCGCGTCCTGTTCAAACATGGCCCCTGTGGGCCAGATCGCTTCCAGGCCGTTGTCGAACCACGCTACGCCGCATTGGTTTTGCATGCCATAGCACCTTGGGCGGCATATGGTGGCCGCTCATGCCGCGCCCATTTGGTCCACAAGGCCCACCATTTTTGGTCCGTTCGTCATAGTCAACGAGCGATGCGTTCATAGCTGACTGACACTCTGCGGACAGAAGCTTTAAGTACAAGCTTTCAATAGCCACAAAGGAGATCAAGTGACGACGTATAACCTGGCCCTGATTGGTTTCGGCGGGGTGAATCGAGCCCTGGCCGCGCTCATTCGCGACGAACCACACCGCTTCGCAGCTCTCGGATTCGAACTTCGCGTAGTTGCAATTACGGATCTTGCGTTCGGTTCACTGGTGCAAGAGGAAGGCATCGATCTGGCGACAGTACTCGCCATGCCGCGAGGAGCCACGTTCGAAGGACTCCGCGGTGGATCCTCCGAACCGCGCAACGAAGAAGTCATCAAGAACAGCCCTGCTGACATTGTCGTCGAGGCAACCTTCACAAGCCCGGTGGACGGAGAGCCTGCTGTGTCGCACGTGCGTTGGGCCCTTGCTGCGGGCAAGCACGTCGTGACCACAAACAAGGGACCAGTCGCTCTTCACGGCAGGGAACTCAATGCTCTGGCCAAGGAAACCAACACCAGCTTCGAGTACGAAGGATCGGTGATGAGCGGCACTCCTGTGCTGCGCCTGGCCCAAAAAATGTTCGATGGACTTGAGCTCAAGGGAGTCCAGGGCATCCTCAACGGAACCAGCAACTACGTCCTGGGCCGGATGGAAGCAGGATTGCGCTTGGAGGAAGCCATCGCAGAGGCCCAGGAGCGCGGTTACGCCGAAGCGGACCCAACTGCAGACATCGGCGGATCTGACGTGCGGCTCAAAGTTGCCATCCTGGCGAACGAGCTTCTCGGCGCCAGCCTGCATCCCGATGAAGTCGACACCACAGGAATCCAGGAAATTACCAGCGACCAGGTCGCACAGGCACTGGCAAACGGTCAGCGCTGGAAACTCATCGGCGAAGCCACCCGCGGAATAGACGGCAAGATCACGGCAAGTGTGCGACCAGCCACCCTCACCGCGGACCACCCTCTTGCCGGCATTTCCGGTGCGACCAACGCGGTTTCATTCGAAACCGACCTCCTCGGCGCCGTCACGGTCTCCGGCCCTGGAGCAGGCCGGACGGAAACCGCGTATGCCTTGGTTTCCGACATTGCCGCAGTAGACACGTTCATCAAGGGAGGCGTCCATGTCTGAAACGACCATCGTCCATATCAAGTCCGCTGAATCTCTGGACGACTTGGCCGTCTACAACAAGTACGACGGCACTGTTCTGGCGCACCTCCCGCAATCAACCAAGGAAGACGTTGAGCGGGAGCTGACGCGCGCGGCGGCCGCGTCCGCATCAGCCGCGGCCATGCCTCGGCATGAGCGGGCCCAAATCTTGGACGCCGCAGCGGATTTACTCAAGCAGCGCGCGGACAAGGCCGCGAACCTTATCGTCTTTGAAGCCGGCAAGACCATTCGGCAGGCCCGCAAGGAGGTCTCGCGGGCAATCAACACCCTCAAGCTCTCTGCAGCCGAGTCGCGCCGCAATGCGGGTGAAGTTGTGCCTTTCGATTCCTTTGCCGGCTCTGAGAACCGGTTCGGCTGGTTTAGCCGGGAGCCTCTGGGACTCATTGCCGCGATAACTCCCTACAACGATCCCCTGAACTTGGTCGCCCATAAGCTTGGGCCCGCGATCGCAGGCGGGAACACAGTCATTCTGAAGCCCTCCCAGCTGACACCCCTTTCGGCGATGTTCCTGGTGGATTTGCTTGTGGAAGCCGGACTCCCGGATGACTTTATCGTCGTTGTGCTTGGGGACCGCAATGTTGGGCAGGCCATCGTTGAATCCCAGCTGGTCAGAATGGTCTCCTTCACGGGCGGATTCGCCACCGGCAGTGCCATCGCTGCCAGCGCTGGCATCAAGCGCCTTTCCATGGAACTCGGCGGGAACGCACCGGTCATTGTGTATGACGACGCGGACGTGCCCGGTGCAGTTGAGGCAAGCGTTTCCGGATCTTTCTGGGCGGCTGGACAGAACTGCATCGGTGCGCAGCGGATCCTGGTGCACCGCACGATTTTCGACGCCTTCCTCGAGTCTTTTGTGTCCCAAACAAGTGCACTGGTGGCTGGTGACCCGGCGCACGAAAGCACCGATGTAGGGCCGATGATCAGCCGGGCCGCGGCTGAAGAAGCCAAACGGAAGATCGACCAGGCAGTCAAGGCAGGGGCACGCCTGCTTACCGGTGGCACCCTGAATGGCGCAGTCCTGACACCGGCCGTGCTTACCGGAGTCTCCCGCTCTTGCGAAGCCTGGAGAGAGGAACTGTTTGCCCCAGTGGTCCTGATCGAACCCTTCGACACACAGGACGAGGCGATTCGCTTGGCCAACGACAGCGAGTACGCCCTGCAGGCAGGCGTATTCACCAAAGATCTCGCCCGGGCGATGGAAACAGCCAGGGCCATTGACGCGGGCGGCGTCATGATCAATGACTCCTCGGATTATCGCCATGATGCCATGCCGTTCGGTGGTTCAAAGTACGGAAGCATGGGCCGTGAAGGGGTCAGGTTCGCCTATGAAGAGATGACACAGCCCAAAGTCATCGCCATCGCATCATGACCACAGGTGTTCGCATTGAAAGGGACAGCCTCGGCGCCCTTGCCGTGCCGGCGTCCGCACTCTGGGGCGTCCACACTGAGCGCGCGATCTTGAACTTCCCCATCAGCGGGATACATCTGGGGAAGCATCGCCAATTGGTCCGCGCCCTTGCGTGCGTCAAGAAGGCGGCTGCTTTGACTAATACGGAACTGGGACTGATTCCCGACGACGTCGGGCAAGCCGTTGCCTCTGCTTGCGATGTCGTTGCAACTGGCGACGTCGATGACGCATTCAGAGTCGACGTCATTCAGGGTGGAGCCGGAACTTCCACCAACATGAACGCCAATGAAGTGATTGCGAATCTGGCACTACAAACAATGGGCCACCCGTTGGGAAGTTATGACGTGGTTGATCCAATTGCACACGTCAACAAATGCCAGTCAACCAACGACGTCTACCCCACGGCGGTGCGCCTGGCGCTCGTGTTTGCCTTGGATGAACTGCTCAACCGCCTTGGAAGGCTGTCCAATGCCTTCGCAGAACGTGGGAAGGCATTCGATTCGATCCCGAAGATCGGGCGCACACAACTGCAGGACGCTGTCCCCATGACGCTTGGGCAAGAGTTCAAGGCCTTTTCGGTGACGATCAATGAGGACCAGCGACTGTTGCGCGGGGCTGCCGTATTGCTGACCGAGTGCAGTCTCGGTGCCACGGCCATCGGGACCGGCATCACTGCAGATTCTGGATACATTGAGCGCATCGTCGATAATCTTTCGGCTGTTTCCGGAGTCTCACTTTCCAAGCCTGAAGATCTGATTGAAGCCACCTGGGACACCGGGGCCTTCATGACATTTTCTGCCGCATTGAAACGGACCGCCATCAAGCTGTCGAAGATCTGCAACGATCTTCGCCTTCTCTCGAGCGGGCCACAAACGGGTCTTGCCGAGATCAAGCTTCCGGCTCGTCAGGCAGGCTCGTCGATCATGCCTGGAAAGGTCAACCCTGTCATCCCAGAGGTTGTGAACCAGATTGCATACTTCGTTGCAGGCGCAGATACAACCGTCACCATGGCCGCAGAGAACGGCCAACTCCAACTAAACGCATTCGAACCCGCGATTGCCCATGCTCTGCTGGAGTCCATGTCCTGGCTTTGCAACGGATGCGATGTGCTCGCGGAACTGTGCGTAAACGGGATCGAAGCCGATGAGGAACTGCTCAGAACCCGGGCCCGGGCGTCCACCGCGCAGGCAACCGCGTTACTGCCGATCCTGGGTTACAACCTGGCCGCTGAGATAGCTCACAGGGCATTGGGCTCAGGTCAAAGTGTTGTAGAGATTGCGCTGGGTGATGGATGGCTTAACCAAGAACAGGTGGATTCGCTGATCCAGACGCCATAGGGACGTCAGCGCCGAGTTGGATGCTGGTGGGCTGTCTCCAGGACGAGCAGCCCGCCAGCGCGGTCGCATTCAGCCTGAATCAGGCCAAGGCAGAAGGTTCTGGCTACCTGTCTATGGCCGTTGAAAGAGAAAGGGCAGTTGTTATGTCCTTCACTCCGGGAAACTCAGAGACCCGGCACCAAATCTCACGGATCCGGGCTACATCCGACGCTTCAACCCTGACAACAATGTCCAGTTCCCCACTAACAACGTCACAGACCACCACTTCGGGAATTGCGCGCAGACCCGCAATCACATCGCTGCCCCGCACTCGGTCACGACGCTGGATGAAGAGGAACGCGCTGACCTTGGAGGCGCCGTCGATCACCGATTCCCGGATTGTATAGCCGCGAATGTAACCATCGCGCTCCAATCGTTCAATCCGTTGCCGGACGGCGTTGCGGGAAAGGAGGACACGTTCGCCCAACTGGGCAAGACTGATTCGCGCATTGATGCGCAGCTCGGCGAGGATCCGAGCATCGATCTCGTCACTGCTCTTGGACATGGTCGTTCCTATCGAGGGATTTCGATGGGCGGCCGCCGACTGTTGCCGGTGGGACACTGGCATAACGAGGTTGATGCCATTGCTCTTGGGCACGGGCGTCTCGTAGACGGCACACCCGACTCACGGCCCAAGCACCGGATTTCTTGAACCCCTCGAAAGGGTATCGAATCGATGGATCATCGCCTTGAAACAAGCGTTACCACGCTTCCCTAGCCGAAGGTACAGTGTTAGATTGATCTTAGCTTCTGTCGGACAATAATGACAGACAATCTTTACCCTCTGATACGGGTCAGCGGCGAACCTCAAGGCTGAACGCGTCCGGGGCGCGCGTCCCATACGTAGAACAAGTCTGCGAAGCGTTTGCCGGCTTCCATCAGGGTCTGCACCACGCCCAACCTCTTCACTGAAAACAAGGTAAGAACATGACAGCACTTGAAACGGACGTCGCAATCGTTGGAGTCGGCTCCGTAGGGAGCATGGCAAGTTGGCAGCTCGCCTCCCGCGGCCTGCGGGTCATCGGAATCGACCGCTTTTCGATCCCGGGCCCATTCTCCGCCTACGCCGGCGAATCGCGGGTTTTCCGCAAGGTGTATGCGGAGGGCGGGCACTACACGCCGATCCTGCAACGGTCTCAGGATCTCTGGCGCGAGCTGGAGGCAATTAGCGGGACTCAATTGCTCGACACCACGGGTGCTGTCACGATCTTCGACGAACACAACCCGCGGTTGGCTTCGCTTGTGGCGGCCGGCAAAGAGCACGGCCTCGACTACGAACTTCTCCGGGGCGATGAGGCCAGGGCAAAGTATCCCGATCATGTCATCAGGGACAACGATGTTGCGATCTTTGATCCGGAGGGAGGCTACCTGAAGTCAGAGAAAGCGGTGACCGCCGCCCTGGTTGAGGCCAAACGGCTTGGCGCCCAGTTCCTGGGAAACCGGAAAGCACACACCGTTCAGACGTATGGTGACCGATATGTCGTCAAAACCGATCATGAAGAAATCATCGCCTCCCGGGTGATCCTCTCGCAGGGCACCGGCGCTGGTGCGGTGTGCAAGGAACTCGGCGTTCACCTTTCGGTTCGGCCGCAAGTCCTGACCTGGTTCCCGGCTGTGGATCCATCCGTATTCTGCAGGGAAGGCCTGCCGGTCTTCCTCCGGAGGGCTGAGGAAGACGAGCGCTCGGACAAAGTTCGCCTTTACGGGTTCCCGAGCGCAGATGGTTGGACTGTGAAGGTAGCGGGGAGCGTCTATATGGACGAAGTGGAGTCCATGGAGAAGCCTCTTTCGTGGGACCCTGAGTACTTGGAACCCATCCTTAGATGGGTCCGGGAATTCCTTCCTGGACTGATTCCGGACCCGGTTCGGGTTGCCCTCTGCGCAGACGGTTACACACCAGACGAGACCGGATTGTTGGGAACCGTGCCCGGAATGGACGGCGTTGTAGCTGCGGTCGGCTTCTCCGGCCACGGCTTCAAGATGGCCTCTGCCCTGGGCGCTATTGCCGCTGACCTTGTTCTGGACGGAACAACTGCCACCGACGTCAGTTTCATGAACCCTGCAAGGTTCCTGGGACCAGACTCCAAGTTCACGTCATTGCCACTTAGCTGAAGTAGTTACGGGAGATCCAGATGAATCGTCCACGTGAGCCATTCAGGGTGGGGTCCTTGGTTGCTGAACCAGGGACGCGGTCATCGGGCTACTGTTCGGTCGAGATCGATGAAGAGGTCCTTAAGCTTCCCATCGTCATCGTTCATGGAGAACGACCCGGGCCGATTCTTGCTGTCACCGCGGGAGTCCACGGCGGTGAATACGTTTCCATGGTGGCTTTACGGGACTTTGTTTTCGACCTGGATCCCACGGCCATTCAAGGAACCGTCATCGCTTCGCTACAGTCCAGTCCTCTTGCCTTCTTCAAGAGAACCGCGTTCGTCAACCCGATGGACGGAAAGAATCTCAACCGCGCTTTTCCCGGCGATCCAAACGGTGGACCCACTGGGCGGCTTGCCTACTGGCTGTGGTCAAACATTATCTCTCGCGGTAATTACTACGTAGATTGTCACAGCGGCGACATCCCCGAAGTCCTGGACAACTATGCGTGTGTCAGCAACGTTGGAACGCCAGACGTAAACGATGCATCACTGAGAATGGCGAGCCAATTTGATGTTCCGAGGGTTGTATTGGTGGACACCGAGGGAACCTCCACTACAGAAGCGTCACGTGCCGGAATCCCTTCCGTCCTCATCGAAGTCGGCGGGGAAGGCAAGTGGTCCCCATCGGAAGTGGCGGTTCAGCGGGAAGGCCTTGATCGACTAGCAAAGATCTCTGGTCTGCTGGACGAGGACAACGAGGCGAGAACTCCGTTGCCTCCGTTCAAGAGCCAAGGCGTGATGTGCGAAAGCTCTGGATTATGGTTCGGCCACGTACTGCCCGGTTCGCCCGTCGAAGCCGGCGCCTTGCTTGGCATCGTCCGCGATCCTTTTGGAGCCGTGCTTCAGGAGGCCCGGTCGCCCGTTCCGGGAGTTCTCATTTATGGGATCTCAAGTCTGGCGGTGAACTCTGGGGATCTTATCGCTTCCATCGCAACGCCCGTGAACGTCGCAGAGCCACATTGAAATAAGGACGCTCCATGTACCCGTTACAGTTTGCATCCCTGGATAGGCGCGACGAACTGAAGTAGCCGCTCGGGATGCATGCTGGCGTCCCTCATTACGACCCAGGCGTCTGGTGGATCGGAAACACCGAAAAAGCGTTGAAGCTCTTGCCCCACCATCAAGCTGTCAGTCTGTATAGATGGCGGCATGCGGGAACAGACGGAATGAAGCCACCGAAACAACTGGTGTAATTAACGTTGCGGACCGCGGTTGCAATGCCTTGTGTCCGTATCGCGAACAGGCTAGGAGCATCGACAATGACCGAAGAACTGCCAGCAGGAACAGGTTCCCGCACGGCGCAGAAGAAACCCACCCGGGTTGATATGGTAGCTACCGCCCTTCGGAACGAGATCC